>Ga0315279_10000509_pt1 | contig 76958 bp, 55 predicted proteins | sample YL17G06_20_MG_FD_203694 | JGI IMG/M metagenome (GOLD analysis project Ga0315279, IMG submission 203694) | Sediment microbial communities from Yellowstone Lake, YNP, Wyoming, USA - YL17G06_20 | ecosystem: Environmental > Aquatic > Freshwater > Lake > Sediment | place: USA: Wyoming | collected...
GTCACCGAACCGGGCGTGGGGTATCGTCTGCGGGCAAGAGTGTAAGGCCAGTTGGATCGAGTCCTTTCCCTGTCGTTGCGATGAGCGGTTTTTGCGACGAAGTAACTCGTTCACTGAAGCAGGAGATTGCTTCGCCTCTGCGAGGCTCGCAACCCTGGCACCGCCCGCCAGGGCAGGTGTGACAGGCTGAGCAGTTACGATTGATAAGCCATACGGTAAAGGGAGGGATCTGAAATCACCATGTATGACCTGACACCTCTATTTGCGCCACTGCAAGTGAAGCACAAGACGTTGCGCAATCGCATTGTGATGCCGCCGATGGTTGTCAACCGCGGTCTGACCACGCCGGAGGGCCAACAATGGTATGGCCGACGAGCGGCGGGCGGCGTCGGTCTGGTTATCGTCGAGGCCACCGACGTCGTGCGGTTTGGTTCCGAACTCACAGCCGAGAACCTGCGGCCATTAGCCCAGGCGATCCATCACGGTGGCGCGCTGGCAGCCATTCAGCTTTTCCCTGGCCGGCGTGGCCAAACGATTTCGCCAATGCAACTGACACGCCGGCACATCGAGCAACTGTTGGCCCAATACCACACAGCCGCCGAAATCTGTGCCGAGGCCGGGTTCGACGGCATCGAGCCACATGGAGCGCATGGTTTTCTCCTCAACCAGTTCTTTTCGCCTACGCAGAACCAGCGAACTGATGAGTACGGCGGCACACTTACAGGCCGTATGCGCCTGGCGTTGAGCATCATGGAGACCCTCCGCCCCACCGCGAGCCGTGCCGAGATGCTCATCCTATACCGCCACACTCCGGTGCGGACTGGCTATGGCATTGAAGAGAGCCTGGCCCTGGCCGAGGCATTGGTCGAGGCGGGCCTGGACATTTTGGATATTTCGCCCGCGAGTGATTCGGCCCCCGACGATAGGGCCGCGCCCTTTATGAAGCTCGGCATCCCCGTGATCGCGGTGAACGAGATGGATCGCCTGCCGCGCGCTCTTGAGGTGCTGAGCGAGAAACGTGCCACTCTCGTGGCCGTCGGGCGCGGCTTGATCGCTGATCCTGATTGGCCGATCAAAGTACGCGAAGGTCGGCTGGAAGATATCGTCGTCTGCACGGGTTGTGATGGCTGCCACGCCGACTTGGACCGGGGTGTGGCCGTTGGCTGCATGCAGTGGAACTGAAGACAGTGCGGTTTGTCCGTATCTTGATTCAAGGCTACAATACTCTTGCTGATGTGCGGCGTTGTTGTCCCGGCAGCCGCAAGTCGAGTGTCAGCAAGAGCATCGCATGGCCCATCGCACTATCAAATCCAGCTACGAGCAACTCGTCGAGCGGCTCAATCGCTTTCCTCAAGGTGCTCCTCCTTCCGATTTGCTGTACGCGATCCTCAAGCTGCTGTTCACAGAAAAGGAAGCTGCGCTTGTTTCGCTCTTGCCGATCAAGCCCTTTACCGTCGAGACGGCCGGCCGTGCCTGGAAGATGGACCTCCCTGGCGCTCAACGGGTCTTGGACGAGTTGGCGAGCAGGGCGATCCTGGTGGATGTGGAGCAGGACGGCCAATCGGTCTATTGCCTTCCGCCGCCCATGGCCGGGTTCTTTGAGTTTTCCATGATGCGGATTCGAGACGACGTTGACCAAAAGGTGTTGGCCGAGTTGTTTTATCAGTACATGAACGTCGAAGAGGATTTCATCAAATCGCTCTTCACGGATGGCGAGACCCAGTTGGGACGCGCGTATGTGCAGGAGCCGATGCTGTCCAATCAGAATGCACTGCACGTGTTGGATTACGAGCGCGCCAGTCACGTCGTCAAGACCGCGTCGCACATCGGCGTGGGCGTGTGCTATTGCCGCCACACGCGGAGCGTGCAGCAGGTCGGCCGGGCGTGTGATGCGCCGATGGATATTTGCATGACGTTCAACGGCTCGGCAGAATCGCTCACCCAACACGGTTACGCGCGGCAAGTGAGTGTGTCCGAATGTATGAGCTTGCTGGACAAGGCTTACGAGCATGGCCTGGTTCAATTTGGCGAAAATGTCCAGCGCGGCGTCAATTTCATCTGCAACTGTTGTGGCTGTTGCTGCGAGGCTCTGATTGCCGCGCGCAGGTTCGGCTCGCTGAACCCCATCCATACCACGAATTTCATTCCGCAGGCCAACCTGGAGACGTGCAATGGCTGTGTCAAGTGCATGAACGCTTGCCCGGTGGAAGCCATGACGTTGGTCTCAGCCAACGATCCACGCAAGCCTCAGCGCAGAAAGGCTAAAGTGGACGAGGACGTGTGCCTGGGCTGCGGCGTATGCGTCCGCGCGTGCCCCACGGGCAGCCTCAGCTTGGAGTCGAGGCCGGAGCGTGTCATCACGCCCGTCACGTCCACGCATCGCGTTGTGGTCATGGCAATTGAGCGGGGCAAGTTGCAGAATCTCATCTTTGATAACCAGGCTCTCGCGAGCCATCGAGCGATGGCGGCGATCCTGGGCGCGATCCTGCGGCTGCCGCCGGTTCACCAGGCGATGGCAAGCCAGCAGATGAAAAGCAAATATCTGGTGACGTTGCTCGATTGGCTGAAAGTGTGATGCATCAACTCAACACCCTACTCTATCGGGCGCTGCGCCGGCTGTTGGAAATAGATCGGCCCGTGCCACCGCGCACAGATGAACAGCTCGCCGTCGAGGTGGAACGCCATTACAAGTGGAATTTTGCCGTCAACCTGTTGGACGGCGCCTCCTTCTGGTTTGGCGCCAGCTTTGTTTCTTCCAGCACCATCTTGCCTCTGTTTGTCAGCAAGCTCACCTCGAACCCGCTGCCGCTCGGCTTGCTCGCCGTCATTGCTCAAAGCGCGTGGTTCCTGCCTCAACTTTTTACGGCGAACGCGGTGGAACGATTGTCCCGCAAAAAGCCCGTCGTCGTCAACCTGGGCTTGTTCTTGGAGCGGCTGCCGGTCTGGGTCATTATTCTGGCGGCGTTGGTCTCCGCACGCTCTCCGCTGTTGGCTTTGATTCTCTTTTTGGTGAGTTACGCCTGGCATGGACTGGGCGCTGGCGTAATTGCCACGGCCTGGCAGGACATGATCGCCAATTGCTTCCCGGTGAATCGGCGCGGGAGCTTTTTGGGACTCACATTGTTTCTGGGTGCTGGGACGGGGGCAATGGGCGCAGCCTTGAGCATGTGGCTCCTCAAGACATTTCCCTTCCCGACCAACTTTGCTTACGTTTTTGCCATTGCCGCCGTCATGATCTTTATCAGTTGGGTCTTTTTGGCTTTGACGCGTGAGCCGGTGCGCCTCGTTTCCGTTCGCCCGCAAAGCAACCGCCAGTTTTTCTCCAGCTTGCCCGACGTGCTGCGCAACGATCCCAACTTCCGCCGCTTTTTACTGGCACGGTTGTTGATGGCGTTGGGCGGCATGGGCATCGGCTTTGTGACCGTGGCGGCCGTCCGACGTTGGCAGGTGCCGGATAGCACCGTGGGCATCTACACCGCCGTGTTGCTGTTGGGCCAGACGGTGGGCAACCTGGCGTTTGGATTCCTGGCCGACCGGTTTGGGCACAAGGTCTGCTTAGAGTTGGGAATTGCCTCAGGTGCTCTGGCTTTTGGATTAGCCTGGCTGGCCCCTTCGCCTGGGTGGTACTATGTGGCGTTCGCCCTGCTTGGGATCGCTTTCAGTTCCGTCATGGTTTCCGGCATTTTGGTGGTGATGGAGTTTTGCGAGCCGCAGCGCCGCCCTACCTATGTGGGCATCGGCAATACGGGAGTGGGGCTGGTCAGCATGGTAGCGCCGCTGATCGGCGCGGGGTTGGCCGAGGTGGGCTACGGCTGGTTGTTTGCCGTCAGCACCGGCGTCAACCTGGTGGCATTTGCGTTGATGCATGGGTGGGTGCGCGAGCCGCGTCATCATGCGAGCGATCAAGTCGGGCCAGCTCCCAGCTAGCATTGGAGTGATAACCCACAGTGGAGAAAGTTTTTTGGCCACAGCCGCTCTGATTGGAGCGGTCGTGGTACAATACAGGCGGTTTTCATCCACCGGGCAAGAGAGGAGAAATGGAGAATGGACATTGCCATCATGATTGAGGGACAGAATGGGCTGAACTGGCCGCGCTGGCAACGTATCGCGCGAGCCGTCGAAGATCTGGGCTTTGCGGGTCTGTATCGCTCCGACCACTTTACGAACTCTGACCCGCCCGATCTCGACTCGCTTGAGTTGTGGACTTCATTGACTTGGCTGGCAACCCACACCCAGCGCATCGAGTTTGGGCCGCTGGTCTCGCCGGCCTCGTTTCGAGACCCGCGCATGACGGCGCGCATCGCCCGCGACGTGGACGATCTGTCCGGCGGCCGGCTGACGCTGGGGCTGGGCGCCGGCTGGCAGGAACGCGAGCACACCAATTTTGGATACGATCTGCTGGATGTCTCCAAACGGTTTGCTCGTTTCCAGGAAGCCCTGCAAGTCGTCACTCGTTTGCTTCGCAGCGCCGAGCCGGTCAGCTTTGCCGGCCAGTATTACCAGTTGCACGAGGCGATCTTGTTGCCCCGACCCAAGCGTGCAGGCGGCCCGCCGATCCTTATCGGCGGCAATGGCCTTCGACAGACGCTGCCGCTGGTCGCGCGCTACGCCGACGAGTGGAATGCTGTCTTTATTCCCGCCGCTCGATGGGTCGAACTCAATGCGCGGTTGGACGAGTTGCTGCGGACACACGGTCGGGAACCGCGCGCTGTGCGCCGGTCGCTGATGACGGGCCTTGTGTTGGGTCTTGACGAGACCGAGGTACAACGCAAACTGGGCGGGCGGAATGCTTCAGAACTGATCGAGCGAGGCTTGATTGTGGGGACTCTTGCAGAGGTCAAGCGCCAGTTGGGACGCCTGGCCGAGGCTGGAGTGCAACGGGTCATGTTGCAGTGGCTCGACCTGGATGACCTGGCCGGCCTGGAGGTGTTGGCGCGGTTGACAGATTCCGGCTTTGGCGTATAATGCCCTCCTGTCTGAAATCAACACTTGAAAGGAGACGAGCAAAATGGAAAAGGTGAATGTGCTTGTGAGCATTGTGCTTGATGCCGATCCTGCTCGCCGCCTTTCAAAGTGGAGCGTGTAGCGCATTATTGCGCGTGGGCATTCCATGCCCCATAACTCCATCGCATGACACAGGCCATGAGCTGGCGAGAGGATCGCTGCGCTCATGGCTTTTTGTTGCCAGCCGCCGTCGCATGGCGCGAAGCGTGCGACGGCTACGAAAGACGGCGGCTACGGGACCCGGCGAGGCCATGAGCGAAATGCTCGTGGCCTCGTTTTCGTTTTGCCCGGTCAACGTAGGGCGGCACGCTTCGCGCGATGCCGCCTGTCCGGTGCGTTTTCGTTTTGACCCTATGGAGAATACAGCCGTGCCTACTCGTGAAGCAAAACGGTGGCAGCACCATAAAGCTGCCAAGACGATGCGCTTGGTGCGCAAGGAAATCAAACACAATCGAAAACCCGACAAGGGTGGACGCAGCAGGGAACAAATGCCTGACCGGTGGGGTGAAGCAGACGAGCTCGAGACGCCACAAGTCGAGCGCGTGATGCCGCGCGGAGAACGTGAGCGCCGAAGAAAAGTGCTGACCACGGCGCTGGCGCGCCTGGAAGAGCAAGACGATGCGCCCGACGAGCCGGTGCCGGAGGAAACGGCGGCCCGGCATGGCGTCGTCATTGAAGTGAGCAGCAGCCTGTGCCGTGTGTCGCTGGATGGGCGAACTCTCCTGTGTGGCCTGCGGGGCGCACTCAGCGCGCACGACACGGGCTTTACCAACGTCGTCGCCGTGGGCGACCGGGTGCTCGTCTCCGAGGATGGAGCGGGGCGGGGCGTGGTGGAAGCTGTCTTGCCTCGCACGAGCGCCCTGGCCCGGCCCGACGTGTTCCATAGCCACTTGCAGCAGGTGATTGTGGCCAACGCCGATCAGTTGCTCATCGTCGCAGCCTGGGCGCATCCGCCGGTCTGGTTAGAGTTGATTGACCGCTACCTCATCGCCGCGGAACGCTATCGCCTTTCGCCCGTCATCTGCATCAACAAGATTGACCTGGCGCAAGATGTCACAGCCTGCCGCGCGGCGCTTCGCCCTTACAAAGACTTGGGCTACCCTATAGTCTATTCCAGTGCGGTCACGGGCGCCGGTGTGGATGAATTACGAGTTGTCCTGCGCGGGCGGACGACGGTGCTGGCGGGTCTATCGGGCGTGGGCAAGTCCACGCTTCTGGCCGCCGTGCAGCCGGGCTTGCACCTCCGCATCGGCGCTGTGAGCGACGACAGCCACGAAGGACGCCACACCACGACGCAAGTGACCATGCTGCCGCTGGTCATCGGCGGCTATGTCGTGGACACGCCCGGCATCCGCGAGTTTGGCGTGAGCGGCGTGACGCGCAGCGAGTTGGTGCGCTTTTACCCGGAGATAGCGGCGGTGGCGGGTGACTGTCGCTTTGGCGACTGCTCGCATCTCCACGAGCCGGGCTGCGCGGTGGTCGCTGCCGTGCGGCAAGGGCGCATGTCGGAGGCACGCTATCACAACTATAGCAAGATCTTGATGGCGCTGACATGACAAGCTCCCAAATGCGAGCCGCGCCAACTTTAGACTCCTGGTAGTCAGGGTCATTCAGTTTTCGCGGGCTTGGCCGGGAGTGAACGATACTGCTGGCAAAATCAGCCTGACTTGCTCGGTCAAGTCCGACCGGCCATGAAGTGGCCGGTCTACAAAGCAGCGCCCGACAAATCGGGCTGGAAAGCCCCATTCATGAGGCGCTGCTCCATAGCGAGCGGGAACGCAGATTGGCGACAACTGAATGGCCCCGCCTGATTTTTCCTCGCAAGTTACTTGCGTAGGTCAGCTAGCCGCTCTTCAACGGCCTGCACCTCAGCCTTCAGTTCGTTGAGGTATTCCTCTAACTCGCTGATCTGCTCGGCTTTCGTCTGGTAGCGACGCCGGAACCCGCCGTTGCCACAGCCGCACTGGCAGTCGCCGCCTCCGCAGTCACAGCTTTCACCACACCCGCAGCCGTGATGCCGATGGTGGCCATGACGATGTCCGTGTCCTTCATTGCAGCACATAGTTATCCTCGCTTTCTCTTTGATGGGGACGGCGATCGGGTGGCGACGACTGACTCGTACTCGGCCACGAACTGATCCAGGTGCGCACGGGTCTTGCGGATGTCGGTCACCCACCACTCTAGGTACTCGTGTCCAGCATTGGTGAGCTCGTAGACACGCCGCGCAGGGCCACTCTTGTCGGTATCCCACGTCGAAGTCACCAGCCCATCTTGCTCGAACTGACGGAGCGTGCGGTACAGCATCCCAGGGTCGGCTAGGTTCTCATCGCCCGGCACTGAACGCAATGCATCCATCAATTCGTAACCGTGGGCGGCCTTTTTTGCTAGCAGTAACAACAAACGGGGCTGAATGAAACCTCGCACCTGCCCGCCGCAACGGCAGCCCCGGCCATGTCCTCGTCCTTCGTCACACATCGTTCTCTGTCCTATATATGATTTACACATATAGTATCATATCGTACCTATAGTATCAACTGCTTGATGTCACTTTTTATCGTGACACTTGTCATTACCTGCCCGCTGCGCTCACGGCTTCGGCTTGCGGCGAAGAATCGCAGTTACGCAAAAGAGATTCTGTGCTCCGGCGAAGCCGCAGCCTCTTGCCAAGTGCGCTCGCTTGGAATGGCAAGAGTGAGTTCTGTATCATTGCCATTTTGGGCTTCTTGTGCGCAGACTAAATGGTTGCACGTTGACTTTTGGGCGCAAATTCGTACAATGAACTGTATGGCAAGAGGCATACTCCATGACTGACGTTTTCATCTCCGCGCGCAAGGATAGAGAGAACGTCTCACTACCATCGTCTGCCGCGCGGACGGCGCTGCGGAGCGTGGTCGTTGCGGCTGTGTTCATGGCCCTCATTTCGCTCTCGGCTTCCGCGCCGCCAACTCACTGGCGGGTGTATGCTTTTCAAGAGGGTGCTTTCCGTTCCCTCGTGCTGCCGCGCCAGCAGGCCGCAAACCTTCTCGTCTCCTCTCCATCCGATCCTCCGGCGATGCTATCACCTGAGCTTGTTCCCCTCACCTGGCGTATCGTTGGCTCCGCCCTGGCCGATGTGACCGGCGACGGCTCGCCCGAATGGGCGCTCGTCGTGTGGCGGCCCTGGCGTGATTGGCCCATCCAAAGTTGGAGCGCTGCCCCCAGTCCTATCGCGGGTTTTCACGACGCAGCCGGCAAAAGCTGCCACCTCATCTTGCTTGATGGCCGTGACGGACGCGAGGTGTGGGCCGGGTCGGCATTGCCTGCACCGATTCTGGCGCTGGCCGTGGGGGATGTGGACGGGGATGGGCGCAATGAGGCGGTGACGCTGGAGGGAGACTATGCCACAGGCCGCAACGGCCCTGCCAGCCGCGTGGACGTGTGGAAGTGGAATGGCTTTGGCTTTACGTTAGAGTGGCGCTCACCGCCGGGCGTCTTGCATCGGCTTGGGTTGACTGACGCCAACGATGACGGTATACTGGATATGGTTGTTCGGTGACTGTTCAGCCGACCCTCAGAATTATCCGCGAAGGACACGAAGGGTCACGAAGACAAGCTTTGTTTCTTCGTCTGGCTTCGTGGAAGAAAAACCAGCCTGTTGAAAGCATGGAGGTTTTCAATGAGAACGAAACCCACCGTTGCCATTCTCGTTTTGATCGCCGCAATTCTGATTGCCGCTATCCTGGCCTGCAACACACCTGCGACGTTGACGCCCCTCCCGGTGACTGCCGCCCCTTCCACTCCACTGGCCAAGACGACGGCGACTCTTCCCGCATCGCCCAAGACGCCGGCGACGCCCCAGGCGACCACCATTCCACTCACGCCGCCGCCCAACGTGCGCGGGGAAGGCTTTGCCACCTATCGCCAAGTCGCCGTCGCGCTGCCCAAGACCTATCAGGGCTATTCCTTGCCGGTCAATCTGGCGTCGGTGAGCAATTACGGCCAGTTCCAAATCAGCCCGGCCCAGGCAAAGCTCCTGGCGCAAAATGGCTTTGCCGTCGCGCCGGCCGAGTGGCTCGAGTTCTTCCAGGTCTATGAAGACACGCGCTACAAGGAACTGCCCGTCTTTGTCACCACCGACTCGGTTTATCACATTTACCATCTGATCTTTGACAAGATGCTGCGTGATCTGGAGCGCGAAAACTTTGCGCCGGACATCGCGGCGCTCACGCGCGCCTGCGTCGCATCGGCCCGCGATCTCTACAACCAGCTCAAGGGCACGGAGATGGAAAAGATCGCCCGGCGCGTCTGGGCGTATTTCGTCGTGGCCGATAACCTCATCAATCCGGGCGCAGCCACTCCGCCCGAAGTGGCTGACCTGGTCAAAGCGGAACTCGCGTTGATTCAGGGGCACGCGGGCCTCAGCGGCAGCCCGATCTTTTCCCAGGATTGTCCCCAGGGCTGCAACCCCTGCGACACGAATCCCCCCACGCAGTGCCGGGACCAGCCGTGCTTGTGCGAGGACTATTCACAGTACGTCCCGCGTGGGCATTACACCCGCAGCGAGCAACTGCAACGTTACTTTCGCACGATGATGTGGTATGGCCGCATCAACCTGCGTCTGCAAAAGCCTGATGAAACGCGCATGGCATTGCTCATCACCTACATCTTGCGCCACGCCACCGTGAGCGGCAAGCCGGCGGCCCAAGTCTGGGCGCGAGTGTACGACCCCACCGTTTTCATCGTCGGCAAGGCGGACGACCTGGGCGTGCACGAGTATGGCGCGCTGTGGGATAGTGTCTATGGCGCCAACGCTGCGCCCTCGGCCATCGCCGACGCGGCCAAGCTGAATACCTTCATCGCAGCCGCACGCCAATTGCCGCCGCCGCAAGTCAACTCGATGTGGGTTTACATCTGGGAGGACAAGGCGCAGGTCACGCAGGGCTTCCGCTTCATGGGCCAGCGCTTTACGCTGGACGCTTACGTGATGGGGCAAATGACCTGGCGCAACGTGGGCAAGCAGGGACAGGAGCGTTGGCTGCCCAAAGGGCTCGACGTGATGTCGGCGCTCGGCTCTAAAGAGGCCTACACCATCCTCGACCAGATGGGCGAGACGGCCTACGCCAATTACCCGCAGCAGATGAGCAAGGTGCAAAAGGAAATCTCGGCGCTGCAACTGGATTCCTGGACGCAGAATCTGTACTGGGATTGGCTGTACGCGCTGCGGCCCTTGCTGGAAGCGAAAGGCGCTCAATACCCGGCTTTCATGCAGACCTCGGCCTGGACGCGCAAGGACATCCACACGGCGCTCGGCTCGTGGACGGAACTGAAACACGACACGATCCTGTACGCCAAGCAAACGATGGCCGAGATGGGCGGCGGAGGAGAAGCGCCAGAGCCGCCACGCGGCTGGGTCGAGCCGAACCCGGAAGCCTACGCTCGCCTGCTTGCGCTGGCGCGCATGACGCGCGATGGCCTCAAGAGCCGCAATCTCTTGTCCGAAAATACGAGCGCCAATCTGGGTCGCCTGGACGATCTGCTCGCGTTCTTGCTGGACGTGGCGCAGCGAGAATTGGCCGGGCAACCGTTGAGCCGGCAGGATTATGAGCGCATCAAGTATTATGGCGGCGAGTTGGAGGCGATGACGCTGGCCGCTGCCGACCCTCAAGGCGAGGGCCGTCCCTTCTTTAGTGATGACGATCAAGCCGCGCTGGTGGCCGATGTGGCAACCGATCCCAACGGCCAGGTATTGGAAGAAGCCACGGGGCGCATCTTTGAAATCTATGTCGTCGTGCCGGGCGCTAGTAAGGATAGGCCCCTTCTTGCCAAAGGCGGCGTCTTTGCTTACTACGAGTTCCCCTGGCCGATGAATGATCGCCTGACCGACGAGAGTTGGCGAGCCAAACTGAAAGGCAGTCAGGCGCCCGCCCAACCCGAGTGGACCCAGACGTTCATCGCCAAGTAATGACGAACGACGAATGACGGAGGTCGAACGAGAATATAAGTCCGCTTTCGTCTTTGGTCGTTCGTCCCAACGCTAGGCGGTGGCTAGCGGGTTGACTATTTAATTCTGCGTAGTTGGTCTGCTGCCACCGTCCGGCGATGAATCGCCGGACTACAGAGCAACGCCCGATAAATCGGGCTGTTTAGCCAGATTCAGCCCGATTCATCGGGCGGCGTAGTCCTGTAGCGCGGACATTTCATGTCCGCGCGAGCTACGCAGAACTTTTTGGCCAAACCACTAGTTGTCGTAGGCGCATTCTTCATTGGGTGGCTGCTTGCCTCCTTGCCGGGAGAGCCTGCGCCTCCGACGTTCACGCTCGCTTTCGGTGGCGACGTGATGTTGGGGCGAGGAGTGGCTCAGTCGCTCGACGAGGATTGGCAATCGGCGTTCAGTGCGGTGCGGCCTATTCTGGCTGAGGCCGACCTGGCCTTGGCTAATCTGGAATCGCCGCTGGCGACTGCGCCCCAGGTGAGCAGCGGGTACGACTTGCGGGCAATGCCGGTGGCAGTGGCCGCTCTCCGCACTGCAGGATTCGACGTGGTCTCGTTGGCGAATAACCACGCGCTCGACGCGGGTGAAGCGGGACTGGCCGAGACCGTCGCCACGCTGGGCGCTGCAGGCATCGTCGGTGTGGTGAATCAGCGAGAGGGCCGCCTGGTGAGCCGCGTGACGCCGCACCCCTCTATTCGCTATCATCTGTTCGCGTTCGACGACTCAACCGTTCCGCTCGATGTGGAAATCGCCGCCAGGAGCGTGGCCGCCGCAGCGGCGGAGGCCGGCCTGGTGATCGTCTCGGTGCATTGGGGCGGCGAATATCAGGCTGCGCCCAGTCCCCGCCAGCAACTTATCGCCCAAGCATTTGCCCGCGCCGGAGCTGACCTCATCATCGGCCACGGGCCACACGTCTTGCAATGGATCGAATGGAGGGGCAAGACGTTGGTCGCGTATAGCCTGGGCAACTTGCTGTTTGACCAGCCTTACCCGCTGGATTGTCGGCAGGGTGTCATCTTGCGCGTCACGCGCTCTACGCAAGGCGGAAGCCTGGCCTTTGAATTGTTGCCGACCGTGGTGGAGCGAGGCCGCGTGCGACCGGCCAACGCGCAAGAGGCGCAGACTATTCTGGCTCGCCTGCAGCCATAGCGTGGCGCACTTTCGCCAAGATCTCTGATCCGCGAATTACGCGAATCTCCGCTAATTCTGTTCTTATTCGCGTTCATTCGCGTAATTCGTGGAAGAAAAATCGCGGGTTGACACAAGAGGTGCATGACGATGAATTTCGATTTTGTGCTGGCTCATGGCAAAATCTTGGATGGGTGCGGGAATCCCTGGTTCTGGGGCGACCTCGCCATCCAGCAAGGTCGGATTGTAGAGATCGCTCCGCCCGGTACGCTGCGAGGTCGCCAGGTCATTGATGCAGATGGCCGCTTTGTCGCGCCTGGTTTCATTGACGTTCATACTCACTCTGACCTATCGCTCCTGGTGAACCGCCGCGCGGAGAGCGCCGTCCGCCAGGGCGTCACGACGCACGTCATCGGCAATTGCGGGATGTCTCCGGCTCCGATTGACGAAGCGCAACTGGCCGAGATGCGCCAGTATTGGGGGCGCATCTCCGATCAACCCGAGGTGGCCTGGAACTGGCGAACCTTTGACGAGTACCTGCGCGCTCTGCAAAGCGGCGGCCTGGCGATCAACGTCGCCTCGTTGGCGGGACACGCGGCATTGCGGATGACTGTCATGGGGCTGGACGACCGCGCTCCCACACTGTCCGAGCTGGATCGAATGAAGGAGCTGCTATCGGGGGCGATGGAGGCTGGGGCCTTTGGACTTTCGACCGGGCTGGTCTATCCGCCCGGCTGCTTTGCCAGCACCGAGGAGATCATCGCCTTGTGCCAGGTCGTCGCGCGCTACCACGGGTTATACGCCTCGCACATCCGGGGAGAGCGAGAGACCATCCTGGAAGCTGTCGCGGAGGCGATCCGCATCGGGCGCGAGGCGGGCGTGCCGGTGCAGATTTCGCACAACGCGCCCAAGTTCGGCGCACCGTGCGGTGCCACCGCGAACCTGCGCCTGGTGGAAGAAGCGCGGGCGCGCGGGCAGGACGTGACGGTGGACAACGATGTGCATACCGACCTGGCTCCTGCGCTCGCCGACGGTTTGCCACAGCATGTCCAAGAGCGGCCTGCCGCCGAACTCGCCGCCTTGCTTCAAGACCCCGCCGCCTGGCGCGCAGCAAAGTCGCGTGTTCGCCGCCAGATTCGAGAAGAGATTGTCTCTGATCGCCGGCCTGCCTTTGGCCCGGCTGGATTGTTGAAGCACGGCCAGTGGCATCGGATCACACTGCTGCACGCCTCGAACAGCCCAGAGGTCGTCGGCAAGACCATCGAGGCCCTCGCCCGCGAGCGAGGCCAAGAGCCGTTCGACGTCTACTTTGACTTGATCGTCGCAAACGGCCACGACGCGGACGCCATCTTTGATTACATTGACGAGGCCAACATCCGGCTCTTGCTTCAGCATCCGGCGGTGATGATCTGTTCCGATGGCGATGCCCTGGCTCCCTACGGCTTTCTGAATGATCCGCCGCCTTATTCTCCGTGCAGCTATGGCGAGTTTCCGGGCGTGCTGGAGCGTTACGTGCGAGACCAACCGGTGCTGACGCTTCAAGAGGCGATTCGGAAGATGACGTCTTTTCCCGCTCAACGGTTTGGGTTGTGGGATCGGGGAACGCTGCGGCCGGGCGCCAGGGCCGACGTCGTCGTCTTTGATCTAAACCGCATCCACGACCGGGCGACGAATCTATATCCCCACACGTACCCCTTTGAGAACTATCCGCATGACTATCCCGAGGGGATTGACTATGTTTGGGTGAATGGGGTTTTGGTCGTTGACGGGCGCTCTGCGCAGCACACGGGTCACTTGCCGGGCCGGGTGCTGAGGCATCGAGCGAGCACTCCCACATAGGCGTCAAGTCTCGGGTGAGGGGGTGCACGCCCTTCTCCCTTGCGGGGAGAAGGGATGGGGATGAGGGTCAATCAGGAGAGCCGGGGAGCGACCACCAGCCGCAACCCCACATCGATGCTACGATAGTCAGGGCTCTCGCAGAGGAGCGCGAAGCGATACGCCGCGCGAGAGCTCCGACGATCGTAGAGGAACGACCCACCGCGCACCACGCGGACGTCTGAACCCGACTCTTTTTCGCGCCCGTCGTCAGCCTTGTACGGATACGGCTTACGGAGCGAATGGCACCACTCCCACACATTGCCTGCCATGTCCGCCGCTCCATAAGGACTATCGCCCTGCGGCGAGTACGCGCCGACCGGCGTGGTGTCGCCTTTGCCGCCTTCCGCCGAATTGCATCGGGCCGGATCGAACTCGTTGCCCCACGGCCACTCGTTGCCATATTCGCCGCGCGCGGCTTTTTCCCATTCGGCTTCCGTGGGCAAGCGAATGACGAGATTGCCCATCTCGCCGCGCAGCGTTTCGCTCAGCCACTTGCAGTATTCCAACGCATCATACCACGAAACCTGGATTACGGGGTGATTGCCCTTGTCCTTCAGATCAGTTTGCAGGTCAAGCGGATGCCGCCAGTCAAAGCCTTTGACATACTCGGGCTCTTTCGACACCCAGCCGCCCTCTTTCTCCGCCGTCGTCACATATTTCGTCGCCTCGGCGAATGTGGCGAACTGGTCGTTTGTCACCGGGTAGCGAGCGAGCCAATAGTCGTAGGGAATCTCGACGGTGTGTTGCGGCTTTTCGTCATCGTAGGCCAGCGGATTATCGTCCTTGCTGCCCATGACAAATTTGCCCTGGGGCACGCGGACAAACTCGATGCCACCCAACACCGGTGCTGCGCCCAGTGATGGCTTTTTGGAGATAGTCTGGACTGGCGATAGACTGATTCTCAGCGCGTCGGCGCGGGCGTGCAGCGCGCGCATCAATCGCTCGTAACCTTTTGCTTCATACAGATTGACCCATTGCCATTGGCTCAACCGATCAGGGACATCGCACTCTTCCAGCTTGGCAGGAATCAGAAAGATGGCCCCTTCGGGCTGCTCGTCGGCCACGTCCAGGGCAAACTTGATTTCTTTTTGGATATAGCCGGCTTTGTTGATGGAATTGCGCGACAGGCAGACAAGGACAACGTCAGAGGCGCGCACAGCCTTGGGGATTTCCAGTTGCCAGTTCTGGCCGGGCAGCAGTTTTTCCTCGTCGAGCCAGGCATCAATGCCTTCAGCGCACAAGCGTTGGTACAGCTCCCGCACAGCGGGTTTATCGCCGGAGGAGTGACACAGAAATACGCGCAATGCTCTGGCTTTGTATGTGTGTTGTGCGTTGTCAGTCATGGGCGACCTCGGAATTACGGCAGGCAACACTACAACGAATTGAGGATGGAACGAATTCGCTGTTTCCCCAATTCGTTGTAGTGCCTATCGGCCATCCGCTATCAGCCATCTTCTACCAGTAATGATGTACCAGCTCGCGGATGCGGCGGTCGTAAATCTCGCGGATGCTCGCCATCGTCGCGTCGGGGATCGGCGGCAGGTCGGCGGCATGAATGTTGTCCTCGGCCTGCGAGGGGCGTTTAGCGCCGGGGATGGCGCACGTCACCGCGTCGTTCATCAAGATCCAGCGCAAGGCAAACTGCGCCATCGTCGCGCCGGGTGGAATGAGCGGGCGCAGCACTTCGACAGCTTGCAGGCCCGTCTCGTAATCCACGCCGGCAAAAGTCTCGCCTCGATCAAACGCTTCGCCGTGACGGTTGAACTGCCGGTGGTCGTCGGCGGAAAAGGCGCTCTCTCGCGTCATCTTGCCGGTGAGCAGCCCCGAAGCCAGTGGCACGCGCGCCAGGAGGCCGACCTTGCGGCGCTTGGCCTCCGGGAAGAACAATTCAGCCGGACGCTGCCGGAAGATGTTGAAGATGATCTGCACCGTCTGCACGCCGGGGTATTCGATCGCCTTGAGCGCTTCTTCCACCTTTTCCACGCTCACGCCATAGTAGCGCAGCTTGCCCTGCTTCACCAGGTCGTCCAGGACGCCGAACACTTCGGGGCGATAATAGACGTCGGTCGGCGGGCAGTGAAGCTGGACGAGGTCGAGCGCATCGGTGGCCAGGTTCTTGAGGCTGCGCTCAATGAACGCGGTGAGGTTCTGGCGATTGTAGCCGGAGGCCACGTGCGGGTCGAGCCGCCGCCCGGCCTTGGTGGCGATGTGAATGTCTTCGCGCCGCTCGCGCTTGAGCTGAGCCAGCAGGCGCTCACTGCGACCGTCGCCGTACACGTCGGCGGTGTCGAAGAAATTCACGCCCAGGTCAACGGCGCGGCGCAGCGCGGCCAGCGAGTCGCGGTCGTCCACCGTGCCCCACGCGCTGCCGATGGCCCATGTGCCAAAACTGATGGCCGAAACCTTCCAGCCTGTACGTCCCAATTCTCGGTATTCCATGTCACATTCTCCTTTCCTCAATCTGGACAAGCCAGAACCCAATCAGGTTTAACGCAAAGGCGCAAAGACGCAGAGACGCCAAGTTCATTCCGATCGTTTGTACCCAATTCTTTCCTGGCGCCTTTGCGCCCTGGCGTCTTGGCGTTGAAAATCCTCTACTAAATTGTCATGCCGGCATCGCCGCATGAAACGCCAGTCTCAACTCTTCCGCCACGCCCACGACGTATTCGCGCGCCAGGGGATACTCGTCAGGCGCAAGGTGCTCAAGGATCAAGGGCACGTCGCCGGGCAGACGGTTCAGCTCTTGCAAGAACACCCGATAGTCCAGTGTGCCCAGCCCAGGCCGCACTTCGTCCAGGTGCACCGTCAACCGGTTTTGCAGGAGAATGTCCTTGCCGTGACACGAGACCAGCCATGGCCCCAGCACGGAGAAACATTCGCGCAGCAACCCCGCGTTGTCGAAATAGCGTTGCGGGCAATTGACCAGGTTGACGGGATCGAGGTGCACTCCGAACATGGGCCGGTCAATGGCCTGGATCAGGCGCAAGTAGCTGGCGGCGCTGTCTGGGACGACCCACGGCATGGTTTCCAGGCAGTAGCGCGTTCGCCGGGGCTGGACGGCATCGAGGATGTGCCGGACGTTTTGCACGGTGAGCTCGAAAGCTTCTTCCGATAGGTTGCGCGGATGCGGCGCGTCCCAATGATCAGGCGCGAACGACCCGGCAATGTTGACGCAGCACAACACGCCCACCTCGTCGGCCAGCGCCAACTGGCGCACATTAGCTTCGACGTGGGCCGCGCGCCGGAGTGGATCGGGATCGAGCATGTTGTTCCATGCGCCGGTTTCGGCCAGCATCACATCGTGCCGGGCAAATGCCGCCTGCACCGCGCGGATGCGTTCCGGTTGATCCAGGGACACGGGCGGGCAGACCGCCGCCGAATAGCCCGCGTCCACGTAAGCGCGGGCGATTTCTTCGGGATCGTCGCTGCGTGTGGGCAGTCCAACTCCAAGTCGCATGGTTTTACCTCCGACGAAAACCGCCGACGCATCCCGACGCGAAAGCGGTCGGCGAGCTGGCCTAGCAGGCTGGCATTGGGATGCCAGCCTACGGTTTTCGTATGTTCTATGCCGGCCCCAGAGTTCCGGCGTCAGGCGGATCGCGTCAGCACGGCGATGCCATACGGCATGAGCTTTAACCCTTCGATAATGGACTGGTTGCTCAAGTGCTCGCGCGCGGGCCAGGGCAGTCGCACCGACTTTTCCGCCCGCTCGTGGTTGATGACGATAAAGACCTCTTGGCCATTGGCTGTGACTCGTTTGCGAGCCTCCACGCCCGGCGGTGTCTCCAACACGGGTTGCACCCCGGCCGCCTCGGCGATGTGGTTCAAGAGCGACTGCTGCGAAGCGTCGTCGAGATACGCGCCGACACAATACACCTGCCCGTTGATGCGCGAAAGACTCTGCAGCAATTCCTGGGGGCTAAACGGTTTGACGATGAAATCTTTGACTTTGGCGATGTGCAGCCCCAACCCTCTGTCGGCGCTTTCCGCTCGCGCAGTGACGACGATCACCGGGATGCCTTTCATCTCTTCGTCGGCTTTCATTTGCCCATAGACCTGCCAGCCGTCCATGTCCGGCATCATCAGGTCCAGGAGCACCAGGTCGGGCTTGACGCGACGGATCGCTTCCAGCCCCGCTTGTCCTCCAATGGCGATGGTCAGGTCATACCCTTTGCGCTCCAAGATCAATTTGATCAGGTTGGCCATATCGGGTTCGTCTTCAATACAGACGATCTTTTTCACTTCTCCCTCGCCATGCGTGCGGGCCGTGACGGCGGGATACCCGTCGAGCCAGCCATTGGACGCGCCGTATCGGGCGATGATTCGGGTTTGGGCTCCGTCTTGCACTTGCAGACGTTCTGCCCACAGGCGCGAGGAACCGTCGAACCACTCGCCGGAGACGGGCACGGGATCGAGCAGCGCATAGTATTCTTCCACCTGGACGCCGGCCAGGTCGGCGAGCGGGCCGGGCTGCCGCGATGGGAGCCAGGCATTATAGTCATCCCGCATCCCGGTGCGAAGTGTCAGCACCAGGTGTCCACCTCGCGCCACAAAGTCGTTGAGCCGCGCTACCCGGTTCTCATTCAAGATCGTCAAGGCGGGCGCAATCACCAGCTTGTAGCCGTCGAGCGGAGCGTCGGCAGAGATGACGTCGGCGGCAATGTTGCGCGCGGCGAGCGGGCGGTAATAGTGAAGCAGATGCTCCACATAGTCAAGGTCGCGGTGGTGACGCTGCCACTGGATGGACCAACGGCTGTCATAGCAGTTGAGCAGAGCCACTTCCGACGAAAGGGTGGAGCCAGCCAGGAAAGGAACCGATGCCAGGTCGCGGCCCAACTGCTGGACTTCTCGGTAAAAGGGACGGGGCTGGCCTGACTGATCCACGAGCGCGCCGTGAAACTGCTCTTGGCCGCCCAGCGCCGAGCGCCACTGCCAATACAACACTGCGTCTGCGCCGTGGGCCACAGCGTGCCAGGCCATCGCGCGCGCTTCGCCCCTGTTGAGCGTGTTGTTGATGGGCGACCAGTTGACGTGGCCCGGTTGGGTTTCCATGAGCCAAAAGTTGCGCCGCTTAAAGCCGCGTGTGAGGTCATGGGCTGCGCCAGTGGTCACATAGTCGTGATGCCCGCTGCCAATGTACCAATCCCAGGCCGCCAGGTCGAGGTCTTGCGTCATCTCGTAATGATCCAGGCCGTCGAACCAGCCCATGAAATTGTGTGTGATCCACACGTCGTTCCGCAGGTGCGGGCGCAGCACGTCAATCTGGAGCCGCTGGAACTGGCAGTAACTCGCCGTGACAAAACGCTTGAACTCGAGCATCAGCCCGGGGTTGTGCGGCCCGATCGGCAGGGGAATCTGCTCCCACGCCGAATACGTTTGGCTCCAGTAGGCAGTTGACCAGTGGTCGTTGAGCGCCTGGAGCGAGCCGAACTTGACGGCCAGGTAACGCTGGAAGAGGCCCCGGCAGCGATCGCAGGTGCAGACACGGTTGTACTCGTTATCAAGCTGCCATCCGATGACGTGTGGGTTGGAGCCGAACCGCTCTGCCATCGCGCCGACGATGCGGTGCGTCGCCGCATGCAATTCTGGCGAGGTGACGCAATAGTGACTGCGATTTCCGAACTGCACGCGGCGGCCGTTCTCGTCTACGGCCAACAGGTCGGGGTGTTGCTGCACCAGCCAGGCGGGCGGCGCGGCGGTAGGCGTCCCCAGCACGGACACAATGCCGGCGGAGGCCAACGCCGAGATGGCGCGGTCGAGCCAGTCCAAGTGAAACTCGCCTTCGGCGGGTTCGAGGGTGGACCAGGCGAACTCCGCCAGCCGGGCCACGGTCAGCCCGGCTTCACGCATCAGCCGAATGTCTGTGGGCCAGCGGTCTTCCGGCCACTGTTCGGGATAGTAAGCTGCGCCGAGATGCATGCGACTCGACTGGATTAATCCAGTCGTGCGCGCCACAGGCGGGCGAACGGTGGATGGTAAGGTCATTGACATGTGCTCCTCCAGTTGTGTCCTGCGAATCAAATCTAGTCCGTGATGCGCGCTTTCATCCAGTCGTTGCTGTTGTGAAAGTCGGCCACGGCGTTGCCGGGATGCACCAGCGCGTCGAACAGCGGGCGGTCGGCGTCGGAGATCTGCATGTCCATCACGGGCAGGAACGATTCGAGGTGCCCCAGCGTCCGCGGGCCGACGATGGGCGCAGTGACGCCGGGTTGGTCTTTGATCCACAGCAGGGCAAACTGCGCGCCTGTCATCCCGCGTTCCTTGGCCATCTCGGCCAACTTTTCCGCGACCTGGCGCGCCCGGCGCGTGACGCGTGGCCGGAAGAAGGTGACGTTTTTCGCCGCGCGCGAATCTTGGGCTATCTCTTCCTGCGGATAACGGCCTGCCAGAATGCCGCCCGCCAGCGGCGACCAGGGCAAGACGGCCAGGCCGTACTTTTGGCACATCGGGATCAGCTCGTTTTCGACGCGGCGGTCGAGCAGGTTGTAGGGCGGCTGCGCGCTGATGTAGCGAGCCAGGCTATATTGGTCGCTGATCGCCAGCGCCTCCATGACCATCCACGCCGGGTAGTTGGAGCAGCCGATGTAAAGCGCCTTGCCCGCGCGAATCAAGTCGTCAAAGGCGCGCAGCGTCTCGTCTTGGGGAATGGCGAACGAGGGGCGATGCAGTTGGTAAAGGTCAATGTGATCGGTCTGCAATCGGCGCAGCGAATCTTCGCAGGCCCGGACGATGTGATAGCGCGACGCGTCGCCGTCGTTAGGGCCTGGGCCGACCTTGCTGTGGACTTTGGTCGCCAGCACGACCCGGTCGCGGCGACTGTTCTCCTTCAACGCCTGGCCGACGATGCGCTCGCTTTCGCCGGCATTATACGAGTTGGCCGTGTCAATGAAATTGATGCCGGCCTCGAGCGCGCGGTTGATGATGGTGATGGATTCTCCCTCGCCAGTGGGATCGCCAAAATTCATGGTGCCCAGGCATAAGGGCGAGACCATGACGCCGGTGCGTCCCAGCGATCGGTATTCCATTTTGTCTCCCATTAGACCTGACAGGTTTGCCAAACCTGTCAGGTCTGCTATGCAAACAATGGCTCGTGTTGATTCGCGGTGGCGACGAGCGCCGCTTGCTCTGCCTGGCTCATTGGCGTGAATCGCTCGCACGCTTCCAGGACGAGCGGCAGGACGCGATAGTCGCCAACGGTGCACAGTCCCGTCACGTCCTGAGAGAGCACAAAGTTCACACTCTGCTGAATGTGGTCGGCATCTTCGAATGGCTCGTACCAGGTGTGGTAGGCGTGGGGCCGGTCGCCCCACGGCCTGCGGCAGATGGATTTGATGATCATGGTGCCCACGTCGCGCGCGCGGCACTGGCGCACCAGCTCTTCGGCATTGCGGCGATAGGTCAAGTTGGCGTACTGCACAAAGTTGATCGGAAAGAGCACCGAATCAAAGTCAAAGCGTCGCAGCGCCTCCAGGTAGATGGCCGGCGCGTTCACGCCATGGCCGGTGATACCGATGGTGCGCGTCAGCCCTTCCGCGCGCGCATCGAGGACTGCTTCCAGCGCGCCGCCCGACCCGGTGACCTGATTCAGTTCTTCCATCGTGGTGATGGCGTGGAGTTGGTACAGGTCGAACGAGTCCACGCGCAGACGCTCGAGTGAGCGGCGCAATTCGGCGGCCGCGCCCGCCTTGGTGCGTTCTGTTGTCTTGCAGCCCAGGAAAAATCGCTTGCGCTCGCTGGGCATCCATGGGCCGAGCCGCACTTCGGCTTCGCCGTACGATGGCGCAACGTCAATGTGGTTGACTCCGGCGGCGATGACTTGCTCCATCGTCTTGTCGGCTTCGGCTTGAGTAATCTGGCCCAATGCCACCGCGCCGAAAATGGCAACGGTGCTCATGTGGCCGGTTCGTCCGAATCGTCGGGTTTCCATAGTGCCTCCTCTCATCTGTCTCAGTACCGAATATGCAACACGAAACACGGGACACGTATTCCGTATTTTGTGTTCCGTTACCAGGCATAAGCTTCCGGCGCTGGCCCGCCAGGGCCAGGCCAGATTTCGTCGAGCTTTTTCAGGACGTCGTCCGAGAGCTTGACCTCGAGCGCGCGCAGGCTGCCTTCGAGTTGTTCCAGCGTGCGTGGGCCGATGATGGGTGCGGTCACGACCGGGTTTTTGAGCAGCCAGGCCAACGCCACGTGCGCCGGTTGCTCGCCTATCTCGCCGCAGAGCGACTCGTAGGCTTCCAGCTTGGCGCGGTTCTTTTCGATGTTTTGCGCAGCGCGTTCGTCGGCGCGGCGTCCCTCGGCGGCTTTTTGCAATGCTCCGCCCAGCAGTCCGCCGCCCAGTGGACTCCAGGGGATCAAGCCCAACCCATGCGCGCGGCAAGCCGGAATGACTTCGAGTTCGATCATGCGGGCGTTGAGGTTATAAAGGCTCTGCTCCGAGACCAGCCCCATGAAATGGCGCGCGGATGCGGCGGCTTGCGCCTGGGCAATGTTCCAACCGGCAAAATTGCTGCTGCCCACGTAAATCACTTTGCCCGCCTGCACCAGTTGCTCCATCGCCTGCCAGATTTCTTCCCAGGGCGTCTCGCGGTCAATGTGGTGCATCTGATAGAGGTCAATGTGGTCGGTCTGCATGCGGCGCAGGCTTTCTTCGCACGCGCGCCGGATGTGATAAGCGGAAAGCTTGGACTCGTTGGGCCAATCGCCCATGCCGCCATAGACTTTGGTCGCCAGCACAATCTTTTCGCGGCGTCCGCCTCTCCCTGAGGCCAACCAGCGCCCGACGATGTTTTCGGTGACGCCTTCACCTTTTTTCCAGCCGTAGACGTTGGCCGTGTCGAAAAAGTTGAGGCCCAGCTCCAAGGCCTTGTCCATGATGGCAAAGCTTTCAGCTTCGCTGGCAAAGGGGCCAAAGTTCATCGTCCCCAGACAGAGCCGGCTCACCTGCAAGCCGGTGCGACCTAAATGTGTGTACTCCATTTTCCCCTCCATCGTTCTCACGGATTGATGAATTGCAGCGCGCGCTCCACGCTTTCCGCGGGGCTCACATTGACCTGGGTGTCGGCCAGCTTGCCATTTTCGTCAACAACAAAATGGCTGCGGATGATGCCCATGTATTCGCGTCCGGCCATACTCTTTTTGCCCCAGACGCCGTAGGCTTCGGCAACGGTGTGATCCTCGTCGGCTAACAGGATGAAGGGCAGGTTGTGCTTTGTTTTGAACTTTTGGTGCGATTTCACGCCGTCCGGGCTGATGCCGAGCACGACGGCGTTTCGCTCTTCGATCTGAAGATAAGCGTCGCGGAACCCGCAAGCCTGGGTCGTGCATCCCGGCGTGTCGTCTTTGGGATAAAAGTAGAGCACCACGCGCTTGCCGCGAAAGTCAGATAACTTGATCGTCTGACCGCCGTCACTCGGCAGCTCGAAATCCGGGGCAGGATCGCCCACTTGCAGCTTTTTGGTTGCCATTTGATTTTCCTCCTTACCTGGGTTGACTGGAAAAGTCCCTAAAGTCATCGTCGGGATTGGGCCCGACCATCGGACCACCGTCACGGGTCGCCATTTAATATGTCGCTGCGTTGGATGCGATGCAGCGGTGGCGATGATGATCATAATCTTATCACGTCATGCCACCTAATGCAATTCGCATCCATCCGCAGTATAATTAAGGCGATGAACAAGCGACAGGCGCGGCAACCAAAAGGACAGCATGAGATCATCTTGCGGCTCGACGCAATGACCTATGGCGGAGATGCCATCGGCAGGCGCGACGCGACTTTGCTGCGCGCCAGGCGAGCGGGGGGCAAAGCGATTTTTGTGCGGGGTGGCATCGCGGGCGAATTGGCTCGCGCCGAGATCGTCGAGGAGTGTGATCGCTTTGCGCGGGCGCAGGTGATTGACGTGATCGAGTCTTCGCCGGCGCGCGTTCAGCCGCGCTGTCCGCATTTCGGATTGAGTGCGAATTCGTGCGGCGGCTGCGACTGGCAGCACATTGACTATGCTGCGCAACTGCGCTTCAAGACGGACATTGTGCGCGAGCAATTGCGCCGCATCGGCAAGATCGCAGACGCGCCGGTACGTGACGCGCTCCCCAGTCCCGACGTGTGGGCCTATCGCAATCATGCCCAGTTCAGCGTGACGCCAGATGGGCAATTGGGCTTTCAAGCGGCGCGCAGCAACCGGGTGACGCCGATCAAGGTCTGCCACATCGTCCAGCCGCCGATTGCCGAGTTTCTGTTCCAAAGGTCTGTGGCCGACGCATCCCCATGCGTCGGCGTTGAGCGTGTGGATGTGCGCGCCGCCGGTTCGCAGTTGGCCGTGACCGTGGAACGGGGCGGGCAGCGCATCGCAACCGATCGGCGGCTCGAATTCACGGTCAAGGGCGTGCCGCTGCGCGTGTCGGCAGAGAGCTTTTTCCAGGTCAACACGTCGCTGGTCGAAACACTGGTGGATCGGGTGTTGAACTGGCTCGACCTGCGCGGAGGCGAAACGGTGTTGGATGCGTACTGCGGCGTGGGGCTGTTCAGCCGGTTCGTCGCGCCGGTCGCCGGGCGCGTGATTGGAATCGAGTCGAGCCGCAGCGCGGTCGCCGATGCGCGCGAAAACCTGGCGCAGTTCGATCACGTTCACGTGCGTGAGGGATGGGTCGAGCAGACGTTGGCTTTGCTCGATGCGCCGATGGATGCGGCGATTCTGGACCCGCCGCGCGCAGGCTGCGGGCCACACGTCATCCGGGCGGTGATTGACCGGCAGATCAAGCGCCTGGTTTACGTGAGTTGCGACCCGGCGACGCTGGCTCGCGATGCGCGGCAGTTGGTGGACGGAGGCTACCAGTTGATGGACGTTCAGCCGGTGGACATGTTCCCGCACACGTATCACATCGAGACGGTGACATTGTGGAGCCGGAAAGAAGGATGATATGTTACCCATCAGCGATAGGAACCCAACCCGCCGCACGCCGGTCATGACTTGGCTGTTGATCGCGGTGAATGTGGTCATGTTCTTGTACGAAATCCAGATGCCCGCGCGGGCGCTCGACCGTTTCATCCTGGCGTGGGGCGTCGTCCCGCGCAATGTGCTGGCTGCGTTTGCCAACCCATTCGCCCCCGGAGCGCTGCACGTGTTCGAGACGCTCATCACGTCGCAGTTTCTCCACGGCGGCTGGCTGCACCTCATCGGCAACATGTTGTTCCTCTATATCTTTGGCGATAACATCGAAGACGTGGTGGGATCGGTGGGCTACCTGGTGTTTTATCTATTTTGCGGCGTGGCGGCCGCGCTGGCGCAGTCCTTTATCCTGGCGCCTTTGCTGGGCCAACACGCGGTCCCGATGATTGGCGCGAGCGGCGCGATTGCGGGCGTGCTGGGTGCGTACCTGGTGCTCTACCCGACCGCCAGCGTCAGTGTGCTGATTCCGGTGCTGATCATATTCTTGCCGATTGACCTGCCGGCGTTCGTGTTGATCGGTTGGTGGTTTATCCAGCAATTCTTTTACAGCCTCTTGTCGCTCACACCGACGGTGGCACAGAGCGGCGGGACGGCCTTTTGGGCGCACGTGGGTGGCTTTGTGACGGGACTGGTGTTGATTGTGCCGTTCATTGACCGAGCGCGGAGGAGAGCGAGGTGGTATTACTGACCGATACAGGCAATGGGCGTAGATCACGCTCCTGGCGGGCAAACGCGGAAAGGGCAGAGTCACGCTACGAGCACGACCTACCACTTTCACGTCAGAGCCGCGAAGCTGAGAAACTGGGGAGGAGTGTGGTGGCCACTCTGTGGACCACATCAGCATGATGCCGGCGGCAAGCTGGCCCAGGCTTCGCGGACAATGGCAGACAGGCGCGACCTCGGTCGCCTCAGACTGGCAGCCCAGTCATCGCCGCGCTCACCTGCCACAATCGGCTGGCAGTGGCCGTGTCATAAGAGGCTGGGGACGACGGAACAGCTTTCTGCTTCACAAAGTATTTCCCCGTGACACCCTCTACCTCCGGTGAGGTCGCCAGGTAAATGCTGGTCTGCGCGCCCTGTTCCGGGCTGATATAAGCTAAACGAAACAGGCGCATGGACAGGCTTACAACCCCGCGACTGTTCGTGGCAAAGTTAGTCGCAACCACACCTGGATGCAGCGCGCTCACCGTCACGCCTGTTCCCTCCAGCCGCCGCGCCAGCTCGTAGGTGAACAGCACAATGGCGAGCTTGGACTGCGCGTACGCTTGTAGGCCGCGGTAACTCGACCGGCTTTGCAGGTCGTCAAAATTGATCTGCGCTCTTGCGTGCGAGCGGGATGAAACGTTGATGATACGGGCCGGGGCGCTGGCTTTGATCGTGTCGAGCAGCAAGTTCGTCAACAGAAAGTAACCTAGATAGTTGAGGGCGAATGTCATCTCGATCCCGTCAGCGGTCTCCTGCCGCCGGCGAAAAAAAGCTCCGGCATTGTTCACCAGCACATCCAGGCGCTGATAGAGGCTCTTGAACTGCTGCGCCAGTTGGCGAATCTCTTTCTGCGCCGACAGGTCTGCCCACATGAATTCGACTGCGGGGTTGCCCGTCTGTTGCTTGATCTGGTTGACCGTGATTGCGCCCTTTTCTGAGTTGCGGTCCACGAGGATTACCGCTGCGCCTTGTTGCGCTAGTGTCTGAGCCGTCACTGCGCCGATGCCCGAAGCGGCACCTGTTACTATGCAGACCTTGCCGTGCATGGGCTTGTCAGAGTGTGCCATACTCGTGTCTCCTCCAGATAGATTAGGGCGATGGTGTTCACTCGTCACAACTGTTCAGCCGATAACTGCCCAGGTCATTGCGATGCCCAAAGGGCCAATGCAATCTCCGTGTGGCAGAATGAGATTGCTTCGCCGCCTTCAGCGGCTCGCAATGACAGCTTTACAGCAGCCCCGCCTTGGTAAGAATGTTCCGCAACGTGACCTTGTCCTCCTTCGGCAGCGGGAGCAGCGGCGAGCGCACCGGCCCGCCATAGTAGCCCAGCAGGTCCATCGCTGCTTTCAGCCCCGGCACGCCAAAGCGCGAGGTCACCGCAGTATTGGCTTCGATCAACGGCAGTTGAATCTCGCGCGCTTTCATCACGTTCCCCTGGCAAAAACATTCCCACAGCCGCGTCAGTCTGGCGGCGGCGATGTTGGCCAGCGCGCACACGCCGCCGACCGCGCCCACGGCCAATCCGCCCAGCAAAAACCCCGCCGACCCGGCCAGGATTTGAAAATCGTCGGACCTCGTCTCGTGTGCCATGTAGCCGATCTTGACGATGTCTCCGCCGCTGTCCTTCATGCCGATGATGTTGGGGTGCTTGGCGAGATTGATAGCGGCCTGCGCAGGCAGGTCAAGGCCCGTGTTGGCCGGGACGCTGTATAGCATCACGGGGACAGGTGAGGCATCGGCCACCTGGCGATAGTGCTGCTCCAACGCGGCAGCCGTCATCCGGCCTCGGTAATAGCAGGGCGTCACCACGATGGCTACGTTCGCGCCGGCCTGGGCCACGCGGCGGGTCAAATCAATCGTGTCGCGTGTGGACTCCATCCCCGATCCGGCGATCAGTAGCCGGTCGGCGGGGATAACTTGCCGGGCGGCCCGGACGAGTTCCACACGTTCGTCGAGTGTGAGGTAGACGTATTCGCCGTTCGACCCGCACACCACGTAGCCGGCGAGCGGTTCCTGGTTCCACCGGTTCAGGTTGGATTGCAGGTGGTCATGGTCAACTTGCCCGTCGGTTTTGAAAGGTGTGGGGATCGGAGGAAAGATTCCCGCTAGCGAAATAAAAGATGGTTTAGGCACGGGTTTCTCCTTTTCTTGATCTTTGGCTCTACCGAATCGATCGGGATTCCTCGCGCGAAGCAAAAGCCGCCGAGCACTTGTCTGCTTTGTGTCTTGGCAGTGATGTCAATTCTACTCGCTTTTGCGTCTCTGAGGAAGTAGAATTTGCCAGTAGACCAGCGATGATCTTCGTTTCGGCCAAAGCGACCGAGGTCGCGCCTCAGGGGCTTGCCGCCGGTATGAACCTCTTTTCACTGGCCCAAGGTGGGGTGACATGACATCCATCGCCTTTTTGCGCTTCCACTTGTCACTTGGATAATATGGGCGAAAGTGGCACAATGAAGGCGGTTGGCTTCCACTTGTTCCGAGTCACTCCGAAGGAGGGCAAGACATGCCAGTCATGGCCGAACACCGCATTCGACAACATCCGATTTTGCCTGTTGAGCCACAAGAGAATGTTGCGTTTTATTGGCGGGGGCAGGCGTTGATGGCGCACAAAGGAGAGACCATCGCTTCTGCCCTTTTTGCGAATGGCGTGCGGGTCTTTAGCCATCATCCCAAAGATGGCGCGCCGCAAGGCATCTTTTGCGCCAACGGCCAGTGCGCTCAATGCCTGGTGTTGGCCGACGGCCAGCCGGTCAAGTCGTGCATGGAACTCGTGCAGCCCGGCGTGCGAGTTGAGCCGTCCGATGGCTTGCCGGAGCTGCCGCGCGTGGCAAATGTTCCGACGATGCGCGACATCGAAAAGATCAGCGTGCCGGTGCTCATCATCGGCGGAGGGCCGGCGGGGCTGTCGGCGGCCATCGAGCTGGGCAAGCGCGGCATCGAGACGTTGCTGGTGGACGACAAGCAGCGGCTGGGCGGCAAGCTGGTACTGCAGACGCATCGTTTCTTTGGCTCGATCAACGCCGTCTATGCGGGGACGCGCGGGATTGACATCGCCACGCGATTGGAAAAGCAAGTGCGCGAGATCGAGGGTGTTCGGATCTGGCTCAACAGCACCGCGCTGGCCGTCTTTAGCGATCACCAGGTCGGCATCTTGCGCGATGGCAACATCTATGTGCTGGTCAAACCGCAAGTGTTGTTGACGGCGGCTGGCGCGCGCGAAAAGACATTGGCCTTCAAAGGCAACACGCTGCCCGGCGTGTATGGCGCGGGCGCATTCCAGACGCTCGTCAACCGCGACCTGATCAAGCCGACTGAGCGATTGTTCATCGTCGGCGGCGGCAACGTGGGGCTGATTGCGGGCTATCACGCGCTGCAAGCCGGCATCAACGTCGTGGGATTGGTGGAGGCGCTGCCGGAATGTGGCGGCTACAAAGTCCACAAGGACAAGCTGGCGCGCATGGGTGTGCCGATTTATACCTCGCACACCATTGTCAGCGCCAACGGCACGGAATCCGTCGAGTCGGTGACGATGGCGCAGGTGGACAATCGCTTCCAGCCCATTCCCGGCACCGAGCGGTCGTTTGCATGTGATACGGTGCTCATCGCCGTGGGACTCGATCCCGTCAACGAGTTCCACATCAAGGCAAAGGAATTTGGGATGACGGTCTTGGCCGCCGGTGATGTGGAAGAGATCGCGGAAGCGTCGGCGGCCATGTTCTCGGGCAAGATCAAGGGACTAGAGGTGGCTCGCGCGTTAGGCTGCGACGTGGGCGAAATCCCGCCCGACTGGTATCGCACCGCCGAGATTCTCAAATCCAAGCCGGGCCAGGTCGTGGCAGAGCGCTTCCCCGAAGAAGAAACCGGCGTTGTCCCGGTATTCCACTGCTCACAGGAAATCCCTTGCGATCCCTGCACGTCGGTCTGCACGCAAAAGGCGATTTACATTGACCCGAACGACATCCGCCGTCTGCCTGAATTCATCGGTGACAAGATCGGCAAGAAATGCACCGGCTGCGAAAAATGTGTCACCATTTGCCCGGGGCTGGCAATCACGCTGGTGGACTATCGCAAAGATGCCGAGCAGCCCACCGTGACGATTGCGTACGAGTTCCTCAAAGAAAGTATCCAGGTAGATGACGTGGTGACGGTGTTGGACGCAAGTGGAAATGTGTTGGGCAACGTCAAGGTGACGAATGTGCGCGCCATCAAGGCCAACGATCACACCGTCGCGGTCAAAGTCCAAGCGCCCAAAGAATACGCCAAACGCATCGCCGGCATCCGTATCCAAGAGCAGCAACTAACCGAGCCAATGGATCACTATGTCCAGCGCCTCACTCACGACACCATCGTCTGCCGCTGTGAACGAGTGTCTGCCGGAGAAATCCGCGCACTCGTTCGCCAAGGCTACCGGGACATGAACGAGATCAAGGCGGTCGTGCGGGCGGGCATGGGATCGTGCGGAGGCAAGACTTGCACCGCGTTGATTCGTCGTCTCTTTCGCGATGAAGGCATCCCGGACGCCGAGGTGACGGATCGGACGGTGAGACCGCTGTTTGTGGAGGTGCCGTTAGGTGTGTTTGCTGGAGTGGAGGAGGTGCGCCGTGACTAGCCACCCTGACGTCATCATCATCGGCGCGGGGAGCGTGGGCGCGCCCGCGGCCTTTTCGCTGGCCGAAGCTGGAATCCGCGCCCTGGTCCTTGACAGTCGCCCCAGCGTCGGTCAAGGCTCCAACAAGGCTGCCATCGGCGGCATCCGCGCCACTCACTCGGACCCGGCCAAGATTCGTTTGTGCCTGCGCAGCATCGAGATTTTTTCAACCTGGAAGGAGCGCTATGGCGACGACATCGAGTGGTACCAGGGCGGCTATTTGTTCGTCGCTTACCGGGAGCAGGAAGAAAAAATTCTCAAAGACTTGCTCGCCATCCAAAAACCCTACGGCCTTAACATTGACTGGTTGGACAAGGACGCGCTGCTGGAGGTGGCCCCCGATCTGAACCCGAACGATCTTATCGGTGGAACGTTTTCGCCCGACGACGGCAACGCTTCGCCGCTGCTGGTGCAACATGCTTTCTACGCTCACGCTAAACGCCTGGGGGCCGAGTTTCACTTTAACGAGAGCGTCACCGGCATCGCGGTGGAAGGTGGGCGCGTGCGCGGCGTCAAGACGGACAAGGGCGAGTACGGCGCAGACGTGGTGATCAACGCGGCGGGCGCATGGGCCACACCGCTCGCCAAGCTGGTGGGTATGGATGTGCCGGTCAAGCCCGACTCGCACGAGGCCGCCATCACCGAGGCGGTGGCGCGCTTTCTCAACCCGATGGTGGTGGACATCCGGCCTGTGACCGGCTCGTCCAACTATTACTTTTACCAGCATTACACGGGCCAGATCGTGTTCTGCATCACGCCCAATCCCAACATCTGGGGCGAGGACCTACGCGAGACGAGCGGCTTTCTGCCGATGGTCGCCCGCCGCATGGTAGATGTGATGCCGCGACTCAAAAACATCCGCGTGCGGCGCACCTGGCGTGGCCTCTACCCCATGACGCCTGATGGCTTTCCGATTGTAGGCTGGACAAAAGAAGTGGAAGGTTATCTGCTGGCTGTTGGCATGTGCGGTCAGGGGCTGATGTTGGGGCCGGGCCTGGCAGAGCTGCTGACCCGTATGGTGAAAAACACCTTGACCGAGTCTGATCACGAGATACTAGAGATTCTCTCGCCTTATCGGCAATTTGCGGGACAGGAAAAACTCAAGTGACACGTCGCAGGTAACAGGCCGCAGGAATCTTTGCGGCTTGGCGTCTTGGCGAGAGACAAAGATTTGGAGTCGGGCAGTTGGCAAGTTGACCGTCTGATGGTAAACTGGCGGACGATCTCACATAGCAGGTATCGCCATGTCATCCAACATTCTGCCCGCCTGGGCAACTTTCATCTGGCCTGTGAGCCTGGCGCTGATTGGCTTGTGCGGCAGTCCGGCGCTGAACGGGTTAGCCGAGACGGTGCATCGGCGGCATTTGGAATCCCCCGCTATTCCTCACCGCGCGAGGTGGCTGGCGATTGTCACGGCGTTGCTTTTTGGCCTGGCCGGCTGGCGATTCGGCTTGACCTTGCGGACCGGGGTAAGCTGCTTTTACGTCGCCGTGCTGATTCTGGTCACCGCCACCGATTTGGAGCACCGCCTCATCCCCAATCGTTTTATCCTGCCGGCGATTCTTTTTGCGCTCGTCGCTGGATTCATTGCAACCTGGATGACGTGGAAAGCGTCACTGTTGGGCGGGGCAGTGGGGTTGGTGTTTTTTGCCGTGGCATATGTCTTGGCCGCTGTGGTGTATCCGGGCAAGATCGGCCTGGGGATGGGCGATGTAACGCTAGCAACTTTTATCGGCCTGGCAGTGGGATTTCCCGGCGCCATCGTGGCGGTTGTCTTGGGGGTGCTGATGGGCGGGCTGGTCAGCGTGCTCTTGCTGGTGACGCGCCGTGTCACACTTCAGTCGGCGCTTCCCTATGGGCCGTACCTCGTCGTGGGTGGGCTGGTCGCCATGTTTTGGGGACAGGCCATCCTGAAGTGGTATTTGAGGATGTGATGCGTGAAACGTGAAACGTAACCTCGTCACGTTTCACGTTTTACTTCCGGCCAAACTCGCGCGCCAATTGATCCGCGCTCAAATGGATCATGGTCGGTCGCCCGTGCGGGCAGGTGCGCGGCGACGCGCACACTTCGAGCTGGCGGATCAACTCTTGCATTTCGGCCATCGCCAGCGTTTGCCCTGCTTTGATGGCGGCGCGCTTGCACACACGAAGAATCAGCCGCGCTTCTTCGCTGGCTTCCATCGGCGTGTCGCCCGCGTCAATCTCCGCTACGATATCATTCACCACGCTTTGCGGGTCCTCGCGCGCCACGACAGCAGGAACGCTGCGTAGCAAGAACGTCGTCCCCCCGAACGGCTCCAGCGTCAGCCCGATGCCGGCCAGCACATCGAGCTGCTCGGTCAGCAGCCCGGCGCTTTCGATGGGTACTTGTACCGGATGTGGCTCCAAGAGATTTTGAATCGCGAGGCTGTGCCGCTGCCGCTCGGCCATAAACTTTTCGTACAAGACACGCTCGTGAGCGGCGTGCTGGTCAATCAGGTACATTCCCTCTGGGCCTTCGGCCACGATGTACATTGTGCCGATCTGGCCCAGGACGCGCATCGCCGGCAGTTGTGCAGTGGCTGTGAGAGCAGGTATCTCTGGCGCGACCCGCGTCTGACCTCCCGCCCCCTGGGCGTCCGACCTCTGCAATTCGACGGTTGGTTCAGACCGATCCGTCATCGTCGGCGTCGGCATGACGAGTTGCGTGGGCTGTGCCGCCGATGCGCCCAGGCTTCGCAATCGTTCCAGGCGGCTGACATCGTCGGGTGTAGGCCAAGCCCTCAGACCCGAAGGGTCTCCAAGACCCTTTGGGTCTATTCGCTGGACGGGCGAGTGCTCGACAAGGACCATACGCACCGCTCGCTGCACGGCGCGGAACATCTCGTCGGGGTTGCGGAAGCGCACCTCGGCTTTGGCCGGGTGGACATTCACATCCACCTCTTCCGGCGGCACGTCCACGCGCAAAAAGCACAACGGGTAACGCCCCACCATCAGCATCGAGTGGTACGCCTGCACGACGGCGTAGGTCAGGTTGCGGTCTTGCACCCAGCGCCCGTTCACGAACAACGTCAGGTCGTTGCGGTTGGCGCGAGAAAGAGAGGGCGAACTGACGTAGCCGGAAACCGAGATAGACCCTTCGGGTTTTGCTTCGACAGGCAACATCTCTTGCACGACCTGCAATCCGAAAGCCGCGATCAGCACATCCATCAGTTTGCCGCTGCCAAAAGTCTCAAACGTCGTGCGGCCGTCGTGCGTCAGGCGGAAGCGGACGGCGGGATAGGCCAGCGCGTAGCGCGTCACCAGTCCATCAATATGGCGGCGCTCGGTCGTGTCGGCCTTGAGGAATTTGAGCCGGGCGGGGACGCTGTGGAATAGGTCCTCGACCGTGATCAATGTGCCGGGCGGCGCGCCAATGCCTTTGCGTTCCGCGCCGTAAGGCGGGTCGCCGCCGACGCGCAGTTGCGTGCCCACGTCTTCGCCGCGCGCGCGGGTGACACACGTCACATGCGCCACTGCCGCAATCGAAGCGAGCGCCTCGCCGCGAAAGCCCAGTGTGGCGATGCAGCTCAGGTCGGAGGCTTGAGCGATTTTGCTCGTGGCGTGGCGGGTGAAGGCCAGCTCGACTTCGGCAGCCGGGATGCCCGCGCCGTTGTCGCTCACGCGGATGAGCTTGCGCCCGCCTTGCATGACCTCGATGCGGACGTCGGTCGCGCCGGCGTCCAGCGCGTTTTCGACCAGTTCTTTGACGACGGACACGGGCCGCTCGACGACTTCGCCGGCGGCGATTTGGGAGACGAGTTCGTTCGGAAGAAGGTGGATGGGCATGCAAAGATTATACCACGAACCCGCCTGCCTTTGATTGACAGTTTGCCCCTTTCCGACTACAATCCCTCTTCGCTTATCGCCAATCGCGTGTGGCCTATCGCCACTTGGCGCTGCGACATGCGATGCGCGATAAGCGATATGCGATATGCAAGAGGCTCCCATGTCCGAAAAAGCAACGCTCACCAGCACCGAGATTCGCCAGCAATTCCTGGATTTCTTTGCCGCGCGAGGGCACACGATTGTCCCCAGCGCGTCACTCGTGCCGGCGGACGATCCGACGCTCCTGTTTACCAACGCCGGGATGAATCAGTTCAAGGATGTGTTCCTGAATATTGGTGCTCGCCCGTACAAGCGCGCTGTAGATACGCAAAAGTGTATGCGCGTGGCGGGCAAGCACAATGACCTGGAAGATGTTGGCCGCGATACGTGGCACCACACCCTGTTCGAGATGTTGGGCAATTGGTCGTTCGGCGATTACTATAAAAAAGAAGCCATCACCTGGGCCTGGGAATTGCTCACTGAAGTGTGGGGACTGGAAAAGGACCGCTTGTGGGAGACGTGCTTCAAGGACGAAAAGGGCGAACTGGAGACGGACGAAGAGGCCGCTGGTTACTGGCGTCAACAGCCGGGGATTGACCCCTCGCATGTGCTCTACTTTGGGCGCAAGGATAACTTTTGGGAGATGGGCGACACCGGCCCATGTGGCCCGTGCAGCGAGATTCACTATGACCGTGGCCCGGCAGCGTGTGAAAAACAAGATCTGCCCGGTCACGTCTGCGCTGTCAACGGCGATTGTGGCCGCTACGTTGAAATTTGGAACCTCGTGTTCATCCAGTACAATCGCCTCAGCCCGACGCAGCTCGATCCGCTGCCCGCCAGGCATGTAGACACCGGCATGGGCTTTGAGCGCACCGTCGCCATCCTGCAAGGCGAGGACAGCAACTACAAGACCGACCTGTTCACGCCCATCATGCGGCGAACGCAAGAGCTGCTCGGTCATACCCTGGCGCAGGTGGAAGAAAACATTGTCGCTTACCGCGTCATCGCCGACCACGCCCGCGCGGTGACGTTCCTCATCGGCGACGGCGTGCTGCCGGGCAACGTGGGCCGCTCTTACGTGCTGCGGATGATTCTGCGCCGCGCCGCGCGCTTTGGACGCAAGATCGGTTTCGATAAGCCGTTCCTGGCCGACGTGGCCGACGCCGTCATCGAGACGATGGGGGCGCATTTCACAGAGTTGGTGACGCGCCGCGATTACATCCTGCGCGCCATCACCGACGAGGAAGAACGTTTCCATCGCACGCTCGACCTGGGGCTGGCGCGGCTGGACAGCGTGCTGGCATCGCTCGAAGACCAGATCGTGCCGGGCGCGGAGGCGTTCAAGCTTTACGACACATTCGGATTGCCGCTGGAAATCACGCGCGATGTGGCCGAGGAGCGCGGCTTTTTTGTGGACGAAACCGGCTTTCAAGAATCGCTCGCCCAGCAGCGCGAAAAGGCCAAGTCGTCCGAAAAGTTCGAGATGGACGACCAATCGTTAGCGGCCTATCATGCCGCACTGCGCCAGTTGCAAGACCAAGGCAGCTTGGGCGAAAAAGGCGTTGACCACGATCCGTATACGACGACGGAAGCGGAAACGACGCTGGTCGGCATGCTCGTGGACGGGCAACTGGTGACGCAGGCCAAGCCGGGCGACAAGGTGCAAGTCATCCTGCCGGTGACGACGTTCTACGTCGAATCCGGCGGGCAGGTGGCCGACACCGGGATGATTGTGCGACTGCCGGAGGAAGCCGCCGTTCAAGGCGGGGGGGAGCCGTTGTGGGAGATCGTTATCAGCGAAGTGCGCCGCCCGCTGCCTGGGCTGATCGTCCACGTGGGCGAGGTCAAGTCGGGCCGGCCCCGCGTGGGTGAGCCGTGCTGGGCTTTGGTGGATTACGAGCGACGTTGGGACATTATGCGTAATCACACTGCCACGCACTTGCTTCACTCGCGACTGCGCGCCGTGCTGGGCACGCATGTTCAACAGGCGGGGTCACTCGTCGCGCCGGATCGCCTGCGCTTTGACTTTACGCACTCGGCCATGTTGACGCAGGACGAATTGGACACGGTGGTAGAAAACGTCAACGACCTGATTCTGGCCAACTATCCGGTCAACGTTTACTATGAAGACTATAAAGATGCGCTCGGCTCCGGCGCGATGGCGCTGTTCGGTGAAAAGTACGGCGACGTAGTGCGCGTCATTCGCACGGGCTGGCCGGGCGAGCAATTGGTGAGCCAGGAGTTGTGCGGCGGGACGCACGTCAACATGACGGCCGAGATCGGCCCATTCCTCGTCATTTCTGAGGGCAGCGTGGGCGCGGGGATTCGCCGCATCGAAGCGGTGACCGGGCGCGGCGCGCAAGACCTGATTCTGGAACGGCTCAACAAGCTAAACAACGCCGCAGCGTATTTGCTGTGTGGGCCAGACGAGTTGGACCGCAAAGTCCAGGACACACTCGAACTGTTGCAAGCGGCGCAGAAAGAACTGGCGCGCGTCCGCCGCGAGGTGGCGCAGCGTGACTTTGAGACACTGATGGGCACAGTGCAGACGTTGAGTGGCGTGCCGGTGCTGGCGGCGCAAGTCAAAGTGGCCGACGTGGACGCGATGCGCGAGATGACGGACTGGTTCAGGGCGCGCGTCGGTTCCGGCGTGGTGGTGCTGGGCGCGACGATTAACGGCCGCCCGCAGATCGTGGCCGCCGTGTCGGATGACCTGACCGGGCGCGGGCTGCACGCGGGCAAGCTGGCCGGCGCTGTGGCCAAAGTCGTCGGTGGCGGCGGCGGCGGCAAGCCCACGCTGGCGCAAGCTGGCGGGCGTGACCCCAAGCGTCTGACCGAGGCGCTGGCGTTGGTACCAGGCCTGGTGAGCACGGCGCTAGGGGCGTGAGGCGTGGAGCATTGAGCGTAGAGTGACCCGCCGCCGACCGAGCGGCGGTTTCTCTGCCACGCCTTTTGATACTTGAAATTTGAGCTTTGACCTTTGGAACAGATCATCTATCTCGAACCCACCGACGACATCATCAGCATCCGCGACCGCGTGGAAATGGCCGAGGCCAAACGTGTGCTGCTGGTCGTCCCGCCGTACTCGAACGTGCTGGCCCGCCGTGTGGATCTGCAGGTCATCCAACGCAGCGCCGCGCAGGCCGGGATTGACGTGGCGCTTGTCACCGAAGATGGCGTCATCCGTTCGCAGGCGCGCGAGTTGGGTCTGCCGGTCTTTGATTCCATCGCCGCGGGTAAACGACGAAAGCGCTGGCGCGCGCCGCGCGATGAAGAAGAACTAGCTCCGCCGCGCCGCAACGACGAGGCGTGGAGGGCTGCCGCGCAGCGTGGGGAGGCGCAGGCGCGCGCGAGTCGGCATCGCGGCGTGCGGCTGGCTTTAGCATGGCTGTTGTTTTTTGTCGTGTGGGTTGTGTTTGCCGCCGGCGCGGCGCTCACGGTGCCCAGCGCTCGCATCGTGCTCATTCCCAGCAGCCAGCCGGTCGCGGCCAAGATCAACGTGGTCGTAGACCCCAACATCCGGGCCGTGGACTATGCGCGTTCACGCATCCCGGCCACTGTAGCCAGTGCGGAAGTCGAAGGCAACGCGCAGGTGGTGACCTCCGGCCAGAAAGACATTCCTTCTGTGCGCGCTGTCGGCAGAATAGTGTTTGTCAACCAGCTCAGCCAACCTGTCAAGATTTCCAAAGGCACGGCGGTGCGCACTTCCGCTTTTGGGACGGCGATCCGGTTCGTGACGATGGCCGATGTCGAAGTCCCAGCCGGGCTGGGCGCGCAAGTCGAAGCGCCGATTGAAGCGGTTGATGTGGGCGTGGGCGGCAATGTGGCCGCCAATCTCATCAACGAAGTGGAAGGCGTGGCCGCGTTGGCCGTGCGGGTGAGCAATCCCCAACCAACCACCGGCGGTGGCGCGCGGCAAGTGCCCTCGGTCACACAGGCCGATAAAGACCGTCTGCGCGCGGCGCTGCTGCAGCAGATTCAACAGCGCGCTCTCGCCCAGATGCAGGCCAAGCTCGGTGAGCAAGAATATCTCTTGCCCGAGTCCTTGGCGGTGGCCGAGATACTCGATGAGACCTACGACCGCTTTGTGGGCGAAGAAGCGCCATCGCTTGGATTGCAGCTAAGTGCTCGTGTGTCCGCTCAAAAAGTCGGCATGCAAGATGCTAACGCTCTGGTCTATGCGGCGATCGCGGGCAAGGTGCCGCCCGGCTACGAACTGATCCCGAATGGGCTGACGTTTGACCGCGGAGAGACACTCGTCCCGGCGGATAAGCGCGGCAACCTGACGCTGGTGATGCGCGGGACGGGCTTTGCGGCCGCGCGGCTCGATATGACGGCGGTCCGCAAGGCCATCGCGGGCAAACCGATCGAAAGCGCGCGTCTCTATCTACTTCAATCGCTGCCATTGCAGGCTGATCCAGATGTGCGCGTTTGGCCCGACTGGTTTAGCCGCTTGCCGTATTTTATATTCCGCACCGAGATCGAAATCAAACCGCAAGGATAACTGCTCACCCTTGCGAAGGTCGTAATTACATTTGCCATGTGTTTCCTTGAAACCTTCGCAAGGGTGCCTGACTCGTAAGGATAGTGGTGGGACGCACACTGGCTCTGGACATTGGCGAAAAGCGTATCGGCGTGGCCGTGGGCGATGAGACGGGGACATTGGCTCGCCCGCTGACGACGATTACACGCGCATCCAAGCGTGAGGATTTCGAGCGGATCGCCCGGCTGGTGACAGAGCAGAACGCCGGGCGCGTCATCGCCGGGTATCCACGCAGTCTCTCCGGTGACGAAGGTCCACAGGCGCAGCGCGTCCGGCGATACGTCGAGGCGCTGGCGATAACGCTGCCAGTGCCGGTCGAGTTGTGGGATGAGCGGTATACCACCGTCGAGGCAATGGAGCGATTGCACGAGGCAAAGCGTCGTCGCCCTCGCGACCGTGGGCAACTCGACGCGGCGGCCGCGGCTATCATTTTGCAGGATTACCTTGATGCTCATCGTTTGCTCCTGGCTGACGAAAGACGAACGACCGAAAACGGAACACGAGATACGGAACACGAATGAGAAAACGCACAACCCGCACCCTCATCTTTCTTGTCACGCTGCTCATTTTCTTTGGCGGCATTGGAGCAGCTTGCTATGCCTGGCTGGGACGCCGGTCTGCTTCGTCTGCTTCGGGCGGCGTGACCATTGCGGCGCCGTCCAACGTCGAGGATTGGGGCGTTTCGCTTTACCTGGACTTGCGCCGCTCTGATCTGGACACTCCCGCCGGTAGTGATCCGGCGGCGCTCGTGTTTACGGTCGAGCCGGGCGAGTCGGTGGGGCAGATTGCTTCGCGGCTGCAGACCGAGGGCCTGGTGCGCGACGCGCAACTGTTCCGCCTGTACCTGCGTTACAGCAAACTCGACAGCGGCGTGGAGGCCGGCCAGTTCACACTCAAAAAGACCATGACCATCCCGGAGATTGCGCAGGCGCTCCAATCCGGGAAGCGCGACGAATTGACGTTGACGATTCCCGAAGGCCGCCGCCTGGAAGAGGTGGCCGCGCTTGTCGCACAGCAGACGCCGATCAGCGCCACGACGTTCCTCTCACTCACTCGCAATGCCGGGCAGTGGACGGCGCAGTATCCGTTCCTGGCCGAACTCCCGCCCGGTGCTTCGCTCGAAGGGTACCTGTTCCCTGATACCTATCGGTTGCCGAAGGATGCGACGGCCTCGGATGTGATCGCGAGAATGTTGGCGAACCTGGATCGCCGCATCACGCCGGTGATGCGCGACAAGCTTGCCTCGCAAAAGCGCACGCTGTTCGAGGCGGTGGCGCTAGCATCCATCGTCGAGCGCGAAGCGGTGATCGAAAAAGAGCGGCCCCTCATTGCCGGCGTGTACATGAATCGCCTCGTCTCTGGTATGGCGCTTGACGCGGACCCGACGGTGCAGTACGGCATGGCTTCGACCAAAAAGCAAGCGCCGTGGTGGCCGCAACTGACGCAAGAAGATTATCGGGCGGTCAAGTCGCCTTACAACACGTACCTCAATCCTGGGCTGCCGCCCGGCCCGATCGCCAACCCTGGCTTGTCTTCGCTTCAGGCGGCTATCGAGCCGGCGCAGACGCCCTATTTCTTTTTCCGCGCAGCGTGCAGCCGTGATGGAACGCACTTGTTCTCCAAGACGCTGGAGGAACATGCGGCGAAAGCCTGCCCATAAATTTCAAATTTCAAATTTCAAATTTCAAAAGAGGCTGCTGTGCCTTTTGATCTTTGAAATTTGTCATTTGATATTTGTGTCTGCCTGCGGCTCCACTCATCCCGTCATCAAGTTCGGTCTCGTCGCGCCGTTCGAGGGGCGGTATCGGCCCATCGGTTATGATGCGATTTACGCAGCGCGCCTGGCGGTGCGCGAGCGGAATGCTTCGGGCGGGGTGGGGGGCTATCGCGTCGAGTTGGTCGCTTACGACGATGGAGGCGATGCGCCATCGGCGGTGGAGCGAGCCAGGCAGCTCGCGCTCGATCCGCAAGTGGCGGCGGTGATCGGCCATTTCCGGGTGGACACGAGCCGCGCCGCGTGGGACGTTTACGCGCGTGAGGCGTTGCCGCTCATCGCGCCGGTCATTCCCGCCGACGCGCTGCCCGATTCGCCATGCGCGGGCTGTTCGTTCCCGGCAGCGTTTCGCACGGGACCGACAAGCCAGGCGATGGGCGAATCTATTGGCTTGGATCAAGTTTTTGCCGGTGGCGTTACGACAGGAACGGTCTTTGCGAGCGGCGCTCCGTGGCCGCGCGATGTGCCAGAGGCCCAACCGTTCATCGCCAACTATCGGGCGGTGTCGAACGGCGCAGAGCCGGGGCCGTATGCGTGGGCGACGTATCAAGCCGTGCAGATGTTGTTCGACGCGATGGCGCACGAGCCTGGCGCACCCACGCGGCGCGGTGCCGGCGCGCAGTTGGCGATGCGGTTCAGCGCGCAAGGCATCTTGCCCAACGCGCCGGTGTACGTTTATCGTCTTGACCCAAGCGGTCAGCCGGTGTTGCGGCGATAGCCGCTTGACTAGTTTGCATCTGCGGCATACAATGGACGGTGTAGGCGACAGCGTTCCCAGTTGGGCTTTTTGGTTCTGTGCTTGTGTGCCGTGTGCCCCTGCGTGCGGATGAGCCAAGTGATGACTAGAGCAGAGCGGCGGACGGGCCTCCAGAATGAAATAGCCCCGTGAGGAGAAGAGGCATCGAGATGTCAACGCAAGATCAAAACTCGCCCGCTCCCGGCGGGCAAGGCTCAGACGAGCCGACTTTGGTTATGGGCAGCCCAGGCAGCACGTCACCTGCGCCGGAACCCGCCGTTCCGCCCCAGGAACCGGAACAGCCCACACCGGTTGCGCCACCGTCGAGTGATGCGACCGTCATCGGCAAAAGCGCGTTCGCGGCCGAGTTGCCAGAGCAAAAGCCTGCCGTGGGCGGCCCGCGGGTTGGACCGGGCGCCAGTTCCGTCTCCGATCAGGATACCGTCGTCTCGCCGCGCTTGAGGCAATTGGCCCAGACGCCATCCCAGCCGCTGCGGCCACCGGCGGGTGCGCCACCCAAGCTGGGTGGCATCCGGCAACAGGCGGCCGGCTCGTCGTCCCGGCTGATCTGGCTGGTAGGTACTTTGGGCGCGTTGATTCTGCTGGTGTTGATCCTGGTTGTGGTGATCGCTGTGCAGCGGGGGCCGATGCTCCTGTCCGGGCTGAGCGCGACCAAGACGCCGACGCAGACAGCAACGCGGGCTGCCACAGCGACCTCTGTGTTCCCGCCGACGGCAACCAAGGCTCCGGCTACACCGACCCCGATGCCGCTCACGGCCACGCCCGCCCCGCCCACGGCCACGCCACGACCTGCGCCGACGGCGCTTGGGAAGGACGTGCTGGCCAGGGTCTTGCCGGAAGATCCCAAGCTCAAGGTGCGTGAGACTGCTTCTGCGGCGGGCAAGCTTTTAGGCGAGTTAGACAAGGATGCCCAGGTCACTATCCTGGAAGGCCCGACCGATGCCAACGGCATCAAATGGTGGAAAGTGGATAACGGCAAAGGACTGGTGGGCTGGTCGGCGGAAGGATTGGGGACCGACAAGTACCTGGTGCCGGTTGGCTGGGCCAAGTGATGCGTGATTCTGGCATTGCCCGCCACGCCATGTCCCGGCCACAGGCTGGGTGGCGCGCAGGCGGATGCCATATGATGCAAGGCTGCAAAACAAATCGCTGACCGGGACTGCTGCACGACGATCAACGGTCGGCGGAATGTGACGTACTGGGACAAAAAAAGTGGCTCACCTGCTGGTGAGCCACTTTCGCGTGACTTACAAGCGGGTGATGGGATTCGAACCCGCGACTCACTGCTTGGGAAGCAGTTGCGCTACCACGCGCTACACCCGCGTCTGCCATGATTCAAGCATGGTCTTGACGCTTCGTCAAATTCCTCTCGCTCCTTTGCCTGGACAAAGCCGCCCGCCTCATGTTATACTCATGTCATGCTATCCGTCTTGCTTCTTGGCTTGCCGCAACTGCTGCTCGACCAGCAGCCCCTCCGGGTGACACGCCGCAAAAGTCGCGCGCTCGTGTACTATCTTGCGGCTCATGCCGGGCCGCTTACTCGCGATCACCTGCTGGCTTTCTTTTGGCCCGACCGCGACCGCCCAGCAGCGCAGCAAATCCTGCGCACGACGTTACATGGACTCCGTCAGGCGCTCGGCCCGGCGCTCATTGTAGATGAAGATTCACTCACGCTTGCGCCGGATACATACATTGACGTGCGGCTCTTTGAGTCGAGCCTGGGCCAAGTCACCACCGACCTTCAACGCCTGACCTCGACTCTCGATCTCTATCGTGGCGATTTTCTGGAAGGCTTTATACTTCATGACGCTCCAGACTTTGACGATTGGGTCACTGCTGAACGGGAACATTATCGCCGCCTGGTGGTGCGCGGGCTGACGGTCCTCAGCCAATTGCATAAAATCAACCACGACTTGCCAGCCGCGCTCGAAGCGCTCAACCGCGCGCTCACTTTTGACCCGCTGCAAGAAGATTTGCAGCGCGCAGCCTTGCGAATGCAATATCTCTCCGGCGACCGTGCAGGCGCGATTCGGCGCTACGACCATCTGCGCAAACTGCTCGACGAGGAAATGGGCGTGCCGCCGATGGCCGAGACCCGGGCCTTGTACGACGCCATTCTCGCTGACACTTTGCCCATCGAGCTTCAGTCACCGACCGCCGACCGCCGACCGCCGACGGTTGCTGTCCAACCGGGTCGCCGAACTATCCAACAACCGACCTCCCCCCTACGCCTCCATTCTTCCGAAATGATTCCCTTCACGGGTCGCACCGCCGAATTGCAAACGCTGCGCGATTGGGCTTTGCGCGAGACACGTCCGTTGGTGCTCATCGAGGGCGAACCCGGCATCGGCAAGACTCGCCTGGCCGAAGAGCTCATGCGCGAGTCACAGGCCCTCATAGCGAGAGGCGCGGCGCGCGAACTCGAACAGGCGCTCCCGTATCAGCCTGTCAGCGAGGCGTTGCGCGGCGTGCTGGCTCGTCCCGATTGGCCCGCGATTCAGGCGGGGCTTGACCTGCCCGCCGTCTGGTTGATCGAGACGGCGCGACTGGCGCCTGAATTGATGGCAGGGACTCTGGGCTCGTCGCTACAGGTGGCCGACGAACCTCGACTGTGGGAAGGTCTCAATCAATTCCTCTTGGCGTTGGCTCGCCAACGATTTGTCATTCTCTTTTTCGACGACCTGCATTGGGCCGACGCTTCGACGTTGGCGCTGCTCGGCTACCTGGCACGCCGAACGGCCGGCGCGCAAATCTTGTTGTTGGCAGCCGCTCGTTCCGCCGCGCCGCGTACTCCCCTGGCGACGCTCGTGCAATCGCTCACGCGTGAAGGCCGGTTGGAGCGCCTGACGCTGGGACGCCTCACGCCGGACGACACGGTTTCGCTTGCGCGCCAACTCAGCCCGGCTTTTGCGTATCCACTGGCCGAATGGTTGACGCAAAGCTCAGAAGGTAATCCTTACATCTTGAGCGAGCTAATCCGCCATGCGCGCGAGAGCGATTTGCTAAGAGCCGATGGTGCGTTAAACCTTACTGCGCTTTCGTCTACGCCGATTGTTCCGCAGAGTGTGTATAGCCTGATTCAGTCGCGTCTATCGCGGCTTTCGGACGCGGCCCGCCGTGTGCTGAATGCCGCAGTGGCCGCCGGGCGCGTTTTTGAGTTCCCAGTCGTCGCCCGCGCCGCCGCGTTGTCCGAAAACGCTGCGCTTGATGCGCTTGACGAACTGCGTGTGGCACATTTGGTCGAGCCGCACGGCACGGATGGCCTGCGTTATACCTTTGACCACAGCTTGACGATGGAAGTGGCCTATCGCGAAGTAGGCGAGCCGCGCCATCGCCTGCTTCATCGGCGTGTGGCTGAAGCGATGGAGAGCCTTTACGGCCAACGCCTCGATGCCGTCGCCGGGCTGCTGGCCTGGCACTTTTCAGAGGGCAACGAACCGGAGCGCGCCGCGCCCTATGCATTTCGAGCCGGACAGCTTGCGGCCCATCTCGCGGCCTGGAAAGAAGCGATTGCGTTTTACGAGCAGGCTCTCGCCGCCCACCTCGACGCCGGCCAACGCATTCTCATCTTGATGGCGTTAGGCGAGGCACACTTCCAGACGGGCGACTCGGCCCGCGCTTCGGAGGCGTTCCGCTCCGCGCTCGCGTCTCCCGACAGCGCAGATGCAGATGCCGCACGGCTGTGCCTGGCCCGCACACTTATCAGCCAGGCTCAGTTTGCCGAGGCCATCGCATTGGCGCGCGAGGTGCGCGAGACGGGTCGACCCGAAAACGCTGTTCAGGCCGAACTGCTGTGGGGCACTCTGCTTTCGGTGGAAGGCGCAGACTTGACCGGAGCCGCCGAGCATTTGCAGAATGCCGTCGGCTTGTGCGCCTCACAAGCCAACCCCGCCCTCCTGGCGCAGATCAAGTTTGAGCTGGGCAGCGTGGCAGCACAACAAGGCGACCTGGCTCGGGCAGTGGCGCTCTATCGCGAGACGCTGGCGATTGCCGACGCCGGAGGTGAAGCGTGCACCGTCTGGCAAGTTCTGGGGCGCAATAACTTGGCGTATCACCTCCACCTGATGAACGATCCTTCGGCGATAGAGCATGCCCGTGCCGGGTTGAGCCTGGCTCAAGAGAAAGGCCTGTTGGGTCCGCAAGCCTACTTGCTTTCGACCCTAGGTGAAATCGCGTTGGCACAAAATGATCTTTACACTGCCGAGCGGCATTTGGCCGAAGGACTCGCGTTGGCCGAACGACTCGCCATGCCGGAGCGCATCGCCGGGTTGACGGCCAACCTCGGCCTGGTGGCCCAACGACGCGGCGAAACCGGTCTCGCCATTCATCGGCTGTCCACGGCTCTGGCTCGCGCCGATACGTTAGGTGTTTTCCATCTCGCCACTCAAATCCGCCTGTGGCTCGTCCCCCTCCTACCGCCGGTCGAGGCCCGCGCGCAGCTAGCCCAAGCGCGCACCCTCGCCGAAAGCAGCGGGCGACGGCTCCTCCTCGATCAAGTCACCCAACTCGAACAGCAGATTTCTTTGCGGGGATGACCCTTGTGGTCGCTCTGGGCAACCACAAGGGTTGCTACATCTGTTTACGCTCCTGTTTACGCCGGTGTGACGCCCGTCTGCTATAGTATGGACAATCAAATAAACGCTTGCACCGTGGCAAGCCACAGGAGGACAAAATGTCTTGGCAAATAGATCCGGCTCATTCGCAAATCCAGTTTACTATCCGGCATATGATGATCTCAAACGTTCGTGGCCGGTTTGAGAATTTCACTGGCGTCGTTGAATTCAATGAGCAAGACCCCACTCGCTCCAGCGTGGATGTTCAGATTGAGGCTGCCAGTATCAACACTCGCGAGGCTCAGCGCGATGGGCACCTCAAATCGCCCGATTTCCTGAACGCGGACAAGTATCCATACCTGACCTTCAAGAGCAAGCGCATCGAGAAAACCGACGCCACGCATGGTCGCATGATTGGCGTCCTGACGATTCGTGACATAGCCAAAGAAGTGGTTTTGGATGTAGAGTATTCCGGCCAGGCCAAAAGCCCTTGGGGCACAACCAGTGCCGGGTTCAGCGCCACCACCAAGATCAACCGCAAAGATTGGGGCCTGACCTGGAACCAGGCGCTCGAGACCGGCGGCGTGCTCGTGAGTGACGAAGTCACCGTCAACATCGAACTGGAAATCGTCAAACAGGCCGAAGCGCAGGCCTAAGCCGAGGTCGTGGCTGCATAATCAAGCCAAGATTTGACATCCCAGTCCCAGGCGAGCGGAATGGTCGCCTGGGACTGGGTCTCTTTTGAGGGAGGAACCTATGTCTACCGTTATCGCATCTACCACATTACAAAACAAGCCTATCGCCATTCGTCGGCTAGTGTGGGTCGGGCCGCTCGCCGCAATCGTGGCGGGCGCCGCCAACCTCGTCGTGTTTGCCGTCGAAAAAGCTGCGCTGGGAATTTCGTTCATCTTGGCAATGCAGCCGGGAGCCGCGGCCGCGCCGTTGCCGGCGGCGATGGTGTTCATGGAAAGTGTCATCCCTGCCCTGGCCGCTGCCGTCCTACTCGCTCTGCTCGTCAAGTTCACGGGGCGCCCGATCTTGATCTTTCAAATCGTCTCGGCTGTCTTTCTGCTCGGGTCGTTTGGCGGGCCGCTGGCCGTTCCGGCAGATACGCTAACCAAACTTGGACTGATCTCGCTGCATATCGTCGCGGCAGTCGTCATTGTGGGCCTGCTCACCACGCTGGCTCGTGAGAAAGAATCATCACGATGAATATCCCGGTTCGTGTTCTCGGCTTTTCCGGCAGTCTGCGCAAAGGCTCATACAATACGGGTCTACTCCGCGCCGCCGCCGAACTCGTGCCGGATGGTATGACGCTAGAGATATTCGATCTTGCGCCGATTCCTCTCTACAACGGCGACGTGGAAGCGGCGGGCGCGCCGGAGGCGGTGAGACAGTTCAAAGCGGCCATTGCCGCCGCTGATGCTTTATTGATTGCCACGCCGGAATACAACTATTCGATCCCCGGCGTTTTGAAGAATGCCATTGATTGGGCTTCGCGTCCGCCGCAAAACTCGCCGTTCAGCGGCAAGCCGCTGGCGATCATGGGCGCGGGTGGGATGATGGGCACATCGCGTGCGCAATTTCATCTGCGGCAGGTTGCCGTGTTTGTCAACCTGCTGCCGCTGAACAAGCCCGAAGTGACCATCCAACGCGCGTCGGAAAAGTTTGACAAAGAGGGCAACTTGACGGACGTGGCTTCGCGCCAGCAAATCCGCGCCTTGCTCGAAGCACTGGCTGCGTGGACGCGCAGGTTACGAGGAGAAACCGGAGGCTAAAACCCTTACCCGACGGACGCATCTGGGCCGAAAGCAAAACCGGCCAGGGAACGATTCTCGCGTTCACCTTGGGATGGGTCAGGTGCGTGCCGTTGTACACGCGCGGTACCGTCGCCAGGAATTCGAGCTTACCCAATCGCCCAGCGTGATGATGTGGAACAGCCCATCGTCCGTTTTAGTTCGGGCTGATACGCATTCCGCCGCCGGAAGGTCTCAAGCTCAAGGTGCGTGAGACTGCTTCTGCGGCCGGCAAGCTTTTAGGCGAGTTAGACAAGGATGCCCAGGTCACTATCCTGGAAGGCCCGACCGATGCCAACGGCATCAAATGGTGGAAAGTGGATAACGGCAAAGGACTGGTGGGCTGGTCGGCGGAAGGATTGGGGACCGACAAGTACCTGGTGCCCGTTGGCTGGGCCAAGTGATGCGTGATCCTGGCATTGCCCGCCACGCCATGTTCCCGGCCACAGGCCGGGTGGCGCGCAGGCGGGGCTAAGTGTGCATGAGACGTGAAAGAGTGAGGCCGGGTTTCCCCGGCCTCGTTGTTGTGTGTCCGAACTGCTGATAGTCACTTGACGATGAGCGGCAAGAACACCTTCCACTGCGATGTAGAATAAGTTGATGAGACGTTGCCCGCGTTATCTCGGAACCGGACGTAAACGGCTGTGTCGCTTCCGAGTGTCCAGGCGCGACGGGTGACGTAGGCTTCCCAACTCGCCCCGGCGAAATCCGGCTGGTTGCTGATCAACATGTGTCCCACGCCGCTCACGTCATCCGACGCGCTCAGCTTGAGAGTGACGGTAGATGCCTTCGCCTGAAGCCCAGTCGCGCTGATGATTTGAACTGAGCCGGTGGGCGGTGTGACGTCGAGGATAATGTCGTCCTGATAGTTGCTCGAAACATTCCCATCCAGGTCTTTGTATCGAACATACACGACGCGCGGGATGACATAGCTGCCATATTGCGTGATCGCCCAAGCCTTGCGCGAGGTGTATGGCTCCCACTGTGCGCCTGCAAATCCACCGTCGTTGCTGACTTGCATTTGCGTTGTACCCGGCCTGGCGCTGATCGTCAAGGTCACCGCTGTTTGGTTGGTGAACAAGACTCCATCGTTGATCGTCACTCCATACTCGGTTCCCGCTGCCGTGTCCAATGCTATGGTGTTCGAGACGGGCGAGGAAATGTTGCCTGCTACGTCACGGAACCGGGCATACACGGTCTTGACGCCGTTACCGCTCGGCAGTGACCAATTGGCAGAGGTCGCGTAGGTCTGCCATTCGCTCCATACGCTGCCATCGTTGGAGAAGCTCATCATGGCAACGCCGCTCGTGACATCCACTGCAGCAAGGCCCAACGTAACATTGATGGCCGTGGTGCTCAACGCTCCCCCGTTAATCGTGAGGCTGCCTGTAGGCGGTGTAACGTCAACCGCCGTGTGTACATCACCCGACGAATAGGCGCTGACGTTTCCTGCATTATCCCTGGCTCGCACACGGAAGGCGTAAGTATAGTCGTCCTGCCCGGTGAAGCTGGCCGAGGTAGTTGTGGTATTGGTCAACCAGTCCAGCCAGATAGGGTCTGATCCGCTCTGATAGTATTGCACATCATAGCTGGCAAGCCCACTGGTCGCATCTGTCCCTGACCAAATGACGGTAAAGGTCAGTGCCGTCTGATAGGGTGCCAGGACATTCACCATAACCGAAGGGGGCGTAACGTCCAGGATGATGGTGTCCACGTAAGCTTGAGAAATGTTCTCGGCTGCGTCCCGATATTGCACATAGGCTGTGTGCACGCCATCGCCATCCGCAAGTTGCCAGATGTGCGTGAGACCGTAAGGCAGCCACGCGCTGAAAGTCACGCCGTCGTTGGAAAAGCGCATCGTCGCCACGCCATTGACATCGTGCGCGTCCAGCGTGAGCGTGACGGTCGGAATAGCAGTGTAGATCGCTCCGTCGTTGATCTGGATCGTGTCAGTCGGCGCGGTCATGTCCAGGATAATGGTATCGCTGTAGATGGCCGAGACATTTCCTGCCGCATCACGAAAGCGCACATAGATAGTCTTGAGGCCATCGCCCGATGTCAGTGTCCAGCCCTTGAGCATGGTATATGTCTCCCACGCGCTAAAGCTGACACCATCATTGGACGCCTGCACATTGCTGATGCCGCTCGTCGCATCCGAGGCGGCCAGTGTGAGCATCACCGTCGGCACGGGGGAGTAGGTCGCACCGCCGTCTATTTGCACGTTACCCGTGGGCGGCGACGTGTCCACCGTCGTTTGCGTATCGCCCAACGAGTACGCGCTGCCGTTCCCCGCGTTATCCCTTGCTCGCGCGCGAAACGCATAGGTCTGGCCATCCTGTCCAGTAAAGCTGGCAGAGATCGCCGTGGTGTTGGTGAGCCAGTCCGTCCACGCGCCACCCGCTCCAGCTCGATACTGCACGTCGAAACTGGTGAGGCCGCTCGTCGCATCCGTCCCTGACCAGGTGACGGTAAAGATCGTGGTGGCTCCATAAGCGTTCAAGGGACTAACGGCGGCAGTAGGTGGTGTTGTATCCACATTCACAGCCAGGTTGTGTAACGGCTCCTGGTTTCCCGCCACATCAAGGGACTGATACGTGATGGTGTAGAGGCCATCCTGGAGAAAGAATGTGCTCGAGTAGGTTTGCCAGACTCCGCCATTCAACTGGTAGCGAGTGACGTCAGCGCCAGACGTGCTATCGGAGGCTGACAAGCCCACTTGCGCCTCGGAGATGTACCACCCGCCATTCCCCAACGTGCCCGTGAGTGTTGCGGCCGTGCCGGGCGGCGTCGCGTCTATTCGCAGTTCTAGGCTTGCCGTGACCTCGCGATTGCTGGCCACGTCCACTGACCAATATTCAACTGTACGCGTCCCGTCCACAGATACGGTAAAGGGAGCTGTGTAGGTCTGCCAGGCCATCCCATCAATACGGTATTCGGTGTGGTCAACACCGGACGTTGCATCCGAAGCGGCGAGAGTGACCTGAACAGCGGAACGCCACCAGCCGGCATTCCCCACAGTGCCGGTTGGCGTCGCGCTCACCTGCGGCGGCGTCATGTCGAGCGTGATCGTATCGCTAAAGATGGACGTAATGCCCGCATTGTCACCATATCTCACGTAAACGGTCTTGAGGCCATCGCCGCTCGTCAATATCCAGGCCTTTGTGGTCGCGTATGGGTCCCAACCACTCCAACTTGTCCCATCGCCACTGAATTGCATCTGTGACATGCCGCTGGCAACGTCGCTGGCAGAGAGGGTCAGCGTGATTGTAGGACTGGCGGCATACGTCGCGCCGCTGTTAATGACAATCGAGCCGTCCGGCGGCGTCGTGTCCAGCGTGATCGTGTCCGAGACCGCCGATACATTGCCCACCGCATCTCTGAACCTGGCATACACGCCCTTGAGTCCGTCGCCTGCCGTAAGTGTCCATATTCTGGTCGTGGTGTACGGCTCGAACGGCGTAAAGCTCACGCCGTCGTCACTGAATGCCATCGCCGATACGCCGCTCAGGTCGTCGTTGGCTGCAAGCGACAATGTGACGTTGGGCGAAACAGCGTATAAAGCACCTTCGTTGATGGTAATTGCGCCGGTCGGGGCAATGCCATCCACCACCACTGTGCCGGTCACCACACCGGAACCAGCAAAGTTAGTCGCTGTTAGCACGACGGTCAACGTGCCGGAGATGCTATAGGTGTGCGTGGGATTTTCCAGTGTGCTGCCGAAGGTGCCATCGCCAAAGGACCACAAGAAAGTCGCCGTTCCGCTGGTGGCGGTAGTGTTGGTAAAGACGCTGGCCTGTCCAAACAAGACGGGACTGTTGGACGTGAAAGCAGCGGCGTAGAACGTGACGGTATCGGTAGCGACGCTACTTCCGGCAGGATTGGTAGCCGTGAGGGTGGTAGTGTAGACGCCAGGCGCAGTGTAAGCGTGCGTGGGGCTAACGGCAGTGCTGAAAGCTCCATCACCAAAAGACCACTGATACGACACAACTGCGCTGGTGACAACTGTCGTGTTGGTGAATACTGTCCCTTGTCCCACCCAATCAGGGCTGGAGGAAGTAAAGGACGCGGCCGGTGGATATGGAAACTCGTCGGCTCCGATGTCGTAACCGGAGTACAGTGGGCGAATGTCGCCGTCAATGTCGTCATACACGCCAGCATCCACGCCGGTGTCAATCGCCGCCGAACCAGGGCCAATGTGGTAGTTGCCATTGATGGGATCAATGAAAGCAGGATCACCCCAATAGTTGTGCGGGCCCGTGATGAGTGTGCCCGCGCCGTCCCAATCGCGCTGGTTGGCCCAAGGGCCGTTACCCCATAGTGTGGTTTCCAATATGGCTGTACCAGTTGCCAGCGCGATACCCACTGTGTGGCTGACCAGGATTGTGTTGGTTAATGCCACATTACCGCCATCAATGTAGATTCCACTACCGTCTCCACCAGTGTTGTGGGCAACCGTAGTGTGTAGTAGCTTGGGTGAAGAGCCACGTATGTATATTCCACTGCCTGTGGCGTTGGCTTGGTTATTGGCGACAACATTGTTGGTAAATATGGCATTACTGCCCCACAGGTAAAGTCCGCCGCCAGAGTTAGCGGTGTTGGAGATGATGATGTTGCTATCGAGTGCAACGGCGCTCCACAGTAGCAATCCTCCACCGATGAGAGTGGCCTTGTTGTTAGAAATGATGTTGCCGTTGACTTTGGCGTTCCCATCCAGGTATACGCCACCCCCCGAGCCGGCGGTGTTGAATGTGATACTGTTGTCGCTGATTGTGGCATTGGCATTACCAAACATGCAAAGCCCACCGCCCTCACTGTTGGAGCTGTTAGAAATGATTGAGTTGCTGTTCAGTATAGTGTTGCCGGAATACGATAGTATCCCACCTCCATAGGTGCCAGCAGTGTTAGCGGAGACAGTGTTGCTCGTGAGCGTGGTATCGCTACTCGCCAAGTAAATTCCACCTCCATCGTGAAGGGCAGTATTGGATGTGACAGTGTTGCCGTTTAGTGTCGCTGTACTTTCGTACAGCCACAGTCCGCCTCCTCTCCAATTTGCTGTGTTGGAGACGACGACATTGCCAGTGAATGTGATATTACTGTACATTGACCACAATCCTCCACCTCCATCGCCAAGGGCAGTGTTGGACATGATCCTGTTCCCGCTGATCGTGGCGTCACTGTGGTGGAACGATAGGCCACTATTGGTGTTAGAGACGATGAGATTGTTACTTACTTGCCCGTCACCGTGAAGCAGATATAGCCCGCCGCCTTCGACAGCGCCAACATTGTTGAATACCTGGTTGTTGCTAAATGAGACTGTAGCACTGATGTCGTACACTCCGCCCCCCATGCCGCCAACAAGCCAGGTTGCGTTGCCATTAGTGAGGCGCAAGCCTTCGGCAGTTGGGCTGATGCTCCCCGTGATGTACATGACTCGCCCTTGCCCTTGCGCGTCCAGCGTAGTTGGCTGGGTGATAGGGTACGAAACATTCCAGTTGGTGGTTGTGTAACCACCCCGCATGGTGACGGTCTTGCTGACATAGACCACCTGCGTGACGACGCCCGTGGTTGTAATGTCGTTTTTGGGGCGCACACTCATGTCGGTATAAACGCCTGCCGCAATTCGGATTTCGTCGCCAGGGGAGGCGGCATCAACAGCGGCCTAGATGGTGGTGTAGCATGGCGTGGCTCCACCGCAGTCGCCGTCAAGGGCAACGTAGCGAGTGGTGGCGTCAGCTTGCGCGGGCATGGCCGGCCCTGCCAGCAGGCACAGCAAGATCAAGACGCTGACCATGCCAATGAGGATGGCTAGAACCGTGAACATTCGGGTTTTCATAGTGTGATCCTTTTGTGCGAGAAACAACAACGTGGCAGTCACGCTAGACTATCGGTGACTGCCTTCCTGCGCGCCTTAATTCTACCTCGTAAGGCTGGCTTTGGGCGTTGCAACTTGCTTGCAGTTGCGTTGCAGGTCACGCCGGGGCAGGCTTTGAGCGCGACCATCTGCGAAAAAGGGTAACTCAGCCTGTCATTGCGAGGAGGCGTTTGCCTGCCCCGCGCTTTTTGCGGGGTTGCCGACGAAGCACCCCCGTGTTCAGCACCAGGAGGTTGCTTCGCAAAAAACGCTCGCAATGACACGGCTGCTGAGTAATTACGAAAAAAGCCGCTATGGGTATAGCGGCCTGTGGTTACGCAAGTAGCAGTGTCACTGAACACTGCGGCAACTTTTGGGTGGTTTTACTCAGGACCCCAAAGTTGCCGTATCACGGCTTGTACTTGCCGCCAATCTCCAGATGTCAGCGTCCCTAACTTGCGTTCCACCAGGCGCTTTTCTAGTGTTGCCAGCTTGTGTACGCGCACAACAGATGGAAGCACCAGGCCTGCCTGCTGCCATTCCGCCAGCGGAACATCGAAAACCGTTTGACTCATTTGGCTGGTCACTCGGGCAACGACCACGTCTTCATCGCCCGTATCCAGGAGCACCAGCGCAGGCCGCCGTTTTGCCCCGGTTGCGTCGGCGAAGGGGAACGATAGCAGGACGACCTCCCCTGCTTGGTAACTCTTCATTGCTCAAATCCTGTCGTAGACGGCGTCTGCCTCGCTGTAGCCAGCCAGAAATTGCTCTGCGGCCAGGCGGGACCAGTCTGCCTGATCTTGCGCGTCCGTCGGCTCGTTGATCAAGAAAATGGTTCGTATCACCTGGTTACCTGGCAAGAGCTTTAACAAAGCTTCTGGTAGTTCGAGTTTCCCATCAGGCGTTGTTCTAATCGCAAATTCGTAGGCTTTCATATTGCCCTCCCCCAACCAGAGACAAGTTACACTGTGATGAGTATAGCACGCGGCTAACTTGTGGTCAATGGTTATTCGACCACGCCATGGAATAGCGGCAGCGGCTTGACCACTTTGTCACTCCACTCGACGGCCTCCGTTAGCCGCTCTTCCGCCGCCGCGATTTTCGCTTCGTCGTTGGCGTGGATGGTGAAGAGTGGCTCACCTGTGTTCACCGCGTCACCGACCTTGTGGTGGACGATCAGCCCCACGGCATAGTCAATCGGGTCGCCTTTCTTGGCGCGGCCCGCGCCCAGCTCGACCGACGTCATGCCGACTTGCGCTGCGTCCACGCCCGCGATGTATCCACTGCGCGGCGCAGGCACATCCTTGACGAGCCGCGCTTGCGGCAATAGAGCGGGATTCTCGATCATCGCCACGTCGCCATCCTGCGCGCGCACTAGCTCCACGAATTTGTCCCACGCCTGTCCCGAGTCGAGCAACTGCGCGGCCAGCTTTTCTCCTTGGGCCAGCGATTCGACTTTGTGGCCCAGGCGCAGCATGTGCGCGGAGGCGGTCAGGCAATGCTCGCGGAAATCGCTTGGCCCGCCGCCGTGGAGTGTGTCAATCGCCTCGCGCACTTCCAGCGCGTTGCCTACGGCGCAGCCAAGCGGCTGATTCATGTCCGAAAGCAGCGCCACGCACTTGCGGCCCACATCGCGCCCGATATTGACCATCACCCGGGCCAGTGCGTGGGCGTCGTCCACCGTCTTCATGAACGCACCGCGTCCGACTTTGACGTCGAGCATGATGGCGTCCGCGCCGGCGGCGATCTTTTTGCTCATGATCGAGCTGGCGATGAGGGGCAGCGAAGGGACGGTGCCCGTCACGTCGCGCAGCGCATAGAGCTTGCCATCGGCGGGGGCCAGGTCCATGGATTGGCCGGACAGCACAATGCCGATCTGTTTCAATTGCGCGCGGAACTCGTCCACGCTCAAATTGACGCGGTAGCCCCGAATGGATTCCAGCTTGTCAATCGTCCCGCCGGAAAAGCCCAACCCTCGGCCCGACATCTTGCCGACCGGCAGGCCGCTCGCGGCGACGAGCGGCGCGACGACGAGGCTCACTTTATCGCCCACGCCGCCGCTCGAGTGTTTGTCCACCACCAGCGGCGCGATGTCGTGCAGGTCGAGCGTCTGACCGCTGTGCGCCATCGCCAGCGTCAGGTCGGCTGTTTCGCGCGGCGTCATCCCACGCAGCATCACGGCCATCAGCCAGGCCGCTGCTTGATAATCGGGAATTTCTCCACGCGTGTAACCGTGGACAAAGAATTGGATTTCATCGGCGGTCAGTTCTTGTCCATCGCGTTTCTTGATGATGATGTCTACCGTTCGCATTTCGACCTCACGGATTCATGTCACACGGATTTCCCCGGCGCAAGTGCAACTGGCAAGTACTCGCTCATTGGACTCCCCAACTTGTTGGGGAAGCAGCGTTTGCCCCCTTCGGCAAGTTCGGGACTCCAATACTTGCCAGTTTTCAGACTCGGAAAGACCTTCAGGGAAATCCGTGTGTCAATAAGGTTGATGGTGTTGCTTTCAACGCGCAAATGCCCGGAACGGGTTTTCGCACGTCATCTGGCGTATAGTCCCTTCGTCCACGCCGGCCGCGCGCAGCTTGGGCAAGAACTGTTCGCTGATGTAGGTATAGGGCTGTGGGATACCGCCGCCCGGCTGGGCCGGGTCATACCAGCCACGGTCATGGCTGAGCAACAAGTGGCTGCCCAGGCCGGCGTCTAGCATCCGTCGAATGTGGGAAATAAAGTCGGCGTCGGATTGTGTGCCACCGATTCCGTCGTACTCGATCCATGCGCCGCGCCGGGCCATCTCCAGGTTCAGCTCAATGTCCGGGTCAACGTGGGCGTGAATCCAGATGAACCGTTCGGCGGTGTAGCCGCACTCTTCGAGGATGGCAAGCTGGTCGCGCACCACTCGACCGCGGATCGTGTGGCTGCCGATCACCGCGCCGGTCAGGGCGGCGGCTCGCGCGGCGGCGCGCAGAATCTTGGTCTCGCAAACGGTCAGCCCGTCGTCGCCGGCGCTCAACTTGATAAAGCCGGCTTGCACGCCGCTCTGCTCGATCTGTCCCTCCAGTTCGCTGCGCATCCATTCAGTTAGCTCGTCCTCGCTGGCAGCGTGCGCCCAGGCCGGCACCCACGGCTCGCGGTAGATGCCGGTTGGCGCCACGAGCGGAAAGCCGGTCGCCTCGGACACCGCCTTGAGGATGTCGGCCCGTCGCCCCACGCCAACCGGGCTGCACTCTACCAGCGCACTCACTCCTGCCGACTTGGCCCTGGCGATCTCGGGCGCCATCAGTGTGATCACGTCGGCCGTCTCAGCCTGGGCATAGCCGGGCTGATCCCAGGTGCGCAGGTCAACGAACACGTGCTCGTGGGCGAGGATCATGCTCAGTTCATCCGCGCGCTTGGGGCCAAGCGTAGTGATGAGATGTGGCATTGGCACCTCCGTGTGGTCCATCATCAAACATGAATTGTAGCACGCAACACGCAGCGTGCAACAGGCGCGAGAAAAAAAGCTCCCGGCATTTGCCAGGGGCGCGGATGGGGAAACGTTCTTTGGTTCACCGGTCGAAGGAGTTGTAAATTTCCAACAACTGCGCCGCAGCCTTTTCCCATGTGAACTTGCGCGCCTGGTCGAATCCGGCTGCGACGAGTTTGCGGCGCAGGTCGACCTCTTGCAGCAGGCGGCGCAGCGCGGCGGCAATCGCGTCCACATCAGTCGGCTCGACGAGCAGCGCCGCATCTCCCGCCAACTCTGGCAGCGACGACGTGACAGACGTGACGACCGGCGTGCCGCACGCCATGGCTTCTAGTATGGGCAGCCCAAAGCCTTCGTAGATGGAAGGGAAGGCCAACACATCGGCGGCGCTGTAAAGCGTTGGCAGGTCGTCGTCGTCCACAAAGCCGGGAAACAGTATATGGCCTTCCAATCCCAGGCGCTTGACCTCGGCAAAGATGTCATCGTACAGCCAGCCCTTTCCCCCCGCAATCACCAGTTTGAGATCGGACGCGAACGCGGGAGGTCGGAAGTGGGAGAAAGCTTGAACGAGTCGTCGAAAGTTTTTGCGCGGCTGGATGGTGCCGATGCCGAGGATAAAGGGATCGAGGCCGATGTTGTATTTGGCGCGGACGGCAGCCCATCGCTCCGGATCGCGCACGGGCGCAAAGCGCGCGTCCACGCCGCCATAGAGCACTGTGATTTTGTCTGGCGATGTGTGGAAGAGTTCTACGAGATCGTTCTTAGTGGCAGCGGAGTCGGCCAGGACGTGCGTGGCGCGAGCGACGGAGCGCGGGACGACGCGGTTGAGGTAACGCCGCAGCCGGGGGAACGCGGATTCGGGATCGCGGATGAAGGTGAGATCGTGGACGGTCAGCACGGTGGGCGTGTGCGGCAGGGTGGGGGGCAGGACAAAGTCAGGCTCGTGGAACAAGTCCACGCGGCCCATGGCGGCTTCGATGGGAATGGGCAGGTGAGCGCGGTGCCAGATGCGATGCAGCCAGTCATCGGAGAGGAATTGTAGATTGCAGATTGCAGATTGCAGATTGCGAGCGAAGGCAGGCTGCGTCACATACGCCAGGCGAGGCTCAGTGATGCTGCGCGGCAGCCCGCCGGTGGCGGCGAACAAGCTGTACTCGTGCGGCGAGTCGAGCGCGAGCAAGGCGCGGATGAGTTCGCGCGTAAAGCGTCCGATGCCAGCGCCCTGGCGAACGGCTGAGGTGATGTCTATGCCGATGCGCACTACAAGCTCCCCCTGCTCTGGATAATAAACAGGAGCAGCACCAAACCTATCAGGAGCAAGAATGAGAGGGCCAGCGCGACGACAAAAAAGGTTCGATTTGTCGAGGAAGGTGGAGTGGAGCGACCACGCGGCTCATTCCGTTGCGAGTATTGACGACGCTTGACCCATAGCCAGGAGGTCGCGGCAATCAGGCAGAACCAAACAACGACCACCATGCCCACGATAGTGCCGGGGCGGACCTGTAGCCCGGTTAATGCGGTGAGAGCACTCACCATGCCAACGGTAAGCACGAAACTGATCCCGAGCAACACAGCCAGCCCGATCAAAATGCCCAACAAGTAAATGAATGGCTTGAGGAGATCTTTTGCAGCGGAAGGCACAACCTGTGGATACTGGCGGCGCATTGCCTCGAGTTGCTGATCAAACTTGGGCAAGTTGTTCTGCGCCTGCCGCCGCAGTGGAGTGAGGAATGCTTCGATGTTCACACCGCAGTATGGACACACTTCGGCCATCGGCCCGATGTCGCGCCCACAAGCCGGGCAGCCCAGCGATTCACGGCGTCGGATATTCTCGCGGGGCGTTTCTCCTTCAAGCTGGGCGACGCGCGTTCCGCAGTAGGGGCAGAAGGAACTGGCGGTGGGCATCAGTTGCCCACATGCCGGACAAGGCTGTATTGTTGAGAGAGTCTGCACACTTGCGCCGCATTGATGGCAAAAGAGAGCATCGCCCAGGACAGTGGCTTGGCACTGTGGGCAGTGAATTGCGCTGATGCCGGGCAGCGGGAACAGTCCGAGCGCTGTGCCACATTGCGTGCAGCGGTAATGCTTTTCGTCGGCCGCTTGCACGTCCGCAGTGCCGCATTTGGGGCAGGTCAACTTTGTCATTTACACACTCCCGCGCTTTTTCTCCTCGCTACGGATAGTGTAACGTGCCCGTAACCGTCTCGGAACCCAAATCTATCTCCAGTTGGTGTACTATGATGTCCAGAATTCAAAATCACATTTTGGCCGATGGGAACGTCCCCCATCGCGCCCTGGAGGTCAAAATGTTATTCCTGGTCGCAGCGTTTTTCTTCACCCTGGTTATTGCGTTGGCGGCGGGTGCTAGTTCCTAAGACTGGATGGACAAAGGAGTCTACCATGTTATTCCTGATTGCTGCGTTTTTCTTCACCCTGGTAATCGCGTTGATGGTTGGCACTAACGCCTAGCGGCGTCATGTGCCGGGTGGAAATCGGTATGGGCCGGCGAGCTTTTCGCCATTCTTCCGTAGGCGGCAGGCAGCGCAACGTGGACCGGAGACTCCTTGCTCGCCGCGCGGCGCCGACGCTGCCCCTTCGAATTCAAAAGCGGCAAGGACTTGTGCCGGGATGGGCGCTCCGGCGCGGCCTGCGCTGAACACCGCGTCAGCCGCTGTAGATGGAAATAAACCGGCTTACGTGTGACAACTCGGATTGCCAAGAGCAAAGTGGGCGACCATCACGGTCGCCTTTTTTATTGGCTGTACTGCTCACTCTTGCGAAGAGTGTAATTTTGAAACCGTCGCAAGGGCGCCTGAGCAGTTATTGGCCAAGTTTGACGTCGCTGTAGGTCCAGAACCGATTGACAAAGAAATTCCAAAACATCACGGCGATGGTGGCGACGGCTTTGGCCGCGTTGTAACCCAGTGGGCCGAGCAGCCGCGTAAAGAACGGGTCGAGCGCATTGAGCACGGTCAGGTTGATCGCCAGCCCGGCGATGTTGACGATGAAGAATTGCCCCAGTTGCCCGGTCAAGGGTTTGCTGCGCGATTCGGGATACGTCCAAAAGCGGTTCCAGATAAAGTTCGAAAGCACCGCCGTCGTGAACGAGACGGTGTTCGATAGCGTCAGGTTGCCGTTCAAGGTCAGTGTCCCGAACAGATGCCAGTCGCCCAGGTCAACGTGTTGCGCTCGGAAGGTGAGCATCAGCACATTGAGAATGCCAAAGTCCACGACCGCTCCGAGGGTGCCGACGGCCATGAATTTCAAGAACCGCCCGAATTCTTTGCGGTTCTGCTGCGCCAAGGTAATAATCTGCGTCACTATTTTTCTCCAGTAATTCAGACCTTCGAGGTCTCCGAGACCTCGGAGATCCCAATATTCAGCACAGTCAATACACCCAACAGCGCGCCGAGCAACAAGTGGGTGTTGTTGACATACAGATTGTCGAACACGTGATGTACGGACAAGTGCGTCCACGCGCCCATCAACCCCAATGCCAATCCCCGTTCCCATCCGGAACGACGCCGCAATGCGCGCGCAGTCTGCCAGAAAATCGCGCCCCACAGGAACAGGTAGGCCAGCAACCCCGGCAGGCCCAGCTCGGCAGCGACGTTGAGGTAGATGTTGTGCGCATGGCCGAGCGCGATGGGCCAGTTCCACAAGGCGTATTGCGGATAGACCGTTTCGTAATTGGAAAAGCCGACGCCCGTCCAGGGATGGTACCGGATCATCTCGCCGGCGGCTTGCCAGTGAGCCAGGCGTTCCAACACAGCATAGTTGGCGTCGGTGATGCCTTGTCCGCGCACGTCGAACACCTGCGCCTGCTGCGTGAAATCCGTCAGCCGCGAACGAATGGCATTGGGCAGCAGGCCGATGGTGTTCGCGCTGATCAACACGGCCAGGGCGATAGCCACTCCGCCGACGCCCAACCACATCCGCCGGGGCAATACTGCCGCCATCACCGCCAGGGCCGCCAGCGCGCCCAGCCACGCTCCGCGCGACCAGGAGAACACGAGCGCCAAGACAAGTAACAGGACGCAAGTCGCAAGCAAGATGCAAGATGCAAGATGCAAGATGCCTCGGCGATTTGATATTTCGCGTACTCGCGGGCTGTGCCGATATTTTAGATTTTGAATTTGAGCGATGAGCAATCCCGCTGCTACCGGCCAGATCAGGCCGAGGTAGCCCGCGTAAGGATTGGGCTGCTCGAACGAACCATAGGCGCGATACAAATGCTCGCCGATCTTGAATGTTTCCGGGCCGATGCCGCGCAGACTATGTTGCCAGATGCCCAGCGCAGCCTGGAACGTCCCGCTGACCAGCACCCCCACCATCACCCAGCCGAGTCGCTGCTTGCCCGCGGCCTCCGTCACCATGAGCATGATCAGAATGATCTCGGCCCACTTGATGACTTCCAGCGCGGCATTCTCGACTGATGGCGCCCACAATAGGGAGATCGCTGCCCAGCCGACAAAGATGACCAGCGGCCAGAGCAGCGGCACGACGGGCAAGCGTATCTCGCGGCGAGCCAGTCCGCGCAAAAACCATGCGCCGAATGTCAGCAGCAGCATCACCTGGCCGATGTCCAGCGGGCGCAGCACCGCGCCCGTCATATAGTTCAAATAAGCGGCCAGCGGCGATGCGATGAGCGTCAAAGCCAGCCCGGCCAGCGGCTCGATCAGTGTGACCAGGACGATGGATGTCCCCCCGACCAGCACAACGAGCGGACGCAAGGGCAGCCGCGCCAGCGCCAGCCCGGCGAGGATCGCAACGACGATGATGCCGACATTGAACCAATGTCGGCTGTCAAGCGTTGCCCGTCGCTCCACGCTCGATACTCTACGTTCCACGCTACATCCTAGCCCTGAACCACTCGATCGTTCGAGTCAGCCCTTCTTCTAGTTTCACGCGCGGCTCCCAATTCAAGAGCTGTTGGGCGCGTACGATGTCGGGCTTGCGAGTTTCGGGATCGTCCTGGATGCGCTGGGCTGCATGCGCGATGCCGGCGGCGTTGTCTGTCAGCCGGTTGATCAACTCGGCAAATTCCAAGATCGAATATTCTTCAGGGTTGCCGATATTGACCGGCTCGTGGATGTCGGCGGTATCACTTTCAGGAGTTGTCAGCAGATGATAGATGCCTTCGACAAGGTCGCTGACGTAGCAAAAGCTGCGCGTTTGTTGGCCGCCGCCGTACACCGTCAAGGGTTGATGGCGCAGCGCCTGCGAGACAAAGTTGGGCACCACACGCCCATCGTTCAGGCGCATGCGCGGGCCGTAGGTGTTAAAGATGCGCACGATGCGGGTATCCACGCTGTGATAGCGGTGATAGGCCATGGCCATCGCCTCGGCAAAACGCTTGGCCTCGTCGTACACGCCGCGCGGGCCGATGGGGTTAACGTGTCCCCAGTATGTTTCCGGCTGAGGGTGCACTTGCGGGTCGCCGTACACCTCACTGGTGGAAGCCAACAAAAAGCGCGCGCTCTTCGACTTGGCTAGCCCCAACGCTTTGTGCGTGCCCAGCGCGCCCACCTTGAGCGTCTGAATGGGGAGGTTGAGGTAGTCAATTGGGCTGGCCGGGCTGGCAAAGTGCAGCACGGCATCCAGGTGGCCTTCGACGTAGATATAGTTCGTCACGTCGTGCTTGACGAACAGAAAATCGTCGCGGCCAGCCAGGTGCTCGATGTTGCGCGTGGAGCCGGTGATGAGGTTGTCCATGGCGATGACCGTGTGGCCGTCGGCCAGGAAGCGGTCGCACAAGTGTGAACCCAAAAATCCCGCGCCGCCTGTGATCAGGACTCTCATAACATTTTCTCCGTGCTTAGCGTATGCCATTCCACAGGTACAACGCTGTGGACTGGCGAGGCAGCGCAAGTATACCAGCCTTCGTCAATCGGTCAACCAAGTCCTGGTGATGACCCACATCTCATCGGACTCCAGAATTTGTTTGGGCCTGCGCCGCAACAGGTTGAGGACTCGACCGATTTGTAGGTAATCGCAAGTCCTCGTCCGCTCAGAAGAAACGCCACATAAAAGAACGAGACCATCCATGCAGGATGGCCTCGCCTTGCCTATCTGTTATCTTGGCGCGTGCTAAATCATTGTTTCTTGATCACCGGCAGGTAGATGCGGCGCGGCTCGACATTGACGGGCGCGGTGTAGGGCACTGCGCCGCACGTGTTCGTGGCCGTGAGCGCCACGGTATGCGTGCCCGTCGTCGTGAACGTATAGGCCAGGCTCGGGCCCGCCGTCGCCGCTCCGCCATCCACGCTCCACGCAAACGTCGGCGCGGGAACGCCGCTGGTGTATGTGGCCGTGAACGTCGTCGTTTGCTGGACGACAATAGGCATGGGCGCGTACACAAAGCCCAGGCCCGTCACCGATTCGCAGGCCAGCCGCACGACTACAGCATGGGGAGCGGACTGGGTGGCCGTATAGCCCAGGCTGTCGGTGATGAGGAGCGAGACGGTGTACGTGCCGACCGTCGTGTAGCGGTGCGAAGGATGCCGCGCCGCGCTCAACGCGCCATCGCCAAACGTCCACAGCCAGCCCACAATGGGCGGGCCGTTCGTCGTAGATGTGTCGGTAAAGTAAACTGTGTCGCTCACCACGACCGTTGAGGCGCTTTGATCAAAGTTCGCCACCAGGTTAGGCCCGTTCACTGTGACGGTAGCCGTGTGCGCATTGCTGTAGCCAAGCGTATCGGTGACCGTCAATCGCACGGTATGGGTTCCAGGAGCCAGGTAGGTGTGGCTGACGTTCTGTGTGCGGACATGCGCGCTTCCGTCACCGAAATCCCACTCCCAGGCTGCGATGGGCGGCACGTTCGTCGTGGAAGTGTCGGTGAAGTAAACTGTAGTGCTGACCACGACGGTCGAGGCGCTTTGGTCAAAGTTCGCCACCAAGTTGGGCCGGTTTACCGTGACAGTAGCTGTGTGGGCATTGCTGTAGCCAAGCGTATCGGTGACAGCCAGTCGCACGGTGTGGGTTCCGAGGGCCGAGTAGGTGTGGCTGGCGTTCTGCGTGTGGACATGCGCACTTCCATCGCCGAAATCCCACTCCCAGGCTGCGATAGGCGGCCCGTTCGTGGTGGAGGCGTCGGTGAAGTAAATGGTGGTGCTGACCACAACGCTCGCGGCACTCTGGTCAAAATCTGCCACGAGGTCGGGCCGGCTCACGACGACGGGCGCCATCTGAACATCCGAATAGCTGCAGACATCGGTCACGGTAAGCCGCGCGGTGAATACACCTTCGCGCGCGTAGACATGCCAGGTATTCGGCGTGAACGCGTGAGCGGAGCCATCGCCATAGTCCCAATCATAGCGCAGCGGCGTGCCGTTAGTGAAGCTGGTGCCGGTAAACATGACCGTGCTCCCGGCAATGACCGAGCCTGGCCCGTAATCGAAACTGCCGCTCAAGGCGGGCGGGTAGAACGTCGTCGTCACCACCGTCCCCCACCCGCTTGTCACACCCTGGTCGCTTGCCGCCACACGGTACCGCCGATTGACGAGATTGCTCTGGCAGGTGGTCACTACCCACGACGCGCTGACCTCCTCGCTCGGCGGCACAGTGCCTATGGTTAGCGTCACCACGCCGCCCGCGTAATTGCCGCCGGAGACATGCGAGCCGCCCACGGGCAGCGCATCGGTCACGACGACGCCTGTGGCCGGGGCTTCCGCGTCCGAGTTGTTCACCGTCAGGGTGTAGGTCAGCGGAAGACCCATGATCAATGCTCCGGCGGCTTGCTTGCCGATGCTCAAGGCGGGCACATGGACATCCACAGCGTTCGGCACACTGCGCGTCGCCGCCAAGCCACAACTATCGGTGATGATCAGCGTAACCGTGTAGCGCCCTGTCGCGGTGTAAATGTGCGATACCTGCGATCCACTCGCCGTCGCGCTATCGCCAAACTTCCAGCTTCGGGCGACGATGGGGGTGCCGTTGGTGGTCGAGGTGTCGGTAAAGTACACGGTGGCGCCTGCCGCAATCACCGCCGCGCTTTGATCGAAGGCAGGATTGAAGGCAGGCGCAAGCACAGTCAACGTCACAGGCGCGCCGGATGGGTTGTACACCCCCTCGTTATTCTGGCGAACACCATAGTCGTTGTTGACAACGTTGAACCCCGCTGTGCAGGTGAGGCTGGCGCGGAACCAGCCCGAGACAATGCCTCCGTTGGGCGGCACTGTCCACAGCAGCCATGAGATGTTCCCGTTGCTATAGGAGCCATCACCGCCGTAGATATAGGCCAAGCCCGATGGAAGCGTGTCCGTGACATAGACGTCGCTGCCTTCCTCGTTGCCCGCATTCGTCACCGTCAACGTGTAGGTGACGACGGTCCCCGCCACGCGGTTGCCCGCATACCCCTTGCCCACCTGGAAGATGGGTGTGGGCACCATGACGGTGTACATGAAGATGTTGTTATTGTAGAACGGCTCGGTGTCGCTGATCGGATTGTCACTGCCGATGCTGGCCGTGTTGGTGAACAGGTCGCCGCACTTGGCCGTATCGGTCACGCGGACGGTGACCACGTAATCGTTCCAGTTACCGGTCCACATCTGCCCATAGTTCCAGGCCAATGTCCTGCCGTCGTTATAGTCGGGAGTGCGCGGGCACAAGTACATTCCGCTGCCACACTGGTACAGTGTCGAAGTGATGAACTCTAGCCCGACAGGCAACACGTCGGTGATCCAGACATTGCCCATCGTGGACCAGGTTTCATCGTTGCGGAAATACAACGTGTAGGTGATCAGTTGCCCTGGCTTGGGTGTCCCGCCAATCAGATATTTCTGAACGTTCAAATCCGACCCAGTGCCGTGGAGATATATCTGGCGATTGTCGTCCGGGTACACATCGCCAGGCGGCGTCGTGATCTCGACAGTGTTGGTGAACAAGGTGCCATTCGGCACAGAGGGCACGCTCAGTTCCAGGGTCAAGTCGTAGGGTTCGCCCACGTCCAGCTTTCCGACGGTCACGACAAATTGGTTACCCGACACGTTGCCCGACACGTCGCCCAAGTCTCCACCATAAGAGTCAATCCACCAATCATTCAACGTCATCGAGAGCGGAAAAGTATCGGTGATCGCCACGTTGTACTCGGTTATCGTGCCGACGTTCTGGAAGTGTATATAGTAACGGATACGATCCGGTCCGCCCCACCACTCGTGAGACTTGGTCACGCGCAGGTTGGGGCCGGCGGGGCGAACTATGTCGGTCACGCATGCGTCGTTATTGTGCGGGTTGTCGTCAAACTCGCGAATAGCGCCTGTAGCGCAGTTGGTGAGGACAGTGCCAGGCGGCGTGTCGTCATTGATCCGCAAGTAAAGGCGGATGCCCGGTGAGGAATTAACCCGATCCACGTCACCCAGGTCCCACGCCAGTTGATTCCCGACGGTGCGGCTCGGCGGAAAAGAAATCCAGCTACTCGGCCCTAGGTGCCTCTCGGCCCGGACAAAAGTGACCCCGGCAGGTATACTATCGGTGAGCACAGCGTCGTGCATGAGCGAGTTGCCAGAGTTATTAAGGTTTATCTCATAACAGATCTGGCTGCCTGGCGTCGAGACCATCCGGTTGCCCCACCAGCCCACTCCGACATCATAGCGTGGCGGGTTAACCGAGTTCCATTTTGTCGAGACGTTATTGCTCGTGTCGGTGTCACCGGTTGTCGTGATTTCAACCGTGTTGCTAAGCTGGGTGCCATAGGTGACCGCATCGCTCAGGCGCACGTCCAGGTAAATGCGATTATCATAGCCACCTGGCAGCGCCGGAGCATACAGCGCAAATATTCCGCCAGTGGTGATGACCGCCGTCCACAGGCTGTAGCCACTCGACCCCACCTGCCAAGTGACAAAAGTGGTCGAGAGGGGCAATGTATCCGTCAGCCAGACCGGGCCGCTGGCGACTTGGCCGCTGTTGCCATAGCCTATGATGTAACGCAAGAGCTGACCGGGAGAAGAATCCCAGGGTCGGGTAGAAAGGTTCACGTACACGTCGGGCGACTGGCCTGCGACGACTGAGGCGCTGGCTTCGGCGTGGTTGTCGCCCCAGTTGGTCTCTTGCGGTGTGCCAATGTCTACAGCATTGAGGAGTGTATCGCTGACATTCGCCGTGTTGGTCAGCACCAAATGGAACTGGTAGTCTGGCGAGTTTGCTCCCAGAGTGCCCAGGTTCCAGGTGATGGTGCGACCGCTGACAAAGGCTGGAAAGCCGCTGCTATCGGCGACGTAGGTGGTGCTGAGCGGCAGCGTATCGGTGAGGATCGCCGGGGCTGCATCGTCGCCATCGTTGCGGTAGCGGATGCCAAACACGACCGATCCGCCTGGCGCGACCTGGCCGTTGCCCTCGACCCACTTGTCGACATGCAGATTGGGCCCTAGTGGCGCAAAGACCCCCAGGTTGCGCTGTACCAGGTTGCCGTTGACGTAGACCGCGAGAGTGTCGGTGCCGGTGATGTCGGCTGGCTGGCCGTTGGATTGCCAGAGCGGCGTCCAGAAAAAGCCCACGCCGTCGGCCTGGGCTGCGCCGTAGGCCGCCCCGCGCGCTACGATCACAGTGTCGCCGGGCGAGACGTTGCCCCAGACGGCATCATAGGTCTGATCCACTACAAAGCCTGGCGTAGAGTCCATTCGCGCAGTGGCGTGCGGGGGAATGAATGTGAGGGTGATCAACACCAGGCCCAGAGCTGCCAATACGGTGACGATTGCAATTCGGCGGAACATGATGATCTACTCCTTGCCTGCTGGCATAGCACCAGCAATGCCAGCAGGTCGCCTGGGGAACGAGGCTACATCCGGGATAGGGTCAGCATCAAATGCTCGTAGGGCAGCACGGTGCTCGTAGAGCTTTTCAGAATGACCCGACACGACGAGCGATCATAGTTGAGCCAGCCAGAGGATCAGTCCTGGAAGATGAGATGGCTGGTTTCTGGTTGCGCAGGGGCGGTGCGCACGACCGGTGGTGGACCCGCTTGACGAGGTGGCAAAAGAACGAAGACGCGAAGCGTCAGTCCATCACTACACAGTCATTATATGCCGCAGGAGTAGCCCATGTCAATAGGGTAGGCCCGCCTGTTGGGGTGATTTCGACCGTCAGGAGGGGCGGATGAGGCACTATCAAGTCGTTTGAGTTAGAGAGTGGTAAGGGAAGAGTCTGTGTGTCAAGTGGGCGGAACCAGGCGTTCCAACGCCCGCTCATACGCCTGGAACGTCAGCCGGTCAAAGAGGACAAAGCGCACCAACTCGATACGGGTGGGAGTGTTGAGGAATTCGACCACGACTCCCAGTGCGATAGGCGCAGCCTCATCTACGGGATACCCATACGCGCCGGTGCTGATAGAGGGAAAGGCTATAGTGCGCAAGTGGTTCAGGGCGGCGAGATGCAAGCTGCGTTGGTAGCAACTGGCGAGCAATTCGGCATCGCGCGGCGAGCCGCGATAGACCGGCCCGACGGTATGGATGATGTGACGCGCTTTGAGCCGATACCCTTGGGTGATCTTGGCATCTCCGGTCGGGCAGCCGCCGAGCGTCAGGCACTCGGCCAACAGCTCGGGGCCGGCGGCGCGATGGATCGCGCCGTCCACGCCGCCGCCGCCCAAGAGTGAAGTGTTGGCGGCATTGACGATGGCGCCGGTATCTTGATGGGTGATGTCGCCCTGCACCAGCTCAAGTCGGGCTTGTTTGATCTGCAAAAACGTTGGCATAGTTTGATGCTTCTGTTGCTTTGGAGGAGGTTGCGATTTTGCTCAATGACCGCAATTGCGGCAGTCACATCACGATCTTGAGACATCGGTCGGTCGCAAGAATCACGCTGGCAATTGCTTCCGGATTTCGCCGACGAGCATTTCTACCGAGATCGGCTTGGTCAAGACCTGCCGAACGCCCATCCCGAATATTCGCATCTTGTCACGCTGCGGATCCACCGGCTTGCCGGTCAGCACGATCACCGGGATACTGGCCGTCTGCGGATTTTCTTTGAGTTTCCGAATCACCGTCCAGCCATCCAACCGAGGCATCATCAAATCGAGCAGGATGAGGTGAGGAGCCTGCGCAGCAACGGCAGCCAACGCGTCAGCGCCGTCTTGAGCTTCAGTAACCGAGAATCCGCGAATGGAAAGTGCCAGCGATAGACTTTGGCGTATGTCAGGATCATCTTCTACTACCAGGATGGACGGACGGGTTTGGTTATCTTGTTGCGCCAGAATACGCCGCACACTCGTTAGCAGTTGCAGCTTATCTAATGGCTTGGTGATATAGTCGGTTGCACCCAGGGCGAACCCCTTTTCCTGATCGGCGACGATGGACGTGATGATGACGGGAATGTCTTTCGTCTCCGAGTCTGTCTTGAGTTGACGCAACACCTCAAAGCCGTTGATGTCGGGCAGCATCACGTCGAGAGAGATCAGGTCGGGCCGCTCGTATTGAGCTTTTGCCAGCGCCTCCGCGCCACGGGTGACAATGCTCACCGTGTAGCCGTCCATTTCAAGCTGGTGACGGAACAGTTGGGCGATGTGCAGCTCGTCTTCTATAATCAAAATCTTGGGCGGCGTGGCTGACTTGGATACGGCTGAAGGCGGCGTGACCGGGACCATGCCGGCCAGCGGGCTGGGCAAGGCAGGCAGCGTGAAACTAAAAGTGCTGCCCTGGCCCAAGACACTCTGGACCCAAATACGCCCACCATGCATTTGAATCAGCGAGCGCGTGATCGCAAGCCCCAGCCCCGTGCCAGGGATTTCGCGCGCGCGGGCCGTGGAGGCGCGAAAGAAGCGGGTGAAAAGTTGGGCCTGGTCCTGTTCTGTCATCCCGATGCCGCTGTCCGTGACATCCACTTGCACAGAGTTGCCGACCAGGCGCGCCGTTACATCTACTCGGCCCTCGAAAGTGTACTTGAGCGCGTTGGACAGCAGATTGGTAATTATCTGGGCCAGCCGGCCCGGGTCCGAGAGCACTTGTGGCAACCTGTCGGGAATATCCAGACGCAGAGAGATATCGCGATCGTCAAAGCCCTTCTGGAGCATGGCGGCGACATCGCGTATGACCTGGCCCACCGAGACCGCCTCGTAGTGCATTTGCATCTTGCCGGCCTCGATGTGCGATAGGTCAAGCAGCTCGGCTACCATCTCGCTCAACCGATCCGTGTTGGTCTTGATAATGCTCAGAAAGTTGCGCTGCATCTCGGTGACATCGCCAGCCGACCCTGTTGAGAGCAAGTCCACGTATCCTTTGATGGCCGTCATCGGCGTGCGCAGCTCGTGCGAGACCATGGTCACGAATTCGCTTTTCATCCGATCTACTTCGGCCTCTCGAGTGACATCGCGCAGGGCGACGACGGTACCGCGCCGGTTGGTCGAAGGCAACTTGATGGGCGCAAAACTGAGGGACACGGTTTTGTTGCCCCAGGCAATCTTGAGCGTGGCATGCATCGAGCCTTGGCCGTCTATCAGCGAGCAAATGACGGCCTGATCTTGGGGGCTGACGGCTTTGCCCATGATCCTGACCACGCTCTTGCCAAGCACATCTGCTTCGTGACGTTCGATGATCGCGCACGCGGCTGGGTTGACGACCACGGCGTGCCAGGCGTGATCAAAGACAATGACGCCATCACCGACGCTTTTGAGGATGGCCTGCGTCGTGGCGGCCTCGGCATGTTCACGCTGGAGGGTCTCGGTCAGATCGCGCGTGCGTTCCGTGACGCGGCGGTCAAGTTCTTCGGCGCGCTGGTGGACCTGGCGCAGGGCGTTCTCCAGGCTGGTGGCCGCCAGCCAGGTGCCCAGCGCCAGCATGAACAGGCCGACCACCAAAAAGTAATTATAGTCGGTTGAGTGGGTTGTGATAAAGGCAATGGTGTAGCCCAAGCCGGACAACGCGGCGGACACAAACGAGGCGCGGGGCTGGATAAAAAAGCTGGCCGCTCCCGTCGCGATGATGTACAAGAGCGCCAGCCGGCCCATGTCCCCGAATTCAAGCGCGGGCGCGCCGACAATCAGCAGAACAAGGGCCGTGTAGCTTGCCAGCGTGGTGCGCCCGTTCTGGTTCAGGCGTAGCATCCCGAGCAGCACCGCAAATGCTACCAAGTCAGTGAGCAGATGGACTGTGGCTGTCCTGGAGAATCCACCTAGAACGAAGTCAAAGCCGTGTACGATGGAGACCACGACCGTCGCGGAAAGCGTGCCAAGCAGCAATATGCCGAGCAGACGGCCGCGGCGCACCAGTTCCGGATCGTCAGACCGAACGGTTAGCAGTTTGCCAATCCAACTTGAAATCAAGTCTTTCATCGGACTCTATTTTATAGGTTTGTGCGGGTGATGTCAACCAAAGTCAAGCGGCACCAAGCAGGGCAATGTCTGGTATACCGCCATATATGGCGGACGGCGTAGACGAAATCCCCGTATATGGCGTATGCGATCCTCGGCAAAAATAATACTTGGGGTTGACAGAGGATTTATGGGTCGAGGAAGGGCGGGGTGGAAGTGAGGTTGACATAGGCGAGGTGCGGGTTATAATCAGGTTCAGGACTCGGCTGTTGAACGGTGTTGCGGCAAGCGGAATGTTTGGAGATCAAATGCCAGAAATGATGCAAGTCCTTCCGCCGGCAGATGCACTGCAAATCTTGCTGGATCATTTGTCTGTACGCGTTCGCACCGAGGCTATTCCCACCGCCGATGCGCTCGATCGTGTGCTCGCGGAATCGTTGGTTGCGCCTTCGTCACTGCCGGCCTTCCCACGCAGCACGATGGATGGTTATGCGGTCCGTGCGGCGGATACTTTCGGCGCGACCGAATCGTTGCCCGCCTATTTGTCGCTTGTGGGCGAGTCGCTGATGGGCTGCGCGCCGCAAGTGACGGTCGGCCCTGCGCAAGCCGCAGTCGTCTACACCGGCGGGATGATTTCGCCTGGGGCCGATGCCGTGGTGATGATTGAGCGAACGCAAAAGCTCGACGCAGCTAACATCGAAGTGTTGCGGGCTGTCGCGCCGGGCGAAAATGTCATCAACATCGGCGAGGATGTGAAAGAAGGCGAGCCGCTGTTGGGGTCAGGGCATCTCCTTCGCCCACAAGACCTCGGCGGGTTGATGGCGTTGGGCATCACGCGCGTGACCGTTGCGGCGCGGCCTCGCGTGGCGATTGTTTCCACCGGCGATGAAGTTGTGTCACCGGATGCGCAGCCCGGGCCCGGCCAGGTGCGCGATGTGAACACTTACTCCGTGGCAGGGCTGGTGGCGCGCGCAGGCGGCCTCCCTTTGCCACAAGGCATCGTCGGCGATGATTTCGATGAACTCTTGTCTGCCGCGCGTACAGCGACCGAAGGAAGAGATACTGCCGATGCGTTGGTGATTTCAGCCGGGTCGTCCGTTTCCACGCGCGACCTCACTGCCGACGTGGTGAATCGGCTGGGCCAACCCGGCGTGCTGGTGCATGGCGTCTCGGTCAAGCCGGGCAAGCCGACGATCCTGGGTGTCTGCGATGGCAAACCGGTGATTGGCTTGCCGGGTAATCCCGTCAGCGCGATGGTGGTGGCGGGGCTGTTTCTCGCGCCGGTGGTGTGGCGGCTGCAAGGCGTGGTCTCTCCGCCTGAGCGCCGCCGTGTAACGGCCAGGCTCGCACACAACATTGCCTCTGTGCCGGGGCGCGAAGATTATGTGTCAGTCAAGCTCGTCGAGCGCGAAGAGCAACTTTGGGCTGACCCGGTCTTTGGCAAGTCCAATCTGATTTACACGCTGGTCAAGGCCGATGGTCTGCTGCGCGTGCCGTTAGACTCGAATGGATTGCATGAGGGTGAGTTAGTCGAGGTGCAACTATTTTGACGGCAGAGGGCGGAAGGCGGAAGGCTGAATCTCCGGGACTTGTCGCGGCTGTCGTTTTCGCTGGCGTTTTGCTTGCACTGAGTGGGACACCAGTCGCTCTCGCGCAGACGCTCACGCCCGCCACGTCGCTCAGTGTCACCGCCCCAATCTTGATGTATCATCATATCGGCGAGGCGGCGTTGGAAACACGCGGCGCGATTGGAGAGCGGTACGATATTTCCGCCGCCGACTTTGATACTCAAATGGCCTACCTGGCCGCGCATGGCTACACGCCGGTGAGCGTCGAGCAGATCGCCGATGCGCTCAATGACGGCGCGCCGCTACCAGAGCGACCCGTCGCCATCACGTTTGACGATGCCAATCAAGATAACTTTGACAACGCTTTTCCTGTTCTGCGCAAGTATCACTTGTTCGGTACATTCTTTATCGTCACGCGCTGGGTGGGCGCGCCGGGCCATCTGACGTGGGACGAGATCGGCGTGATGCAGCGGGCGGGGATGCGCTTTGGCGCGCACAGCCTGACGCATCCCTGGCTCACAAAGCTGCGCCTGGCCGATGCAGGACGAGAGATCGCCGACTCGAAGGCCGACCTCGGAGCGCACCTGGGTGTGCCGGTGAGGGTGTTTGCGTATCCGTATGGCAGCGCGTCGCTCGCAGTGACCAGGTTGGTGCAGGAGGCGGGTTTCGTCGCCGCGCTGGGCACCAGCCCGCCGCGCCTCACGCATACCTCGGCGCAGCGGTTTTACCTCACTCGGTTGGGCATCTATCGCGGGACGACGATCACGAGCTTTGCGGCGCAGCTGGGTGGCGTCGCACGACCGCCGACCCAACCGGCGCAGCATTCTATCGTGATTCACCACCGTGGGAGCTTGAACGAGTGACGGAACGCGCAACACGCACTATGGATTGATTACCGGAGCCCCAATGATCAAACGCAAAGTCTATCTCGAAGACATTCCATTGGACGAAGCCTGGCGACGTTTCATCGCCGCGATGAAGAGCGCAGGCATGTGGGAGCCCTTTCGCGGCGAAGATGTTCCGCTCGACGCGGCGCTAGGCCGCGTGACAGCCAGGCCGGTGTGGGCGGCGCTTTCTTCGCCGGGCTATCATGCCAGCGCGATGGATGGCTACGCCGTGCGCTCGGCAGACACGCTCGGCGCGACAGAGACTGCGCCGGTGCGGCTCAAGCTTGGTCCTGACGGACAGGCGCAATACGTGGACACCGGCGATCCGCTTCCCTCCTGGGCCGATGCTGTCATCATGATCGAGCAGGCGCAACCTATCGGCGATGAGGTCAACGGCGGTGGCGTCATCGAGATTCAAGCCAGCGTTGCGCCGTGGACGTCGGTGCGCCCGATGGGCGAGGACATGGTCGCTACCGAACTCGTGCTGCCGGCCAATCATGTCTTGACGCCGGTAGACCTGGGCGCGATTGCGGGGTGTGGATATGCCATGGTCAATGTGCGCCGCAAGCCGCGCGTGGCTATTATCCCCACCGGCACCGAACTGGTGACGGTCGAGCAGGTCAATCGGAATGGCCTCAAGCGGGGTGACATTATCGAATACAATTCACTCGTGTTGGCTGCCGAGGTGCGTGGGTGGGGCGGCGAGCCTGATCGCTTTCCCATCGTCTCGGATGATTACGAGCGCATCAAGGCGACCGTCCGTGAGGCGGCGGCCACGCACGATCTTGTCCTCATCAACGCCGGGTCGTCGGCGGGAAGCGAAGATTTTACCGCGCGTGTAGTCGAGGAGTTGGGCAAGTTGCTCGTTCATGGCGTGGCGGTGCGTCCGGGGCATCCGGTGATTTTGGGCGTTGTCGAGCGTGGAGTGGAGAGCGTAGAGCGAGATGACGCCATTCCCGTCATTGGAGTGCCTGGGTATCCCGTCTCTTGCGCGCTGACGGGCGAGATTTTCGTCGAGCCGATCCTTTCTCACTGGTTGGGGTTGCCTTCGCGCGAGAAAACCAAAGTGGAGGCGACGATCACGCGCAAACTGCTTTCGCCGATGGGCGAAGATGAATGGGTGCGCGTGACTGTCGGGCGAGTTGGAGAACGGATCGTGGCGGCTCCGCTTTCGCGCGGGGCTGGCGTCATCACGTCGCTCGTTCGCGCCGATGGCATTGTGCGCATCCCGCGCTTTTCGGAGGGCGTGGACGCCGGGCAGAGCGTGACGGTCGAGCTTTACCGCGACCCATCCGAGATCGAGCGCACCATCGTGCACATCGGCAGCCACGACCTGTGCCTGGATTTGCTCGCGCAGTCCCTCGCGGATTCAGGTCGTCGTTTGACGAGCGCGAACGCGGGCAGCCTGGGTGGACTCGTGGCTTTGCGGCGCGGCGAAGCGCACCTGGCCGGGTCGCACCTGCTCGATCCGCAGACCGGCGAGTACAACGTGTCGTATGTGAAGCAATACCTGCCGGGTGTGCCGGTGGCACTGGTGACGTTCGTCCACCGCGAGCAAGGGCTGATCATCGCGCCCGGCAATCCCAAGGGCATCAAGGGGCTGGCGGATTTGGCGCGGCCCGACGTGCGCTACGTCAATCGCCAGCGCGGCGCGGGCACGCGCATCTTGTTGGACTATCGCCTGGGACAACTTGGCATTGAGCCGGCGCAGGTTTGCGGTTACGCGCGAGAAGAGTATACTCACCTGGCCGTGGCTGTGGCGGTTCAGTCTGGCGTGGCCGATTGTGGACTGGGCATTGCCGCCGCCGCGCGCGCACTCAAGCTTGATTTCATTCCGCTGGAGCAGGAACGCTACGACCTGGTCATTCCGCGCACGCACTATGAAAGTGACTTGCTCCGTCCGCTACTTGACTTGATTCGCGGGCCGGAATTCCGTCGGGCCGTGGCCGAGTTGCCGGGATATGATGCGACGCACATGGGTGAGGCAATGGACCTGTAAGCGGACGGGCAAATAGCCTGAGATCAGATATACGGGCATTTGTGTGATTCATGGAAAGAAACTGAGTGATAGATTCTGAGCATCGGCAACGCCGGAGCGTTCTGGCCGTCAACCTGGGGCTGGGAGCCAATGTCTTTTTGGCCATACTGAAAACTATCGTGGGGATTGTGGGCCACAGCCCCGCGCTGCTGGCCGATGGCGTCAACTCGACTTCCGATGTGGCTTACTATGTCGTCGTCCGAGTGTTTATGCGGCTGGCTCACCAGCCGGCCGACGACGAGCATCCTTACGGTCATCGCCAACTGGAAAGCATCGCCGCGTTGGTGGTGGGCGCATTCGTTGTCACGACTGCTGTCGCTATTTTCTGGGATGCGGTCAACAAGGTCTATGGGCTGCTGTCTGGGCAGGGAGACTTTGCTGGGGCTTTGGTCAGCGCGCTGGCAGTTGCATTGCTCACGGTGGTCATCAAAATCGGGCTGACCATCGTCACCCGGCGAATCGGACAGCAGACCAAGAATCCCGCCGTGCTTGCGCTGGCCTACGATCACCGCAATGACATCTTTGCCGCGTCGGCCGTATGTATCGGTATTACGGTGGGCCGGATGGGCTATCCGTGGGTTGACCCGCTGGCCGGCGCGTTCGTCGCGCTTGTCATTTTGCGTACGGGCATTGTGATTCTGCGCGAATCTTCGGAAGACTTGATGGACACCGTGCCGGGCCGCGAGCTGGGTCAGCAGATTGTTGAATTACTGGGAGCCGTGCCGGGTGTGGAACAGGTCGAGGAATCTCAGGCCCACCGTTTTGGACCGTACCTGGTGGTCAACCTTGTCATCGGCATTGACGGCTCGCTGACGGTGGCGGACGGCGATGCGATTGCCACACAGGTCGAGGAAACTCTGTACGAGAACATTGATCTTCTGCGCCGGGTCCACGTTCATTATCATCCGGTCCGCGACAAGCGATATGCGATGAGCGGTGCACACTAAGCGAGGAGGACGCCATGCCCAATCTCCCTGATCTTGCCAGTGGGTTCAAGACGCTGCGTGAGGTAGACCTCAATGCGATCCGCAGCCAGGCCGAGTGGCCGCTGCACGTGGCTGTGGTCGGCGAAGCAGGTGTAGGCAAGTCTACGCTCATCGGCCAGCTACTCGCTGGCCCGCGTCCGACCGAGCCGCCCGGCGTGCCGCCTGTGAGCGAGCATCGGTTGGACGAGGATTTTGTGCTCCAACCTTACAGCGTTGTGCTGTTGATGTTGGATGCAACGCAGGCCGAGCATCCGCGCGAGCGAGGCCTTTTTGACAAGCTGTTGCCCCACAAGCCGCCGATCGTGATCTGCTACAACAAATCCGACCTGGCGCAAAATCCGCAGGCGGTGCTCAACGAGGCGCTG
>Ga0315279_10000510_pt1 | contig 76852 bp, 66 predicted proteins | sample YL17G06_20_MG_FD_203694 | JGI IMG/M metagenome (GOLD analysis project Ga0315279, IMG submission 203694) | Sediment microbial communities from Yellowstone Lake, YNP, Wyoming, USA - YL17G06_20 | ecosystem: Environmental > Aquatic > Freshwater > Lake > Sediment | place: USA: Wyoming | collected...
TGGCCACCGAGCAGGGCAGCAAGGTGGTGGAGGCGGGGGTGAAGCAGTCGACGGAGGTCAGCGAGGCCATTCGGCAACTGAGCGAGAGCATCGCGGAGGCGGCGCAGGCCTCGACGCAAATTGCGGCCTCCAGCCAGCAGCAGGTGGTGGGCATGGACCAGGTTGCGCAGGCGATGGAGAGCATCAAGGTGGCCAGCACGCAGAACGTGGCCGGCACGAAGCAGGCGGAGGCAGCGGCGCAGCAGCTGCACGAGCTGGGAGAAAGGCTGAAGCAACTCGTGGCCCGGTACCGTATGGAGGAGCTCGGAGATGCCCGAGCCGGATAGGAGCTTCCAGCAGCGGCTCATGGAAACCTTCCGGGGAGAGGCGGAAGAACACGTCCGCGCGATCTCCGGCGGTCTGATCGACCTGGAGAACACGCCCGGCGTGGAGGAACGGGCACCGATCGTGGAGAAGATCTTTCGTGAAGCCCACAGCCTCAAGGGCGCCGCCCGCGCAGTCAACCAGAAAGAGATCGAGACCGTCTGCCAGTCGCTGGAAGGAGTCCTCGCACGGGCCAAGCGCCGTGAGATCGCGCTCACGGCCGACGGGCTGGACGTGCTGCACCGTGCAATGGACGAGGTCGAGCGCCTCCTGGCGGGCACTCGAGGGGAACGCCTCGAGAAGCCTCCCTCGAAGTCCGGCAATCTGCTCGGCCGGTTGGAGGTCATGGCGCGGGGCTCCGCCGCGGTCGAGCAGTCCGTGCAGCCCGAAGTCGAGGTGACCTTCCCCCTTCCCCCGACGGGAAAGAATGTTGCGGAAGAGACGGTCAGGGTTCCTGCGAATCAACTGGACCGACTCCTCCTGCAAGTCGAAGAGCTCGTTCCCACGGGCATGGCAGCCGCGCATCGCTCTGCAGAGCTGCGGGAGCTGGCGCGCGACATCTCGCAGTGGAAACGTGAGTGGAGCAAGGTTCAATTCGTCGCGCGTTCACTTCGCGAATCGATCGACAGGGATGGCGGCGCCCTTCAGAAGGGCGGACTCGGAGTGCGGAGGCTTCTCGAGTTCCTGGAGTGGAACGACGAGTTTTCCAGGGGAATCGAGACACGGCTGAACGGATTCTCCCGATCCGCGGCGCGTGACCAGCGCTCCCTGGGCACAATGGTGGACTCCCTCCTCCGTGAAACAAAGCTGCTCCTGCTGCGTCCCTTCTCCTCTCTCACGGAGACCTGCCCCAAGCTCGTCAGGGACCTCTGCCGTCAGCAGGGCAAGGAGGCGTCGCTGACGGTACGTGGGGCTGATGTCGAGATCGATCGAAGAATTTTACAGGAGATCAAGGATCCTCTCATCCACCTCGTGCGGAATTGCATCGACCACGGGATCGAGAAGCCGGAGGAACGCGCTCGCGCGCAGAAGCCGACGCGGGGTGCGGTCACGATCGCGATCGACCAGAAAAGCGCCAACAGGGTTGAGATCGCGATCTGCGATGACGGGGCGGGCATCGATCCTCAGACGGTGAGGGAGGCGGTAGTGAAGTCAGGGCTTGTCGACTCCGAATCCGCGCAGGCGATGAGTGACTCCGAGATCCTGGCATTCATCTTCCAGTCAGGGGTCACCACGAGCCCGATAGTCACGGACATCTCGGGCCGAGGCCTCGGCATGGCGATCGTGCGGGAGAAGGTGGAGCGGCTCGGCGGCGAGGTCACCCTGGACACGCGTCGGGGAGTGGGTACCACGTTCCGGCTGCTCCTTCCCCTGACGGTGAGCACTATCCGGGGACTCTTGATTCGAGTTGGAGAACGGGGGTTCGTCATCCCGGTGACCTTTGTCGAAAGAGTGGCATCGACGAAAAGGGATTCCGTTCAGACCGTCGAGAACCGGGCCACTGTGCTGCTGGGCGGCCAGGCGGTCTCGTTCGTCCGACTTCACGAGGTTCTGGAAGCTCACGAGGATCGCTCGGGAGACAAGGACTCAGAAAACCTGCCGATGGTCGTCCTCGCAGCATCGGAAAGGCGGATCGCGTTCGAGGTGGATGAAGTGGTCGGCGAGCAGGAAGTCCTCGTGAAAAACCTCGGACCCCAGCTCGTCCGGGTACGGAACGTCGGGGGAGCGGCCGTGCTGGGAACGGGGAAGGTCGTACCCATCTTGAACGTCGCCGATCTGATGAAGTCTGCCGTGAAGACAGTCTCCCAGCCCTCGCCCGCGCGGGAGGCGAAGGAGCCCACGGCTCCTCGGCAAAGCGCGATCCTGGTGGTGGAAGATTCCATCACCGCCCGCACGCTTCTGAAGAGCATCCTCGAGGCCGCAGGCTACCGGGTGAGAACAGCGGTTGACGGGGCGGAGGCCTTTGCCACACTTCGCGAAACGGAGTTCGATCTCGTCGTGTCCGACGTCGACATGCCCCGATTGAACGGGTTCGACCTGACAGCGAAGATCCGGGGGGACAGGAAAATGGCCGACCTTCCCGTGATCCTGGTGACCGCCCTCGAATCCCGGCAGGACCGGGAGAGAGGGATCGACGTGGGGGCCAACGCGTACATCGTGAAGAGCAGCTTCGAGCAGAGCAACCTGCTCGAGATCGTGCGCCGGTATGTCTAGCCGGCCCGCAGGATGGGGAAACGGCGGGTGAAATCGACCATCCGGGTTCTGATCGTCGACGACTCGGCGGTGTGCCGCGAGCTCCTCGCGCATCTTCTCAGCTCCGACCCGCAGATCGAGATCGCGGGGTCCGTGCGTGACGGCACGTCGGCGTTGGACGCCGTGACCGCTCTGCGCCCTGACGTGATCACCATGGACATCAACTTGCCGGGAATGAACGGCTACGACGTCACGCGGAGGATCATGGAATCCTTCCCGACGCCTATCGTCGTCGTGAGCGCCGCCGACGACGTCGGAGAGGTGGAGATGAGCTTTCGGGCGATGGAATCCGGTGCGGTGGCAGTGGTCCCGAAACCGCGGGGGGGGGAATCCGCCGACTCGGCGGCGCAGTCCCGGGAACTGATCCTGATGGTGAAGCTCATGGCGGAAGTGAAGGTCGTCAAGCGCTGGTCGCGAAAATCCGTGCCGCCGATCGCCGCGGCGGGGCCGGAGTCGGCGCCCGGTCGGTCATCGACGTTCCCCGGGCCGCAGCCGGGGCACGCAGTCTCATCAGCCGGCTTCGAGGCGGTGCTTATCGGCGCCTCCACAGGCGGGCCGCTTCCCATCCGCACGATTCTCTCTTCCCTGCCGCGCGATTTTCCTGCGGCCGTTCTCGTCGTCCAGCACATTGCCGCGGGCTTCGGAGCCGGCTTCGCCGACTGGCTTGCGGGCGCCTCGCGGCTGCCCGTCCACATCGCCGGGGAGGGAGAGCTCGTCGCGCCCGGACACGTGTACGTCGCACCCGACGAGGCGCACATGGGGGTGGGCGCGGGGCCGCGCATCACGCTCGGCCACGGCGAGCCGGAGAATGGGCTGCGTCCCTCCGTCTCTCACCTCTTCCGCTCCGCGGCGAAAGTGTACGGGAGGAGGGCGGTGGGCATCCTGCTCTCGGGCATGGGCAGGGACGGCGCGGAGGAGCTGAAGGGCCTCAAGGACATCGGGGCCGTCACCTTCGCGCAGGACCAGGAATCGTCCGTGGTGTTCGGAATGCCCGGCGAGGCGGTGAGATTGGGCGGTGTGTCCTACACAATGCCTCCGGAGGCCATCGCCGCGGCCGTCGTGAACCTGGCGGAGACGGGGAATACCGGCGGGGGGACAGCGTCATGAGAGAGGAGAGGAGAAAGGTGAAGGCAGCCGAGGTCCTTGTCGTGGAGGACAGCAGGACGCAGGCAGAGCAGCTCTCCCACACCCTCGAACGAGCCGGCTACCGGGTGCGATTTGCCAGCAACGGAGCCGAGGCCCTCGAGACCGTCCGCAAAACCCGGCCCCACCTCATCATCAGCGACGTGGTGATGCCGGTCATGGACGGGTACACCATGTGTCGGGCGATCAAGGACGATGAATCGCTGAGGGACATCCCGGTGATCATCCTTACTTCGCTTTCGGATTCCCAGGACGTCATCCTCGGGGTCGAGGCGGGCGTGGACTACTACCTGACGAAGCCGTGCAAGGCCGAGGCCCTCCTGTCCAGGATCGAAACCGTGCTCGCATCCTCCCCGTTCCGGGAGCCCGACGACGCGCAGGACCACTTCAACGTCACGATCGCGGATAAGACGCGCGTGGTGCAATCCAGCAGGCAGAGACTGCTCACCCTGCTGCTCTCCACCTACGAGAACGCGGTGCGGCACAACAAGGAGCTCATTGACGCGCAGGCGGAGCTGGAGATCCTGAACAGGAGGCTTGAGGAGCTGGTCGAGCAGCTGAAGGAGGCCAAGGGCGCCGCCGAAGAGGCAAATCGCGCGAAAAGCAGCTTTCTGGCCAACATGAGCCACGAGATCCGCACTCCGATGAACGCAGTCATCGGCTTCACGAATCTCGCTCTGAAGACGGATCTGACTCCCCAGCAGAGGGACTACGTGACCAAGATACACGATGCCGGCGTTTCGCTTCTCGGGTTGATCAATGACATCCTGGACTTCTCGAAGATCGAGGCGGGCAAGCTCAGCATCGAGAGCGTCCCTTTCCACCTGGATTCGGTGGTGGGAGACGTGACTTCCATCACCAGCCCGAGCGCATTCGCCAGGGGCCTGGAGCTGATGGTGAACATCCCTTCCGACGTTCCCCAGGAGCTTGTGGGGGATCCCCACCGGCTGGGTCAGGTGTTGATGAACATCGTCGGGAACTCGGTGAAGTTCACCGAGGCGGGTGAGGTGGAGCTGAAGGCGTCCCTCCTCGAACGCACCGGCGAGAAGGCGAAGCTGCGGTTCATGGTGCGCGATACGGGCATCGGCATGACGCAGGAAGAATCGGCGAGGCTGTTCCGTCCCTTCTCCCAGGCCGACAGCTCCACGACGCGCCGATACGGCGGCACGGGTCTTGGTCTGAGCATCACCCGTCGCCTGGTGGAGCTGATGGGCGGCCAGATCTGGGCGGACAGCGCGCCGGGAGAAGGCAGCACTTTTGCCTTCACCGCGTGGTTCGGCCTGAGCTCGAAGAAGACGCAGAAGCGACGCCTCATCCCGCCGAATCTCGCGGGGATGCGCGTCCTGGTCGTCGACGACAACCCCCACGCGCGGCAGATAATGTGCGAGATCCTCTCCTCGATGAAGTTCCGCGTGGAGGCCGTGGACTCCGGCGAGAATGGAGTGGAAGCGGTCAGGAAAGCGGATGCGGTCGATGCCTTCGGCCTCATCCTGATGGACTGGAAAATGCCCGGGATCGACGGCATGGAGGCCACGCGAAGGATCACGGCCGCCGGTTTCGCGAAAAACCCGCCCGCGGTGATCCTGATGAGCGCCTTCGGCGGCGATGGGGCCGAAAGAGTGGTCGCCTCGTCGGCGGGCGCCGCCGAGTTTCTGATGAAACCGATCACAGCATCCACGCTCGCTGACGCGATAATCAGGATCTTCGCCCCTGACCTGCTGCCGGAAATGGTGCAGAGACAGCGAGAAAGCGAAGCTTCAAAGGGCCTCCGCGGCGCCCGCGTGCTCCTGGCGGAGGACAACGAGATCAACCAGCAGATTGCCGTCGAGCTGCTGCAGGGAGCAGGCGTGGAAGTGGTTGTCGCGTCCAACGGCCGGGAGGCCATCGAGAAGCTTGCCGCACCTTCCGCGCGATTCGACATGGTGCTGATGGACATCCAGATGCCGGACGTGGACGGGTACGAGGCGACACGACGGATCCGCGCTCAACCGTGGGGGGCTTCTCTGCCCATAATCGCGATGACCGCGCATGCCCTGGAAGAGGAGAGAAGAAAAGCGCTGGAGACGGGGATGGACAGCCACATCAGCAAACCCATCGATCCCGATGTGATGTTCGAGACAATGCGCCAGTTCTATCACCCCGCAGGATCGGCCCGAGCGGAAGAGCAGATCGCTGCGCCGCGCCACGGCGAGGCGTCATTTCCCTCCATGGAAGGAGTGGACGTCACTGCGGGTCTCAGGAGGGTGGCGGGCAACACGCGCCTGTACCGCGAATTGCTAAAGAGATTCGTCGACGGGCAGGAGAGCTGCGCCCTCGATATCGGGAAGGCTTTGGAGGCAGGCGATGCGGGACTCGCCGAGATGCGCGCCCACACACTGAGCGGAATTGCGGGCACCCTCGGGGTGAACGCCGTATGGACCGCCGCGGCGGAAGTGGAGAAGCAGCTTCGAGAAAAGGATCCCGCGGAGAGGATCGAAGAAACCCGCATCCGCCTGGACGTCGCTCTTCGCGCCGCGGTGAACGCAGTCCGTTCGATGTTGGGGCACGGGGAAGCCGTCCGTGACGGGGACGTCCCTGGTCGCCCTCCGGGAGATCCGAATGCCGCTCTGGAGAAGCTCTCCCGGCTGGTCGAGGGAAACGACATCGAGGCGCTCGAGATATTCGATTCCCTGCGCACCACGTGGGAGGCTATCGCGGGTCGCGGGGAGACCAAGGTGCTCGCTGACCTGCTGGCCGCGTACGATTTCGCCGCGGCACTTCCGCGTGTGAGACTCTTTCAGCAGAAAATGCGTACCTCTCAGGGAGAAGGGAAGGCTGATGTTGGAGTCGAATGAGCATGAGCGCCGGCACACTATCCTGATCGTCGATGACGCGGCGGAGAACGTCGCGCTCATGAGCTCTGTCCTGAAGGCGTCGTATCGGACGAAGGTCGCACGGGAAGGGGAGACGGCGCTCCGCCTGTCCTCGTTGGACGGCCCTCCTGACCTGATTCTCCTGGATGTCATGATGCCGGGAATGGACGGGTACGAGGTCTGCAGGAGACTGAAAGAGAACCCGAAAACGGCCGACATCCCGATCATCTTCATTACCGCGCGATCGGAGATCGAAGACGAGCAGCGCGGTCTGGACCTCGGGGCCGTCGACTACATCACCAAGCCGATCAGCCCTCCCATCCTTGCTGCGCGGGTTCGCACCCATCTTCGGCTCAAGGACATGAGGGATTTCCTGCGCGACAAGAGCGAGTTCCTTGAACAGGAAGTCCAGCGCCGGACCCGGCAGATCAACGCGATCCAGGACGCCATGATGGTGGCCCTCGGGTCGCTGGCCGAAACCAGGGACAACGAAACGGGGAATCACATCCGGCGCACCCAGCACTACGTGAGGGCGCTGGCACGGAAGATGCACGAGCACCCCGCCTTCGCCGAAATACTGACGCCGGACACCATCGGGCTTCTGTACAAATCCGCCCCGCTGCACGACATCGGCAAGGTCGGCATCCCCGACCGCATCCTCCTGAAGCCGGGCAAGCTCACCGAGGAGGAGTTCGAGATCATGAAAACTCACACGACCCTCGGCCGCAACGCCATCCTCGCGGCTGAGAGACTCCTGGACTCCCCCACGACTTTTCTGCACTTTGCCCACGAGATCGCGTGGACTCATCACGAGCGGTGGGACGGTACAGGATACCCTCAGGGGCTCGCGGGGAACGACATCCCCCTCCCCGGGCGTCTCATGGCCGTGGTCGACGTGTACGACGCCCTCCTCAGCAAGCGGATCTACAAACCGGCCATGCCGCACGAGGCGGCGCGGGCTATCATCAAGGAAGGCAGCGGCACCCACTTCGATGCCTTCATTGTCGAGGGGTTCCTCGAAATCGCCGACCAGTTGCCGGATATCTCTCGCCGGTTCTCCGATGAGCAGGGAGTCATGTCGTGAGCACGCCGGGGCGAGGCACAATTCTCGTGGTTGATGACTCGCCCGTGGACATTGCAGTCTTGTCCGAGATGCTGAGACAAGAGTATTCCGTACTCGGGGCGACGAGTGCGATCTCCGCCATGGAGATCCTCCATTCCTCCAAGGTGCCCGACCTCATCCTCCTCGACGTCCTGATGCCCGGTCTCGACGGCCTGGGGTTCTGCCGGCAGATCCGCGCCGACCCGGTCACGCGACGGATCCCCGTGATTTTCGTCACCGCGAAAGACACCGACGAAGACGAGGCTGCCGGATTCGCCGCCGGGGGGGTGGATTACGTCGTGAAACCCGTAAATCCCCACCTCCTGCGGGCGCGTGTGAAGACGCACGTCGAGTTGAAGCTGGCCCGAGAGGGCCTGGAGACTCAGAACGAGCTCCTGAAGGAGAACGCTCGTCTTCGGGACGAAGTGGAGCAGATCAGCCGCCACGACCTGAAGAATCCCCTGATGGTCGTCATGAATATTCCCAGCATGCTCCTGCGCCGGCCGGGCATCGGTGCTGAAGAAGCGAAGTGGCTGCAGGTGATCCAGGATTCGGCACGCCGGATGCTGCAGATCATCAATATGTCGATCGACATGTTCAAGATGGAGAAAGGCACCTACTCTCTGCGCCCGGAGCCGGTGAACGCCCTGGCCATGGCGCGGCAGATCGCGGACTCGATGGCCAAAATCGCTGCCGACTGCTCTCTCTCATTCGATTTCATCGTGGATGGACAACCGGCGGAGGCCGCGGGGGCATTCCTGGTCAGCGCCGAGGAGCCCCTCCTCTACACCATGCTGGCAAACCTGATACGAAACGCCGTCGAGGCGTCTCCCGCCGGGGGGCGGGTTTCGCTCTCATTCTGGACGGGCGCGTCCGGCGGTATCGCCATCCACAATGCGGCCGCCATTCCTACAGGCATTCGGGGAAGGTTTTTCCAGAAGTTCGCGACCGCGGGCAAACCGGGCGGGACGGGCCTCGGTGCGTACTCTGCCCAACTTATTGCCAGGACCCTCGGGGGGACAATCGATTTCCAATCCTCGGAGCAGGCGGGAACCACGATCACAGTGTGCCTGCCTCTCGCCCGGTCAGGCGCGTAGGGGCAGGACCATATTCGAGGACATGGGGGTCAAGCAGTGAAAAACATGCATGGTGCATCCCTGTTGATGAACAGGACCAGGACCATGTTCTTGAGCGCGCTGCTGTTTTCCGTGCTCCCCCCATGGCGCTCGGCATGTGCCGACCCCATTCTCTTCCTGTCCACACAGCTTACCCCCATTGCCGAGGCTGCCACGATGCGGCAGGTCATTCTCAGGGACTTTCCGCAATCCGTCGATTTCGAGCCGTCCGATCGGGCAGTGTACAACGCGCGGGTACTCGAGGTCGTCTCGCACCCGGGCGGCATCGTCGTGCTGGGAGGCGTGCAAGAGGACTTCCTCGAGCTGTATCGGGCAGGCGCGCTGGCGACCGTGGATGCCATAGGGCCGGAATTGTCCGGGCGCATTTTTCTCCCGGGACTCGACGGACACAGGAAGCTCGGTACGGATCACACGTATTTCGTTCCCTGGATGCAAGCGACATACCTTATGGCCGCCAACAAGATTGCTCTGCACTACCTCCCGAAAGGAGCGGATCTGAATCGACTGACCTACGATGAGCTGAAGGAGTGGGCGGCCAGGATGTATCGGGCTATCGGAAAGGGAAAGCTCGGTTTTCCAGTCGGACCCAAGGGACTGATGCATCGATTTTTGCAGGGATATCTCTCTCCTTCGTTCACGGGGAGCATGACGGATGGGTTCGGGAGCCCGGCGGCGGCCTCAATGTGGCAGTACCTTCGTGAGTTGTGGGAGTACGTCGCTCCTTCTTCCTTGATATTGAACCGCATGGATGAGGCGCTTCTCAACGGCGAGGTGTGGGTCGCCTGGGACCATACTGCCCGGCTCCTGGAGGCATTCAAGAAACAGCCCGACACGTTCATCGCTTTCCCCGCTCCGGTTGGACCGAGAGGCCGCGGTGTCATATCGGTCCTGGCCGGACTCGGCGTGCCGAAAGGATCCTCTTCCGCCGAAGGGGGAAAGCTCCTTGAATACCTGACGCGGCCGTCCGTGCAGGTCAAGACCATGGAGAGCGTTGGGTTCCTGCCGGTCGTGGAAATCGGAGAGAACGCACAGCTCTCAAAGGGTCTCTCAGCGCTGGTACGTGCCACGTTCCAGCAACTGAGCTCCCCTGACGCAATCCTCAGCTCTGTGCCACTGCGCGCCGCGGACGCAGGCAGGAGCTTCGACCTCGCCTATGTGGTCGCCTTCTCACGAATCGTGCTGCGAAAAATGGACGCGCAGGCGGTCCTAGAAAGACAACAGCGGATCCTTCGCGAGCTCGACACGAACGTTCGACCAGCGGACAGCCCATGAAGAATCCGTCTTTACGGTCCATCATCCTGCTCATCCTGCTCTTTGCGTGCCTCATCATCGGGGGCGGATGGTACGTGTGGTCCAACCTGCGCAACGTCGAGAAAGCCCTGATGGTGTCCATGTTTACTTCCGAGACGAATCTCTATCCCCTCGTGCAGGAAATGGTCACTCTGGAAAGCGCACTCCAGGCATTCATTGCCGACCCCTCTCCGGCGAACAAGGAACAGATTATTTTCTCATCGGACGTGGTTTCCTGGCAGGCTTCCGCCGCCTCCTCCTCCTTCTCCGACCACGTTCTCACCAACATACTGGCGGACGCCCTGGTGCCCGTAAGAGAGATCGGGCAGGCTCTCTCGGCCCTCGAATCCCTGCTTGCTGCGCCGCACGTGGACATGAGAGATGCCGTGGCTCTTCATGCTCGCCTGGATAATATTGTCGTGGCATTACAGAACGCCTATCTGGCCTCAAGCTACACCGCCATGAGCCGTTACAAGGACGAAATCTCCCAGTTCGGCGTCTTGCGACTCATCACGATGGTGGTCATGGGGTTGATCGGCCTATCGCTGGCAATCGCAGGTTTTCTCGTCTTCGTGCAGCGCCGCGCGATTATTCAAATATCGAATGCGACATCGGCGGAAAGAAAGCAGCGGGAACGATTGAATCTTGCAATGCAGGGAGGAGGGCTTGGATACTGGGAGAGTGACGTGTCGACGCGCACCTTGACGGTCAACCAGCGGTGGGCCGGAATGCTGGGATTCACGCTGGAGGATATCGAGGATGCTTTCGCCGCGTTCCGCAAGTGCCTTCATCCCGACGACAGGGAGCGCGTCCTGCGGGCGGACGATGATCTCAGGGCAGGGCGGATCGCGGAATACTCCATCGAGTACAGGGCGATCCTCGACGGAGGGGAAACCCGGTGGCTGTCGGGCAACGGATCCGTCATCGAACGGGATGGCGGAGGAAATCCGAAGATCGTTGCCGGAACGGTGATGGACGTGACGGCTCGCCGGCAGGTCCAGGAGGCGATCGAGAAGGCCCGGCAGGCGGCGGAAAATGCCAACAAGGCCAAGAGCGATTTCCTGGCGAACATGAGCCACGAGATTCGCACCCCGATGAACGCCATCATCGGTTTTTCCGACCTCGCCCTGAAGACCGATCTCACGCCGCGACAGAAGGACTACGTATCAAAGATACACAATGCCGGGGTGTCACTCCTGGGGCTGATCAACGACATCCTCGACTTCTCCAAAATCGAAGCGGACAGACTGGAGATCGAGCACGTCGATTTCTCCCTCGAGGAGGTGCTGGAAACGGTGACCTCCGTCGCGAGCCAGAACGCATGTGCCAAGGGGCTGGAGCTGCTCCTGAACATTGCCGCGGACATCCCCCTGGATCTGGTGGGCGACCCCCATCGCCTGGGCCAGGTGCTGGTCAACCTGGTGGGCAATTCGCTGAAGTTCACCGAGGAGGGGGAAGTGGAATTGCGGGCGACGCTCAACGAAAGAACCGGGGAGAAGGTGAAGCTGCGTTTCTCTGTGCGGGATACGGGGATCGGCATGACCGCCGAGCAGTGCGCGAAGCTCTTTCAGCCCTTCACGCAGGCCGACAGCTCCACGACCCGGAAATACGGCGGCACGGGACTCGGACTGAGCATCGTGCGGCGTCTCGTGGAAATGATGAGCGGCCAGATTTGGGCGGAAAGCGAGCCGGGGAAGGGGACGACGTTTACGTTCACCGCCTGGTTCGACCTCAGCACGAACAAGAAACAGATCGTCCAGTCCCTCCCCGCGATGCTCGAGGGGATGCACGTCCTGGTGGCGGACGACAACGCCGTGGCCCGCGAGGTTATGCGGAACGTTCTCCAATCCCTGCGCTTCCGGGTGGACGTGGTAGGCTCGGGGGAAGAGGCGGTGGCATCGGTGACGGCCGCTGACTCCCACGACCCGTTCGGCCTGGTCCTGATGGACTGGAAGATGCCCGGCATAGACGGCATCGAAGCCACACGGCGCCTCACGAAGGAGAGAGCCTTGGAGCATGCCCCTGCCGTGCTCGTCCTGAGCGCGTCGGGCGGAGGGGAAGGAGAGCGCACCAGGGCAATGGAGGCGGGCGCCGCGAACTTCCTCGTGAAACCGGTCACCGCCTCGTCACTGTTCGATGCCATTGTGCGGACTTTCGCACCCGCCCTTCTCCCGGAAAAGGCGGAGACTCCGACGAGGACCGCGGAGATGCGCGTCCTCGAGGGCGTACGCGTGCTGCTGGCGGAAGACAATGAGATCAACCAGCAGATTGCCCTGGAGCTTCTCACCGGCGCAGGGGTGGACGTGGTGGTAGCGGAAAACGGTTTCGAAGCGGTGGAGAAGCTGACCCGGGGAAACGACCGCTTCGACGTCGTCCTGATGGACATCCAGATGCCCGAGATGGACGGCTATGCCGCCACCCGCCGCATCCGCGCGGATGCGAGATTCGCCGATGTGCCGATCATCGCGATGACCGCGCACGTGCTCGAGCAGGAGAGACAAAAGGCGATGGATGCCGGGATGAACGACCACATCAGCAAGCCCATCGATCCGCAGGCGATGTTCGAGATGCTGCGCCGCTACGTTCGCACGTCACGTCCCCGGCCTCAGAGCGGGGTATCCACGGCTGCCTCGTGGGAACGTGTCGAAGTCCCGAAAATTCCGGGAATCGATCTGGAGGGTGCGCTCCGGCGTGTCGCAGGAAACAGCGGATTGTACCTGGACCTCCTGAGAAGGTACATCGAAGGCCAGCAGGATGCGGCGGAAAAGATCCGGGAAGCCCTGAGGAGCAGGGACGTGCATCGTGCCGAGAGGATCGCCCATACGGCAAAAGGCGTGTCGGGCAACATCGGAGCGGCCGAGGTGCAGGCCGTGGCCGGAGAGTTGGAAGCATCGATCGGCAAGGCCGATGCGGAGAGCCGGACGGAGGAGATCCTGAAGCGTTTTGCCTGCGCGCTTGAGGCCACCGTCTCCCGCATACGGTCGGCCCTCGAGACGGTTTCGGAACCGGAGGAGAAAAGCGCCGACAGGAAAGATGTCGATCCTTCCCGGCTGATGGAAATGATTGACACGCTCACGAAGTACGTCGAGCAGAGCGACAGCGAGGCGTTTGATTTTCTGGAGTCAGTTCGCGGAGAGCTTGCAGCGGTCCTTTCTCCGGAGGTCTTCGAGAAGCTCCGGGAAGCTCTGAAATCGTACAATTTCTCAGTTGCGCTGGAGACTCTGCGGCCTCTCTCCGGGGGAGTTCTCGAAAACGGGAAAAGTGTGGAAGGAGGAGATTGATGACAGAGCACGGGAAGAGATCCATTCTCGTAATCGACGATACTCCCGAAGATATCGCCATCTTGAATGAGGAGTTGAAGGACGACTATCGGGTGCAGGCCGCGACGGACCATGAGACGGCAATGCAGATCCTGCGCTCCACGCCGCCCGATCTCATTCTCCTGGACGTCATGATGCCCGGCATGGACGGCTACCAGCTCTGCCGTGAGCTCAAGGCGGAGAGTTCGACGAGTCACATTCCCGTGATCTTCGTGACTGCGAAGGATGCCGCCGAAAACGAGGCGGCGGGATTCTCGCTGGGTTGCGTGGACTACATCACGAAGCCCGTGAATCCAGCGCTCGTCAAGGCGCGGGTGAAAACCCACATAGAGTTGAAGCTGGCAAGGGAGTACCTCGAAAAGCAGAATGCAGTCTTGCGCGAAAATGCCCTTCTCCGTGAAGAAGTCGAGCATATCCACAAGCACGATCTGAAAAACCCGCTGATGGTCATTCTCAATATCCCCGACCTGCTCATCCGCCAGCCGAACATCACTGCTGACCAGAAGCAGTATCTGAAGATGATCGAGGACGCCGGCCGCAAGATGCTGGAGATGATCAACCGCTCCATAGATATCTACAAGATGGAGAACGGGACGTATGACCTTCACCCGACGTGCGTGAACGCGATAGCGGTTGCCCGACAGATTGTTCTGGCGCACACGCACGCGGCTGCCGTGAAAAACGTGGCAATTGAACTGTCTCTGAACGGGAAGCCGGCAGATGCAGCGGACGCGTTGAATGTCACCGCCGAGGAGTTGCTCCTCTACTCAATGCTCTCCAATCTCGTGCGGAATGCGGTGGAAGCGTGTCCGCCGGACGGAAGGGTCTTGCTCTCTTTCTCCTCCGGGAAGGCCGGGATCATCGCTATTCACAACGCCGGCGCCATCCCAGAGAAGATCCGCGGCAGGTTTTTCGAAAAATTCGCGACGGCGGACAAGCAGGGCGGTACCGGCCTCGGCGCGTACTCCGCCCGGCTCATAGCACGGACACTGGGCGGGACGATCAGTTTCCTGTCCGCGGAGCAGGAGGGAACCACAATCACGGTGGGCCTGCCGCTCGCCCGGGAGGGGGGCGCCCCTTGAATTCGGGGGCGGCTTGGTATTCATTGAGGTCAGGGCTTGAACCCGAGAGGAGTCACGCCGTGGGCAAATCCATCCTTGTGATCGACGACGAGACCATGATCCTGGATGCCATCAAGATCATTTTCGAGGACATGGGTTACAGCGTGCAGACCACTCCTGATCCGGTCCAGGGAACCGAGGTCGCGATTGCCCAGGACTTCGATCTCATCCTCACCGACATCCGAATGCCGGCCCGGAATGGCGCCGAGATCACTGAGGCGGTCCGCGCGAAAAAGCCGAACGCCCGTATTCTCGTGATCACAGCCTATCCCAACGACCCGCTTGCCGAGCGCGCGATCAAGGCGGGCGCCGTCGGTCTGCTGAAAAAGCCATTCGAAATCGCCAAGATACTGGATTTCCTCGCATAAGAAAGGACGACGATGCCCTCGATCGAGGATCGAAGCTTGGACAACCTCATCCGGGGCTCCGAGGAGCTAATCCGGGATCTCGAGACGGGGAGTCCCGCTCAGCGCTCGGCGGCCGCCTTGCCGGACCTCATGATGCGGGAGCTCGAGAAACAGGTGACCGTTCCCCTGGAGTCCTTCGCAGAACCCTCCACGGACGGCCAGGTGGAAATCTCCGTCTCACGGGACGAGATGCTCGTCCGTGCGAGTTTTCATCCACCGACCGGCGATGGGAAACCACTCCTCCTGGAGGCAGTCCAGGATGCCATCGAAGGCGCGCGGATAACGGCCGGCGTCGACTGGGAAGCGGTCAAGGGCTGCCTGCTCACGTGCAACGAGGAGCGCGTGGACGTCCGTGAGGTCGTCATTGCGCGCGGAAAGAAACCGATCGATGAGATCCCGCCCTATCTCGTCCTGTCGGACAGGCTCGTCTCCCGGGAGAAGAAGGAAGAGAGTCTGGGCGCCCGGGTCGATTTCAAAGAGCTTTCCCTTTTCACACTCGTGAAAACCGGCGAGGAGCTCGCCGTCCTCATGCCAATGCAGGATGGCACGATGGGGGCGACGGTCCGCGGCAATGCCGTGGCGTTCAGCAAACAGCGGATTCCCTTCCCGCGGCCGGGGAAAAACACCGTCTGGGATGCAGGCAGGGTCATCGCGAAATGCGATGGACGATTCCAGGTGACGGCAGACAGCTTCTGGATCGACGAGGTCCTGGATATCCTCGGAGACATCGACCTGAGGGTGGGCAACATCGACTTTCCCGGTGACGTGGTCATCCGGGGGGAGGTCCGCGACGGCTTCGCCGTCAAGGCGGGGAAGTCGATTCTCTGCACCGGATGCATCGGCGCGGCACGAATCGACTGCGGCGGAGACCTTGTCACCCAACAGGGGATCGTGGGCAAGGAAAAAGCGGTGATCCGCGTCGGCGGCACGGCGGAGGCCAAGTTTCTCGAGGGCTGCGCCCTGGATGCCGGCGGCCCCGTGAAGGTCCGCACGAGCATCCTGAACTCCACGATCCACACGAAGGACAGGGTGGAGATGGGAGAGCGGGGAATCATCATTGGCGGGATCGTGAAAGCGCAGAACGGGGTTTCGGCGGCGCAGATCGGGACCGAGAGAGGACCGAGGACGGAAATCCACTCCGGGATCGACTTCAAGGTGGAGCAGAAGCTGGTCTGGATCCGCGACCGCAACATCGCACTTGCATTCAAGCTGCGCGAGATCGACTCGAAGATGAAGTCGGGCGCGAAGGAGCGCGAGGTGCTCGCGCCCCTGCGGGAAAGGATCGCGGCTGCGATTCACAACTTGAACGAAAGCGCCCGTTCCCTCGTCTCGGGGCTCGACAGGAATGAGGGAGCCGACGTCTCGATCCGCGGTGACGTCTACCCGGGCACGTACATCGAAATCTGCCACGTCTCGCATTTTGTCACGCGCCCCCGACGCTCTCTCTCCTTCCGACTGGACAAGGCGCAGGGGAAGATCGTCGAGACGAAATGGGAGAAGATCTCCGGCAGCGCCGCTGCCGGGAAGGCCGCCGCCGCAACCCCCGCTCCCCGTCAGGCACCCGGTTGAGCGATGGGCATCACCACCCGGAACGTCGATCCTGCCCCCGATGTGCTCTGCACCTCGATCATGCCGCCGTACTCGGAGACGGTCGTGCTGCTGATGGCAAGGCTCAGGCCGACCCCCTTCAGCTTCGCCTGAGATGAGCCGGGCGCCGCCCATTCCCCTTTTGCGGAGAAGAAGGGGGAGAAGATCCGGGTGAGGTCCTCAGCAGAAATTCCGCACCCCGAATCCTCGATCTCGAAGTACGCAGCATCTTTGGTGTTCCCCGTCCTGATGCTCACCATCCGCGAGGGCCGATCCAGGAGTGAGTCCAGCGCGTTTCCGATAAGGCAGGAGAGCACGAACTTCATGCGCTTTTCGTCACCCTGGACGGGCGCGGTCTCGGCGAGGTTGAGCACGAGCTGGATTTTCTCCTCCTCGATCCGTTTCTGGTGGAGCGGGAGCAAGCCCCGGGCCAGGACATCGAGCCGCACGGTGTTCAGGGAGCCCCCGGCCGCTTCGGTCAAGGCGAGCAGACGATCGGTGATGTCGACCGCTTTCCGCACACCCGCAGAGGCAGCCTCGACGTACGACGCGAGTCGAGCCGGCAGCCTTCCCTCGGACCGCAAGAGATCGAGATACCCCCGGACGACGGTATTGATGTTGTTGAACTGATGGGCGACTCCCCGGGCGAGGGTGGCGAGGCCCTCCAGCCGCTGTGCCCGGTTGAGCTGAACCTGGAGCGCCTTCTCAGCCGTGATATCCCGGGCAACCGATGCCATGCCCACAATCCGACCTTCCGGATCGCGGACGGCGGAGAGAGTGAGGGAAACAATGATCTTCGAGCCGTCCTTGCGGAGCCGGGTCGTCTCAAATTGGGTTATTTGCTCGCCGCGCATGATCCGTTCACGGATGATCCGGGCCTCCTCTTCGAGGTCGGGCGGGATCAGCACGGATGTCGGCGCGCCAATCATTTCCTCGGCTGAGTACCCGTAGAGACGCTCCGCCCCCCTGTTCCACACTGTGATCCTGCGATTCAGATCCAGGCCCACGATGGCGTCCTCCGCGGATTCGACGAGCGCCGCAAGCTGCTGGTTTTTCTCTTCCAGCTGTTTTCTTTTCGTGATGTCGTGAGTGATTCCAAAAGTGCCAATGATTTCTCCCCGGGCGTTGCGGAGCGGCATTTTCGTCGTGATGGCCCAGGTGTCGGGCCGGTCAGGGTAGGTCTCCCGCTCCTCGATGTTCACCAACGGCGTCCCGCTCCTGATGACGTTCTCTTCGTCCGCGAGGGCTTTGCGTGCGTGGTCGGCGCCGTAGAAGTCGGCGTCCGTCTTCCCCACCGCCTCGGCGGGGTCCCTCAATCCGAGAACCCGGGCGTGAGACCAGCTTGTGCGCGTGAATCTGCTCTCCAGGTCCTTGAAGTAGATGTAGTCCGGAAGATTCTCCATCAACAGGTTGAACAGGGACCGCTCCCAGGCAAGAGCGGCCTCGGCCTGCGTCTCCTTCGTGATGTCGTGCATGATACCCTGCAGCAGACCGTTCTCCAGCCGTCGCGCGCTTCCCGCGACCTGAATGAGCGATCCGTCCTTTTTCTTCATGGGACGCTCGTATCGCTGGGGGTGTCCTGCCCGGACCTGGTTCAATCTCTGCATCCCTTCGTTCCGCATCTCATCCGGGTACGTGTCCAGAAGGTTCTTTCGCAGAAGCTCGCGCCGATCGTATCCAAGCATCTCGCACAGGGCTGAGTTCACCATGACCATGTTCCCCGACTCGTCGATCACCAGGATCCCATCCGGCGCCTGCTCCATGAGGTCTCGGTAGCTCTCCTCGCTGGCGCGCAGCTGTTCTTCATTCTTCCGGCGCTCCGTGACATCCCGGCCGATCCCGATGATCCCGATGACCACTCCGTCCTTGTCGCGCAGGGGCATCTTCACCGCGTCGAAATACCTGATGGCGTCGTCCACGTTCGAAGGCACGCTCGACGTCTGGATGGTCATGCCCGAAAGGGCGGCCAGGTCGTCCTTCTCCCAGCCCGCAATGCCCTTCTTCGGATTCCCGTGGACGAGGTCTTCGTTCCACCCGTTCTCGATGTCGGTTTTGCCGTACGTCTCGCTGGGCTCCTTGCCAATGGAACGGGAGTGCGCAGAATTGCACAGCACCATCCGCAGGGAGCGGTCCTTCACGTGTATGGCATCGGGGGAGGATTCAATGATGCTGTGGAGGATAGTGGCGCCCTGGCGCTCCCGTTCCTCGGCCTCCTTGCGCGCCGTGATGTCGATGAGGCTCACGATCATGCAGGGATAGGCGGCATTGGCGGGGGGAATATGCGTTTTCGCGATGAGTGAAAGCTTCTTCCCCGTCAGGGTGAGGGCACTTGATTCGGCCTCGATGTCGCTCTGCCCCTCATCGATGGCGAGAATCGTGTCGGCGAGCGCGGCCTGGGAGACCGCGTCCAGCACCGCACTGAGCGGGCCGAGGAGCTGCTGCTTGCGGTCAGCCTCGAAAAGGCGGAGGCTCGCCTGGTTCACATCGGTCACTTCGATCAAGGCGAGGGCTTCCTGCACGAACTGGGGATGCGCGGCCATGTGGGTCCGCAGGCTGAAGCCTCTGCCGCGTCTCATGTCCGAGAGCTTCGATCGCAGCCGGGAGATGTCCTCTTCCCACAATGACACCGCTGAGTGCTCGAAGATGCTGCGGTACTTCTCGTCTCCGGATTTCCGCATTCGACAATTCTACCACGACTCGCCAGTTCTTGCCCGTCAGATGCGGCCGTGGTACTATGGATGACGGGGGAGGGGGATGCTGACCGACATCATCGGGTCCCTGCGACGTGATCCTGAGTTCAGCGAAAGGGTGACCCACTGGGAAGTGGTGCCCGCGCGGGAAGGCACCTACGCGGAGATGCCGCCCGGCGTCGACACGCGCATCCGTTCGGCCCTGAGGATACGCGGGATCGACCGGATCTACAGCCACCAGCTGGCGACGTGGAACGAGGTGCGCGCAGGCAGGAGCGTCGTCCTGGTCAGCCCCACCGCTTCGGGGAAGACCCTCGCGTACAACCTGCCCGTTCTCCAGACGCTGCTGGAAGACCCCGATGCGCGCGCCTTGTACCTGTTTCCCACCAAGGCACTCTCGCAGGACCAGCAGTCGGAGCTGAACGAGGTGGTGCTGGGCGGGGAAATCCCGGTGAAAGTCTTCACCTATGACGGGGACACGCCGGGCTCCATCCGGATCTCCGCGCGGGACGAGGGCAGGATCATCATCACCAACCCGGACATGCTCCACACGGGGATCCTTCCCAATCATCCCAAGTGGATCAAGGCGCTCACGCACCTGCGCTTCGTCGTCATCGACGAGATGCACTCCTACAGGGGGGTCTTCGGCTCGCACATGACGAGCGTCATCCGGCGGCTGAAGAGGATCGCGCGGTTCTACGGCGCCTTTCCGGTTTTCATCTGCTGTTCGGCCACCATCGGCAATCCGCACGAGCTGGCCGGCCGGATATTGGAAGAGGAGACCACGCTCATCGACGAGAACGGCGCTCCCTCGGGGGAGAGGCACTTCGTTCTGTACAACCCGCCGCTCGTGGACCGGGTGCAGGGGATCCGCCGGAGCGTCGTGCTGGAGAGCCAGAGGATCGCTACGCGCCTCCTGAAGGCCGGAGTGAAAACCATCGTCTTCGCGCGGTCGCGCGTCCGCACCGAGCTCATTGCCACGTATATCCGGGATTCCCTCAAAAGCTTCTACACCGACAACCACGGGATCACCGTGCAGTCCTACCGGGGCGGCTACCTGCCGAACGAGAGGCGCGCCATCGAAAAGGGCCTTCGCGATGGAACCATCCAGGGTGTCGTCTCGACAAATGCCCTGGAGCTGGGCATCGACATCGGCGGGCTGGACGCGTCGATCCTCTCTGGTTTCCCCGGCACGATCGCCTCCTCCTGGCAGCAGGCAGGGCGCGCGGGGCGCAGGAACACGGTGTCCCTCTCCATCCTCGTCGCTTCCTCCTCGCCCACGGACCAGTTCGTGATCCAGCATCCCGAGTACTTCTTCTCGCGTTCCCCTGAAAACGGGTACATCGACCCGGGAAACATCTTCATACAGACCGATCAGCTGAAGTGCGCGGTCTTCGAGCTTCCCTTCGAGGAAGGGGAGACCTTCGGAGAGGGGGCCGCGGATCTCCTGGGATACCTTGCGGAGAAGGGAGTCATCCGGCACGCCGGGGGGAAGTGGTACTGGGCGGACCGCTCGTATCCGGCGGAAAACGTGTCCCTGCGCACCTCCACCCCGGAGAACGTCGTGATCGTGGATACCACGCGCGGCCGCGACGAGGTGATTGGGGAGATGGACATGCCTTCCGCCAAGCTCCTCGTCTTCGACCATGCCATCTATATCCACCTCGGGGACCAGTTCGTGGTGAAGAACCTGGACCTGGAGAACCGCCGCTGCTTCGTGGAGGAGACGGACACGGACTACTGGACCGACTCGATCGTGAAGACGGACATCAAGGTCCTCGCGGTCGACGAGGAGCGCATCGCCGCCGGCACCCGCGCGGCACTGGGGGACATCCTCGTGCGCACGCAGGCCACGAAGTTCAAGAAGCTGAAGTATCACACCAACGAGAACGTCGGCTACGGCGACATCTCCCTGCCGGCGGATGAGATGCATACGCGCTCCGCCGTCCTGCTCTTCGACGGGGCCACAGCCCCGGGGAGGGCTTTCGCCGCGCTCACCGACACCGAGCGCGGAATCGTGATCCAGAGACTGGGTGTGCTCCTGCGCACCGTCGCCCCGGTGTTCCTGCTCTGCGATCCGCGGGACCTCGGAGTCTCTGAGAGGGTGCGCGACCCTCACTTCGAGGCGCCCTGCCTCTACGTCTACGACCAGTACCCGGGGGGCATCGGACTGTCGGAGGGGTTCCTCGGCAACCTTCCGCAGATCGCCCGCGGCGCCCGGGAGGTCGTGGAGAACTGCCCGTGCGAGAACGGCTGTCCTTCCTGCATCGGGGCGCCCGACGAACAAGGCGCGGTAGAGATGTCACCTCCGGCACGGGGTACCGTGCCTTCGGTGACGGTAGACGCGAAACGCGCGGTGCGCGGATTCCTCGGCGCGTGGATCGGCGCGCTGGAGTCGGCCGGGGTCCGGGAGCGCTGATGGCCGAGGAGGGGGCGGCCGTTCGCGCCGCCGAAGGCGGATTCACCTCACGGACGCGTCGACGCATCGAACTATTGTCGGGGGGGTCGGGGACGGAGCCAGGCCCGGATCAACGGCGGGGCGCGCACTCATCGCCAGAGGCCGTGTCAGATCCCCGGTTCCCCGACTGGAAGCGCGAGGGCGAGTTTCTCTACCGCAGGCGGCAGTACTTTGCCGGCAGGGGTGTTGATATCTGGCCAGGCCGCTTTTCGCCCGAGGCAGGTTCCCCCGCAGAGATCGTTTTTTACGACACGGAAACCACGGGTCTCTCCGGGGGGGCCGGCAGCGTGATTTTCCTCTTCGGCGCCGCATGGTGCGAGGGCAGGGATCTCGCGGTCGAGCAACTCTTCCTCTCGGATTTTCCCGGGGAGCCGGAGTTCCTGCTAGCCGTGCGGGAATTGCTGCGCCCCTATCGTGCGTTCGTCTCGTACAACGGCAGGACATTCGACAGTCACCTACTCCGCACCCGCTTCCTCATGAACCGCATTGCCTGGGAGCCGGGCCCCCAGGTCGACCTGCTCCACCACTCGCGAAGGCTCTGGAAATCCGTGGTGGGGGATTGCAGCCTGCGCTCGATGGAATCCAACGTCCTGGGGTTCACGCGGGAGCTTGACGTGGCGGGCGAGGACATCCCGCTCATCTGGCTGGAGTTCCTTCGCACCGGGAGGCCGGGGACGCTCCCGGTCGTCTTCGATCACAACGTGATGGACATCGTCTCACTCGCTCGGCTCTACGAGGTGATCGGGGCGCTTGTGAGCGGCATCCCTTCGTCCGTGAGGGTCGACGAGCGCGCCCTGGGCTTGTGGCTGATCCGGTCCGGCGACCCATCAGGCGGCGCCCTCCTCGAGGATGCTTTTCGCAGGGGAAGCGAGCAGGCAGGTGTTGCGCTGGCCATCCATCACAAGCGGAATCACGAGTGGGCCCTGGCCGCGGAGGTGTGGACAAAGCTGCTCGCTGGCGCCCGAAGTCTGAAGGCGGCGATCGAACTGGCCAAGCATCACGAGCACAGAACGCGCCAGTACGAGGAGGCGCTCCGGCTGGTCGAGACGGCGATGTCCTGGAATCTGCCGCTGGACGCCCAGGCAAGGCGCGACATCGGCAAGCGGCGTGAGAGGCTGCAGCGAAAGCTCCGCGCGCAGAAGGCGCGGTCCAAATCCTTTCGAGAAGCAGACTTATAGAGAAAACGGTTTAGTGAAATATCAGTTTGTGATGTGTTTTGATCTGAAATCTATTAGGTTAAAAGTAGATGATATTTCAAATACATACATTGTAATAAATTAATTCTCTTCAAATTCTTCTTGACAGCATCTATGCGCGGTGCTATACAATGCAATCGGTTACGGTCGAGTAAGTAAGTCATGTCGAATATATGGAAAAAGCACGTTTTCACGTTCCGAAGAGATACCGGTTTTTCTGCCATTCTTGAGGACTGCCGTGACGATTAAGGACATCGCTGAAATGGCGCACGTCTCGAAAGGTACGGTCTCCCGGGTCATCAACGGGGTGACGGGAGTAGGCGATGACACCAGGCGCCGGGTCCTCAAGCTCATTGAGTCACTCGATTTCCATCCCAACGCATCCGCCCGCGGGCTCGCTGCCCGCAAAACGAACACCATGGGTTTCGTCATCCCCCATACGGGGAAATACACCCTGACGAGCACCTTCTGGCCCGTCTTCCTCATCGTTGTCACGCAGGAAGCGGCGGCGCGCGGGATCAACGTCCTTCTCTCCACGGCGCGCTCGGAAGACGACGTCGATTCCGCGTTCCGCAGCATCCTGCGGGGGAGGCGCATTGACGGGGCCATCATCGGCGCGGAGCAGTTCGGGGAGAAGCAGCTCGCGGAGCTGCTCTTGAAAAACCTCCCCTTTGTCATGGTCGGCCGCAACTCGCGAATCACCACGCACTACGTGGACGTGGACAACTCCCTGGGCGCCCGCATGGCAGCCGAGCACATGGCCAGCAAGGGGCACGAGAGGCTGGCCGTGCTCGCGGGGCCGGACACGCTTCCCTACGTGCGCGACAGGGTTCAGGGCGTCCGTGAGAGCTGCAGGGAACGGGGCCTTCCGGATCCGGTCGTCGTGCACTGCCCCTACGACACGATGGAAGCGGCGCGATGCGTCGAGGGCATCCTGCTGTCCCGGCCCGCAGTGACGGGCATCTTCGTGGCGGCGGGCGACCTCGTGGTAGGCACGCTGCGGGCCTGCACCGAGATGCGGCGTGCCGTACCGGCGGACGTCTCCGTGGTTTCCTTCGACGATCACCCCTTTTTCGCCCACCTCACTCCGGGGGTCACCGCGATCGCACAGCCGATCGAGGAGATTGGCTCCGCCGCTGTGGAAATGCTCTTCGAGCTCATGGCAGGCAGGGAGCCGGAAAGGACGGCGGTGGTCATCCCTCCACGGCTGGTGGAGCGCGGCTCGTGCGCCGCGCCGCCGAAGGCGGATTTCTTGGCGCCGAAGCCCGGGGGGGACGACAAGGCGCAGAAGGTCCGGTTGGAAGAGGCTGCGCAGACGGCGCGCACGGATGACGGCGCGCCCCGAGTCAGAGAAGACACCCCTCGTTGAGGGGGAAAGAATCCTTTCAGGAGGTTTGCGCTATGAAGAAGACTCTTTTCCTGGCGCTCGTCCTCGTCCTGGCAATGCTGGTGCCGATGACCGCAATGGCCCAGGCGACCCCGCTCCGCTTCATGTACTACATCGATGCATCGCAGGCAGGGTACGCCGAGGACCAGGCGATCTGGCAGAAGTTCAAGGACGACAATCCGGACATCGATCTGCAGATGGAGATCCTGTTCAACGAGCCGTTCCATGAGAAGCTCGGAGCCTACATTGCGGGGGGCAATGTCCCCGACGTGATCTACATGTGGCCCTCGAATCGCTCCAGCTCCGCCATCCTGCACCAGATGCACCTGATGAAGGACCTCACACCGCTCATGGGCAAGCAGTTCCTGGCCAACTTCGTGGCACCTGCCATCAACCCGAAGGCCCAGCCTTCCGGCTACCTTGCCGAGCTGCCGCAGAGCATCACGTACACGACGGTCATGTACGCCAACAAGAAGCTCCTCGCCGACAACGGCTTCGCGCTTCCGAAGACCTATGCGCAGCTCAAGGCCATGGTTCCCCGGCTGAAGGCCAAAGGCATCCAGGTCATCACGCTGCCCGACGGCGATGGCTGGCAGATGCAGTCGTGCCTCTTCTCCACGGTCGTCGGCCGCATGCTCGGTGACGGCTGGGTTGACCAGGTGATCAAGGGCAAGGCGAAGTTCACCGACCCCGGATACGTCGCGGCCCTCACCTTCATCGACACCATGTTCAAGGACGGGGTCATTCCCCGCGCAGACATGCAGCTCGGCTACGGCGACGGACCCACACTGTTCGCTTCCGGCAAGGCCGCGTTCATCATCGACGGCGACTGGCGCCAGGGCTTCTACATCACGGACAAGTCGACCGGCCAGGCGCTCATTCCCCTCGATCAGCAGTCGAGCGACTTTGCGTTCATCAACTTCCCGGCGATCCCCGGAGAGAAGTTCCCGGGCGTGGTTTCGGCAATCCAGGGAGTCGGCCTCGGAATCTCGGCCGCCATCCCCAAGGGCTCGGACAAGGAAAAGGCCGCCGTGCGGCTTTTGCAGTACTACTATTCCCCCGAAGTCCAGAAGATCAAGCTGGAAACCGGCGCTTTCATCCCCTCCCTGAAGGGCGTGACCAGCGACGCGCTGGAGCCGTTCACCCAGATGATGCCCAAGTACTACGCGGGGATCAACAAGATTTCGTACGTGCTCGACGGCGTCCTCAACCCGGGCGTCTGCAATAACTACGTCAACAAGGGCCTGCAGGAAATCGGGCTTGGTAACAAGACCCCGAGGCAGGTAGCCACGGAGACGGAAAAGGCAATGGCGGACTGGCGGGCGACCCAGTAGGGGATCCCCCTTATTCTCTGACCTCGACGGGTGCCCGGCGCATGGCGCGGGCACCCGTTCTCTTGTAGACATGACGGTGCGGAGGATTCCAATGGCCCGGACAATCCACGGCAGATCGGAGGAGCGGCTGGCATACTGGACGATGGTCCTGCCGGCGGTTCTTCTCTACCTTCTCGTTCTGGGCTTCCCCATCGTCATCTCGATCATCCTCTCGGTGAGCAACTACAATGGCGGGAAGATGTTCGGGGGGGAGCCGTGGGGGATCGTCGGCTTCCAGCAGTACGGGAAGCTCATGCGGGACCCCTACTTCTGGTCGGCGCTGAAGAACAACGTCTACATCGTCCTCATTTCCATTTTCGGCCAGCTCCCGCTGGGTTTCATTTTCGCCTACCTGATCTATCGCAAGATCGTCAAGTTCGGGGATTTCTGGCAGGGAGTCCTGTACATGCCGAACATCATCTCGGTGATCGTGATCGGCATCATGTGGGCCATCATCTTCTCCCCGAACGGAGTCATCGCGGAGATCATGAACAGGATCTACGCTGGCTCCATTTCCCACCAGATCACACAGATCTTCAACGCGGCGGGCGGATTCAACATCACCGATGACGTGGTGCGGCAGCTCATCAATGCCAGCGGACCCGTGGCCGGCCAGACCTTCACGGATCCCCCGACGGAGCTGAAGGAGTTCATCCTCACGTACGATCCGAACAATCTCGAACTTCTGAAGCACGATCTTGTGAACCTGCTGGGGACCAAGTGGACCCCCACGTTCCTCAGCAAGCCCGACATCGCGATGCTGCCCGTGCTCTTCGTGATCCTTTGGTGCTGGACCGGCCTGTACCTGATCCTCTTCCTGGCGAACATGCAGAAGATCGACGGCCAGATCATCGAAGCGGCGCGCATCGACGGTGCATCCGAGGGCCAGGTGATGAGCCGCGTGGTGCTTCCCAGCCTTTCCGGGGTGATCGTCAATGCCGCAATCCTGTGCATTGCCGGCTCCCTTAACAGTTTCGCCCTGGTATTCGCGATGACACGAGGGGGACCTGCCCGGGTCACCGAGCTGCTTTCTATCTACATGTACGACGCCGCGTTCTTCGGCACCCCGAACTACCCCCTGGCGAACGCCATCGCCCTTTCCATCGTGATTCTCAGCATGATTCTCATCGCCATCACCAAGCTCGTCGAGAAGCGCTACGGGGGAAGGGAGTAGGACCATGCCGGAACCACTGCAGAACCAGCCCGCAAAGCGCGTCGTGGGAGTCATCGGCAAGGCGGTATCCTACGTCGTCATGGGGCTCTTCGCCTTCATGACCATCGCCCCGCTCGTCTGGCTCATGATCAGCTCATTCAAGAGCACGACGGAGTTCCGCCTCAACCGCGTGGGCCTTCCCCACATCTGGACCACGATTAACTTCCCGGGCGCCTGGAAGCTCGGGGAGTTCGACAAGCTCATCGGCAACTCGGTGATCTACACCCTCGGTGCCACCCTTGGCATCATTTTCTTCTCCATACTGGCGGGGTTCGCGTTCGCGAAGATCAAGTCGAAGGCAACGCCGATCCTCTACGGGAGCTTCGTGCTGGGCATCCTGCTGTCCATCCAATCCCTCATGGTGCCCCTCTTCATCGAGGTGTCGCAGCTCGACCGGCTGCTCACGGACCTATTCAGGACCCTCGGCATCCTGAAGACAGGGCAGGTGAACTTCTTCTACGACAGCCGCTTCGGCGTCCTGCTCATCTACATCGGATCCGGCCTTCCGACCGCAATCTATCTCAGCACCGAGTACATCAAGGGCATCCCCTATGCACTTGTGGAGGCGGCGCGCATTGACGGCGCGGGATACTTCAAGATCTTCCGCTGGCTGATCCTGCCCATGTCCGTGCCCATCGCCACCACGGTGGCGATCTTGAACATCACGGGCCTCTGGAACGAGTTCGCGCTGATCAATATCCTTGTCTCCAAGGCGTACCTGAAATCGCTGCCCCTCGGCATCTTCCGCTTCACGTCGAATCTCACCTCGGACTGGGGCAAGCAGTTTGCCGCCCTGGTGATAGGGATGCTGCCCATGTTGCTGTTCTACGTCGGGTTTCGCAAGCAGATCACAAAGGGCGTCTCGGCGGGCGCGGTGAAGGGCTGAGGATGACCTACGGCCGTTTCGACGACGCCGCGCGGGAATACGTTATCACGCGCCACGACACGCCCTGGCCTTGGATCAACTATCTCGGCACGGCTGACTTTTTCTCCCTCGTGTCCAATGCCGGAGGGGGATACTCATTCTACCGGGATGCGCGCCTGCGACGGCTGACGCGCTACCGCTACAACGATGTTCCTCCCGACCAGAACGGGCGGCTGTTCTACATCAGGGACGGGACAACGGTCTGGAATCCCGGGTGCAGGCCGACCCAGACCCCCCTGGACGAGTATGAGTGCCGGCACGGAATGGGCTACACCCGCATCCGCGCTCGGAAGGACGGCGTGGAAGTCGAGGCGCTCTTCTTCGTTCCCGTCGGCGCCGACTGCGAGGTCCAGCGCATCGTGCTGAGGAACATGGGCAGGACCAGGAAGCACCTCAGCCTCTTCTCCCTCACGGAGTTCTGCCTCTGGAATGCGCTGGACGACATGACGAACTACCAGCGCAACCTCTCCACCGGCGAGGTCGATGTGCGGGGCAGCGCCATCCTCCATCTCACCGAGTATCGCGAAAGGCGCGACCATTTCTCATTCTACGCCGTCAACGTGCCCCCGGCTGCGTTCGAGACGGACCGCGAAAGCTTTACCGGCCGCTGCGCAGGATACGCGATGCCGCAGGCGGTCGCGCGCGGCACACTCTCGGGGTCCCGTGCTGCGGGCTGGTCCCCCGTGGCTGCCTTCCAGCACGACTTCGAGCTTTCCCCGGAGGAGGAGAAGAGCCTGGTGTTTCTCCTCGGCTACGTGGAAAACCCCGCCGCTGAAAAATGGTCGGGCCCCGGCGTGGCAAACGCCTCCCGGGCGGAGGCCATGATATCGCGCTTCGACACGGACGCACGGGTGGACAATGAGTTCACCGCTCTGCGGGCCCATTGGACGGACCTGCTTTCCCGGTATTCCGTGCGGTCCGGCGACGAGAGGCTGGACCGCATGGTGAACACGTGGAACCAGTACCAATGCATGGTCACATTCCTCATGGCCCGCAGCGCGAGTTTTTTCGAGAGCGGGATCGGGCGGGGGATCGGTTTCCGGGACACCAGCCAGGACCTCCTGGGCTGCATGCACCAGGTTCCCGGCCGGGCGCGGCAGCGCCTCTCCGACGTGGCCTCCACGCAGCGGGCCGACGGAGGGGCGTGGCACCAGTACCAGCCCCTCACCAAGCGCGGCAATGCGGACGTCGGCGACGGTTTCAACGACGATCCGCTGTGGCTCATCCTTGGGGTTGCCGCGTATCTCAAGGAGACCGGCGACTGGGCATTCCTTGACACCGAGGTGCCATTCGATAATGACCCGGCGGACGCCGCATCGCTTTTCGAGCACCTGAAGCGCTCCTTTTTCCACGTCGTGAACAACCGGGGCCCGCACGGGCTCCCCCTGATCGGCCATGCGGACTGGAACGACTGCCTGAATCTCAACTGCTTCTCCACCGACCCCAACGAGTCCTTCCAGACCACGACGAGCCGTGACGGCCGCACGGCGGAATCCGTTCTCATTGCCGGCATGTTCATCGTCATCGGCGGGGACTACGTCGAGATCTGCCGCCGGACCGGGCGGGAGGCGGACGCCCGCGATGCGGAGGAGGCCATCGCGGCCATGCGCCGCAGAGTGAGCGAGCACGGGTGGGACGGGGAGTGGTTCGTGCGCGCCTATGACGACGCCGGCCGCAAGGTGGGCTCCCACGAATGCGACGACGGCAGGATTTACGTCGAATCGAACGCGTTCTGCGCAATGGCGGAGGTGGGGGCGGAATCCGGCATGCCGGAGCGGGCCCTGGACTCGGTCCGGCGCCACCTGGATACGCCCTACGGCATCGTGCTGCTCGATCCTCCGTACGCGGGCTACCACGTGGAGCTCGGAGAGATCTCCTCTTACCCGCCAGGGTACAAGGAGAACGCAGGCATCTTCTGTCACAACAATCCCTGGATCATGATCGCAGAGTGCATCGCGGGCAGGCCCGAGAGGGCATTCGAGTACTACCGAAAGATCTGCCCTGCATACATGGAACACATCCAGGAGCTGCACAGGATGGAGCCCTACGTCTACTCGCAGATGATCGCGGGGAAAGCGGCTCTCCGTCACGGCGAGGCGAAGAACTCATGGCTGACGGGAACGGCCGCCTGGAATTACGTGGCGGTCTCCCAGTGGATACTCGGCGTCCGGCCGGATTTCGAGGGGCTTCGGATCCAGCCCTGCCTTCCCGCGGAGCTTCCCGCAGTCGAGATCACCCGGGTTTTCCGCGGCACCACCTACCGGATCAGCATCCGCAACACCGGCCGGACCCGGGCGGAGCAGCGGATCCACGTGGACGGGAAGCTCGCCGCCTCCTGCGTCCTGCCGCCGGGACCGCCGGGAACGGAGCTGCGCGTCATCGTGGAGGCCTAGGGCACGCCGCGCGAAGCGCGGCATGTCCTAGAGCCCATAGTATGATATCACGTAGTCGGTCACCGGTGAGAATCCCAGTCTCTCGTAGAGGGCCAGGGCCGAGCGATTGTGTTTCTTCACGAACAGGCATGCCGCCTGCTTCTCCGATAATACCGCCTTCAACAGCTCCGATACGACCGCCTTGCCGAGTCCCTTGCCGCGCTCCGCCGGCAGCGTGTAGACCCCGCCGATCTGGTCAACCTTGTACCCGCGGGCGTTCGTGGCGGCCTTGGAGACGGGAACCCCCTGAATCTCGGCAACGTACACGAGCTGTTCGCGAAGCGCAAGCCGCAGCGATTTCATGCACTGCGCCTCGTTGAAGTGGGCTGGCGTGATCACAACTTCCTCCAGCTCGTAGCACTTCTGCATCGGGAAGAGCAGCTCTGCATCGTAGGGGTCCGCCTTGCGCAGGCGAAGACCGGGGGAATCGGGCGGCAGCACGGGATGCCGTGAGCCCTCGGCAAGCGTCATCAGGAAATACTCGACGCGCGTTGTCGGAGGCAGAGGCAGGTGCGCTTCAACCACGTCGACGCACCGTCCCACGCCCATGATGGAGTGCACCATGGGCCTGAGACCGTTCAGCAGGGCGGACAGCTCCTTCCTCTCCCAGTCCGCTGGGGAAAACGCGGGGAGAAGGAGGCCGCCGGAGGTGTAGAGAAAGCATTCGCGCACGGCGCCGGTGTGATCGGCGTCCAGGTAGATTTCGCAGCCCCGGGCACCCGCCCGCAGCCGGGAGGTGAGCGGCACGAACAAGGCCTCCTCGGGCAGGAGAAACGCGAGGAGCGCGGCAAGGTCCCGTCGACCCGCCTGCCGCCAGCTCACGGAGCCCCTCCCCGTGCAAAATTGACGGGCATCACACCCGTGGCCGGGAAATCCCCCGCCAGCACGCCGAACCCGGCACGGAAGGAATCCCTGCCGTCGCCGTACACGGCGATGGCGGTCTGCACCCATGCCAGCTCCGAGAGATACACGGGGCTGAGCGCAGAGACAACGATCACCCTGCGCCCCAGCCCCTTCAGCTCCTGCAACACGCCCAGGCTGTTGTAATTGGCCACGCAGAAGATGACCGTGTCGAAGGAATCCGCCCGCGCGCGCACTTCGGCCCGGTCTTCGGCGCGTGCCTCGTAGAACGGGGTAAAGGAGAACAGGAGCGTCTCCGCTCCCGGGTAGCGCTTCAGGCCTTCCGAGAGGAACTCGGGGAATTGCCCGCAGAGCAGGATCTTCTCCCGTGCCCCGGGGCGGAAGGGGACCCTCGTCCCGGACACGAGCGTCACGGCGCGCGCCGAGACCTGGGCGAAGAAATCTTTCGCGCCCGGTGCCGGCACGGAGAGATGCATGTCTGTTGGTCCGACAGGCGCTGCCGCTCGTTTGGCGCGAAAGGCGCGGATCTTGGTTTCCAGGATCCGCATTACCGACTCCGTGAGGGACGTGCGGAACGCCGGGCGGGACTGCACCGCTGCAAAGAGCGCATTCCACGTCCGCTCCTGCGTCGCCGGGGTGTGGGAGATGAGGACCATGTCGTTGCCTGCCTCCAGCGCGCGCAGGCATGCACTCGCGGTGTCCATGCCGTCCGCCAAAACGCCCTCCATCTCCATGTCGTCGGTGATCACCAGCCCCTTGAATCCGAGCTTTCCACGAAGGACGCTCTGTAGGAAAAACGGCGACAGGGAGGCAGGGGTAAGGCTGCCGATGATCCGGGGAAAGGCGAGGTGCCCCGTCATGATCGCGGGGATCCCCTCCCGCACCAGGATGCGGTAGGGGATGAGGTCCCGATCCAGGAGCTGGTCGAGGCTCACATCGATCTTCGGAAGATGTCCATGGGAATCCTGGTCCGCCGAGCCGTGGCCCGGGAAGTGCTTGGCGGTGCACAGCACCCCCGCGTCCGCCATTCCGTGGGCATAGGCTGCGGAGAGCAGACCAGTCGTGGACGGGTCCGATCCGAAAGACCTCGGGCCGATCACGCTCGCCTCGGGATTGGAGTACACGTCGGCAGTGGGCGCGAAATCCATGTTGATCCCCAGGGCAGCCAGCTCCCGGCCGAGGTAGTAGCCGGTTCGATAGGAATCACCGGGCACACCGGATGCGCCCAAGGCAAGGTTACCGGGGGACACCGAGGTTTCATCCTTGATCTGCCGCACCCAGCCGCCTTCCTGGTCGGCGGCCACGAAAAGCGGGATGCCGAATCTGCCGCGCGCCGCCAGCTTCTGCATCTCCGCCACGTCCCGGGCGAGCGACTGAAGGTCGGAGACATTTCGGGGAAAGATCTTCACCCCGCCGATCTCGCGGGCGGCGATCCAGCGCAGGATGTCCGCCGACGGTCCGACTCCCTGCCAGCCGAGGAAAAATACCTGGCCCAGGAGCTCATCGTCAGTCATCGCCTGCGCGATCCGTGCCGCAAGGACGGCCGGGTCTCCCGGGTCGCGAAAACTCAGCGCCGTTGCTCCCAGGGAGGGCAGGAGGAGGAGGGCTGCACAGACGAATGCGTGAAGGCCCCGGTGAACCGCGCTTACCATGCGAGGTTCCACGCGTCGGTCTCGTACTTTTCCTGCAGTATCCTCTGCGCGCGCTCGCCTTCGGCCGGAAGCAGATCCGAATCCCAGGCGCCGAGGTCCACCCGGAATGCCTGGGCGAAAGCGTCACGCACCTCTTCAAATGTGAGCGTGCGGCCCGCTTCTTCGTTCAGGCTGGACGGCGTATGCGAGTCCAGGGGCTGCGCCGCCTCGAGGTAGCGGAAGACCCGCTGGCCGGGATTCTGCAGCGGGATGGAGCCGTGCTGGAGGATCGCGCGGCGGGTGGTCATCTGGGCGCTCCCGATGAGCTTTTTGCCGCCGGCACCGGCAATCTCGTATTCTCCCGCCGATCCGAAGCAATCGGGATTGTGGATGTCGCCGCGTTGAGCGGCGTTGATGGTTCCCGCGATCCCAAGATTGGAAAGACCGTGCAGAAGGATCCGGGCGATGAACAGGTAGACCTCCCGCTTCCGCGCACCGCCGATCAGCGGGCCGCTTTCCTTGGAAAGCGCCACGGAATAGGTGAGCTCGTCGTCGTGGAGAACCGCGTGCCCGCCCGTGGGGCGGCGCACAAGGGTCACCCCGTCCCGCGAGAGCTCACGGGCCGAGTACAGGCCCTTCGCTTTCTGGAACCTGCCGAGGGAGAGGGTCGGAGGAGAAAAACCATAGAGCCTGACAACGGGCGGACTTTCCCCGTTTCCGACCGACTCCGCGAGTGCCTCGTCGATCGCCATGTCCCGCCGGCCCTCCATCCTGGGGTGCACGATGAGCCGGAAGGCCGCTGCCCCGGCGCTCAGAGGTATTTTTCTCCCTTGAGCTCGTCGATGTACTGCCCCGCGGCGTGCGCGGCGATGGCCCCTTCTGCCGCCGCAACCACGAGCTGCCGGAAGGGGCTTGCCCGGACGTCACCGGCGGCATACAGACCGGGGACCGAGGTCTCCATCCGCTCGTTGGTCTTCACGTAGCCCACGTCGTCCAGGGGAACACCGAGGGAAGCGGCGAGGGCGCTCTTGGGATCGGAGCCGATGAAGACGAACACCGCGGCGACCTGCTCCTCGCACTCGCGCTGGGTGGAGTTGTTGAAGAGGCGTACCTTCGTCACCAGGCGGTCCCCTTCGATTTTCCGAAGCTCCGTGTTAAACCGGACCTCGATCTTCGGATTGGCGAGCACCCTCGCGGCCAGCGACTTCTGCGCCCGGAACTTGTCGCGCCGATGGATCATGACGATCCCGGAGGCGAGGTTGGCGAGGTACATGGCCTCGTCGCAGGCAGCGTCCCCCCCTCCGACGACGAGCATCCGTTTGGCCTTGAAGAAGGGGCCGTCGCAGGTTGCGCAGTAGGACACCCCGTGGCCCGCCAGCTCCGTCTCTCCCGGAACGCCGAGGCTCTTGTGCACGGCGCCGGTAGCAAGGATGACCGCGGGAGCAGTGAGGGTTCCCTTGTCGGTTTCCACCTTGAAGATGTGCCCTTCCCGCGTGATCGCGGTCACTCCGGAGTTCTCGAACTGCGCTCCGAACCTGCGTGCCTGTTCCTCGAACCTCTGGGTGAAGTCGTAGCCATTGATCGGGTCAGGGAATCCGGGATAGTTCTCCAGGCCGTCGATCAGGAGGGCCTGGCCACCCGAGGACACTTCCTCCAGGACAAGGGTGCGAAGGTTCCCCCGTGCGCCGTACTGGGCGGCGGACAAACCCGCCCCTCCCGCGCCGATGATGATCAAGTCCTGGTCCGTAGTCATGCCTATCCTCCGAAGACAAGATAGCAGATTGCCGCTCTCATGGGAAGGAAAGTTCTTCCGACATTGAAGGAAGGTACTGAGAAAAGAGGTGACAAGCCATGGATGAGCGGACGAATACCCTCGTGCAGGCGTTGAAGGACCGGATCGACCGCGAGGCGGAGCTGTTTTCCGACCTGGGGCAGGACGTGGAGCGGCTGCGCGACACGTTCCAGCAGAAGAGCTGGGGGCCGAGCCTCTCCATTGCGGAGAGCATCGAGCGCTCGTCCCAGGCCATCGAGGAGGCCGACGCGGCGCGTGACGACGCGTTCGAGGCGGTGCGCGAAGCGATGGAGATGCCGCGGGAAACGACGATGTCCGCAATCCTGCCGGCGCTGCCGGACCTGCTGCGCTCCGAGATGGAAGAGAGCTGGCGAAGTCTGCGCATGGCCGTTGTGCGTCTGAAGACGGCGACGGGCCGGATGCGCTATTCCGCGGAGACCCTTGCTTTCACGCTGAACAGGATACTCGAACAAGTCTTTCCGTACCGCAAGGGCAAGATCTACAACCGCCGTGGCGCTCCGAGCGGTGTCAGCGGCGCGGTCCTGGTCGATCGCAAGCTGTAGGAGGACGCCGTGCAGTCCACTTTCGCCCCCATCGAGCTCGGCAAGCGGGGACTCGTCGCCACCACGCAGGGCCTGCAGACCATCGGCCACAACATGTCCAACCAGTCCGTGGAAGGCTACAGCCGCCAGCGGGTGGAGATGGTCGCCTCACCGCCGCTGTACGAGCCGCAGCTGAACCGCGAGGAGACACCGGGCCAGATCGGCCAGGGAGTCGACGTCTCCCGCATCGAGCGTATCAAGGACATGCTCCTGGAAGGCCGCATCGTCTCCGAGCAGAACGTGCAGGGATACTGGGACTCCCGCGACAAGTACATCCTCATGCTGGAACAGGTGTACAACGAGCCCACCGACCACTCGGTGCGCGCGCTGCTGGACAAGTTCTGGGGCGCCTGGCAGGACCTGTCCCTGAACCCGACGGAGATTGCCTCCCGCCGCTCGGTGCTGGAGACGGGGAAGGCGCTCGTCGACGGGATCCACTCCCGCTACCGCGGCCTGAAGTCCGTCCGCGACATGCTGGAGGGGGACATCCAGGGCTCCGTGACACAGGTGAACGAGCTCACGAAGCAGATTGCCGATCTCAACAGGCAGATCGTGAAATCCCAGGCCCTCGGGGACAACCCGAACGACCTTCTCGATCGTCGGGACCTGCTGGTCGGACGGCTTTCCTCGCTCATCGACATTACCGTCCGGTACAATGACCCGGCGGGCGAGTTCGTCGTTACCACGGGGGGCGTGCACATCGTCCAGGGCGCCCACCATGAGATCGTGGCGCTGCAGGCAGACAAGGCGAACGAAGGTTATTCGGTGCCGGTCTGGCAGGACACCCGTCAGGCTGCCATCTTCCGCGGCGGCAGGATCGCCGCGCTGCAGGAGATGCGCGACGGGGACGCCCGGCAGGAAATACAGAGCCTCGACCTGCTCGCGCTCAACTTTACCGACCTCGTGAACGAGGTGCACCGCCAGGGCTTCGGGCTGAACGGGGAGAAGGGGAAGGACTTCTTCGTGGAACGGCCGTTCGTCACCAACGTGTCGGGCAACTACGACTCCAAGGGCACCGGCGCATTCGATTCGACGTGGGTCTTCCGCGTGACGGGTACCAACACACTCCAGGCCAAGGAGCAGATCGGCTTGGCCGGCACCATGACGCTGCCGGGCCGGCAAGGGAATGTCAGCGTGGACTACCGACCCACGGACACCGTGGAGGACATCGTCACGAGGATCAACCTCTCGGGTTCCGAGGTCGTCGCCCGGTTGAACTCCGAAGGCAAGCTCTCCCTGAAAGGCACTCCGGCGGCGGACACCGGCAATCCCGACTTCGTCATCCGAGGGCTGGAGGATTCAGGCCAGTTCCTCGTCGGATACAGCGGCATCCTCAACGCTTCAGGCCCCGCCGGGGCCTACACGTGGCAGAAGGCCGAAGCAGTGCAGGCGCTCCGCCAGGCAGGAGGTGCGGAGAATGGTCCCGCAGCGGATTTCGCCGTGGCCCCCCTCACGCACCCCGCTGGATGGATCGAGGTGAACCCGAAGCTTGCGCTGGACCCGGGGTCCGTCGCAGCAGCGTCCGGGGTCGACGGGAGGTCGGCGGGCGTCGGGGACGGGACGGCGGCGCTTGCCATTGCGCAGCTTCGCACGACCCCGGTCATGGTCGGGGTCACCTCTACCTTCGATAGCTATTTCGCCGACCGGGTGGCCGGCATCGGGCTGAAAGGTGAGGAAGCCAGCCGCAGCATGGACACGACCAAGCTGGTCATGAAGGACCTCACGGACATGCGCGAATCGATTTCTGGGGTGAACATGGACGAGGAACTCTCCACGATGATCACCTACCAGAACGGTTACGCGGCCATCGCGCGTTTCGTGAGCACCTTCGACGGGCTCCTGAACATCATCATCAACAAGATGGGCGTATAAGGACGGAACACGATGAAGAGAATCAGCTCACAGCTGCCGACCCTGGACAGCAGCTACTACCAGCGACTGCGCGAGTTCGACATGAACCAGATGACGAACAAGATGGGGGCGCAGTCCCGCATCAAGGACCTGCGCGACGATCCGCTGGCCGCGGCGCGTTCCACCCGTTTCCAGTCCGAGGTCACCAGGCTGGAGCGCTACGGGAAGAACATCCAGGACGTCCGCAGCACGCTTTCCAGCGTGGAGGGAAACCTCCGCAGCGCAATGGACATCCTGCAGCGGATCCGGGAGCTCGGCGTGCAGGGCGCCAACGGCACCCTGGATCGGTCCCAGATGGGATATATCGGCGACGAGGTGAACCAGCTCCTCGACGAGCTGCTCGTGATCGCCAACTCCAAGGACCAGAACGGCAATTCCCTGTTCGCCGGCTCGCTGGCCAGGACGACCCCGTTCCGCACCACGCAGGGCAGGGTGCCCGGTGGAAGCGGGGACATGGTCGTGTCCCTCGACTACCTCGGCAACATCGGGACGAGCGCCGCGGAGATCTCCGAGGGCGCAGCGGTCGAGGTGAACCTTCCGGGGAATGTGGCCTTCTGGGCGGAGCAGCAGCAGATCTACTCCACCATCGATTCGAGCCAGTACAGGGTGCAGAACAATTCTACGATCCGAATCGACGGCGCCGAAATCCGGCTCGCCCCGGGCGACACGGTGTCTGCGATCGCGGCAAAGATCAATGACGCCAACGCGCCGATCCGGGCCCGGGTGGACTCCGTCACCAACTCCCTGGTGCTGGAAACCACCCTCCCGCACCAGATATGGGCCGAAGACCTCGGGGGAGGTACGGTGCTCCAGGACCTGGGCATACTCGCTCCCGGCGGGAGCCGACCCCCGCTGAACGTCTCACAGAGCGCACGCGTGTTCGGAGGATCGATCTTCGACATGGTGATCAATCTCCGCAACGCCCTGTATGAGGGATCAACGGAGAAGGTGGGCAGCGCCGGCCTGCGCGGTCTTGAAGACTCGATCACGAACCTCGCGGGGGTGTTGGGCGCCGTCGGCGCCCGTGACGCGAGGCTGGAAACCGTGGCGAAGAGGCTGGATTTTCAGCAGCCCGAGATGGTCCGTTTCGACTCCCAGGAACGGGACCTCGACATGGCGGATGCGATCACCCAACTGCGGACCCTGGAGACAACCCATGAGGCTGCGCTCTCCGCGACTGCACGGGTTCTCAACCGCCCGAAATTGCTCGACTTCCTGAGGTAGTCAATGAAGGTACGCACAAAGGCTTACGGCGAGATCGAGATCGAGGACCGGCAGCGGATCCGCTTCCCCCGGGGGCTGTTCGGATTCGAAGAGCTGCAGGACTTCGTTCTCCTGGACGCGACCCAGCAGCCCTTCTACTGGCTGCAATCCGTGGAGCGCGTCGAGGTGGCCTTTGTCCTCATCGACCCGAAGTTCTTCCGACCCGACTACACGCCGGACGTGGACCCGGCGGAGCTGGATGAGATCGGGATCACCGATGCCGATGACATGCTCGTTTTCTCCATTGTCACGATCCCGCAGACGGCCCAGAGGATGACGGCCAACCTCCAGGGCCCGCTCATCCTGAACCGGAGCACGCACGTGGCTCGGCAGTCGATCAGCACCAACCCGCGGTGGGGAGTGCGGCACGTCATCCTGGAGGAGATGTCGCAGGCGAAAACAAATCCGCCTGCGGCGGCGCCAAATCCGAAGGAAGCTTCATGCTGATCCTCGCCCGCCGCATCGGCGAAAGCATCATGGTGGGCGACCAGGTGGAGATCTCCGTGGTCGACATCAAGGGCGACCAGGTCAAGCTGGGGATCAAGGCCCCGGCCCAGGTGAAGGTCTACCGCCGGGAAGTGTACGCGGCGATCCAGGAAGAGAACCGCGCCGCCGCGGCAGCCTCGCCCAAGGATCTGCCCGCATTGGATCAGCTCATGCCACGGCCTCCCGATTCCGGGACTTCCTCCACTTAGGGATCGACCACGCCGCCGGAGGCGGATTCTGCATCCGGGGGATCAGAAGGATTTGCCAGTGCCGGCCTAAGCGTCGGCCAGCTCGTTAAAGATCTCCCGGAAACTGTCCGCGGTCTCGACAAACCTGTCGATCAGGTACGGATCAAAATGCGTCCCGCGTTCCGCGGTCATGTTCTCCATGGTCTGATCGTGCGTGTAGGCTTCCTTGTAGTTCCTGCGCATCCGCAGGGCGTCATAGACATCCGCCACGGCGACAATGCGCGCGGAAAGGGGGATGAGGTCCTGGCTGAGACCGTGGGGGTAGCCGGTGCCGTCCCACCGCTCGTGGTGGCGCAGGGCGATCTCCCTCGCCATGGGATTCGGGTAGGTGGACAGGATGTAGGCGCCGTTGGTGGTGTGCTGTTTCATGACGTCCCATTCCCAGGCCTCCAGCTGTCCGGCCTTGTTGAGAATGTCATCAGGGGTGCCGATCTTTCCCACGTCGTGCAGGGCCGCCACGAGGCCGATGCTCTCCACGAACTCACGGTCCACCGGAGGCCCCCCCGGCCGGTCCATGAGGTCGGCGGCCATTGCCTTCGCGTACCTGTTCACACGCTCGATGTGGTTCCCCGTGTCGTTGTCCTTCAGCCGCGCGGCTCCGAGGAGGCTGGTGAACGTGCTCTGCAAGAGGTGCCGATGCTCGTCGGTCATGTCGAGGCAGATGGCGCCGTAGGCCTTCGGCGGGGCGCCGGGGAAGTCGCCGATTGGGAGCACCCACACCTTGGAGATCATGAGCAGACGCTCCATGCCGATCTTTTCCACCCGGCCGTGCCACGTGTAGCCCGTGGCAGGGGAGAGGATGGAGCGGAAGAGCTCGGCGCTCTTGGCATCATCGAACGAGGGAGCGAAGAACTGGGTGAAATACAAACCTGATACCCGGGGCTCGCACCCGAACATGCTGCAGAAGCTGTCGTTGGCCTGCATGATCTTCAGGCTGCGGTCCAGGTAGAGGCTGGGGATTGTCTCGTTGAGGTAGCAGACCTTCCACGTGGCGTATTCCGCCGACGAGAGGGCCGGGACGGCTGCCGATTCGTCGATGTCCAGCTCTTCGACGGGCTCCAGCTCGGCCGGCGCCTCTGTAGAGCGCTCCCACTGGTCGTCGCTTGCGCTCATCGTCCGCTCACTCTCTCGGCCTCGCTCTTCCGAAGGTAGAGGGGCCGCAGGGGGGCCGGGTCCGCACCCCGTTTCCGATAGCCCTCCACTCCCAGCCTGAGAAGCGACCGCGGATCCACGGAGTCCGCAATCGCCGGGGCGCCACATCCGCCTCCGGCGGCGACCTGCGTGTCACCCAGGAGCTCGAGAATGCGCGGGGAATCCGCGCCGACGAGAAGGGGCGACTGCGCATCGGCGAGAAGCTCGGCGAGGTCCGCCGGCGAAACATCCCGGTAATCGCCTTGACGCGACCCGCCGGTGTAGCGCGCCGTGTAGATGTTCCCCCTGCGCGCATCGATGACGGGGAACACGTCGCCCCCGTAGGCTGCCCAGGAGGCGCCCAGCGCATCGAGCGTGGAGACTCCGACCACCGGGATTCCCCGCCCGTGACCGATGCCGAGCGCGGTGGCAAGTCCGATTCGGATGCCCGTGAAGGAGCCGGGTCCGATGGAGCAGACGACCAGCTCCAGGTCCTGCACCGACATTCCCAGATCCCGAAGCAGGCGCTCGGCGAGAGGCAGCAGGGCAGGTGAATGCTGGAGTCCCCTGTGCACGCTCAGGGCAGCCCATGAGTCGCCGCTGGCAGCGCAGAGCCCGAGCACCTCCGTGGATGTGTCCAGCGAGAGAACGTTCATGCTCACGCCGCCACCTCTTCCACGATGATGTCCCGTCCGCCGTCGGAGGCCAGGGAGAGAGTGACGCGCAGGTGAGCGCCCGCCTCGGGAGCCGAGAGGGAAGGTTCGATCTTCTCCCCCCACTCCACCAGGACATAGCCACTGCCGGCCATGATGTCTTCCAGACCGAGGTTCTCCATCTGGTCGCGGCCCTCGATACGGTAGAGATCCACGTGGTGGAGCAACTTCGTGCCCGCGCGGTATTCGGAGATGATGGTGTAGGTGGGACTGACGAGCCTCTCATCGATGCCGAGCCCCCGCGCAATCCCCCGGGCCAGCACGGTCTTCCCGGCTCCCAGCGGACCGACGAGGAGGACGACGGCGCCCTGCGGGAAATCCGAGGCCAACCGTGCTCCAAGCCTCTCACCGGCGGCCAGGGTCTGCTCGGGGCTCGTGCTGTGGATTCTGGGTGACGGACGCACGCTCACCTCTTCAGGGTAGTGGAAAGAGTGCGACAGGTCAACGCGAGGAGGAACCGCCGGTGCCCCCGCGGGGGAGAGACGGGCCGCCGGGAGGCCGGCCGGGCTTCATCGCGCGCCCGGGGACCGCCCGATCCAACTGCTGGCGGACTTGCGCGGTCGTGGTGGGCCGGCTGAAGTCGTAGACGAACTCGCTGATCCTGTTCAGGTGCTGGCGTGTCACCCGGGTGAACATGATGTGCATGATTCCGCCGCGGCCTTTCGTGCGGTGGACGTTGAGGACCTTGCCGAAGGCGCGGATGGGCGCCTGCCTGTCGATGTCGAACTCCACCATTGCGAGCTTGCCGCGGTCGAAGGGGTTCATCGTCTGTATGGCACACCCGCCGGCCGAGAGGTCCACGACGATGCCGAGGGTGCGCATGCTCTGCTCCACGGTCGCCTTCCTCTCCGCCTTCCGGCCCTGGCCTGTCTCCACGATGCGGATGGGGTAGTAGAAGCACTGCCGCATGATCTCCCGCCGGCGGTTGCGGCGCCGCTGTTCTCTCCGCAGGGTCCGCGAGTGCTGGATGAGCACGCTCGGCACACCCTTCACCGTGTCGTAGCCGAGGACCTTTGATATGAAGGAGTACCCTGCATCGTTGTCGCGCCAGAGGTAGACGGAGAGCTTCGTGCCCCTCATCCACCGTGTATCGGCGCCCGCGGGCTGGGCGGGGGTCGACACCGTGAGAAAGTCCTTCATGTTGGAGATGACCTTGCTGGAATACGCGGCCACGCCCTCCGGCGTGATGGTGAGAAGCTGTCCGGGCCTGAGGAGCGCCGTGGAGCGCAGGTCGGCGCCCTTTCGCGCGTTGCGTTCGATCGTCTGCTTGATCTGGAAGATGGTCGCCCTGCGGTTCTCCTTCTCTTCCGGATTCAGGTCGCGCGCGTTGTCCAGCGAGTACAGGCCCTTCTTCAGAGTGTCGTCGAGGAGGCTCGCGCTGGAGAACACGAGCAGGGGCTGTTTCACCTTGCACATCCGCACGAGGTTCTCCAGCACGTCGGCCGAGGGGCCGGTGAGCCCGACGCGCTTGGCCTCGCGCCGGAAGACGGCGCCGCTGATTCTCTCCGCGGTTTCCGTCGCGGAAGGCCGCGCACGGCGGCTCAGGATCGTGCCGATGAGGATCAGCGCGATCACTCCGACGATGGCGATGGCGAAATAGAGGATCATTCCCGACGCGAAGCTCCCGGCGCCGAGGTTCGGGCCGCCCGCCTGCAGGAGGATCATCCCGCCTCCTTCGGGAGGATTTCAGCCTCCTTCGGGAGGATTTCAGCGTTCTCCAGCAGAGGAGCAATCCTCTCCATGCGGGGGGCCACCTCGTATTCGAGCAGGTCCCCGATCAGCACCGAATCGCGTGAGCCGAACGCGGCGACGAGCTCCCGGAGCACGGGTGTGAGCTCGGCAAGGAGCCGCGCGCGCTCGGGATCGGGGGCGAGGAAGGGCAGGACATCCATGAGGGACTGCACGATGTCGGCGAACCTGATCACGATGTCCATTGCCGGCTTGTCCCGACCGGTCTGCAGCAGGACGGAAACTTCCTTGAGCTCGACCATGGAGCCGCGCAGCAGCCCCGCACATCTGGAGAGCGATTCGCTGGGATGGGTGGCATCGTCGATGCGGGCCTGCACAAGGCCGCGAAGGTGATGGATCAGGTCGCCCGCCTCCTTCCGTGCATCAGGGGCCAAGGACCGGAGCTCCGGAGCCGTGCGTCCGACGAACATCGTCTCGAAGCGCTTTCCCGCGTCCGAGCCGGGCGGGAGAAACGGGTTGGCGGCCAGACCCTCCAGCGTCTGGGGAAGCCCCTCCAGGAGCTCTTCAAGAGGGTCAGCAGATCCCGCCTCGGACGTTGTTCCCCCGTCCGGCGCCCGCACCAGCTCCTCCTCCAGCATCGCCAGCCACCTGTCGACCGTGCGCCAGTGCGCGATCTTCATGTCACCGGTGTGGGTTGCCGTGATGCCAAGGGATGAAACGGTGTCGATGGCCCGTCCGCCCCAGGACTCGTCGGGCGACTGCAAGAGATCGCGGTCGTCCGCATGCAGGCCGGTGATCACGAATCCCGCGGCGGCAAGCCACGCGCGGATGCCGTGCACGACCTCGCCGAGGGTCTTCTCACTATCCAGGGAGTAGCTCACTTCCTCATCGTTGATCGTCAGGCGCACCGCTCGTTTCTCTCCTACTGGGTCTGGTTCTGCTTGTTGAAGTTCTGGATCGACTGCGAGTTGTGCTGCATGTTGTCGAGGGCGCTGCCCATCTGCGCGTACTTCCTCTTCAGCTCCGCCTGGTAGTCGTTGAGTTTCAGCTTGTAGTCCGCAATCTCCCTGTTGGACGCCGCGATCTGGGAATCCAGCGTGGTGACTCGCTGCGGGAAGATGCCCCCGGTCTGAACGTAGGGCCGAAGGAGCCCGTCGAGCTTGAATGCCGCGCCGGAGTCGACGACGAGATCTCCCGTGGTATCATTTCCGAACAGCTCCCGCACTGCCTCCGCGTGCTGGGCAATCGCGGCGGTGAGCTTCGGCTCGTCGACCTCGAGGTACCCGCGCAGGCGAGTCCTGTCGATGGCGGCGGATCCCGGGGAGCGTGTGTCGGTGGAAATCCCCGCCTGTGCAAGAAGGCTCAGGTCCCTGCCCAGAGAAGTGGGGTAGGGGTTCATCATCACGTTCTGCATCGAACCCTTGAGCTGCTGGAGGGAAAGGTCGCCGAACAGCAGGCCGAGGTTCGCCTTTGCCTTCGTCTTTTCGTCGTCGCTGAGGTACGAGGCGTCGGTGATGACCGTTTCGTCCTTGCGGGTGAGCACGTCGATGTCCGTGATGATCCCGTCGTACGCGCCCACGAGGTTGAGGATCTGCTTTTTGATTCCTTCCACGTCGTGCTTGACGGCGAGCTCGACGGGCGAGGAGCCCGGCGCCTTCAGCGTGAGGGTGACGCCGGGGAGGAGATCGTTGATGACGTTCGTTCCCCGCTTCACCGCGATGCCGTCCATCTCGATCTGCGCGTCACCGGCCTCGGAGAGGGATTTCGCGGGCACGTAGTCTCCTCGCTGGGTCTTGTCGTAGATCGTAATGTCCTTGAGGTTAACGCGGCGGTACGTATTGCGGTTCCGCACGTTGATGGAGTCGAGCGTGGCCACGAGCTCCCCGATCGGCACCTGGACCTTCTGGAAATCCACCGAGTCGGGAATGTCGGGCAGCGGGATCACGGATCCGCCGCTTTCCGCGAAAAGAACCTTCAGGTCGGAGATCGTCTCGGGCGGTTTCGGGGGCTGCCACTCGGGGAGCGGCGTCCGGGAGGGATTGTTCTCGATGTGAATGCCCTTGAAATCAATGCCGCCCGTCGAGGGAATGGCGGGTCCCGGCGGCGCCTTCGGCACGACCGGGGGAGTCTCGGGAAGCTTTTCCACCTTGACCGAGAGCTCCATGATCATATTCTTGTTCAGGGCCAGTGACGGGCTCACGGGGATCTTCAGCTCCTGCCCGGGGTTGACGACGAGGGTGCCGTTCTGTACCTGCACAGCGCCCGGGGCAAGCGGCACCGTCCAGGCGGAGAGGGAGCTCGTGTCCAGCGGCACGGCCCGGGCGCCCGTGGCGGAACGGGTGATCATACCTGACTTCACGCCGAGATCCACGGCTTTGTCCTGGAACGAGAGCCTGTTCGCGCTCCCGGTGAGCTTGCCTTCGATCAGAAGGACCTGCGTGCTGGTCGTATCGTTCACGACCGATGCTGAGAGCAGGGAGCCTCCCCTGGCGTTCAGCGCCTCGACGAACGCCTTGAGGGACCCTCCCTTCCAGGAGAGGCCCACCTCCTTGTCACCGACCTTGAACGTGTACTGCCCCGGGTCTACCGTGAAATCCAGCGGAAGGGAGCGGGAGAGGAACCGGTCCGCCGTCGCCACCTGCTTCACGAGGATGTGCTTCGTTTCTTCTACTGCCTGCCGCGTGGCGGTGGCGACGAGCGTGGATGCGTCCGACGACGCCGCGACCCTGTCATTGAAGGGATTCTGGAAACCGTACAGGGTGCGGGCCGTGTCGCGAAGGCCAGTGAGCTTCCTCGTCACATCCTGCCAGGCGGTCTTTTTCTGCTGATCAGTGTCGAGCTCCTTCTGCATGCGCGTCAGGGGCTCTTTCTTCACCGCCATGAGGGCGTCGATGATTTTCTGGGTGTTGTACTTGTCGGTGACGCCCGGGACGGACAGGTCAGACATGGCGGCGGCGGTTGTTCCCTCCCGAGAAGTCTCTCTCAGATCTTTTCGTCGACCAGAAGGCCTATCGTCTCTTTGATCCGGGCGATCAGATGCTGAATTTCCTCGGCGGGGATCTCCTTGATTACCTTATCGGTTTCCGCGTCAATCACCTTGATGATCACCTGGTTGATCTGGTCATTCACCGAGAGCACGACCCTGCGGTTGAACGCGAGAAACGTCTTTTCCAGCGCCTTTGCCTGGTTTTCGATGTCCTGACGCGAGACCTTCTGCGGTTCCGCCGGCAGATCGACCTGCCGCGGCTGCCGCTCGGGCAGCACCCGCGCCTCCTTGAGGAGGACATCCTGCACGGGATTCGATTTGAGAATCCCAGGTATCTCCATACCCATGTTTCTGTACCTCCGTGTACGTTGCCTCCCGGCGCGCCTGGAACACGCGGGGATGTGTTACGTGGCAGCTCCGCTGCCATGCCCTTACCGACGCTACCGCGTCGGTTGTCCGGAATGGTGGCACGGTACCCCGTGCACTCATGACGGACCGAAACAAAAAGTGGAGCGGGTCGTGCGCGACCTCCCCGCCCCGTCGCCTGTGAGGAAGAAGCGACGTCCAGAAGCTTCTTCCGGTGGGAACGGTGGATCCTTCGTGCCTGTCTTCTACTGCAGGAGCTGCAGGACCGACCTGGGTTTCAGGTTGGCCTGTGCGAGCATTGCAGTGCTCGACTGCATCAGGATCTGGTTCTTTGTATAGCTGACCATCTGTGAGGCAATGTCCGTGTCGCGAATCATGGATTCGGCGGCCTGCATGTTTTCAGCCGCGACCGCGACCCCCTTGGCCGCCATCTCGAAGCGGTTCTGGTAGGCGCCGAGATCGGCGCGCTGCCGGGAAACCTGCCTCAGGGCGTTGTCCACGCTGCCGATGACCGCGTTGGCCTTGTCCGGCGTGGAGATCGAAATCCCCCGCAGCCCCAGTGCCTGAGCCGTCATGGTGCCGATGAACACCTGCTTTCGCTGGTCCATGTTCGCCCCGACCTGGAAGAACATCTCCGCCGTGGCCGTTCCGCCCCTGTTGGGGTTGGCAAACCGGCCGGTGAGCATGTTCAATCCGTTGAACTGGGCGTGGGACGCGATCCTGTTGACCTCGTCGACTAGCTGGGAGACCTCGACCTGGATCTGCGCCCGGTCTTCATCCGTGTAGATGCCGTTTGCCGACTGGACAGCCAGCTCCCGGACCCGGTGCATGATATCCTGCGTCTCCGCCAGATAGCCTTCGGTGGTCTGGATGAAGGACACCGCACTTTCGATGTTCCTGCCCGCCTGGTTGAGCCCGCGGATCTGCGATCGAAGCTTCTCCGACACCGCCAGTCCCGACGCGTCGTCTCCGCCCCTGTTGATCCGCATTCCGGTGGACAGCTTCTCGATGTCCTTGTTCAGGTCAAGCTCGTTGAACTTGACCTGCCTGTTCGCGAACAGAGCGCTCAAGTTGTGGTTGATGACCATGTGACCCTCCTTGACGTGAATAGAGGCATCCGTGCCTCCGGCATTCCCGCCGTTTTCGCCGCCTTGAACCAGGGTTTCCCCCGAATCGTGCGGTTCCGCGGCGTTCGTGCCCCTGTGTGCTGTCGGGATGACCAATGGGAAGGACTCGCGCGTACCTTCCCCCCGTTCCCCTTCTCCCGATCAACAAGGAAACCGGCCCCTTGTGGCAGAGGCCCGGTTCCCTTTTTCCCAACACACCTCAGGAGGGTGCTTTGTCAAAGATCACACGGGTTACTTTTTCAATGATACTGCACTACTGGAGCAGCTGCAAGACCGTCCTGGTCTTCGTGTTGGCCTGGGCGAGCATGGCCGTGGCCGACTGCGTGAGGATGGCGTTCTTGGTGTAGTCCACCATCTCGCTGGCCATGTCGGCATCCCTGATGCGCGACTCTGCGGCCTGCAGGTTCTCCGCCCCGATGTCCAGGCCCTTCACCGCGTACTCCAGGCGGTTCTGGTAGGCGCCCAGGTCGGCGCGCTGCTTGTTGATCGTGCGCAGCGCGGAGTCCAGCATGCCGATGGAGCGGTTGGCCCCGTCGGGGGTGGAAAGGCTGATGATCTGCTTGCTGCCCGGGTTTCGGATGCCCAGGGCGTCAGCGGTCATGGTGCCGATGAACACGCGGGTGCGCTGGTCCATGTTGGCCCCGATCTGCAGCCACATGGAGGCGGTAACCACGTTCTGGCCGGCCATGCGCGCGAAACGGCCCGTGAGCATGTTCATGCCGTTGAACTGCGCGTGCGAGGCGATGCGGTCCACCTCGTTGACCAGGGCGGAGACCTCCACCTGGATCTGTGCCCGGTCCTCATCGGTGTAGATGCCGTTGGCCGCCTGCACCGACAGCTCCCGCAGCCTCTGGACGATGTCCTGGCTCTCCTGCAGGTAGCCCTCCGAGGTCTGGATGAAGGAGATGCCGTTGGCCGCGTTGGTGCTGGCCTGCCGCAGGCCGCGGATCTGGCTTCTCATCTTCTCCGAGACGGCGAGCCCCGAGGCATCGTCGCCGGCGCGCACGATGCGCAGGCCCGAGGAGAGCTTCTCCATGTTTTTGTCCAAGCTCCCCGTGTTGACCTTCAGCTGGCGGTCGGCGAAGATCGCGCTCATGTTGTGATTGATGATCATGTCATCCTCCTTGATTGCCGCGCTCCGCCGACGGTCTCGGTTCGGGCGCTTCCCCTGTGCCCAACGGGCTCTTCGAGAGCGCCTGGCTCCTGTGTTTCTCCGGCGATTCCCCTTCACCCCCCTCTGCACCCCGCCGAGAATCAGATGGAGGGGAGAAAGGAGGAGAGTGCGCCGCCCCGGCCAGAGCTACCCTCACTCCTTCTTTCGACAGCCCGTTGATTAAACATTACAAAAGAAAAATAAATTTCCCGCGGCAGCATCTCTCGTGCTTTGATCGCTCAATGCTTTCCCGCAGCGGCCCGGAGCTGTTCGTAGGCGCCGGTCAGGTTCATGAGCCGGTTGCGGGCCCCGAAGTCGAAAGCTGTACGGCCGTCGGGCGCGGTGAGGCTCCCGTCCGCTCCGGACTTCAGGAGGGCAGTCACGACTGGCGGGCTCATCGTGTACTGCGCCGCCAGCATCAGTGCAGTCCGCCCGTCATCCGTCCGATCGTTGATTCCCGCCCCCGCGTTCACAAGGAGCTGGATCGACTCGATATCGCTCGCTCCGACTGCCGCGAGCATGAGCGCGGTCGCCCCGCCGGCGGCGCGCGCGTTGACCGGCGCCCCGGCGTTCAGCAGGACCGTCAGGATGGTGGGGCCCGCGTTGTTGCGCGCCGCAACCATGAGAGGCGTCCATCCGTCCGGAGACCGCTCGTCGGCCCGGGCGCCCGCTGACAGCAGCATCGACACAACCTCCGGGCTCGCCGAAGCCGTAAGGACGAGCATGAGCGCGCTGGCCCCGTCCGCGTTGCGGTCGTCGGCATGGCAGCCCGCCTTGAGGAGGAGCGAGACAATCTCCGGCGTGGCCTGGAACCTGCAGGCGGTGAGGAACGCGCTCCAGCCTTCGGTCGTCCGCGCCTGGAGAGTCGCGCCTGCGCCCAGAAGGAGTCGCACCAGTTCTTCCCGCGCCGTCCCCGTCGAGAGCGCGAGGATGAGGGGAGTGGCCCCATCCTCGTCCTGGACGTCGACGCGCGCGCCCCTGGAGAGCAGGGTGGACACGACACCCGTTGCTGCATTCGCTTTGGCCGCGTACATGAGCGGAGTGTGGCCCCCATCGTCCCGGTCGTCCACGCGCGCCCCGAGCTCGAGAAGCGCGGCAGCCACGCCAGGGTCCGTGTTGTCCGCGGCTGCCCGCATGAGCGGAGTGGCGCCGCCGTTCCCGCGCTCCTCGACGTCGGCCCCCGCACGGACGGCCTGCCGCACCTGGTCCGGGGTGCCATTCGATGCCAGTGAGAAGATATCGGGTGCTGACTGCGCGAGGATCGGGAGTATCGACACGGTCCCCCACAGGGCTGCGAGCATCAGCCGTCTCATGGTTCAAAGATAATGGTTTCTTCCGTACTATGCTCTCAGGAGCCGCCATGAAGCCTGCGTTCCTCAAGGACGATGCGTTTCTCCTCGACGTGAAGGCAGCCCCGGCGGGCCGGGGATTGCTGCACCTCTGGTGGCTCGGACAGAGCGGCTTCCTGGTCCAGCACGAGGGAAGGTTTCTCGTGATGGATCCCTATCTCTCCGATTCTCTCACCCGCAAGTATGCGGGAACCGACAAGCCCCACGTTCGGATGACCGAGAGAGTCGTGGACCCCTCACGCCTGGGTTTCGTCTCGGTTGTCACCTGCAGCCATGTCCACACCGACCACATGGATCCCGAAACCATCCGCCCGCTTCTTTTGGCAAACCCCGACATCGACCTGGTGATCCCCGAGGCGATCAGGGACATTGCCGCCGAGCGGCTGGGCATCGAGCCATCCCGGCCTCTCGGTATGAACGATGGCGTCAGCCGGGAGGCGGGAGGATTCGCTGTCCGGGCCCTCCCCTCGGCCCACGACACGCTGGACACCGACGATGCGGGCAACCACCGTTACCTCGGGTACGTCGTACAGGCGGGCACATGGAGTCTGTACCACAGCGGGGATACCCGTCTCTACGACGGACTGGCGGAACGGCTGGCCGGCTTCCGACTGGACCTCGGACTGCTCCCCATCAACGGGTGGTCGCCCGAGCGCCGCGTGCAGGGAAACCTGAATATCGATGAGTCGGTGGCCCTGGGGATCGATTCGCGAATGGGGCTCGTCGTGCCGCACCATTTCGACATGTTCGAGTTCAACACCGCGGATCCCGAGGCATTTCGCACCGCCGCAGCCCGGCGCGGACTTCCCGTGAAGGTTCTCCGGCCCGGCGAACGGCTGACCCTCGGCGCAGAGCGATCGTCGGGGCACGCGTGACCTGTGCGTGACTGGCCGGGGCCCGATCACGGGACGCAGTACCGCTCCGCGATCTTCTATGCAAACGACGGCCAGAGGGCCGCGGCCGAAGGTCGCGGCCCTCATTCCAGCCTACGCGGACCTCGTGACGTCCCAGGACTGACGGGGCAGAGGTCCACGGAAAAGGCGAACTCCCCGGGTTTCAGGACATAGGGGGACAGCACCCCGGGTCCGCAGCTCGCGCTTCCAAGGCCGTTCTGCCGGTGGTCCAGGATCAGGACGATCTCGTCCCGGGGCACGAGCTCGACCGTGTGCTTCGCTGCCTCGTATTCCTCGGGCGTGTTGCGATGCGCGCTGAAACACAGCAACGGCCTTCCCTCGGCGCGAAGGCCTGCTCCCGATGCGTCCGTGAGCGCGACCCAGCGCACATCGCTCCGGGTGCCGTTTTCCTGCGGGAACACGTACGGGGTTTCCAGTTCCGCGAGCTGCCGGACCCATCGGCCAACGCGCGCGGACATCCTGCTGTCAGGATAGGATTCGTGCGGCCCGGGGCCGAACCACTCGACGCGCTCCAGGGAGTTTTCGAGATGCAATTGCAGACCAATCCGGGGGAGCGTCGAAGGGAATCTGCCCTGCGGCCGTCCGGTCACTTCCAGGCGGATAGCTCCCGAGCAGGAGATGGTGTACAGGTACTCCGCCTCCATACCGAATCCGAACACGGGCGGGGCGATCCGGGCCTGGACCCTCACCTGCACGGCGCCGCCGTCACGCATCTCCCACCGAACGTCGTCGATGCGGTGCTGGAGGCGATGAATACCCATCTCGGTCCACTGCAGCGCGTCCCGCGAGGGGCCCCAGAGAGCGCGGTCGTTGTCGGTGGTGGCCCGCCAGAAGGTGAGCCGGGGCCCGAGATGCACGATTCGCCTCCCGCGATGGTCCCATCTCCTCAGTCGCCCCGCGGCAAGGTCGAACTCGGCATGCAGCTCCATCCCGACAAGCTCCAGAACCGCTCCGTGCTGTTCCAGGTGGAGTGAATCCGAGGAGGCGGGAATGGGTCCGGCTGCGCTGACGGCCCGGTCCGCGGCCGACGCCCTGGGAAGGCGGAACTGGGCCCAGGCCACCTCGTGTCCGGCCGGCGCCCAGGGTGTCCTCGCCGCGAGCAGGAAGCGGATGTTCAGCCAGCACTCCGCGCTGCCGTCGGGTGCCGTCGGCAGCCGATACTGGAGGGCGAAGTCCGCAGTGCCTCCCGGCGGCACATCAGGAATATTCCCCTTCCCGGAGTCCACGACCTCCCCGTCTGTCTCGATATCCCATGACAGGGACAGGCGATCGAGGCCCAGGAAATCATGGCGGTTGGTAACAGAGAAACGCCCCCGCGCAAGATCCTGTGCCTCCACGACGACCGGCTCGATGACTTTCTTGTATTCCAGCAGCCCGGGGGAAGGTGTTCGATCCGGGAACAGGAGCCCGTCGATGACGAAGTTGCCGTCGTGCGGGTCCTCACCGAAGTCACCGCCGTAGGCGAAGTATTCGCGGCCATCCGGCAGACGGCGTCGAATGCCATGATCCAGCCATTCCCACACAAACCCTCCCTGCAGGACGGGAGAGTCATAAAAGGCCTGCCAGTATTCCTTCAGCCCTCCGGGACCATTGCCCATGGCGTGGGCGTACTCGCAGAGGATGAACGGCTTTCCCTTTGCGGCCACCGGTGAGCCGTCCCGCTTGACCGCCCGGCCTTTTCCCGCCTCGATCACACGGTCCAGCGGCGTGTACATCTGGCTCACCACGTCGGACACCTCCGCATCGCCGTCGCCTTCGTAGTGGATGGGCCGTCGGGGATCAAGCGCCCTGGCCGCCTCGGCCATGGCCGTATGATTGCGGCCGAAGCCGGATTCATTTCCCAGGGACCACATCACGACGCAGGGATAGTTCTTGTCCCTCTCCACCGTCCTCACCACCCGGTCCACGTATGCCGCCTCCCAGGACGGATCGGCGCTGATGCGGCTCACGTCGCCGACGAACTCCATCCCGTGGCATTCGAGGTCGGCTTCGTCGATCACGTACAAGCCATATTCGTCGCACAGGTCGTAAAACCGGGGGTCGTCGGGATAGTGCGATGTCCTTACCGCGTTGATGTTGTGCCGCTTCATGATCTGCACGTCGCGCACCATGTCGTCGTAGGGAACGGAGCGGCCGAAGTCCGGGTGGTGCTCGTGACGATTGACTCCCTTGAACATGACCCGTGTCCCATTAACGCGGATGTTGCCGCCAGAGATCTCCACCGTCCGGAATCCGATCCGGGTGGAAGTCGATTCCACCACGGCACCCGATGCATCCACCAGGGTGACAACCAGCGTGTACAGCGCCGGCGTCTCAGCCGACCAACGTGACGGCTCTTTCACCCATGCGGACAAGGTGATGAGACCGGTGCCCCTCCCGCCAACGCGCGCCGGGGTGACAGGGGGTGAAGAGAGGACAGGCGTCCCGTCCGCAACGAACAGCTCGAGCTGGAGACGGCCTTCGAACTCATCGCTACGCACATTTTCCAGCTTCACGTTCACCGTCAACTCGCCATCACGGGAGGCGGCATCGAAGGCGGTCACCGCGGCGAAGTCACCAATGGAAACCCATGGCACCGAGATCAGCCTGACAGAACGGAATATCCCGCTGAGCCACCACATGTCCTGGTCCTCGATGTAGCTTCCATCCGACCACTGGAGGACCTGGACCGCCAGCGTGTTGACGCCTTCGCGGACCAGCCCGGTCACGTCGAACTCCGAGGGCAGCCTGCTCCCCTTGCTCATGCCTGCCGGTTGTCCGTTCACCCATGCGCGGAAGAAAGAATCCACACCGTCGAACCGCAGGACGACGCGCCGCTCCATCCATTCCGCGGGCACTGAGAAGCTCGTCCGGCAGCTTCCGGTCGGGTTCTCGGAAGGCACCCGCGGCGGGTCCACGGGAAAAGGGTACTGGACGTTCGTGTAGTGGGGATGGCCGTATCCCGCCATCTGCCAGCAGCCGGGCACCTCGATCGTGTCCCAGCCGGCATCGTCGAATCCCGCCTCGAAGAAATCGGACGGCGCCGCTGCGGGCGCCGGGTCATAGCGGAATCTCCACAGGCCGTCCAGGCTGAGGCTCCATGTGGACTCTCCTCTCTCCGCGCGGCGCGCGGAGGCCGCATCCGGGTGGTGTAGAAACCATGCCCGTGCGGGCAGTCTGTTCCGATGGAGGAGTTGGTGGTTTTCCCAGTCGTTCGCCATGCGGCATCCTACCATATTGGGGAATATGTGAAATCAGGTTCAGGTTTTCTGATACGCCTACGACGAACTGATATTACTTGACTCCCCGCGGGGCCGAGCTATAATTCCCCTGTCGTCTATTCCTACGGACGAAAGGAGATGATTCCATGAAGCGACTCATCCTGGGTTTGGTCGTGGTGCTCTGCCTGTTCGCGCTCGTTCCGAGCGTGATGGCGCAGGGCAAGACCGTGACGGTCTGGTGCTGGGATCCCAATTTCAACGGGTTTTCCATGAAGCAGGCAGCAGCCGTCTACAACAAGCTCCATGCGGATGTGACGATCAACATCGTCGACATCCCACAGGATATCGATGCGAAAATCCAGGCAGGCCTGCAGGCCGGCGGGGCCGGTTTGCCCGACCTTGCCCTGTTCCAGGACTACAACATCGAGCAGTATATCGCGAACTACCCCGGCGCGTTCGTCGACCTGAAGGCGGCGGGTGTCGATTACTCGAAGTTCGCGGCCTACAAGGTCGGCCCCATGACGGACAAGGGCAAGATCTACGGTATCCCGTTCGATACCGGTTCCACCGGGTACTGGCTCCGCACTGACATGCTCAAGACCGCGGGCTTGAATCCCGACAGCTATAAGAAGAACTTGACATGGACCCAGCTCATCCAGCTCGGCGAAACGGTCAAGGCAAAGACGGGAAAGCCGATCATGGCCTATGATGACACCAGCTTCGACATTCTCCGCATGATGGTCCAGTCGACGGGCACACAGTTCTTCAACAAGGATGGCTCGCTGAACATCCGCACGCAGGCGGTCCGGCAGGCCCTCACGGTCCTGAACTCGCTGAACAGCAAGGGCCTGCTCTTCCATGCCGAGGGATGGAACAACTGGGTCTCGGCATTCAACAATGGCGACACCGCAGGCTTCCTCCAGGCCCTGTGGATCATCGGCACACTGAAGTCCAAGCCGGAGAACGCGGGCAAGTGGATGGTCATCCCAACCCCGCTTCTGGAGGGGGTGCCCGGCGCGAAGAACGCGAGCAACAACGGCGGCTCAAGCTGGTACGTGTTCGCTTCCAGCCCGAACAAGGCGCTCGCGGTGGATTTCCTCAAGAGCGCGTGGGCCAGCAGCACCCCGGATGCGCTGCAGTTCTACAACATCATTCTCAAGGGCGCAGGGGCAATGGGCACCTACCTGCCCAGCAGAAGCGGCTCCAACTATACCGCTCCTGACGAATACTTCTACAAGAGCCAGGCAGTGTTCAAGGACTTTGCCGCGTGGATGGAGAAGGTTCCCGTCCTCATGTACACCTCGAACTACGTGACCATGCGCACGGCCGTGAACAATGCGACGCTGAAGATGTACAAGGGCGATCTCAAGAGTGCCGATGACGTCATTGCTGCCGCCGAGCAGGAGTACAAGCAAACCGTTGGCCAGTAGGACCGCTGTGACTCTCTAGTGAACTTCCGCCCCTCCGCGCGAACCCGCGGGTTTTCGGGGCGGAAGTTTTTTTTGACGTTCCGGGTGTCTCGATGAGGAGTGCCGCGTGAAGACAACAGGTGCCTTCTACCGATACCTGAACAGAATCGGCTGGCTCTACATTCTGCCCGCCCTCGCCCTGTACTGCGCCTTCATGGCGTATCCCATCCTGTCGTCACTTTTCCTGGTGACGCGCAAGTGGAAGGGGTTCAACAACACCTTCGTCGGGCTGGGCAATTTCGTCCGCATGTCTCACGACGGGGTCTTCTGGCAGGCGCTCGGTCATAACTTCTTTTTCATGGCGATCCAGATCCCCTTGATGATCCTCCTTGCCCTCATCCTGGCGGTGATCCTCAACCAGGGAATCAAGCGCTACCGGGGGGCGTTCAGGGTGATCTATTTCCTCCCCTGCGTGACTTCCCTGGTGGCCTACTCCGTGCTCTTCAGGATGCTCCTCCAGACGAACGGCCTCCTGAATAATCTCTTCCTCAATCTCCATGTTCTCAGCCAGCCCATCCCCTGGCTGAGCGATTCCTTCTGGGCGAAAATGACGATCATCATGGGACTGACGTGGCGATGGACGGGATACAACATGGTCTTTTTCCTCGTGGGGCTCCAGAACATCGACACCGACATCTTCGAGGCCGCCGAGGTGGATGGGGCCAGCCAGGCGAGGAAGTTCTTCGCGATCACCCTCCCGCTCCTCGTCCCGGTCATCCTTTTCTCCGCGGTCACCTCGACGAGCGGCACGATGCAGCTCTTCGACGAGCCGAACATCCTGACCTGGGAAGGCGGGCCCAGCAATGCGACGATGACCGCCGCCCTGTACATCTACCGACAGGCATTCATCCTGAACTCCGACTTCGGCTACGCGAGCGCACTCTCCTACGTGATCGTGGTCATTACCGGCGTGCTGGCATACGTGCAGATCAAGCTGCTGGGAAGGAGGGACTGATGGCGGTGGTCAGGTACGGCTCCTTCGGCAGATTCGTGTTGTGGATACTCCTGCTGGCCGGCGCGTTCCTCTGCGTGTTTCCCTTCTTCTGGATGGCGGTGGGCACCACGCTCAACCCCAACGACGTCGTGCGCGGCATCATCGTGCCCGGCCACGAGTTCAGATTGAACCTGGAGAAGGCGGTCAAGAACGAAAACCTGCTCCTGTATTTCTTCAACTCCATGAAGATCGCGCTCCTGACCGTCCTCTTCGGCGTGACGGTCAACGCGTTCGCAGCGTTCGGATTCGAGAAATACCGTTCGAAGGTCCGAGAGGGATTGTTCGCCGTCCTCCTCCTCGCCCTCATCATCCCCCAGATCGCGCTCGTTCTCCCTCAGTTCAGGCTGATTGCCTATTTCAGGCTTCTCGACACGCACTCCGCCATCATTCTTCCGGGGGTGATGTCGGTGTTCATCATCTTTTTCATGCGCCAGAACTTCCGGATGTTTCCGAACGAGATCATGGAGGCGGCCAGGGTGGACGGGGCGAGCGAGTCCCGGATTTTCGTGGGCATCGTTTTTCCCTCCATGAAGGCGAGCTTCGCCTCGGCCGCCATCTACGTGTTCATCATGCAGTGGAACAGCTATCTCTGGCCCCTCATGACCATCCTCGGCAATACGAAGAAGACCCTTCCCATCGCCATCTCCTCCCTGATGAGGGTCTACACGATCGAATACGGCGCCCTGATGATCGTCGTCTGCCTTTCCGTGCTGCCGGTCCTCGTGCTTTTCCTCGCCATGCAGCGGCAGTTCGTCGCCGGGCTCCTGGGTTCCGTGAAGTAGGGAGCGCGGGGCGATGACGATGGAGTTCGACGCGCTGATCGTCGGGGCGGGAGGCTCGGGATTGTACGCCGCCCTCGAGGCAAGCGATGCCGTCCGAGCCGGCGCATCAGCGGGGGCGCGGCCGCGGATCGCCGTGCTCTCGAAGCTTCACCCCATGCGCAGCCACACCGGCGCCGCGCAGGGAGGCATCGGCGCGGCGCTGGGCAACGTGGAGGAGGACCGGCCCGAGTGGCATGCCTTCGACACGGTGAAGGGCGGGGACTACCTGGTGGACCAGGGCGCCGCTGTGCTCCTGGCGGAGGACGCCATCCGGGCCGTCTATGACCTGGAGAAACGAGGGCTGGCCTTCAGCCGCACGCCTGACGGCAGGATCGATCAGAGGCGCTTCGGGGGCCACACGCGGAACTTCGGGGAGGCGCCGGTCCGGCGCTCCTGCTACGCGGCCGACCGCACCGGTCACCAGATCCTGCAGACCCTCTACCAGCAGTGCATCAAGAACGGGGTGGAGTTCTTCGACGAGTTCCACGTGCTGGACGTGATCCTCGAGGGCCGCCGGTGCTGCGGGGTGGCGGCCATAGAGCTGGCCACCGGCGAGGTCCACCTCTTCAAGGCCAAGGCCGTGCTCTTTGCAACCGGCGGGTTCGGCCGGATGTTCCGCGTCACTTCGAACGCGTATGCGAGCACCGGTGACGGTCCGGCAGTGCTCGCCCGCCGCGGCGTTCCCCTCCAGGACATGGAGTTCTTCCAGTTCCATCCCACGGGAATCCGCGGTCTGGGAATTCTCATCACCGAGGCGGTGAGGGGCGAGGGAGGGATCCTGCGAAACCGGCGTGGTGAGCGTTTCATGGAGCGCTACGCGCCGACGCTCCTCGACCTGGCGCCGCGGGATATGATCTCGCGCGCCATCCTTTCAGAGATCAAAACCGGCAACGGGATGAGGGGAGACGGGTCGATCGACGACTGGGTGCTCCTGGACACCACCCGCCTCGGGAGGGAGGTCCTGGAAAAGAAACTCCCCGACATCACCGGCTTCAGCCGCACGTATCTCGGGATCGATCCGGTCGAAGCGCCGATCCCGGTCCAGCCGACCGCGCATTACGCAATGGGCGGGATCCCCACGGACATCGACGGCCGGGTGATCGCGGATGCCGCGGGCGGCGTCTATGAGGGCCTGTATGCGGCCGGCGAGTGCGCGTGCGTCTCCGTGCACGGGGCCAACCGGCTCGGAACGAACAGCCTCGTGGATCTGGTCGTGTTCGGCCGCAGGTCGGGTCGCGCCATGGCCGATTTCGTGCGAAAGGCGGACTTCATCGCTCTTCCCGCGGACGCCGACGCACCGGCGCGGGCCGAGGTGGCCCGTCTCACCGACGGCGCCCGGGGCCCGCACGGGAACGTCCTCAGGGCCGAGATGGAAACCGTCATGATGGAAAAGGTCGGCATCTTCAGAAACGAGTCGGACCTCGCGCGGGCAGAAGCGAAGATGCAGGAGCTGAGAGGCCAATGGCGCGAGGTCCGGGTGCAGGACGCGAGCAGGCGGTTCAACACCGACCTCCTCGGGGTGCTGGAGCTGGGCAACCTGCTGGACCTCGCGTGCGTGACTGCCGCGGCCGCCCGGCAAAGGACGGAGAGCCGCGGGGCCCACGCGCGCGACGACCATCCCGACCGTGATGATGCGCGATGGCTGCGACACAGCCTCACCTGGCTGGGGGACGGCCGTCTGAAGATGGACACCCGGCCTGTCGACGTCTCCACCTGGGCGCCAAAGCCGCGCGTGTACTGACGAGGAGAAATGCATGAGGATCGTCCTCCGAATCCGCAGATTCAACCCGGAAACCGATTCCGCCCCGCATGACGGGGACTACCCGCTGGAGATCGATCCCACCGCCCTCATCCTTGATGCGCTGATCCGGGTGAAGAGCGAGCAGGACGGCAGCCTCACCTTCCGCCGAAGCTGCGGCCACGGCGTGTGCGGATCCGACGCAATGGTGATAGCCGGCGTGGAGAGACTCGCCTGCAAGACCCTCATCCGCGAGGTGGCGAAACAAGAGAACGCCGTCGTCACGGTGGCGCCGCTGAAGCACCTGCCCGTTCAGCGAGACCTCATGGTGGACCAGCGGCAGTTCTTCGAGAGGTACCGCTCGGTGAAGCCGTTCCTGATCAACGACGAGGAAGCAGGCGGTCGGGAGCGGCTACAGAGCCCGCCGCAGAGGGCGGCGTTCGACGACGCCACGAGCTGCATTCTCTGCGGGGCGTGCTATTCCTCCTGTCCCGTCTTCGAGAAGAACCCCTCCTACCTGGGACCGGCCGCGATCGTCAGCGCTGCCCGGTTCGTCTTCGACAGCAGGGACAGGGGACTCGCGAACCGGCTGGCGGTGCTGGACGACCCGAACGGCGTCTGGGCGTGCGAGAATCATTTCAACTGCACCCGGGTCTGCCCACGCGAAATCAAGGTGACAAAGAACATCAACGCGACGAAGCGGGAGATCGTCAGCTTCAAAGAGAAGAAATGAAGCTTTCGATCGCCGTCGCGAGGTCTTCTGCGCGTTCCTGCTGGGGCAGATGTCCCGCCCCCCGGATCAGGACCTTTCGCGCGTGGGGGACAACTGCGGCGATCACGTCCATGGTGGCGCGTGAAATGATCGTGTCCTCGCTTCCCCATGCAAGGAGCAGTGGTTTCGTGAACGCCGCCGCTTCCCTTTTGAAATAGCCCGGCCGGCATGAGTCCCAGAGCACGAGGCTTCTGAGGAGCGAAAAGTACGCCCGGCGCTGGGTGTCGCTTTCCACCCGCTCGATGACTCGCGCCCTCAGGAAACTCCGGTCCGCCGGGGGCAGCGTGCCCAGCTCCGCGTAGTAGGGGTCCAGGGATGCGAATGCAGCCTCGTGGTCCGTGCGGAACGCGGTGTAGATCCTCTCCCCCGAGAAGGGGAGGATCATCGGCATCATAAGCTTGAACGCGCCCGGGGCCTGGGGCAGGCCTCCGTCGATGCACACGAGCGCGCGCGCGCTTTCTGGGTCACGAAAAGCGGCGAGTTCTGCGATGACGGCGCCTACCGAGCTTCCCACGAGGATCGACGGCTGTGCTGAAAGCTCGCGGAGGAGCCCCAAGACCGTATCCGCACAGGAACGGAGATTCACGCGGCCAGCCGCCAGCGAGCGGCCGAATCCCGGCAGGTCAGGTGCAATGACGCGGCTCGTGCGCGCGAGAAGGGGAAAAAGGTGGCGCCACGTGTCCGCCTCGTCTCCGAGACCGTGGATCAGGACGACGGACGGAGCGTCCTGCCGGGGTGCTCCGGAGTCGAACAGGAATACTTTCTGCCGGTGCTTCCCGAGCTCCACGAATCGAGCCCAGGGCGCGAGGCCGGGCCAGGGCGCCATCCGGGCATTCTCTCGGCTTCCGAGGCCGGTCATCAGCTCCCGCCCCGGACGGCCCAGGCGTCGCGGATCCTCCGAAAGCGCCTGCCGGCTTCGACCAGGGTTTCGACTTTCTTGGCGAAGTGGAAGCGGATCCACGTCTGCACGGGCTCATTGAAGAAACTGGAGCCGGGCACCGCGGCGACCCCGACGTCCCGGGCCATCCACTCGCAGAACGACGTGTCGTCGGGAGAACCGAACTCGGAAATATCGACCATGACGTAGTATGCACCCTGGGGCGTCGTGAAGGACAGTCCGGCGGCCGTCAGCTGGTCGAGAAACACGTCCCGCTCTCCCCTCCGTCAGCAGGAATATACTCGCGGCGCAAGCCGCGAATACGCGGCGGGCACGTTGACTCTCACTGGCCGTTGAAATATCCTTTCCATCGGAGAAACGGACGATTGCTGATCTCGACGCGGAGCCGCTACGGGCTGAAACTGATGTACGAGCTGGCGCTGAAGTTCGGCGCGCAGCCGGTATTTCTCAAGGACATCGCCCGTGCCCACCGCATTTCCGAGAAATACCTGAGCAAGCTCGTGATACCCCTCCGGGGGGTCGGGCTCGTCAGCTCTTTCCGCGGCGCTCACGGCGGCTACGCACTCGCGCGTGAACCGCGCACCATTACCATCAGGGAGATCGTCCAGGTCCTGGAGGGCATGATTGCGCCCGCCACGGGTCCGCGCCGACGGCAGGGAGCCGACGCGGTGGATTCCCACCCCACGGAGGCCGTCTGGGCACTCCTGGACAGGACCGTGTTCGAGACTCTGGAAAACGTGACGCTCGATTCTCTCGTCCAGGCAGGACGGGAGAGCGTCCTGAACTATCAGATCTGACCCAGCGCGGCGATCTGCCCGAAGAGCTTCTCCGTCGATGCGTAGCCGTGGTTGACCTGACGCGGTCTGCCGTCCCGGTCCAGCACGAAGGTCGTCGGCACGCTGATCACGCTCCACTCCTTAGCCAGGACCGCATTCTCCAGCGCGTCGACCTCGATCACCTGGAGGCGGCCCGAGAGACGATCGGCAAGGGCCTGCAGCGCAGGCTTCTGCGCGGCCTTGCAGGTCACGCAGTCAGAGGTCGTGAAGAATACCACCCCCGGCGTGCCCGGGGTGAATTGCGACAGGCGGTGTTCCTTTCGATGTGCCCTGGCCAGGACGAGGACGGTCAGGGCCCGGTATATTCCCAGCAGAGCCGCGGTGAGCCCGACGGCGAAAAGGAAGCGTGCTAGGGTTCCTTCCAGCAGCATGTTCATGACCTCGGCCGCATGCCGGGGAACGTACCGGCGGGCGGCGCCTTTATGAATCCCGGAAATTGCAGACGATTCAGCCAGTAGTAGACGGCACATCCCGCGCAGAAGCCGACGAACAGATTCAGGGCCGCCAGGACGATGACCAGCCACGCGAGCGCCCAGCCGGCCGCGGAGGCGCCGAGAAAGAGGAGGGCAGAGGAGACCGCCGCGACCACGCCGCCAAAGCCCTGGGCGAACCGGTGCGGCTCAGGGTTGTCCGCGAGGATGTGCGGCTTCACGAAGCCTGTCGGACGGAGCAGCCCGATGTAGACCGGGAAGAATCCCGGTCTCCCGATGGCAGTGCCGATGAGCATGATGAGCGCCACGGCCGCCGTGAGCCAGGGCAGGCTAAATATGAAGGCCGCCAGGAGCCCGAGGATGATGAGCGCCTGGTTCACCCTGAGTGATGAATGGTCGACCTTTCCCAACAGTTCCGCCACTTGCATATCCTCCAAATCCGATCAACTAGGTATAGTATAAGCAAAGGAACAAGTGGCGTCAATTCCCTGTCAAGGGGTGGCGGACGCCGCTCAGTCGCCCGTTTTCTGGCCCACGAAGAGAAGCGAGATCTTCCTGTTCAGGAATGCCGCTTCACGCTCGAAGATCAGGATCTTCCCGATCATGCTGCCCATCTTCCCCCCGGAGGCGTCACGCATTCTCTTGTCTTCGTGAGGGAGGACGTGCTCTCGCACCCGGCGGATTGCCTCCTCCAGGCTTCCGGTGATCTTCTGCGCGCCGACGACCCAGACGACGTTCGATGCGGAATATGCATAGGGGGCGAGCTGGCTGCCGGTCATGCTCGCGATGACCACCTCTCCGGTCTGAGAGACAGCGTGGACGCTGCCGAGAAAGTAGTCGGCGAGCGTGCTCCGGCGTCTGAGGAGGGTCTGGCGGGCAGGGTCCTTTTCCGCGAGGTACTCCGCCTTGAGGTTCTTCCAGGGGTGGGATCCCGACACGAGGAGCTCCTCGAAACCGATTTCCTTGAGGGTCAGCGAGGCGCCGGTGGAAAGAGATGCACCGGCAGGAATGAGCGTCCGCAGCCGGGCGAGAGCCTCCTCCCGGGTCTGCAGATGCTCGGCCGTGATCCCTCGCGCCTTCAGCGCGTCCATCGTCGCCTCGATCCGATCCATCGTCGCGAGCGTGTCAAAATCCATGTGAAACCTTCCCGTCCCCCCCGATCCGCAGCCGTGCAAGGGATCGGATACTTACGAAAGTATAGTAACTAACCAAAGCAGGCAACATAGCGCTCCGCACCAACCTGGGGCGCTCCGTTCGATTTCAGAGCGCCAGCCCCCTGCTGTGGTTTTCCAGCTTTCTCTGCTATTCTTGCCGGCGTCGGCGACGGGCGGGAAGGCCGAAGTGTCGCAGGCAAGGTGAAAGTCGATGAAAAAGACGATTCTGCTGGTCATTGCCAGCCTCATCCTCGGGACATGCGCAGGCACGCCGCCGCGCGCAGCGCCGGAGCGGTCGGTGCCGCCTGATGCGACCGGGACATCCTGGAGCGACCTCCTGGATGAGCTGATCGTGCGCTACCATGTCGACAGCTCGCGGGTCCTCGTCACCGGCCTCAGCATGGGCGGGGAGGCCGCGATCAAGTTCGCGGTGTCCTTTCCCGAGTTCGTTGCCGCCACCGCGCCCCTCGCCGTGGCGGATCCACGATTCGAGCCTCGTCTGCAATTGGAGGGTTTCGAGGTCCTCACGCGCCCGTACTCTGTGGCAGCCGGGATCCCCTTCTACTATGTCAGCGAAGGACAGGACGTGATTATGCCGCTGGAGGCCGTGAAGCAGATCGTGGCCGCCATGAAGAAAGGCGGCATCGAGGTGACCTGGAAGCTGTACCCGGACAGCGGCCACGACGTCTGGACCGATACATACAGCGACCCCGCGTTCTACCAGTGGCTGCTCTCCAGGCCGAAAAGGGAAAGGAGGTCTTCGACCTCCACGACCCGCGCCGTGTAGTAGAAATTCGACATACACGTCATCTGTTTTCTGGCAGATTTCCCGCCATTTCCACCCCACCATTCACCCATCACAGTTGCCTGTATGGAAGAACTGATTACAGAGTGCGCGCGGAAGATCGTGGAGCTGCTCGAGCGGTCCGGGGAAGTGAACATCCTGAATCTCTGCGAGCATCTGGCGGAGCGGAGCGTGGTCGGGTACCAGGCTCTCGGGTGGCTCGCGCATGAGGGCAGAATCCACTACCGCAAGCAGGGAAGCCAGGTCTACATTTCCCTCGCGGTCCAGGAAGTCCGGTGAGGGGCATGAGTGGACAACGCAAACTGGGAAAGGAGTGAGCCAATGAGAAAGATCATCTACCTTGCGGCTGCGGCTGGGGCGCTGTTCCTCGTCGTTTCGTGCGCGAGCACGCCGCCTCAGCAGCCGAAACCGGAGACACCGCCGCCGCAGGCGGTGAAGCCCGAGCAGCCCGCCGCGGCGGTTCCAGAGGCGCCGGACGCGGAGCTCGCGCAGGCGAAGAGTCTCCAGCAGAGGGTCGACGCCCTCGGCCTCGGCACGTACGACCCCGAGGACTACGCCGCCGCAAACAAGGACCTCCAGGCGGGGCAGGACGCGTACGGCAAGGACAATGCCGCATCGAAGAAGTCCCTCCAGTCGGCCATCACGGAATACAACGCCGTGCTGACCAAGGGCGGGGCCTCCTACCTGGCCAAAGAGCAGGAGCAGACCGAGGCATCGAAAAAGGCGGCCGACGACCTCAAGGCGTCCGTCGCCGTCAAGGACGACTACGCGAAAGCGAACGAGATCTATACGCGAGCCCTCCAGGAGAAGGATGCGGGGGACATCGAGGGCGCGAGCAAGGACTTTCCCCAGGCGCGGGACGATTTCGACGCCGTGGCAAAGGCTGCTCAGCAGAAGAAGGACGCTGCCGTCCAGGCGCTCCAGAACGCGCAGCAGGACAAGACGGCCGCAGAGCAGAAAGCCGCGGATGCCGAGAAGGCGCTGAAGGATGAAGGCTTCTCTACGTCATCCGGCGGTCAGTAGGGAGAGAGGAACATGAAGACACGCATACTGGTACTTGCCGGCATCGCCCTTCTCCTCGGAGCCGCGGCCGTGCCTCTTGCCGCCCAGTCCCTCCTGGACAACGAATACTACCACAAGGCCCAGGATCTTCTCGGCCAGTCGCAGCAGGCGCTGGACGCGGGGGAGTACGACATGTCCGCGAGCCTCGCCTCGCAGGCGCACGACGAGCTGGCGAAGTCGGATGACTACGTGGCGACCATGACCCAATTCTACAGGGCGAACGGATACCTTTCGATCGCAAAGGACCGGGTTTCCTACGCGAAGTCCATCGACGCTGACACGCACTACAAGGCCGCCTACGATTCCGCGGTTTCGGACGTGGCAGGCGCAAAAACCGCGCTGGACGGGAAGGACTACCCGAAGAGCATCGACCTCTCGAAGGCCGCCATCGCGTCCCTTGCAAATATCGCGCCCGTCGCGAAGGCGCCGCCCCAGGCCCCGCCCAAGGAGCCGCCTCAGCAGCCAGCGGCGCAGCCAGCCCTGCCTCAGTACTACACGGTCCGGCTGCTGCTCCCGCGGCGGGACTGTTTCTGGAGGATCGCCGAATACCCCTTCGTGTACAACAACCCCTGGAAGTGGCGGCTCCTCTACGACGCGAACAAGGATCTGCTGGAAAACCCGGAGAACCCCGACCTGATCGAACCGGGGATGCGGTTCATCATTCCCAGCCTCGGAAGCGAGACACGCGAGGGCGACTGGGATCCGAATACGGAGTACCCGTCCCTTCCTTCGAAGTAGACGAAGGGAACGTTGCAGGACTATCATGTGCGCGGGCCCGGCACTCTCTGCCGGAGCCCGCGTTGTATTTCCAGGGGATGGTCGTCATGGCGGAGAATGTGACAGCGTCTGACCGTTTCGGGTTCATCAAGCCCAGCGTGGATGCTCACATGCTCGGCATCACCTCCATCGGAGACCTTCTCGTCGATCTCGGGAAGGAAGTCGCGTATGCCCCCCCCGAGGTATGCCGCTCGTGCGACAGGCCCGAAGGGGACCGGGAATCCGCGTCAATCGAGGCATGGATCCGCGGCCAGCGGATCTCCCGCCTCGGTTTCTCTTACCGGTTGAGCCCCGAGGACGGCGTGGACCTGTTCTCGAGGCTCGTGCGGCAGCTCGAGCGTCGGTCGCTCTTTTCCGACCAGGGGGGACCGCTTCGCGCCCTCTATTTCGCCGGGCTCCCCCCGGCCTGCCGTCTAGCCCGCGAACGCGTGCCGCGCCTCATTGCGGTCTTCGACGGCGAAGAGACTCCCCAGGAGACGCTCCACCGGCTCGGCATCCGCCCGGCGGCGGTCCCGCGCGAGTCGGAGCGTGCCCTCGGGTATGACGCCGACAGGCTCGCATTCGGGAAAGAGATCGTCCGAAAGGGAGAGTACCTCTCCCTTGCCCCCCTGGAGCGCGGAGGGTACCCCGAGTTCGGGAGGGCGGAAGAGACGGTGACCGCCCGGCTCGGCCAGGCCGCGCGGACGGGACGGCTCCCCTTGTACAGGGCGCACATGGGGCCGTACCTCCCGGATCGGGAGGAAGCGGTCCGCCTCTTCCTTCGCTGGACCCGGGAGCTGGCGGCTTTTGGCCAGCTCGATGTTCTCTCCATCGGAACCTCCCAGCTCACCCAATCACGATTCGAAGAGGACTGGGGTGACAGCACCAACGGCGGCGGCGTCCCGCTGAACTCCCGCGAGGAGTTCGCCGAGGTGTGGCGCGCAGCCCGGCCGATGCTCGTGCGCTCGTATGCCGGCACGAAGAATCTCGCCGCGATGGCGCGGATGAACGACCAGACGATCAGGAACGCGTGGCATGCCCTCTCGATCTGGTGGTTCTGCCGGACGGACAACAGGGGACCGTATTCGCTGCGGGAGAATCTCGACCAGCAGCTGGCGGCCCTGCGCTACATCGCGTCGGTCGACAAACCCTTCGAGCCGAACGTGCCGCATCACTTCGCCTTCCGCGGCGCCGATGAAGTCACGTACGTCGTCTCGGGCTTCTACGCGGCGCGGACGGCGAAGACCGCCGGCGTCCGCCGCCTCATCCTCCAGAACATGCTCAACACGCCGAAATACATCTGGGGAGTGCAGGATCTTGCCCGGTCCCGGGCGCTTCTGCGTCTGGTGAGAAGCCTGGCGGACAGCCGGTTTTCCATCATCCTGCAGACCCGCGCGGGCCTGGATTCCCTTTCTTCGGATGCCGACCGGGCGAAGGCGCAGCTCGCCGCGGTCACGGCGCTCATGGACGACATCGAGCCGCACGATGCAGGAAGCCCGCAGATCATCCACGTGGTGAGCTGGACCGAGGCCACGCGGTTCGCGGATCCCGCGGTGATCGGGGAAAGCGTGAAGATCTGCCGTCAGGCGCTCGCCGAGTACCGCAGGCTGCGCGCGCGGGGCCACGTCGATGACATGGGCGGGAGCCCGGAAGTCCAGGCTCGGACGGAGGAGCTGGTGTCCGAATCCCTGGCCGTCATTCGCGCGATCGATGCCTCTATACCGGATCCCTGTTCCGCCGAGGGTCTGTACCGGATGTTCTCAGCCGGATTCCTCCCCGTGCCGTACCTCTGGGAGTGTCGGGAGGAGCTCCCGGGAGCGATCGGCTGGCGGACCCGGCTCCTCCACGGCGCGGTGCGGCTGGTGGACGAGAAGGGAGTGCCTCTGACCGCGGTGCAGAGAATAGAGAAAGCACGCACCCTCCTTGCAGCGGGACAAAAGCCATGAGCGCGACGAAGGCGCGCGCTGATGTCAGGGTCATTGCGCGGCTTCGCCGCGTGCATGACAAAGGGTCTGGGACCGTCTTCTGCGTGATCGGGGCCGGGCACGGCGGCCTGGCGATGGCGGGGCATCTCGGCATCCTCGGTCATCCCGTCAGGCTCTACAACAGGACGCCCGAGAAGCTTGACGGCGTCCGCTGGCATGGGGGGATCAAGGTCGGCGGGGCGGTCTCGGGCTTCGGTCCGATCACGATCGCCACCTCCGACATGTCCGAGGCCCTGGAAGGCGCCGACGTGGTGATGGTGGTCACACCATCGACGGCGCACAGGAGCCTGGCCGCCGCCATGGCCCCCCTGCTGAAGGACGGACAGCTCGTCGTGCTGAACCCGGGGAGAACGGGCGGCGCGCTGGAGTTCCGCAAGGTCTTCGACGAAGCGGGGATGAGCGCGGCGGTGGCCCTCGCTGAAACCCAGACCTTCCTCTACGCATCCCGCGCGCTCTCCCGATGGGAAGCCCATATTTTCCGGATCAAGAACGCGGTCCCTTTCGCCACCCTGCCTTCGTTCATGATCCCCGAGGCCCTCGCCGTGGTCAATCTTGCCTTCCCCCAATTCGTCGCCGGCAGCAACGTGCTGGCGACGAGCCTGGAGAACATCGGCGCCGTGTTCCACCCGGCCCTGACGATCCTGAACGCGGGCTGGATCGAGGCGACGCACGGCGACTTCGAATACTACCTGCAGGGCATCACGCCGTCCGTGGCGAAGCTGCTGGAGCGCATCGACTCCGAGCGCCTGGCCGTGGCCTCCGCGGTGGGTGTGCGCAGCGTGTCGGCCCGGGAATGGCTGTACCTCAGCTACGACTCGACGGGCAAGGACCTTTTCGAGGCGATCACGAACACGGCGAGCTACCGCGGCATCAAGGCCCCGCCGAGCATCGATCATCGCTACATCTCGGAGGACGTTCCCATGAGCCTCGTGCCCATCGCCTCCCTTGGAGCGATGCTCGGTGTGCCGACTCCCGCGATCGAGATGATCGTCCAGCTCGGATCGATCCTGCACTCCACGGACTACCGGGCCGTCGGGAGGACCGTCGAGAGCCTCGGTCTTGCCGGGCTCTCGGTCAGGCAGATTCGAAGGATGGTTGCCGGGGCCGGCCGTCCGGTCTCCCGAAAAGGAGCATGACCATGCAGAACGCAGTCTCGGTCACCGTGTCATTCCTCAGCGCACTCCCCTCCGGGATCCGGGCTCTGCTCGTCCTCGGGGGCGGATGGCTCTCGGCCTTCTTTCTCAGGGTCCTCCTGTCGTGGCTGCTGGATCTCGTGCGCTTCAACAGCGTGTGCGACAGGCTCGGCATTTCGGAGTTCCTCCGCAAGGGCCAGGTGAAGCACCGGCCTTCGAAGCTCGCGGGTTCGATCGCCTACTGGACCGTGCTTCTGCTCGCCCTGTTCCAGATCTCCCGAATTCTCGACCTCAAAGTCGTCACCTCATTCTCCGAGAGGCTCGCGGCGATCGTGCCCGGGCTGCTGGCAGGCCTGTTCATCGGGATCATCGGCCTCGTCGTGGTTTCCTTCATCGGCAACTTCGTCATGACGGTGGCGCGGACCGCGGGCTTCCCGCACGCAGCACTTCTCGCCCGCTTCGTCAAGATCGCCGGCTACGTCCTCGTCCTGGGAATCGCGTTGGAACAGCTCGACCTGGCAAGAACCATGATCAGCGCGATGCTCCAGATCCTCTTTGCCGCCGTGGTGTTCGGGCTGGCGCTGGCTTTCGGGCTGGGCTGCAAGGACCTGGCACGGGATGCCGCAACCCGGTTTCTCCAGACACTGCGGGAGAAGCGGCGAGTCGGCGGGCGTCCCGATCTCGAAGGCTAGATGCGCATCGGCATACTCACCGCGGACGCCGGGTATGAGGAGTGGCGCGCCCGGACGGGCGGCGCGGATCTTCTCGAACATGGAATGCAGCGCCTCGAGCGGACCGTGGGCGCCGTGAGGGCGGTCCTCGAGGAGGACGGGCATTCGGTGCTCACGTTTCCGGTCAATCGCGGCCTTTTCGCGAGCCTCGTGGAGTCACGGCCCCCGCTCGTGTTCAATACCTACTTCGGCCCGGCCCGACGGCAGGACCAGGCGCACGTGGCCTCTCTGCTGGAATACGCGGGAGTGCCCTCTACGAGCGGAGACGCTGCCTGCCATTTCCTCGGCCTTTCCAAGCCCCTCTCCAAGAGGATTTTCTCCGCGTCCGCGCTTCCCACGCCCGGGTTCTTCATCGTCACCCGCACTTCCGAGACGGATCGATCGTTGGAGATCTCGGGACTGCCGTTCCCCCTGATCGTCAAGGCATCCGCGGAGGGGGAGGGAATCGGGATCGACGAAAGATCCGTCGTGCGCACTCGCGGGGAGCTCCTCGATGCCGTCGCGCGGATCGTGCGGGGATTGGACCAGCCTGCGCTGGTCGAGGAGTTCCTGCCCGGACGGGAGTTCACCGTGGGGGTGCTCGACGGCGAGAGTCCGAGGGTGCTGCCGATACTGGAGATCGTGCTGGGGGTGGGACAGACCTACTCCTGGCAGGCGAAGACGGGAGAGACGACGAAGGACATCTGCCCGGCAGCGCTTTCGGTGCCGGAGGCGGAGCTCATGGGCGGCCTTGCCGTGCGTGCGGGCCGGATGCTGGGCTGCCGCGACTACTGGAGAGCGGATTTCCGGCAGGACAGCCGTGGCGCGCCCCATCTCCTGGAGGTCAATACGCTTCCCGGTCTGCAGCCGGGGTACAGTGACATGACGAAGATGGCCGGACCTGCCGGCATCGACTACGCGGAGATGGTGCGGACAATCATGGAATCTGCGCGGCGACGATGCGAGCCCACTTTCAGCGGAGAGTCGGGATCCAGCCCCCGTGCGCCTCGATGAGGTCATCGCACAGCTTCACCACGTCATCCATCGACAACTCCGCGGCCGTGTGGGGGTCGAGTAGCGCGGCCTGGTAGACCATGTCCCGCCGGCGAGTCATGGCAGCCTCGACGGCCACGAGCTGAACGTTGACGTTGGTCATGTTCAGGGCCGCAAGCTGGACGGGCAGCGCGCCGACGTGACACGGATTGACCCCGCTCCTGTCCACCATGCACGGTACCTCGACGCATGCCTCATCGGGAAGGTTCGTGATGAGCGCTGTGTTCTGCACGTTGCCGGCGATTCGGAACGGGACGTCCGTCTGCACGGCGTCCATGATGTACGAGGCGTATTCGTGGGTGCGCTCATGGCGCAGCCCGCGGTTGCTCGTGAGCTGCGTGCGCATCCGCTTCCAGTCCTCGATCTGCTGGACGCACCTGCGCGGGTACTCGTCCAGGGGGACGGCGAACCGATCGATGAGCTCGGGGTAGCGGCTCTTGATGAACCAGGGATTGTACTCGGCATTGTGCTCGCTTGATTCGGTGACATAGAACCCGAATCGCCGCATGATCTCGTATCGGACCATGTCCGCGTGCGGGGTCGGGCGGGCGACGGCCCGGTTCTTCACTTCGGGATACAGGTCGACGCCGTCTCTCTCGACCTTCAGGAGCCACGCCATGTGGTTGATGCCGGCGATCCGTGATTCCACGCCCGTGGGGTCCATGCCAAGGTCCCGGAAGAGGTGCGGCACGCAGACCTGCACGCTGTGGCAGAGACCGACCGTCCGGACTCCGCCGTGGCGGATGAGGGCGCCCGTGAGCATCGCCATCGGGTTGGAGTAGTTCAGGAGAAGTGCATCGGGGCAGACGTCCCGCATGTCACGGGCGAAATCAAGCACGACGGGTATCGTGCGCAGTGCCCGGAAGATCCCCCCGATGCCCAGCGTGTCGCCGATGGTCTGGCGCAGGCCGTATTTCTTCGGGATCTCGAAATCGATGACGGTGCTGGGCTCGTATCCGCCCACCTGCACGGCGTTCACCACGAAGTTCGCGCCGGAGAGTGCTTTCCGCCGGTCGGTATAGGTGACGACCTTCGCCCGTCCGTCGTTGACGTTGCGATTGATCGCCTCCAGCATCATTGCCGAATCCTTCAGCCGCACCGGGTCGATGTCGAAGAGTGCGTACTCGAAATCCTGCAGCGATGCGGTGAGCATGCAGTCACCGAGAACGTTCTTGGCGAAAATCGTGCTGCCGGCACCGAGAAACGTGATCTTGCTCACACCCAGTTCCTCCACCTACTTCAGGGCGCTGTCCAGCACGCCCTGGACGAAGTATTTCTGCAGTGCGACATAGAGAATCGTAATGGGCACGATCGCCATGACCGCGGCTGCCGCCGCCATGTGCGTATTCCCGCCCGATACCGCGAAGAACGAGGATATTGCCAGCGTGATGACCCGCATCCCCGGCGACTGCAGGAAATACAGAGAGAACTGGTAATCGTTCCAGACCGCCACGCCGGCAAGGATAATCACCGAGACAGTCACCGGTTTCAGGAGCGGCAGGATGATCCGGTAGAACACCGCGTAGACACTGGAGCCGTCCATCAGTGCCGCTTCATCGAAATCTCTCGGGATCGCACGGATGAAATTCAAGTAGAGAAAGATCGTGAGGGGCAGGTTGAACGTGATGTGGATGAGAACAATGCCCCAGTACGTGCTGATGCCCCGGATGCGCACCAGCACCACGTACAGCGGGACGAGGAGGCTCAACCCGGGGACCATCAGGATCGAGAGCATGAATGTCGTCACAACGGCGTTCAGCTTCGACCTGTGCCGGGCCAGGGGGTAGGCGGCCATCGCGCTGAGCAGCACGATGAGGGCCACGGAGCACGCCGTCACGATGGCCGTGTTGAGGAATGCGGTGGCCAGCCGGCCGATGATGAATGCTCCCTCGAAGTTCTGGAAAAACAGGACCCGGGGCGGAAGCCAGAACGAGGTGAGGTCCGTCTGAGGCTTGAGCGAGACGATGACGGTGATATAGATGGGGAGCACCGCGACCGCGCCGATCAGCGTGGTGAGGGCGATCTTCCAGCCTGCCCGGTGTCTCCTCAATAGTGGATCTCCCTCCGCTTCGACACGCCCTGGGTGACGATCGTGAAGACAAGGATGGTGCAGAAGAGGAGGATCCCGATCGCCGCCGCGTACCCGGCTCTCTGGCTCCCGAAGTATGTCGCGTTCAGCAGGGTGGCGAGCGAGTGGGTCGAATAGCCGGGACCTCCTCCGGTCAGGGCGCGGATCACGTCGAACAGCTTGAGCCCTCCGATGAGATTGATGGTCACGCTCGTGAGTATGGCGGGGTACAGCAGGGGCAGCGTGACGGCGATGAAGCGCCGCCACGTCCGCGCGCCGTCCAGATGCGCCGCCTCGTAGTACATCACCGGGATGTTCTGGAGGCCTGCCAGGTAGATGATCATCGAGACGCCCAGGTACTGCAGGGTGTTGATCGTGATGATGAGGCTGATGGCGGTCCCCGCGCGGGAGAGCCAGAGCACCTTTTTCCCGCCGAAGAGGGCGATGACGTCGTTCAGGGCGCCGTCATACTGCAGGACGAAATACCACATGTATCCCATGATGACCGCGGAGATGAGGACGGGCAGGTAGGTGATGGTGCGGCCGACCATGCGGCCCTTGAACTCCTGGTTCAGCAGGAGCGCATAGGCCAGTCCCAGCACCTGCTGAAGGAGCGTGCTGCCGAAGCCGTAGAGCAGCGTGTTGAACAACGCGGTGCGCACATTGCGGTCCCCCAGGAGCACCGAGAAGTTGGTCAGACCCACGTACTTAAAGTGCTGGGAAAAACCGTTCCAGTTCGTGAAGGCGATCCGGATCCCCTCGAAGAAGGGGTACACGACGAACACGAGGAAGAGCGCCAGGGCGGGCAGATACATGATGTTGGTCTTCCTGAAGGTGCTCTCCATGCCGTCCCGCCCTGTCTTCGAGATCCGAGGGATAGCTGCCGCCCTGCATCCCCGCAGGGCGGCAGACCCGCTCCCCTGCAGCTACTTCGCCATCAGGGTCTTGTACGTGTTTCCCATTTCGTCGGCGGCTTGCTGGACCGTCATTGTGTCCGCCAGCAGGCCGACCCCGGTGATGCACATGGTATCCCACATCCCGCTGGGGAGGTAGACCCGGTCGAAATACGGGAAGGTCTTGTAGCCTTTCACCTTCTCGAAGTACGGCGTCAGGTCACCCGCGTCCGTCCGGTATCCCTCTCCAGAAAGCCCCGTTGGGATGGCGTTCCCTTTCGCGACGAGGTTGATGTTCTGCGGGAGCGCAAGGTAGTCGAGGAACTTCAGCGCGACGGCCATCGACTTGTCGTCTTTCCAGACGCCGATCGCGGTGCGCTCCCCGGTGATGAGGCTCGGGCCGTCGCCGGCGCTGGCGGCCGGCACGGGCATGAATCCGTAGCGTCCCTTCGGGTTGTACTTCTTCGCCTCGCCGATGAGGTAGTTGCCGAAGAGCCCGAACGCGTCCTTGCCGGCGGCAAGGTTCTGCCCCACTTCCTGCCAGGTTCCCTGCGTGTAGTCGGGATTCAGGTACCCCTTGTCGCGGAAGGTCACGAGGAGCTGGGCAACCGGCTTCCAGTTGTTCCAGTCGAAGCTCCCGTCGGCCAGCTCCTTGACCGAGTTCGCCTTCGGGTTCGTCACCAGGAAGGACGGGGCGACCCAGTCGTAGAAGTTCCCGACGGTCCACCTGTCATCGCCCGACTTCCCACCGATGTCCACCGCGGTCTTGCCAATAGCCTTGATCTTTTCACAGGCCGCCATGAAATCCTGCCATGTCTTGATGGCGTACGGGTCCACCCGCGCCTGGTCCAGCACGTCCTTGTTGAAGACGATGCCGGCCATGTCGATGTCCATCGGCAGGACGAAAACGTTCCCCGAGGCATCGCTCACCACCGGCTTGATCGCGGGACTGATCTTCCCGAACCACGGGCGGTCGTTGAGCTTTCGAAGGTACTCGCTGTAGCGGATGACCGACCAGCCGTGCGTCGTCCAGAGGTCCGGCAGGTCGTTGGCCGCCATCTTGGTCTTCATGGTGTTCTCGTAGTCGGGCAGGTTCACGACGTCGATCTGGACGCCCGGGTTGGCTTTCACGAAGCTCGCGGCCATCCCCTGGATGTTCGTGAAGGTGACGTCCGTTGCCGGGAAGTTCAGGGCGACCGTGAGCTTTATCGGCGCCGCGGTGACGCCCCAGGCCAGGAGACCGAGCAAAACCACAGAACCGAGTCTCTTCATGATGTCCCTCCTCCAGATAGGATTTCAGATCGGCTCGATGGTAAGCGCTTACCATGAAACTGTCAAGACTTTTTTCGGGGTCCCGTCCGCGCGGCCCGCGGCAGCGGAAGGTCAGCCGGAGTCCCTGATGATGAGCTGGGCATCGATGGAATGGCGCATCGGCTCCGTGGATCTGAATCCGTTTGCCCTCAGCTCCAGATATGCCCGGGCAGCCGCGTGTCCGACGGTCTTCATTCTCAGATCGACCGAGGAGAGAGGCGGCCGGGAGAACTGGGACACGATGGTGTTGTCCACGCTGATGATCGCAAGGTCCTCGGGCACACGGGCCCCGGCGGCGAGTGCGCCCTGGACGACCCCGAGCGCGATCAGGTCATTGGAAGCAAGGACGGCCCGGGGCGCGCGGGAGCCGTGCAGGAGATCGGCAATGTGCACAGCGGAGTCGTGTACCGCGCGGGGGTCGTTGGCGTGCCTGATCCGCACGATCGGGTTCTCCGACGGGATGAGAGCGTTGTCCTTCAGGAATCGCTTGAACAACCGTTCCTTCAGGTCGAAGGAGTAGCTCACCCCCCCGCGGAACAACGCCACACGCTCCCGCCCCAGGACGAGAAATCGCGCAAACGCCTTTTCGATCCCCGGTTCCTGGGCGCACCGCACGATGTGATGGGCGGTGGCCCGCGACACGTGCTCGTTCACGAGGATCGTCGGCTGCCGCGGGATCGCGTAGGCGTCGAACGACTGGGGCCGGGGGGAATTGAAGGAAGGCGCCTCGACGACGATCAGCGCGTCCACCCTCCGGTGGATGAGGCCCCGGACGTACTCCTGCTCGAGCTCCGTCTTTTCGTAGCTGCAGCAGAGGTAGACGAACACGTCGTGGCGCGCCAGCACGTCCACGATCGCATCGACGATCTCGGTGTGGTAAGGGTTCGATAGGTAGGGCACGATGATGCCGACCGAGTTCGTCGTGCCCTTCATCAGCCCGCGGGCGAAAATGTTGGGCGTGTAGTGCAGCCTGCTGATGGCGGCCTCGACCTTGCGGCGTGTTGCCGCGGTGACCGCGTGCCCGTCATTGTTGATCACCCGGGACACTGTCGCCGTTGAGACTCCGGCTGCCCTGGCCACGTCTTCAATCCTGGCGCTCATCTGCAGGAAGACTATTGAGAATCGTGGAAACTTTCCACGGGTGGGGCTGAATATGCCGATGCCGGCGCCCGTTGAGGCCGCCGGCACCCGATTCCCGGTTACATGTGCTGAACGCCGATACGGTTTCCCTCGCTGTCCAGGAACAAGCCGATCCAGCCCGCTTCCTTGCTGAGGAAGGTCTTCGGAAGCGCCACCGTTCCGCCCGCGCCCTTGACTTTCGACAGGATCGCGTCGAGATCGCTTCCCCCGTCCAGGTAGATCGTGGCGCCGTTGGGACTGGGCACGTACCCCTCTCCCTTCGCGAGTGCACCGCAGTTGAACCGGTCCTCGGAAGGGAACAGGGCATACTGATTGCACCCCTGGCTCATTTCCGTGAGCGGGACTCCAAGAACCTTCCCGTAGAACTTCGAGGCCCGGCCCATGTCGGACACGGGAATCTCGACCCAGTTGATCAGGTGTTTCATGACATCCCTCCTTCAAATGACATCTTCGCCAGTGTACTCAGCGAGCGGAGGGCGGGGATTGTACAAATGGGACATACCGGGGTGAGAGGAAAAGCCTGCCGAACTCGTTTCCTCGCGCCCGAAACTCCCCGGGGGGAAGTCCCGCGAAGCGTTTGAACTGCCGGATGAAGTGAGCCTGATCGTAGTAGAAGTCATAGAGCTCCTGGTCGAGGAGACCCTGGGGCAGAGAGGCAAGACTGCCGGAGTAGAAGCGCTGGAAACGCACGATGCCCGCGATCGTCTTGGGGCTCAGCCCGACATTGTCGGCAAACTCCCTGTCCACGTGGCGGCGCGTATAGCCCATGCGCTAGCTGAGGGTGTCGATGCTCACAAGGCCGCAGGTGCGCTCGATCTCCTTCGCCACCCCCCGCGCCTCTGCAATGCCGGCATGAAGCTCTTTTCCCACTCTCCCGAGCACATCGTCGGCCAGGTGGATCCGCCCCGTGAGCTCCCGCAGGGGGAAACGGAAGAAACGGCTGGCGCGGGGATGCCGTTCGAGGTCTCGAAGACCCAGATCATGGAAAGCGAGGGACGAAGGATGGGGTGAATGGGAAACCTGCGCAGCCGCATGGTCTAGGAGTTGTTATGATGCGCCCTGCAGTTCCCGGAGGGCGTTGACGATCAAGGTGGTTGGTGGCTGTATACTGAATTCCTCAAAGACCCGGGACTCCAAGAGGAGAGCGGTAGAT
>Ga0315279_10000511_pt1 | contig 76813 bp, 70 predicted proteins | sample YL17G06_20_MG_FD_203694 | JGI IMG/M metagenome (GOLD analysis project Ga0315279, IMG submission 203694) | Sediment microbial communities from Yellowstone Lake, YNP, Wyoming, USA - YL17G06_20 | ecosystem: Environmental > Aquatic > Freshwater > Lake > Sediment | place: USA: Wyoming | collected...
GGCCCGTTCATCAAGCGTCGAGGCCAATCGCTGGAAACGGAATCGAATACTCGCTTCGGGTGTCACTCCCAGAGTATACACGCCTCTTGGCATGATGTGAAGCGGTTATTTTGTGTCAATTCCTAACGTGGTCACTGTTCGTGCCACAGATTCAAGCAAGGCCATCTACCGTCCTCCTCTTGGAGTCCCGGGTAATCGAGGATTTCAGTATACAGCCACCAACCACCTTGATCATCAAACGCCCTCTAGGAAACTGCAGGGCGCATCATAACAACTACCTACTTGTTGAAATCGCTCCCCCACGGATGCGTAGCACGCCGAAGGCGTGCGGGGGGCGGCGGCCGGCCGCGAAGCGGACGGCGAGAGCCGCGAGGGCGAGCGAGGCCTGCCGCGCCAAATGACGCGCACGCGCGTCGGGCGCGGCGTTGGATGGCCGAGAGCGAGCCCGGGGGTCATTGTCCTGCGCGCTTCCACCCACCGCCGATCGCGGCGAGCACGATGCCCGGCGTCAGCAGCTCCGGCAGGATCACCGGATCCTTCCCGCCGGGCGGATAGAAAACGTACAGGGGCACACTGGCGCGGCCGAACCCGGCGAGCGCGCGTGCAATGGCCTCGTTGCTGTCCGTCCAGTCGGCCCGGAGAGTTGCGATGCCCGCCTGCTCGAAACCTTTCCTGACGGCGGGATTGTCCAGCGCGACCTTCTCGTTCACCTGGCAGCTCAGGCACCACTTCGCGGTGAAATCCAGGAACACCGGCGTGCCCTTCCGCCGCAGCTCATCGACCCGTTCCTGGCTCCACCTCTCCCATGACCGGGCGGCAGCACCGACGGGGGTCGTCGCTGTGGCTGGCGGTGATACCGCGGGCAGGAGTCCAGCGGCAATCGCGGTTCCGCCGACGGCGAACAGGAGGGCGATGGAACCGGCGGCTGCGCGCACCGCGCCCCGTCGGGGGAGCGCACCCCAGCGTCCCCAGACCCATGCGCCCATCGCGGCGGCAAGCATCGCCCCGAGAAGGAGGATCTCCGCGGTGGCGCCGGCCAGCGCCGCAAGGACGGAGGCCATCCAGACGGCCGCGGCCATCATCGGAAAGGCCATGACCTGGCGAAAGGTTTCCATCCATGGTCCCGGTTTGGGAAGCCGTGACACCAGGCCGGGCAGCGCGGACAGCACGAGGTACGGCGCGGCCATCCCGAGTGCGAGTGCGGAAAACACGCCGAAGGACGCCTCCAGCGAGTGCGAAAGCGCATATCCCACTGCGGCGCCCATGAAGGGCGCCGTGCAGGGCGTCGCGACGGCCGTCGCGAACATCCCGCTGAGGAAGGATGCCGCCCCGCCTCGCTGCCTCTGACCCACACCACCCAGCCGGGTCAGTGATGCGCCGACCTCGAACACGCCGAAGAGGTTGAGGCCGATCAGGAAGAAAAGGACCGCGGTGACTACCACGACCGCGGGATCCTGGAACTGGAACCCCCATCCCAGGAGCCGCCCTCCGGAGCGAAGCCCGACCAGCACACCGGCGACGATCCAGAATGAGACGAGCACCCCGAGGGTGAACAGCAGACCGTGACGGGCGCTCCCCTTTCCCTGCGCGTCTCCCTGGCGAACGAATGAAATCACCTTCAGCGATATCACGGGCAGCACGCACGGCATCAGGTTGAGTATCAGGCCCCCGACAAACGCCAGAAGGAGCGCGGCGATGAGTCCAAGGGCCTCGCCTCGCACCGAAGTGACGGGAACGGCAATTTCGAGTGCCGGGATCGCTCCCGTGGCCGTGCCCGTCGTAACAAGAATCCCGGTGAGTCTCTGCAGCGTGCCTGCGCCCAGCTCGCGCTCCATGCGCACCCGCAAAGAGGCGCCATCGTCCTTCACGTCCTGTTGCGAGGAAACCTTCACCTGGCCGGGAGCATCGGGATAGAAGAGGACCCGGGCTCCCTTCGGAACCGGCGCGCCCGTGCGTTTGAGGGTCACATATCGGGAATCGGCAGAAGCGGCGTACGTCCCCGTATCCCCCCGCACGGGGAGCAGGGACTTCGTTTCCGTGAACAGGCGTGCCCATCGCGCATCCGCCGCGGGAGAGCCCGGCTCCACGGGCAGCGAGATCTCGAGCGATGCTTTGCCCGGCGTGCACTCCACACGGCAGGCAAGCCAACCTGCCCTGGCCTTGAGTGTCAGCGCAGCTTCGGAATGCAGGCCCGCGGGCGGCGTGATCTGGGTCAACAGCATTACCTGCCCGGCATAGCCGTACGTGACGAGCCCCTGCGTCACGAATCTCTCGGGCACCGGCCACTGCAGGGGCCCCGCGGTGAAGCCCGCAGGCAATGTCCAGTCCAGGGTTGTGGGAAGACCGGAATCCCCGGGGTACTTCCAGTACACGTGCCAGTCCGGATCCATTCTCAGCAGCAGGGCCACGGTCATCGGCCTTCCCGGCTGAATGGAGAGACCTTCGGCAACCAGTCGAGCCTCCACGGGTCCGTCTCTCACGGACTGAGCAGGTGCCCGGAGAGCCGCGAACAGGAAAAATGCAACAAAAATGAGCAATAATGCGTGCCGCGGACGGCGCTCAACACTCACCATATTCTCAGGAATTCCTCTCCCCTAGTTGATAATATCTTCTAACTGCAATAATATATGCACAACGGAGCTCCGCCAGGATGAGAATCACCACGAAGGGCAGGTACGGGCTGAGGGCAGTCATCAACCTCGCCAAGACGCAGCATAACCGGCCTGTCTCGATCGGTGTGATCGCCAATCAGGAAAACGTCTCCTCGGAGTTCCTCGAGCAGATCTTCTTCAAGCTGAAAAAGGCCGGCCTGATCAGGTCCATCAGGGGCCCGGGAGGCGGGTTCGTGCTGAACCGCAAGCCCGCGGAGATCTCCGTGCAGGACATCCTGGAGGCAGTCGGAGAAACACACGGCCTGATCCCGTGCACGCTGAGGCGCAAAACCATGTGCGACAGGGCCGAAGCATGCGACGCTCATGACATTTGGACAGGTCTGCAGAAGACAATGGATGACTACCTCACGAACGTCACGCTCAAGGACATCCTGGCAAAGAACCGCACGCAGATGTCTTCCAAGCTCGAATCAGGCCAGGATTTCTCCATTTAGACCTGCTTCTTCGACGTACTTCCGCCCCGACTCACGCAATTCCGCTTCGAGCCCGAGATCGTAGGCAAGGTCGAAAGTCGAATAGCGTCTCCTCAACAGCCTGATGTTGCGGAAAGGCAGCATCACGTCCTCAGGCTCCAGGCCGAGCTCCTTCAACGAGAAAGGAAATCCGATGCCCTGCAGGACCTCGACCGCGGAGGCAAGCTCATCGAGCATCGCAGCAGCAAGCGCTGCGATCTGCGCCTGCCCGATGCGGAACGACTCCAGCCGGCATGCCAGGTCTCCCCGTTCGGACGTGCGGCCCGTCATTTCCTGATTCACCTTCGACATGAAGGGCCTGAGGCCTTCTTCCAGGGTTTCGCGCCACGGGTGCTCGGCGTCGAATTGCCTCAGGCGCGCCATCTCGTCGAGGGAGAAACCCGGCAAGAGGGAATAGAGGTGCCGGTAGGAGTGGAGCATGATCCGGCTGGCCGCCCCGGTCAGGATGCCGTGCAGATCCCACCGCCCGTTCCGCACCGCGTGCGCCGACTCCCAGAAGTGAGCCATGGTGTGTTCGGCAGTTGCCGCGGACCGTGACCCCGCCAGGGCCTGCATGGCGAAGCCTGAGGAGAGCGCCGCGTCGGTGAGCGTCCGGGCCGCCTCGACGGGATCCCGGCCGAGGCGCCGTGCAGCTGAAAGGGCGCTTCGCGCCGACTCGAGAGCGAGGTCGGAGACGAGGCGACAGTAGCTTTCCCCGGTGACGATTCGTGAGAGGTTCCAGTCGAGGAAGGCGGCGAATTTCGCCAGGAGGTCGCCCAGTCCTGCCAGGTGGAGATCGCGCGGCGCCTTCTCCATGACTCCTAGATCGCAGACGATCACTTCCGATGCACGAGCGGGCGTCGAGCCATGAAAACCATTCACGTTGAGCGCCGCGGTCCCCGAGCTGTATGCGTCCACGGATGGCGCCGTGGCCACGCACCAATTCGGGAGCCCGAGGTTCAGGGAGAGCCTCTTCACAAGATCGCTGATCACCCCGCCGCCCACGGACACCAGGAGGTCCGGCGACGCCGACTCCACCTCTGAGGCGAGCCGGTCCACCAGCGACGCCGTCGGGTAGGGTTTCGGCCGTCCGGGGAGCACGTGCTCCGCGATTCGTGTCTTTCCTGCCGCGGACTTCCATCGCGATCCCGCTGCCGCGTCGGTGTTCTCATCGCTCAGCACCCAGAGGCGGCTCCCGCGTCCATGGGTGCGGAGGAGAAGCTCTGCCGATTCCTCCAAGGCGCCGCGGGACACCAGTACGGCGCCGGTTCCCAGCTTGTGCGTCTTGCCGCAGGCGCACGTGAGCGTTCCCTTCTCATCGAAGCGGGAGATGAATTCCTTGAAATGGAAATCCTGCACGACGGTGAGTTATACACGAATGAGGCGGCAAGGTATAGTTCGATGGGATAGTTCGACGGAAAAGGAGATCCGAATGGCTGATCGGACCACGGGCAGCAGCGGACGGCGGCTCCTCGTGCTGGATTTCGACGGGGTCATCTGCGATTCAGCCGAGGAATGCTTCGTCTCCTCGTGGACGGCGTATCACCAGTTGTACCGCGGCCAGACGGGCGGCGAGGCGCCGGCCGCGGCGCGCGCAGATTTCCGCGCAATGCGTCCCTTTGTCCGTTCCGGCGAGGATTTCGTCCTGATCCAGGAGCTCATTGCAGGGGGAAGATCCGTGCGGAGCCAAGCCGAGTTCGATGAGACATGGCAGCGCCCCGGCACCCCCTCACGGCGCCATTTCAAGGGGCTGTTCTACCAGGCACGCACCGACCTTCTGAAGAAGGACCGCCACGCATGGCTCTCCTTGAACAGGATCTACCCGCACGTGTCTGCCGCTCTCTCCCAGCTCCCCCCCGACGCGTTTTTGTACATCCTGTCCACTAAGAAGCCGCAATTCGTCCGGGAAATCCTTGCGGCGAACGGGATCGCCATGGATGAGGGGCACGTGCTGTATAGCGAGGGGGAGCCGAAGCTCTTGACCGTGGAGAATCTGCTACAGACGCTCGGATGCGAAGCGGCGGTCTTCGTTGAGGACCAAGTCGACGCTCTCCGGGGGAACACCAACCCGCGAATCCGTGTCTTCCTGGCCTCGTGGGGATATGTGCAGGAGAGCTGGCTGCGGGAGGACACCGGTGTCCCCGTCCTCGGCCCGGAAGAGTTCGTGGAGCTGGTAGCCGGCGCGAACGCCTGACCGCGTTCAGGGCCGGAGGGTGGCGCCTTTCCAGTCGAAAGGGCGGCGCGCGAGGGCCCGAAGGGTGATGTAGGAATAGAAGAAACCGAAGAAGAAGAGGTAGGGAAGAAACCGGAGGTAGTACTGCGCGCGGTTCTTCCCGGGGTACAGGCCTCCCAGCCCCGCGAGCAGGCCGATGCTGAGGAAGGAGTTCAGCGAGAGAACAGGGACGCGCCAGTCGATGAAGCCGAGGGGAAGCACGACGAGACTCCCCACCAGGTAGAAGAGCACGACGAAGATGAAGGACAACCGTGTGACGAGGTCGGGCGAGAAAAGGCCGCCCGCGTTCCATCGCGTGTGCTGGTCGATGTAGCCCTTCCACGAGGCCTGCGCCCTGGTGCGGACCGCTCCGCGGTCCGAGGTACAGGTCCGGACCCTCCAGCCTCCCCTGCGGCACACGGCATCGAGGAGCATCGCGTCCTCCGTCACCGAATAGCCCAGGGCGTGAAACCCGCCGATCTCCTTCACGGCCCGCGCCCGTACGGCCATGTTGTTGCCGAAGCACCCCGTCGGCATGCCGATGCCGACAGACCCGAAATTGTACTGGTTGAGAAGCGGCTGCTCGAAAGCCTGGAAGCGCCTGAGAAACCCCACAGCTTCCGGCAGCTCGACGCGGCCCAGCACGACCCCGACCCGCGGGTCGCGGAAGTGAGCGAGCATTTCGTCGGCCCACGTCGGGGGAACGACGCAGTCTCCGTCGGTAAAGAGGAGCACGTCGCCCTTCGCGCGGCTGAACGCGAGATCCAGCGCAGCCTGCTTCCCGGTGAGGCCGGCCGGCTCCCGCACGTTGTGGATGACCCGTGCCCGGTCCCCGACCGCCGAGCAGAACTCGTCCACCAGGGCGCCCGTGCCGTCAGCCGAGCGGTCGTCGACGAAGAGGAACAGGACGTCCCCCCGGGTCTGCGCTCGCAGCGAATCGAGGAGCAGGGGGAGGGCCGCTCCCTCGTCGCGGAGCGCCACGATCACCTCGGCACGGTGCAGCGCCAGGGACCTGCGCTCCCTGTGCAGGCCCTTCTCTGCCGCCATGGTGGCGATGATTCCCGCGGACAGCGCAACGTGGATGGCGAGGATGACGGCGCTCACGATGGCGAAGACGAGCAGGAATGTGCCCATGGCGGGCAGAGCCTAAAGCAATCCCGTCCTTTTCACAAGCGAGGAGAATCGCTACACTGGCCGCTATCATGAACATACGCGGCACGCAATGGCAGAAAGGCTCGGTCCTCGTCGCGGACGGCGCGTGGGGCACCGAGTTCTTCAAGCGCGGGCTCATGCAGGGATCGCCGCCCGACGAGTGGAACATCACGCACCCCGAGATCGTCCGCCAGGTCACCCGCGAATACCTGGAGGCGGGTGCCGACATCGTGCTCACGAACACCTTCGGGGCGAACAAGTTCCGGCTCGAGCCCCACGGGATGTCCGACCGGGTGAAGGAGATCAACACCACCGCAGCGTCCATCGCGCGCGAGGTGACCTCGGGCCGGGCCGTCGTCGCGGGTGACATCGGGCCGAGCGCCCGGTTCCTGCCCCTGGGGGAGGTGACTCCCGAAGAGCTCTACGACGTTTTCGCCGAGCAGGCCCGGGCGCTTGCCGATGCAGGGGTCGACTGGATCGTCGTCGAATCCATGACGGACATGGAGGAGATGGCCATCGCCGTGCGCGCGGCCGTCGAGACGGCCCGGGTGCCGGTGGTGGCGAGCATGACGTACAACCGCACGCCCAAGGGCTACCGGACCATGATGGGCAATCCGCCCGAGGCCTGCGTGAAGCGTGCCGAGGAGGCCGGCGCGGCAGTGATCGGCGCGAACTGCGGATCGGGAATCGAGGACTACGTCCCGCTGGCGCCCCTCCTCCGGGCGATGACCCCGCTTCCTCTCTGGGTCAAGGCGAACGCGGGCATCCCGCAGATCATCGCCGGCAAGGTCGCCTATCCTTTGACGGCGGAGGAGTACGCCTCCTATGTCCCGGCGCTGGTCTCCGCCGGTGTCGACGTGATCGGCGGATGCTGCGGCACGGATCCGGGGTTCATCAGGGAGATCGCGGGAAAAGTCGCGTCGCGGAGACACAACTAGGCATGGGCTCGGTCTTCTTCGTGCTCTGCGTGCTCGTGCTCTTCCTCCGCGGGGATCTCGCGCTTCTGCTCGCCGCCCGACGGGGCATACCCGCCGTCATGAAGGAAGTGTCCGACGGCCAGAGGGCGCTGGCACGGAAGCTCTTCTTCCTGGCGCGAATCCTCGGGGGATTGCGGACGGATTTTCGCAGATTCGCCGGCGCGCTTCCGCGAGTGTTCATGATCGTGTCCAATCACCAGAGCCTCGCCGACATCCCCGCGGTGGCCGTCTGTTTTCCGCGCCATGCGATGCGTTTCGTCGCGAAGAGGGAGCTTCGGCGGGGCATACCCTACATCTCACGGTCTCTCAGGTTCGGTCGGAGCGCGCTGGTCTCGCGCACCCGGGACTTCGGCCAGGGCCAGGAGGAGCTGCGAAAGCTTGGGGCGCTCTCGCGGGAAGGAATCTGTCCCGTGATCTTTCCCGAGGGGACCCGCTCGAGGACCGGCCGGGTCCGGGACTTCTTTACGGGAGGCGTCAGGGTGATTCTCGAGCGTTACCCGATGCCCGTGCTTTCCGTGGCCGTGGACGGAGGTCAGTCTATCGCCACGATCCCCAGGGTGCTCCTGCACCTGCGGGGCGCGATGTTCAGGGTGAAACCGCTCACCCTCTACCCTGCGCCCCATGGAAAGAAAGAGATCGTGGATCTTCTGGGAAAGCTGAAAGCAGAGATATCCGACCAAGTGATGGAGTGGCGCCGGGCGCACCGGCACGAGGACAAAAAAACCCGTACCTGAGGCGTAAGCCCCCGGGGCGGGCTGTGTCAGAGACTTCCGTCAGGCATTGAAATCGCTGGGCTTGCGCTCCAGTCTGTGGCACTTCTCGCACTCGGCCGTGTTGCGCAGCTTGCCCTTGTTGAACACCAGCTTCATCTTGACCTCTCCGCCGCACGTGCAGAAGAACTTCTGGGTGACGATCCCCACCCTCGCGTTTTTGCTCAGAACCTCAGCCATGTCTTTCAGACCTCCTTTCGTTGGAATTGAGCCGCCGATCCATTTTCGGGGAAAAGCGAGCCTGCAAAATCTACAGAATACAGCGGAAAAGTCAAGACCCTCGGCTGTTGCCGCCTCTTTTGCCGCCCCCATGGACGACATTGCTACAATAGCGGAGGTGTCTGGGGCAGGAGATGAAACGCAGCGACGAACCATACTTCTGCGATCGCGGGTGGCCTCACAGCCCCGGAAGAGGGAATCGGGCAGAATAGGTAAGCCCAACCCAGGCACTCCAAGACCAGAATGGTGCCAAAAACCCTTCATTCTTAGGAATGAGACGGTTTTTCAACGCTCCCAAGGTTTTCCTTCACGACCTGAAGCGGTCGTCCGGCAATGAACTCCTCCACGCTGCGATGGACATAGCCACGGTGCGGCCGTTGCAGATCACTCGCGGGTGACCATGACCCAATGGCATGATCGAGGGGGGGAAGATGCCAAACGAAAAGCCGCGGCCACGCAGCACGAACCTCATACGAGGAGGAAGTGATGCAAAGCGGCAACCCGCCGGCACCCAACTCCTGGGCTGAGCTCGTCGGAAGGCGCCATCACGCCGGCGACTCATCGTCGAAGCATTTTCGGTAGGATCCCTTCAGCTTCTGGTACAGCTCTCGATATATGCCGTACTGCTTCTCGTACGCGGGGCAGCCGTCAGGAAGGTGTAGCCGTGTCTCCGTAGTGGCCATGCGCGCTGCTTCCTTCTCAATTGAGGAATACAAGCCGATGGCCTTGCCGCAGATCAGGATGTTGCCGAGGTTTCCCGTGTCCGCAACGCTCACCGTGACGATGGGCTTGCGAACGATCCGGGCAAGAATCGAGAGCCACACGGGGCTTCGCAGCCCGCCGCCGACCGCGCGCACCTCCCCGATGGTGATACCGAGGGATTCCACGGTTTCGATGTTCTGGCGGAAACCCATGCAGACGCCTTCCATCACGGCGCGTACGAAGCATGCCTTGGTGGTGGAGAGGCTCATGCCGAAAAAGACCCCACGGGCAAAGGGGTCCCAGTAAGGGGTCCTCTCCCCATTGAGGTAGGGGAGGAACAGGAGCCCGCCCGATGCTTCCGGCACCTCGGCCGCCATGGCGTCGTACTGCTCAAAGATGTCCCTCTGGGAGGCGACTTCTTCGGCTTGTCCGTCGAATGCCCGCCTGAACCAGTTCAGGGATTCCCCTGCTGTCTGCATGATCCCGAGCGTGACCCACGCATCGCGCAGACAGTAATTCCAGCAGAGGGTGCGGTGCTCAGGGTCGGCCAGGGGCCGATCGGAGCATACGGTGATCACCCCCGCCGTGCCGCTGATCAGCGTCGCCTGCCCCGCAGTGACCATTCCTGCGCCGAGAGCCGACGCGGAGTTGTCCGAGCTTCCGTTCGCCACGGGAGTTCCCTCGGAAAGACCCGTGATCCTCGATGCTTCTGCCGTGATCTTTCCAACGATCTCGTCCGAAGCCAGGATCTCAGGGAAGAGACTGGGAGCAAAGCCGAAGAAGCGAAAGAGCGCCTCCGACCAGCGCCTCTCCTTCACGTTGAAAAGGAGGGTTCCGCTCGCATCAGAGACGTCTGTCACCATCCTCCCCGTGAGCCGGTACTTGAGGTAATCCTTGGCAACGAGGATGTGACGCACCCGGCCCCACAGCTCTTCCTGCTCGCGCTTCACCCAAAGCGCCTGGGGCGCCAGGTAGGTGGTCGTGGCAAAATTCTGGCTCTCCCGAAAGACCAGCTCGTGCGTTTCATCGCTGCAGTTGATGTCCTGAACCAGGCCGCAGGATCGCTGGTCCATCCAGGTAATGGCGGGCCGAAGGAGACGGCCTGCCCCATCGAGGTAGACGTGCGTATGCATCTGGCCGCAGATCCCGATGCCCGCGATGCCGGCGAACTCCCGAGGATGCGCGTGCCTCAGCGCGCCGCAGGCGCGCACGAGAGCCATCCACCACTCCTCGGGATCCTGCTCCGCGTAGCCGGGCTTCGGAGAGAGAACCGGATACGAGCGACCCTCGGAGGCCACCAGGCTCCCGTCCTCATGGAAGAGGGAAGCTTTCAGGGCTGTGGTGCCCAGGTCGATCCCCAGGAGAGTGTTCATCGCGTTTTTCCCAGCGAATTGACCACCATGACCAGGATGAGGATCAGACCCCAGATCGCGATCGTCAAGAAGGCGCTCACCCGCAGGAGGTTCAGACCGCTGGAGACGATCTGCAGGATGGCGAGCGCGAGGAGGAGGCCGGAGACCCTGCCGAAGCCGCCGACGGTGCTCGTTCCCCCAAGCACCGATGCAAGGATCGTGATCAGAAGGTACGAAGAGCCGTAGCCGGTCGCCACGGAGTTGAAGCGGGAGATCATGATGAGAGAGGCAAGCCCCGAGTAGAGGCCAGAGATGAGGTACGTCCAGATGAGAACGGCCTTGTTGTTGACTCCCGAGAACCGGCTTGCCGTCGCATTGGAGCCGATCATGTAGATGTTGAACCCGAGAGTGGTCCTGTTCAGGACGAGACTGAGCGCCGCGGCTGCCACGGCGAAGATGATGATGGGCATCGGGATTCCCGCGACCAGACCGTTTCCGATGAACCGAATGAAATCCGGGAAGCCCGCGATGACATAGCCCTTGGTGATCACGATGGTCAGGCCGTTGACGAGGGTCAACATGCCGAGGGTTGCGAGAATCGGCGAAACCTCCACTACCGCGATCAGCAGTCCATTGACCAGTCCGATCACGAGCGACGTGACAAGGCCAGCGCAGATGGCCAGCAGAATCGTGACGTTTGAGCCTGCGGTCATCGCTTCCGGGCTCACGAACCGGGTCAGAACGATGGCAGTGACGATCCCCGAAAGGTTGGCGGAGGCGATGATGGAAAGGTTGATCCCACCGGTGAGCATCGTGATCATCATGGCAGTCGAGAGCAGCCCGAACTCGGGAAGCTGGAAGGCCATCGACTGAAAATTGTCAATTCGGAAAAACTCCCGCGGGCTCAGGATCCACATGAGCAGGAACGCAGCCGCCATCATGAGCCCCAGGATGACCAGCTCGGAATTTTTTCGCTGCACGCGCCTACTCCCGCGCGAGAATGGAGCGGCGCTGCATTCTCTTGCGCCGATAGGCGCTCACCCCGACGCTGATGAGAATCACAAGGCCGATGCACACGTCGTACCAGAACGACGACACGCGCATGAGGGTGAGCCCGTTTCCCATGATCGCAATCAGGGTGACGCCGAGGACCGTGCCGAAAATCGTTCCCGTGCCCCCGGAAAGACTGGCGCCGCCGAGAACAACGGCGGCGATGACGTTCAGCTCCTTGCCGACGATCGAGTTGGGCGCCACCGTTTGGACGAGGAGCGCCTGGATCACCCCCGCGACGCCGGACATGAACCCCATGAAGCCGTAGACGAACAACTGAAGGCGAAAAATGTTGAGCCCTGCCCGCCGCGCCGCGCTCATGCTCCCTCCCATCGCATAGAGAGCGCGCCCGAGGGTCGTGTAACGCAGGATGATCCACGCGACCAGGATGAGGAAAACCCAGAAGACCGTGATGATCGACAGCCCGTAGGGAATTCCCTCGCCGCTTGTCAGTGTGAAAACCCGGATGATCGCGAACTGCTGGAACCACGAGGGCAGGTTGTAGATCCACTTCCCCCCCGAAAGGACGGTGAGGACGCCGTAGAAGATGTTCAAGGTGGCGATGGTAGTGATGATCGTGGGAATGTTGAAGCGATAGATCAGCAGCGCGTTGATCGTGCCGAGCGCGATCCCAATGCCGCAGGAGATCAGGAAGCTGGTTGCGATGCTGCCCCCGTGGCGGATCATGATCACGGTCATCGCATACTCGCCCACCGTGGCGATGGCCGAAAAGGAGATGTCGATGCCACCCGAGATCAGCACGATGAGAACTCCAATGGCGAAGATTCCCAGGAAGGAGTAGCTTTTGGCGAGATCGAAGAAGTTTTCCAACGTCAGGAAGCTCGGATTGATGGCGGTGATGATGACACCCAAAACGATGATGGCAATGAGCAGGTTCGTCTCGTAGCGCTGGAGGATTGCCCTAATTCTCATTGACGCTCCTCTGGACTTCATCCGCCGTTGCCGTGGCCGCATCGAATACCGCCTTGACCCCACCCCGTGCCATGACAAGGATCCGGTTGCAGTTATGCAGCACCTCGGGCACCTCGTCAGAGATCATGATGATTCCCATGCCCCGCCGGGCCAGCGCGCGGATGGTCTCGTGGATGCTCCTCTTCGCCGCCACGTCGATGCCGACCGTGGGACCGTCGAGGATGAAAATCTTGGGCGATGTCGCGATCCACTTCGAAAGAACGACCCGCTGCTGATTTCCGCCCGAGAGGGTCTGCACCGGAGAATCGATGGAGGGAACCTTGATCGCAAGCTCCTTCACCCAGCGCGCAGCCGCCCTCTCCCTCTTGCCGGGGTCGATCAACCCCAGCTTCGTCAGGAGCTTGGCGGTGATGGTGATAATCACGTTCCGCCCCACCGACTGCTCCATCACCAGCCCCTGCAGCATTCGATTCTCCGGGACGTAGCCGATCCCGCACCGCACCGCATCTTGAACCGATCCTATGCGCACGCGCCTGCCCTCGATGAGCACCTCGCCGCTGTCGGGCTTGTTCATGCCGAAAAGGGCGAGAGCCAGCTCGGTCCTGCCGGATCCAAGGAGGCCTGTGATTCCGAGAATTTCGCCGGGGTACAGGGCGAGATCAACGGAGGAAAAGTCTCCCGCCTTGGCGAGGTTCCTCACTTCCAGGAGCGGCGTGTCCCGTTTTCCCTCCCAGCTGAAGGGGGAGTATTCGATGGTCTTCCCCGTCATGTATACGGCGAGGGTTTCGTCCGTCAGATCGCCGCGGGCAAATGTTCCGACCTTTTTCCCGTCCCGCAAAATGGTCAGCCGATCAGCCACCTCCAGCACCTCGTTCAGCTTGTGGCTGATGAACAGCGTTGCGATCCCCTTTGACTGCAAGTCTTTCACCACGGAGAGCAGCGCTCCCACCTCCTTGCGGGTCAGCGCCGTCGTCGGCTCGTCCATGATGAGGAGCTTCACGTCGCTGGTGAGCGCGCGGCAGATGGCGACAAGCTGCTGATCCGCGATGGAAAGCTCGGCGACGAGCGCGTTCAGGGGGACGGTGACGTTGATCCGCGCCATGGCCTTCTCTGCGATGCGGCGGGCCTTGCTCCAAAGCATCAGCCGGTCGCCCTCCGCGATTATCTGGCAGAAGGAGATGTTCTCCGCAGCCGTCAGGTTCGGGAACAGGGAGAGGTCCTGGTAGATCACCTCGATCCCACGAAGCATGGAATCGATGGAATGGTAATTCGAGAGCGGCGTGCCTTCGATTTCGATGCGGCTGCCGTCATCCGGCTGCACGACCCCTGCGATGATCTTGATGAGGGTCGATTTCCCGGATCCATTCTCGCCGACGAGGCAGTGGATCTCCCCGCGATGGATCTCGAAGTCCACCTCGTCCAGGGCCCGGACCCCCGCGTACTGCTTGCTGATCTTTTCCATGGACAGAAAGACGTCCGCCACGGTCCGCTCCCTGCGCGAAGTGGCCTCCTCGCCGGAGGCGAGGAGGCCGTTCAACAAACCGTCAGAATCCGAAGCTGTCGACGTTGTCCTTGGTAATGTCGATCATCGCATCGACCTTGATCACGTCGCCTGCAAGAGAGATCTTTCCGATCCCAGGAATCTGCATTCCATTCGTGATCTTCTTGCCGTCCAACAGCTGCTTCGCGATCCACGTCATCCCGAAGCCCGCGTTCTTCGGATCCCAGAGGATTCCGTGCTTCATGGATCCGTTTTTCAGGTAGGTCGCGGCGGGGTTGGGCAACACGGTGCCGACGACCGTGATCTTGTTGCTGAGCCCCTTCTCCATGAGCGCCTGAGCCGCTCCCGGGGGTCCGAGGCTCCCGAAGCCGATGATGCCTTTCAGGTTCGGGTAGGCCTTGATCAGCTCGAGGGTCTTCTGCTTGGCCAGCTCCTGGTCCTCGCCACAGGGAATGCGGTCGGTGACGAGCTTGAGATTCGGGTACTTCGTCTTGGCGTACTTCAGTCCCTCATCGGCCCAAAGGTTGTGCAGGGGAACTGTCAAGGAGCCGACGAAGATCGCGTATTCACCCGAGGTGCCCATGTATTTCGTCAGCATGTCCCAGTGGTGCTGGCCGAACCTCACGTTGTCGATCAGCTCCAGGTCGTAGGTCTTGCCCTTCTGATCCGGAGACTCGTGCGTGAGGATCAGGATGTTCTTTGCTTTCGCCTTGGCGAACACCGGTTCCAGGGACTTGGCGTCGTTGGGGGTGACGCAGATTGCGTTTACTCCCTTGCTGATCAGGTCCTCGATCATGCGGACCTGCTGCGCCGGATCGGCATCCGCCGGGCCCACCTGGTACGCATTGACGTTCAATTCCGTCGCCGCCTGCTTCACTCCTTCCTCCAGGCGGTTGAACCAGGGAATGCCGGCGATCTTCACGACCGTGACGATCTCATACTTCTTCTGCGCAAAGATCGCCGGCGAGGCGAAGAGCAAGATGAGCACAGCCGCGAGCAGCACCATGACCCATTTCTTTTTCATAGGACTCCTCCTTGCACGTGACTTCTTCCATCCCCAAAAGGATGGAGGGAAACCCGTATGAAGCTCACGCCGGCATCAGGCGGTGCCTGCCTGTTGAATGGGGCGCAGGCCCGCGTAAACCTGCTCAATCGAATCGTTGATGCCCGGCGCGCCGATCATCGGAAGCTTCCGCTTCCTGCGCGTGTTCTCCAGTCCCCTGAGCGCCTCCTTCGAAAGCTCCTTTATCTCCCCCGCGGCAAGCGCCTGGAGGAGCGTGACAGCCGTCATCTCGAGAATCTCGATCAGTTGCATCGTCCTGGTGATTCCCTCCGGGCTGATGAGGACAAGCCCGTGATTCTCCATCAGGAACGCGTTGTACTTCGACAGGAAGGGGGCAAAACCCTCCGCAAGCTCGGCGGTGAGGGGTTCGCCGTAGGGGACGATCGGAACGGGGCCCACCTCGATGACGGTCTCTGGAAAGACAGGACGCATGAGCCAGTCTCCGTTTTTCAGAATGGCGAATGCATTGGTGAACGGAGGATGGCAGTGAATCACGGATCTCACGTCGGGCCGGTCGCAGAAGAACCTCAGGTACATGGGGGTCTCTCCCGTGGGCTCCCTCCGCCCCTCGATGACAGCGCCCTGGTGGTCGATAAACACAAGGTCCGCCGCAGTCAGCTCCGACTTGCAGATGCGCGTGGGAGTGATGAGGTAGAGATCTTCCTGCAGCTTGAGGGAGAGATTGCCGCCGTGGCTCGTGACGTACATCCTCTCGCCGAGCCTCCTGCACACCCGCAGGAACTCACCGACTTCCCGCTCATGCTGCCGAACGAGCTTCATACGTTGTACGCCCCGCATTCCCGCCGCCGAATCATCTCTTCTTCACGTGCTCGTAGAGCTGATAGGCCTTCTGCGGCGTTTCGCCTCCGTGCACGATCGCGGCGATGGCCTGCATCATCCCTTCCGGCGAATCGGATTGGAAGATGTTCCTCCCCATGTCCACTCCGGCGGCTCCCTCCGAGATCGCCTTATAGGCCATCGTGAGCGCGTCCAGCTCGGGTTGCTTTTTCCCTCCTGCGATGACTATGGGAACCGGACAGGACGCGGTGACGGTCTCGAAGCCGTCGCTCACGTAGTAGGTCTTCACGATGTGTGCCCCCAGCTCGGCGCACATTCGGGTGGCCAGGCGGAAATACTGCGCATTGCGTTCCATGTCGCGCCCGACCGCAGTGACCGCCATCGTGGGGATGCCGCAGCGCAATCCGGCATCGACCAGTCGGGTCATGTTCACGATCGATCGGGATTCGAACTGCCCGCCGACGAAGACCTGGATCGCTGATCCGCACACCCCAAGACGGACGCAGTCGTCCATTGCCATGGCGACTTCCTCGTCGGAGAGCTCCTTCAATATGCTCGGTCCACCGGAGGCCCGAATGACGACCGGCTTGGACAGCGTGGGCGGCACGATGCTCCGCAGGATCCCGCGCGTGCACATGAGGGTGTCGCAGAGAGGGACCAGGGGGAGAATGTTGACATCCACCCTCTCCAGACCTGTCGTCGGCCCTTGGAAATATCCGTGATCGATGGCGAGCATCACTGTTCTGCCGTCACGGGGATTGAAGATGCGCGCGAGCCTGTTCTTCATTCCCCAATCCAGCTCGTTCGAGCCCTTCAGGAAGAACAGCTCCGATCTCTGCGGGACATTGACATGGTAATTCTTGCCTTCGACATCAACTTCTGGCATTGTGTTCTCCCTTTTTCGCTCTCGCACCCCCAAATGCGGCCTCAGACCTTCTGGTGGACCAGATCCTTGAAATCCTCCGGTGTGAGCCCCTGTTTCTCCATCTCTTCGAGGATCAGCTCCGCACCCCAACGCGCCCCCCAGCCGACCACCGCGCAGCACTTGTCTTTGTCGTGGTGCGCGCCTGCGTCGCGGAAAAGCTGTTTCTGCTTCTCGTCGCGCAGGTCGAAGGATCGACCATAGAGCTTCATTTGCACGCCGGAGCACACGACGCTGCCGTACTTCTCGATGAACTTTTCATGCAAAGCAGCCGCCATGCGGAAGGAGACGTACTTGTCGGCTCTGCCCTGCTCAGTCGCGGCCTGATCCCGGGTCCTTCCAAAGAACAAGCTCATCATCATTATGGCGCCGGAATATCCGCCGCACAACCCATCGATGCACTCGCCCGCACCGCCTGCAAGGCCGCTTCCCGCTTTATAGACGAAGTTATTGTGCGTCCCAAGCCCCTCCTGCATGGCGGCGATGGCGCACTGGGCGCATCCCCTGTGCTGCTGTTCATACTGGAATCCCAGATCGTAGATTGTCTTCAGAATCCCCTCTCTCTCTCGCATGGTCACCCTCCCTCCTCTCGTCATCGCCCGTCCCTACGCGTACGTCGCCCCGCCGTCCACGAGGATGTTCTGCCCCGTGATGTAGCCCGCGCATCCGGATGCCAGGAAGAGCGCGAGAAAAGCGACATCCTCCGGCTGCCCGAGCCTTCCCACGGGAATCCTCTTTATGTATTCGCCCCTCTTCAGCGGATCGGGCTGCCGGTCACGCAAGAGATCGGTCTCGATCAGCGCCGGCAGGATGGCATTCACCGTGATCCCGCGGGGCGCCAGCTCCTTGGACAGCGCGCGCACCAGTCCATTGATGCCGGCCTTTGCTGCGGCATAGGACACTGAGCCGCCTCCCCCGGTGATGGACCCTGCCGAGCCGATATAGATGATCCTTCCTTCCCGTCTCTCGATCATGTAGCGCGCGGCTGCTCGTGTGGCGTAGAAGGCGCCGGAAAGATTCACCTCGATGCCCGTTCTCCAGAGATCGATGGAGGTCTCCTCATACCCCATGGGCTTTGTGAAGCCCGCGCTGTTCACCAGGATGTCGATGCCGCCGAACCGGTCCGCCGCCTTCCTGCAAAGCTCCTCCATGGCCTCCGCCGAGGTGACGTCTCCCGCGAATGTATCGTAGGCGCCGCCGCAGCGTCGGAGCTTCTCTTCCACCAACTTCAGCCCCTCCAGGTCCTGCCCCGTGGGCAAGTAATCGATGACGACATTCGCCCCCGCCGAAGCGAAAGTTGTGCTGACGGCGGCTCCGATGCCGCGCGCGCCGCCCGTCACGATTGCCGTTTTTCCCGATAAGCGCATTTCCACGACGTCACCCCGCGATGATCAGTTGAATGCCACGCTCGTGGAGCATCTCTGCATCTTCCCTGCGCACCTCCTGGTCAGTTATGACGACGTGGACCTGGGACAGATCCGCGAAGTGTGAGACGCTCGTCTTGCCGAACTTCGAGGAGTCTGCCACAAGGACGACCTGTTTCGCGGATTGGACCATCAGTTTCTTGATGTCCGCTTCGAAATAGAAAAAGGTGGTGAGCCCGAGGCGCGCATCAATGCCCGCTGCTGAAATAAAGGCCCTGTCCGCGCGTATGCTCCGGATGAAGGAAGAGTCTTGCGAGCTGTGAAATATGGTCGAGTCCCGGTCGTAGAATCCACCCAGAAGGATGAGGTTCGTGTTCTTTCGATCGTAAAACTCAAGCGCGTTGACAAAGGTATAGCACACCACGGTTATCGGGAGATCCTTCTCCAGATACTTTGCGACATAGGGGGTCGTCGATCCGGAGTCGAGGAAGATTGTCTCGTGGGGCTGAACGAGCGAAGCGGCCTTCAGGCCGATCAGGCTTTTCTGCCGGGCGCTCTTCTCTGAATGTTCCCCGATGGTATAGCGCTCTATGACCATATGGGATTGATCGAAGAGCCTTGCTCCTCCATGCGTACGTTCTATCAGACGCTGTTTTTCCATCTCCATGAGATACCGGCGCGTTGTAATCTCTGAGACATCGAGAAATCGAGCAATTTCCCTGACGGACATATCCCCGTTCTGGGAGAGGAGCTGGACGATATTATTGAAGCGCTGCTTCCTTTCCTCGGTCGTGGACATAATACTGATCTTTCGAAAGATATCTTGGATCATTTGATCCTACATTGTCAACAAATTTATTCATATCTACATAATCTTCTGATATGACGATCTAGCGTGATTTCGACACAGTTGGGAACCCTGCGCCATGATCTTCAAGGCAAGAGCAAACAGAATCATGAAGACCAGGCCCCTATGGGCCAAGAGGACCACACGCGCCAAGCGTTTTTTTCCCCTCCCGGCCCACTGACTAACCGCTGCTGCCCTGTCGTGCGCATAAAGGAATTCTCAAGAAGAACGGGACGCGAGGCGGGACTTGACGTCGTTCCAGATTGAGCTCGGACAGGCTACCGGTCAACATACTCATCCAGCAAAAAGCAAGGGGCAGCTACGGAGACGCTACTGCCGGCGCCCCTTGCCGCGGAGCGATTTTGCCAGCATCTTTCGTTCATCGATGAAAAACTACCTGGGTGTCCTCCTCGATGCGGACAACACGCTCTTCGACTACGACCGTGCGGAAAGGGAGGCATTGGAAGAAACCCTCTCTGATGCCGCTCCGGACGCGCCGCGCGAACAGGCCATCGAGGCCTACCACGAGATCTATCAACGGTTCTGGAAGCTCTTCGAGCAGGGAACGATCGACGCCGCCGGGCTGCAGTCGGGCCGGTGGGTGGACCTGTTCCGCCAGATGGGGCTCTCTGGAGATCCCGCGGCGGCGGCCGTCACATATGTCGCGCACCTTTCGCAGAAGGCCCACCTCCTGCCGCGTGCCGCGGATACTGTCCGCGAGCTCGCCCGACGGGCGCGGCTGTGCCTGGTCACCAACGGGCTGTCCCGCGTCCAGCGCGGGAGGCTCGCGCACTCCGGGATCGCCGGGCATTTCACAGCCATCCTCATTTCCGAGGAGCTGGGCATCGCGAAGCCCGACCCTCGATTCTTCCAGGCGGCTGCCGCTGCGCTGGGGCTTTCCCCCGCCGTTCTCCTGTGCGTCGGCGACAACCCCGCCGCGGATATTGCGGGGGCCCAGGGGGTCGGCATCGACGCCTGCTGGTTCGCTCCTGCGGGCACGCCCTGGCCCGGCCCCGGCGGCCCGCCGGAGCACGTCATCGGCGATCTCGCGGATCTCCTGCCGATCGTTCCCGCGGCAGCCCGCGCGGAAGGCACGGGTGTGTACCCGTCGCACTGATTTTGCTATACTGCGGCTCCACCGGAAAGGACCAATGACAGCCGCACGCATCCTGAGAGAAAGGAGAATGCCTTGATACAGGTCGAAAACGTCACGAAAAAATACGGCCAGCGACTGGCGGTCGACCGCCTGAACTTCGCCGTGAACCGGGGTGAGATCCTCGGGTTCCTCGGGCCGAACGGCGCCGGGAAGTCCACAACGATGAACATCATCACCGGGTACCTCTCCGCGACGGAGGGGTCGGTGAAGCTCGACGGGCACGACATCCTGGAGGAGCCGCAGGCGGTGAAGAAGCAGATCGGGTACATGCCCGAATTGCCGCCGCTGTACGTGGACATGACCGTCCGCGACTACCTCTCGTTCGTCTGCGACATCAAGGGCGTGCCCCGCTCGCGGCGCAAGGACAGCATGGAACGGTCGATGGAGATGCTGAAGATCTCCGACGTGCGCGGCCGGCTGATCAAGAACCTTTCCAAGGGGTACAAGCAGCGCGTCGGGATCGCCCAGGCGCTGATGGGCACGCCACCCGTGCTGATCCTGGACGAGCCGACCATCGGCCTGGATCCACAGCAGATCATCGAGACACGCAACCTCATCCGGGATCTCGGGCGCGAGCACACGATCATCCTCAGCTCGCACATCCTTCCCGAGGTGCAGGCGGTCTGCAGCCGGGTCCTCATCATCAACCGCGGAAAGATCGTGGCCAGCGATACCCCCGAGAATCTCTCGCGCGGCATGACGGCGGACAACCGCCTGAGCATCCGGGTGGCCGGCGCGGAGGCGGAAGCCCTCGCCGTGGCCCGGCGCGTGCCGAACGTGCTGAAGGCGGAGAGCGTGGGAAGCCGGGAGCACGGCACCGTCGACCTCGTTGTGGAAGCCCGCAAGGACCAGGACGTGAGGCGGGACGTCTTCACGGCCTTCGCAAAGGCTGACCTGCCGCTGTTACAGATGAAGTCCATGGACCTCACCCTGGAGGAGATCTTCCTCAACCTGATCACAGAAGAAAAGGAGGTATCCTGATGCTCGCGGTATTCCGTCGCGAACTCAGGGCGTACTTCGCGTCGCCCATCGGATTCGTCTTCGTGGGGTTCTTCATCCTCATCGCGGGCGTGTTCTTTGCCATCTCGAACCTCCTGTCGGGCAACCCCACCTTCACGGGCGTGCTCAGCAGCCTCACGTTCATCTTCCTGTTCCTGGTCCCGATCCTTACCATGCGGCTCATCTCGGAGGAGACGCGGCAGAAGACGGACCAGCTCCTCATCACCAGCCCCCTGAGCATCACCGGAATAGTAGTAGGGAAGTATCTCGCGGCGGTCGGGGTTTTCGTGATCACGCTGCTCATCACCGTGCTCTTCCCGGTGATCATGAGCTTCTTCGCGCTCCTCGGGCTTGGATGGTGGGAGATCCTCGGCGGCTACATCGGCTTCCTCCTCATGGGCTGCGCCTTCATCTCCGTGGGCCTGTTCTTCTCCTCTCTCACCGACAACCAGCTTATTGCCGCCATGGAGACCTTCGCGGCACTGCTCCTGATCTGGATACTGGATTTCGTGGCCCAGAGCGTGCCCTCCGACCCCGTGTCGGGGCTGGTCTTCCTCGCCCTCCTGGGCGTGGGCCTCGTGGCACTCGTCTTCTTCAGCACGCGCAACACCGCCGCGGCGTTCGTCTCGTTCGTGCTCGCGGCGGCCGTCGTGGTGCTCCTCTTCGTCTTCTCCCGCTCCTTCTTCACGGGGTTGATCGCGAAGATCCTCAGCTGGTTCTCCCTGGTGAAGCGCTACAGTGACTTCGGCATGGGCATCCTGTCGCTAAGCCCGATCGTGTACTACATCTCGTTCTCCGGCGCGTTCGTCTTCCTTACGATCCGCATGATCGAAAAACGGCGCTGGGTGTAAGGGAGGAACGCCGTGAAAAAGAACTCGATCATCGAATCGCTTTCCAGCAGGAAGCTCCGTTTCGGCGGCTACGCCACGCTCCTGATCGTCGCCGCCCTGGCCGTGGTGATCGTCATCAACGTGCTCGTCGACCAGATCCCCGGGAAGCTGGACCTCACGAAGAACAAGATCTACTCGTTGTCCCCGGAGACCTACAAGCTCCTGGACTCGCTGAAGTCGGACGTCACGGTCACCACCATCGGCAAGCAGGGGTCGGAAGACCCCACGGTGAAGACGATCCTCGGCAAGTATGCGGCGCACAACAGGCACGTGAAGCTGCAGACCCTCGACCCCGACCTGAACCCGGGCTGGACCAAGCAGTACGACACGACGGGCCAGGGACTGGGCGCGGGGACGCTCGTTGTTGCGGCGGGCAAGAAGTTCAAGACCATCGGCGTGTACGACATGTACAACTACGACACGTCGAACTACAATCCGGCGGACCCGAATTCCCAGCCTCAGCTCACCTCGCTCTCCGTGGAGCAGAGGGTCACCTCGGCCGTGCAGTACGTCACCGCGGACAAGAACGTCACCGCGTACGTCCTGTCGGGACATGGGGAGCTGACCCTGGCCGCGCTGGGGGTGAACAGCGCCGTGAGCAATGAGAACTACGAGGTGAAGGAGCTGAACCTTCTCACGGAAAAGAGCGTGCCCGTGGATGCGAACATCGTCCTCGTGCTGGCGCCGAAGAAGGATCTGGCCCCCGAAGACGCGGACAAGCTTCGCGCCTGGCTGGCCGGCGGGGGACGGATGGTGGTCCTGATGGACGTCATCACCGCGGGCAGCCAATTGCCGAACCTGGCCGGGCTCCTGAAGACCTACGGCGTCGAGGTGCAGAGCGTCGTGGTGGTGGAAGGGGACCAGAACAAGATGGCGGCCCAGAACCCCCTGTTCGTCATCCCCTCCCTCGAGTACCACGACATCCTTTCCCCGCTGCGCACGAACAATTACGACGTGCTCCTCATCGGCGCGCAGGCGGTGCAGACGCTGGGCCTGAGAAAGAAGACCCTGAAGATCGAGCCGCTCCTCACCTCCTCGGCGAAATCCTACGGCAAGCGGGACATCGCGAACGCGAGGTCCGTGCAGAAGGAGAGCGGCGACCCGCCGGGACCGTTCACCCTCGCGGTGGCGATCACCGACCCGGCACCGGACCCCGGCAAGCAGGACACGAAGCTCGTCGTGGTCGGTGACGTGAAGTTCCTCCAGTCGGGCCTGCCGGCGCAGGTGCCGGGCAATGGAGACTTCTTCATGAACAGCCTCGGGTGGCTCAAGGGTCAAAAGGAGAGCCTCACCATCCGCCCGAAGAACATGCAGCAAATGAGGCTCAGCATCAGCAACCTCTGGGCCCTTCTCCTCTCGGGCATCGTGGTGATCGTGCTCCCGCTTCTCATCCTGGGATCCGGGTTCGTGATCTGGATGAGGAGACGCCATCTATGAGCAGGCGCGGATGGACGCTGATCGGGGTCGCTGTGGTCCTCGGGCTGCTGATCGGCGCCTACGTTTTCGTGACACGGCCGAAACCCGCCCCGGCCCCGGCAGCGGCACAGCCCGTGCTGTCAAAGGGGGACAAGGACAAGCTGGTGAAGGTGGTGCTCTCCGATCGTCCGGAGGGCACGCTCACGCTGGTGAGGAAGGCGGGCACGTGGAATACCGAGCCGCCCGTCGCTGTACAGCTGGAATCGACGGCGCTCGACGACCTGCTGTTCAGCTTTTCCGCCCTGAATGCCGAGCGGATCATCGAGGAGCACCCCGCCGATCTCGGCCAGTACGGCCTGGCGCCCCCCCGGGCCACGGGGGTGGGCACGTGGGAGGACGGCACGTCCCACACGCTCCTGCTCGGTGACAAGGCGCCGTCCGGCAGCACCTTCTACATCCAGGTGAAAGGGGACCCCCGGGTCTACACCGTCCAGTCCTTCACCGGGCAGCATTTCCATTGGACGCTGAAGGACCTTCGTTCGCGGACGATCTCACCAGCGATCAACTACGACGAGGTGACGTACGTGAAGATCGTGGAACGCGACGGGACAGTCATCGAGGCGAAGCGCAAGACTGACGCGGAGACAAAGAGCTTCCAACTGGGGTTCGGTCAGTTCATCCTCACCAGACCCTATGCCACGCTGCGCGGTCTGGATTCGCAGAAGCAGGACCCGGTGATCAAGGGGACCCAGTCGGTGTCCATCTCGGACTTCGCGGATGAGCCGCTGAAAGGCCCGGAGGCATACGGCCTGGCCCGTCCGAGGGCCGAGGTGATCGTGCGGGACAAGTCGAACACGATCGATTACCTCTTCGGAGACGAGAAGGGAACGCAGACGTGGTTCGCCCTCCGGGGACAGCCCGGGGTCTACCTCGTGGACACCTCCAGCCTCGACTTCCTGAAGACGAAGCCATTCGACGTCATCGACAAGTTTGCCTTCATCCCCAATATCGAGGACGTGGACCGCATCGACATCACGAGCGGTGGAAAGACGCACACGCTGCTCATCACGCGGACGACGAAGAAAGCCGCCAAGGCGGGCGATCCCGACGAGGTGACCGCGGCGTACACGGCGGATGGCAAGACCGTGGATGACGGCAACTTCAAGGTTTTCTACCAGGTGGTGATCGGCCTCCAGCTGGAGGGTGAAACGGCGAAGAAGGTTCCCAACGCGCCCGAGGTGAGCGTGAAGTTCTCGCTGAACAAGGGAGAGCAGAAAACGGTCAGGGTCGACTATGCCCCGTACGATCGAGACTTCGACGCCATCTTCCTGAACGGCGTGGGCGGGTTCGCCCTGACGAAGGGACAAATTGCCGAAATGCTCCGGAAGCTCGACCTGCTCCTGGCGGGGCAGAAGGTCACTGACTGAAACCGAGGGCCGCCGAAAGACGGCCCCCTGTTTTCGCCGTTGAAGGCGGCCCTAATTTCCGCCGACCCGGACCCGGATCTCCCAGGCCAGCGTGTCGGAATTCCGCGAAAGCGATTCGAAGCCCATTTCAAGGACCCGGCCGGATTCGCTCTGGATCCGCACGCGCCGGGCGAGCACGTTCAGCTCGGTGACCCGGAACTCCTCGCCCTCGAAATGCACGCGCGTGCCCATGGAGGGCAGCGCCTGGCGGGCCTCCTTGTACGCGTCGAACTCGTAGGAGAGACAGCAGAGAAGACGGCCGCAGGGACCCGAGATCTTCATCGAGTTCAGCGTGAGGTTCTGCTCCTTGGCCATCTTGATGGAGACGGGGCGGAGCCTGTCGGTGATCGCATTGCAGCACAGCGCCCGTCCGCAGATGCCCAATCCTCCCACAACGCGAGCCTCGTCGCGCACCCCGATCTGCCGCAGCTCGATGCGCATCTTGAACGCGCTGACGAGGTCCTTCACGAGCTCGCGGAAATCCACGCGGTTTTCCGCAGTGAAGAGGAAGAGGATCTTCTGCTCGTCCAGGAGGTAGTGGGCGCTCACCAGCTTCATGTCGAGGCCCCGCGCCGCGATCTTCTCCCGGCACAACGCAAACGCGCTCTCCTCCCGGAGGTCGTTCTCCTGGACACGCGCGAGATCCGCGGCGCCCGCGATCCGCAGGATCGCGTGCAGCTCCTGCCCGGGGGCCAGGGGGTCGGTTTCGCGGCCGAGGACCCTGCCCAGCTCGTTGCCGTAGCGCGTCGGTACGACCACTTCGGCACCGGCGGACAGCTCCATCCCGGGGGACGCCTCGCAGTATTCGATGGCGCTGGAGTACAGGACCTTCACTCCCCACACCACGCGGCCCTCAGCCGGCGCGCGGGGGGCGGAGGCGTCCTCCGGAGGGCGCGTCCCTTCATCCGCAAGAGGCTCGTCTTCGAGGGTGAGATCGTCCCGGTCTTCGACCAGGTCCTTTTCCTCATCGCTCATGAGATGTGCTCCTTGTCTCCAGCGCTCACGACACGAGATTGACGAGCATCCCGTTGATCTCGTCGATCTGCGCGAGGATCGCCAGCTGATCCCGCTGGGCGGCCAGCACGGAGACGGCGAGGGATTCGAGCTTCTCGTCGATCACCTTCACCATGGTGAACCTCTTGCGCTTGAGGATGTTCGCGCCTGAGGTCGTCTCCTCCACACTGATGCTGTGCGCCACCGCGAACTTCACGAACGCCTTCACCTGCTGGCGGTAGTCCTTGATTGCATCCATCGTGGGCGCCTTCTTCAGCCGGTCTCCCGCTGAGAACACCGCGTCCAGAAGCTCTTCGATGCTGCGGCGCCGTTCGGCATCACCGAACTCCTCGGGAGCAAGCTCCCCCTCCTCCGCGGCAGATTCGACCAGGTGCGAGAACTCCCGCCTCTGTGTCTTTTCACGACGGCCGGTCTTCTTCTTCTCAGGAACCGGATACTGGTAGGGCTCCCCGAGTGAATCGATGCGCGCCATCGAACGGGCGGGTCAGCGCCTCTGGCCCTGAGTCGCCACCGCCTCTTTCTGGGGGGCCTGCGTCACGGTCTTCTGCCCGTTGTTCAGGGAACCACGCCCATTGTCCGGCGGGGGAGGCGCAGTGACCTTGCAGGAGCCGTTGAAAATAACCCCCTCCTCGATGATCAGGCGGGGGGTAGTGATGTTCCCCAGCACGAGGCCCGTGGAGAGGATGATGACCTTCTCCGTGGAGAAGATCTCTCCGCGGAGGACACCGCCGACGACGACGGTGCCCGCATTGAGCGTGCACTCGGCCCTGCCGTTCTTCCCGACGAGGACCTTGCCCTTCGTGCGGATCACGCCGGTAAAATCGCCGTCGATGCGCAGGAGGCCATTGAGGTCGAACTCTCCCTTGAACTTCGTTCCTTCCCCGATGATCGAATTGATGAAGGCATCGTCGGTGACGTGGGAATCGCTCAATCACTGCTCCTTAGGTTGACCGCGAGGGTGGAGGCGTTCTCGGGCGTGATGGACAGGAACTGCATCGGGTTGACGTAGGACGAACCCAGGCGGACCTCGTAGTGCAGGTGCGGCCCGGTAGTGAGCCCGGTGATTCCGATGTACCCGATGACGTCTCCCCGGTTCACGTGGTCTCCCTTGTGCTTGCCGGCGAATCCGCTCATGTGCGCATAGCGCGTGTAGAAGCCGTACTTGTGCTGAATCGTCACGAAGTTGCCCAGGTCCTCCGTGTAGCTGGTCTGGAGCACCGTGCCGTCCGCGGTGGCGACGATCGGGGTTCCGACGCCCCAGGCGATGTCCACGCCCGTGTGCATGTACCCCACCTTCGTGAAGGGGTTGGTGGTCCAGCCGAACCGGGTGGTGATGATGCCGGTGGCTCCCTTGAGGGGCCACGTGGTGGGCGTGTTGGCCATCAGGTCGCGGAAGGCGGTGAGGACCTTGGTCACCTTGTCCAGCGAGCCGGTGGAGTTGCCGAGCAGGCTCGTCAGCGTCTTCAAGTCGCTGAGCTCCCGGGTGCTGTCGGCGGAGGAGATCGAGTCATCCGGATACGACGGGAAGCTGGCTGCCACGAGGTTTGTCGTCCCGGCGGGGTTGGTATCCAGGCTCTCGATGGCGGACAGCACGCCGTCGATGCTCGTCTTGAAGTGCTTGCCCGCCGTTCGGATCGACGCGATCTCATCCTTGAGGCTCGTGAGCGTCTTCTCGTTCGCGTCCCTCTCCTGCGTGAGCCTCACGTTCTGCTCATTGGTATACGTGAAGTGCGTGGCAAGGAAGAAGAACCCCACGAGGATGATGCTCAGCGTCAGTGAGACGAAGATGAGAGTGAAGAAGGAGATCTGGAAATTGAAGATCTTCTTTTCCGAATGGGGGATGAGCATGACGGTGAACCGCTGCTTCCCCTTCACCATGATATACTTGAAGAAATTGCCGATGGATATCCAGACGCGACGGAACCAGGACGCTATCCTGTCGGCAAATTCCTTCTCAGCCTTCTTGTATTCCGTGACAGGCAAGGCACCATCCTCTCACTCGGCCATGGTCTCAAACAGATAGTATAAGAAAAACCAACGTAAATTACCACAGTGAAACGGTTTTGTCAAACGGAGCAAGCGCGATCACACCCCACGCCTGCGGCGTACAGCGTAACGGAAGCGATTGCGGCCGCGCAACGCCGTCCAAAAAAAGTTTGACTTGCCTCACGCTGCATGCTATTGTTCCAGAAAATCGAGAGATGCACTCCCAACTCTTTCGAAATCACGACTTGACGGAGATTTATGCGCTATTTCGACACTCACGCACACATAGGCCTCATCACAGAGGATCCGATAGACCAGCTCATCGTCGTGCAGGAGGCCCGTCAGGAGGGAGTTCAGCATCTCGTCACGGTCTCCAATAATCTCATCGACTTCTCCCAGCTCTACGACAACCTGAAGACCGAGTCTCATATCTATCACAGTATCGGGATTTCTCCCTCCTCGGTGGAACAACCGGGGGAGGACTGGGAGGCCAAAATCATCGACGGTACGCGCCTGGAGAGGGTGGTCGCCATCGGGGAGATCGGGCTGGACTATTACCGGAAGTTCGGGGACCGGGATTCCCAGGTGGAGCTTTTCATCCGGCAGCTGGAGCTCGCGGAGAAGCTCTCCCTGCCGGTCATCATCCACAATCGCGACGCAGGCTCGGACGTCCTGGAGATCCTCAAGGAGCGGCTGCCGAAGCGCGGCGGCATCCTTCACTGCTATTCGGAGGACTTCGAGTACGCCAAGAAGGCCCTGGACCTCAACCTCTGGATCTCCTTCGCCGGCAACGTCACCTACCGCAATGCGCGGAACCTGCAGGACACGGCGAAAAAGATTCCCGTGGAACGGATGCTCATCGAGAGCGAGGCACCCTTCATGGTGCCGGCCATCCACCGCGGCAAGCGCAACAAGCCGTCCTACATCAATGAGACGGCCGGGTTCATCGCGCAGCTGCGCGAGGTCCCGGTGGAGGAACTGACGGAGACGCTGTACGCGAGCAGCCTCAAGGTCTTTGGACTCTCCTAAACCAGGCCTCTTTCACGACGTCACCATTGCCTCCCTCACGGTCCCCGGCAATGTGTGGCTTGCGCCGATGGCGGGCTACACTGATGCCACGTTTCGCGCCGTGTGCGCGAAGCAGGGCGCCCGCCTGTGCTTCACGGAGATGGCCTCCGCAGATGCGCTGTCGCGGAACAACGGGACGACCCTGCGTCTGCTGGAGAAATCTCCCGACGAGACTCTCACGGGCTTCCAGATCTTCGGCGCCAGCCCCTCGGTCGCCGCGGCGGCGGTTCGGCGCATCGCGCCCCTGCGCCCCGCGATCGTGGACCTGAACTGCGGGTGTTCCGTGCCGAAAGTCCTCAAGGCGGACTGCGGCGCGCTCCTCCTGCGCACCCCGGCCCTTGTCGGTTCCATCGTCTCCGCGATGAAGGCTGAGACGGACATCCCCATTTCCGTGAAGCTTCGCCTGGGGTGGGACGCATCCAGCCTCACCTACCTCTCGTGCGCCGAGGCCGCGGTGAAGGCAGGCGCCTCCATGGTGACACTGCACCCCCGCACCCGTACGCAGGGATTCACTGGGAAGGCTCAGTGGAACCACCTGCGCACCTTGAAGGACGCATGCCCCGTTCCCGTGATCGGGTCCGGGGACCTGTTCTCCGCGCAGGACTGCCTGCGCATGATCTCCACAACGGGCTGCGACGGCGTCATGATCGCCCGGGGATGCCTGGGCAACCCGTTCATCTTCGCCCAGGCGGAAGCGCTGCTCCAGGGACACGCCATGGAGCCGCGCATCGGTCCCGGGGAGCGCCTCTCCACTGCCATTGCGCAATTGCTGATGCTCGCCCGCAGCGTCGGGGAAGCCAAGGCGTGCCGCGACATGCGGAAGCACTTCGTGGCGTACACGAAGGGACTGGAGGGAGCCTCCATCGTGCGCCAGAGCGTGGTCCACGCGGACTGCATCGACGAGTACGAGGAAATCGTGGAGAGCTACCTGCGGCAGTAGCGCGGCCGCGGTTGACGCTCCTCTCCCTTTCGTGTTTCATTCCTTCGTGGAAGACGCGAGCGATACCCTCCGCCACCATTGCGGGCTTGTGGGCATCTCCTCCGGTCGGGAAATCAATGTTCCGGAGCTCCTCTTCTACGGCCTGTTCTCCCTGCAGCACCGGGGCCAGGAGAGCGCCGGGCTGGCGTACCATCGACAGGGCCGGATCAAGTCCTACAGGAGCGTCGGCATGGTGACCAGCGCGCTCTCCCACTACCTGTCGGACGAGCATCCGTCACGGGTCGGCATCGGCCACGTGCGGTACTCCACCCACGGCACGAACAAGCTGGAAAACGCGCAGCCCATCGTCGTTTCGTGCAGCAAGGGCGAGATCGCCCTCGCGCACAACGGCAATATCTCCAACTCCGAGGAGCTGCAAAAGAAGCTTGTCGATGAGGGCTCGATCTTCCAGAGCACCTCCGACACCGAGCTGCTCCTGCACCTGATCGCCCGCTCGCGCCAGCCGACCTTCCGGGACGCGCTCATCGAGTGCCTCGGCGCCATCGAGGGTGCCTGGTGCTTCCTCCTGATGCACGACGAAAAGCTGTATGCCGTGCGGGATCCGTACGGCTTCCGGCCGCTCGTCATGGGCGTCCGGGAGGGCCAGGTGCTCATCGCCTCCGAGACCTGCGCCCTGGACATGTTCCAGGCCCGGGAGATCAGGGAGATCGCGCCCGGGGAGATGGTGACGGTCGAGGGCACGCGCATCAGCTCGGAGATGCTTCCGCTTCCGAAGCCGGCACACCGGGCCCACTGCATCTTCGAGCTCATCTATTTCGCGCGGCCCGACTCGACCATCTACACCCGGTCGGTCCACATGGCGCGGAAGAAGATGGGTGAGATGCTGGCCCGCAGCGACGACGTGAAAGCCGACATCGTCATCGCCGTCCCGGACTCGGGCAATAGCGCCGCGCTCGGGTATTCGGCCGCTTCCGGGATCTCTCTCGAGCAGGGTCTCACCAGGAATCACTACATGGGCCGCACCTTCATCCAGCCCACGGCGGCAATGAGGGAGTCGGGCGTCCGCATGAAGCTCCATCCCATTCGGGAAGCCATCACCGGCAAGCGTGTCATCGTCGTGGACGATTCCCTGGTGCGCGGCACGACTTCCCGGCAGATCGTGCGCCTGCTGCGCGATGCGGGTGCACGCGAGGTGCACCTCCGCCTCTGCTCCCCGCCCCTGCGCTACCCCTGCTTCTACGGCATCGATATCCCCACCCGGGAAGAGCTCATCTCCAACCGCCTGGATCCGGCGGGGATCGCGAAGGAGATCGATGCGGATTCTGTGCGCTTCCTCTCCCTGGATGCGCTTCGAGAATGCGTCACCGGGCCGGAGAACTACTGCCACGCGTGCTTCAGCGGCGCGTATCCGGTGCCCGTGAAGGATGCCCCGGTCATCAGGAAGAACTGACGGGAAGAGCTGAAAGGCAGAATTGAAATGAGGAACCGGTGAAAACGTACAGCGAGGCGGGCGTCGACATCGACCGGGGAGACCGGTTCGTGGACTTCATCAAGAGCATCCGCTCCCGCGCCGTGGACCCCGGCATTGGGGGCTTCTCCGCCGCGCTGCCGATCGAATCCCTCGGCTTCACATCACCCGTTCTCATGACCACCACGGACGGCACCGGAACGAAGCTCCTGGTGGCAAAGAAACTGGACAGGTTCGACACGATCGGCATCGACCTGGTAGCCATGAATGTCAACGACCTGATCGTGTGCGGCGCACGGCCCGTGGTGTTTCTCGACTACATTGCCTGCGGCAGGATCGACGAGACGCGCATGCACGACATCATGAGGGGCATCGTGCGGGGGTGCGAGCTCGCCGGCTGCAGTCTCGGCGGCGTGGAGACGGCCGAGATGCCCGACGTGTACGGCGCCGACGACTTCGACCTCGCCGGCTTCGCCGTCGGCATTGCCGAGAAGCGTGCGGTGCTCCCGCGAAAATCGGAGATCAGGAAGGGCGACTTGATCCTCGGCCTTCCCTCTTCCGGCATCCATTCCAACGGGCTTTCCCTTGCACGGAAGCTCATCCCGGAGACGGATGCCGACGCCTGGAACGAGATGCTGATCCCGACCCGGATCTACGCGGAGGAGATGAGAGCGCTCACCGATTCCGGCAGAGTCCTTGCCGCCGCCCACATTACCGGTGGCGGGCTGCTCGGTAATCTCCAGCGGGTGATTCCGAAGGCGCTGCAACCCAAGCTCACCTTCGACTGGACAGTGCCTTCGATCTTCCCGAGGATCCAGTCCGCAGGCGGCGTCTCCGACGAGGAGATGCGCGCCGTGTTCAACCTGGGAATCGGGATCGCCATGATCGCGCACCCGGAAGACCGCGCGGCCCTGCGCAGCATCGCCGGGGAAAAGGGGTTCGCCCTCCTGGACATCGGGGTGCTGGCCTGATGGCACGGCTGGCGGTGTTCGCCTCGGGCACGGGGAGCAACTTCGTTGCCATCGCCGCCGCCCTGAAGGCGGCGCACCGGCATGCACTCGAGTTCCTCCTCTGCGATGTGCCCGGCGCAAAGGCGCTCGATCGGGCGAAGGAGCTCGGGGTGCCAACGGTGCTCATGAGCTACGACGGGCAAACCCGTGAGGCCGTCGAAAAGAAGATGGTGAGACACCTGGAGAGACGGGGCGTCGACCTCGTGGCTCTTGCCGGGTTCATGAAGCTCCTCACACCGTACTTCCTTGATGCGTTCAAGGGACCGGTCATCAACCTCCACCCCAGCCTCCTTCCGAAATACCCCGGCGTCCACGCGATCGAAGAAAGCTACACGTCCGAAGACCCGGAGCTGGGAATTTCGGTGATCCGCGTCGACCAGGGTGTCGATACGGGGCCGATCCTGCTGCAGAAGTCCTTCCCCCGGAAGGAGTCTGAGACGCTCGCGGAAGTCGAGGGGCGGATCCACGCACTCGAGCACCAGTGGTTTCCACGCGTAATCCTCGAGATGCTGGATGCGATCGATGGGCCGGGGCGCGGCCCGCGGAGCAGCCCGGAGAAGGCACCATGAAGGTCCTCATCCTCGGCTCGGGCGGAAGGGAGCACGCGCTCGCATGGAAGCTCGCCGCGAGCAGGCGCGTGAGCGGCGTGTTCATCGGTCCGGGAAACGCGGGAACCGCCCGGGTGGGAACAAACCTGCCCGATGTGAACCTGCGGGCATTCGACACGATCGAGGCGGCGTGCCGGGAGAACGGAATCGATTGCGTGTTCGTGGGCCCCGAGACTCCGCTCGCGGATGGCGTCGTGGACTTCCTGGCTGTGCGGAAGATCGCCGCCATCGGCCCGGGAAAGCAGGCCGCGCAGCTGGAGGCCAGCAAGGCCTTCTCCAAGGCATTCCTCATTCGCAACTACCTGCCGACAGCGATGGCGGAGGAGTTCTCGCAGACTGCGCCCTTCGAGCGGTATGTCCGCGCTCACGCTGGTCGCCGGCTCGTGGCAAAGAAGAGCGGCCTTGCGGCCGGCAAAGGGGTCCTTGAATCATCCGACACCTCAGAGCTCCTCACCTTTGGCGCATCAATCCTGCGTGAAGACTCACTCCTGGTGGAAGAATACCTGGAGGGGTGGGAAGTCTCAATCTTCGGTCTCAGCGACGGCAAGGATTTTATCGTGCTTCCGCCCTGCACCGATTTCAAGAAGGCGCACGACGGTGACACCGGGCCGAATACCGGGGGCATGGGGTCGATCTGCCCCGTGCCATGGGTGGACGCCGCGCTCATGCGGAGAATCCGCACGCGTGTCGTTGAGCCCACCTACGCCGCGCTCCGCCGGGAGGGGCTTGGATACGCGGGCATCCTGTATTTCGGGCTCATGATCACGGCCGAGGGCCCCAAGGTGCTGGAGTTCAACGTGCGTTTCGGCGACCCGGAGACACAGGTGCTCCTGCCGATGCTGGGCGCCGACCTCGGGGAGCTGTGCGAGGCGATGACCGCGGGGAGCCTTGCAAGCATGACGGCCCCGGCCTCGAAACCGGGCGCTGCCCTCGGCGTCGTCATTGCCAGCCGCGGCTATCCCGAGAATGCCGAGAAGGGAGCGCTCGTCGCGCCGATCCCGGTTCCGCCGGATTCGGAGTCGGTCGTCTTCCACGCCTCCACGGTGTGCGACAATGCGGGCAGGGTGCGCACCGGCGGCGGCAGGTGCTTCACCGCTGTCGGCACGGGCCGTGATCTTGCAGAGGCTGCCGCCCGGGCGTACGCCGCCGCGGATACGGTGGGATTCGACGGCGCCTGGTGCAGGCGCGACATCGGAAGGAAGTTCATGCAATGAAAGATGTCCTTTTCATCATCGGGTCGGAGTCCGATACGCCGGCCGTGGAACCGGGGCTCAAGCTTCTTTCGGAAAAAGGCATGAGCTTCGAGCTGAAGGTGATGTCCGCGCACCGCAACCTCGAGCAGCTGGTGAGCTCACTAAAGGAGGAGGAGTCGGGATACCGGATCGTGATCGCCGCTGCGGGCCTTTCCGCGGCGCTCCCCGGGGTGGTCGCCTCACTGGTGAAGCTCCCCGTGATCGGTGTGCCACTGGCCGTTGGCTCCCTCTCGGGGATCGACGCGCTGCTGTCCATCCTCCAACTTCCGCGCGGCGTGCCGGTGGCCACGATGGGCATCGGCAAACAGGGAGTGCTGAACGCGGTGCTCCTGGCGGAACGGATCCTGAAGCTACCCCGCGGCTGATGCCGCCGGAGGCCTGACCTGAAGCCGCCGGGCAAACGCCGCGGCGCGCTGTGCGGGGTTTCCTGAAAGCCATCTCACCGTGTCACGCACCGTTGCCCGCAGGGGCCGTGCCTCATAGCCGAGAACTCGGTGCGCCTTTTCTCCACTGATCACGGAATTGCTCACGAGGGTTTCCAGCGCGTACCGCGTGAACCCGACGCGCGTTTTCCAGAGACGCGAGTGCAGGGTGGCGAGCGCAGCCGCGAAGAGGGCGAGGCGGAAGGGTGCGACGATGTTCGGCCCCCTGTGCCCCGTCTCCTCACGCACCATCTGGAGCAGGCCCCGAAGAGACACCCGCTCACCCCGGATGATATAGGTCTCTCCCCGCATTCCCCTCTCCGCCGCGAGGATCAAGCCGCGAGCGACGTCCCGCACGTCCACGAAGTCGAAGGCGCCGTCGACCACGACATGGCCGCCCGGTTTCATCCACCTGCGCAGCAGCCCGATCATCGGCGAGCCGCCCCGGGTGTGGTAGGGTCCGATGATGCCCGTGGGGCAGACGATCACCGCGTCCAGTCCCCTGGTCACTTCCGCAAGGACGGCCAGCGATCCCTCCGCCTTCGTCCTGTCGTATTCCCCCGCCGGGCTGCCGGGATCGAAGGGTACCGACTCGTCGATCCCCCTGCCCTCGGGCGGGCGTGCCAGTGCATGGATCGAGCTGACGAAGATCATGCGCCGCACGCCTGCCTCTCGTGCAAAGCTGGCCACGTTGGATGTTCCCACCACGTTCACGCGCCGCATGAGCTCGTCTTTTCCCGGCATGATGGAGATGATGCCCGCAAGGTGATAGACGGTGTCGATGCCGCGCAGGGCCTCGCGAACGGCTTCGCGGTCCAGGACGTCGCCCCGAACGACCTCGAGGGAGATTCCGTTCAACGACCCGGTATCCTCCTCGGGGAGGACGAACACCCTCATCTTCTCTCCGCGCTCCGCCAACTCGCGGACGAGCGCTGCTCCGAGATGACCGGCCGCGCCAGTGATGAGTATCATGAGGCCACCTCCGAAGACATGCCGGTGATGACCATCTGGACCGCGTCCCTGGTGACCTCGTCCCAGGCGGCGCCCTTCGGATCCAGGACCCCTTGCACGAGGATGCCGACGGCAAGCGCCACGAGCGTCTGCCCGGCGACCTGCGGATCCAGGGGGCGGAGGGAGCCCTCGTCGATGCCCCGCCGGACGATTCCCGCGAAGTACTCCTGGTAGCGCCGGTAGGGCGCGATGAACTCCTTCCACACCTCGGGATCCCTGCGTGCCTGCTGCCAGAACTCGAGGAAGAGCTGCACCCCCCCGCCGGCTGCGGAGAAGACGCTCTTCATCTGGCCCGCCATGGCCATCAGTCCCTCGGGAACGCTCGTCGATGACTGCAGGGCCCGGCCCAGCTCCACGTCGAGTCCCTGGAGCCAATCCTTCAGGAGCGCGATGAACATTGCCTGCTTGCTCGGGAAGTGATGGTAGAAAGCTCCCTTGCTCGTTCCCGAGGCCGCGCAGATCTCCGCGACGCCCGTAGCCTCGTACCCTTTCTCCGCGAACAGTCTCACCGCATGCTGAAGGATTCTGTTCCTTGTTTCCTGGCTTCTCTCCTGCACGGGCCCCTCCTCTCCATACATAGGCAGTCGATATAATCAGACCGACCGGTCGGTTTAATGCTATCCCAAAAAAAAGCAGATGTCCAGCCAGTGCAGGCGAAAACTCCTCTGCAAATTCCGCCACACCCCAACATGGAGCTTGTACCCAGTTTCAGGGTACATCTTCCATTGCTGCGTCGCCCTCGGTAAAAAGGCCGCGGACGGCCACCGCCGATTCAGCCGTTGCCGATGTGGGGGAAGCCCTGCTGCCGGCGGGCCTCGAACATGAGGATGCCGGCAGCCACGGAGACGTTGAACGAATCGACGTGCCCTGAGGACGGGATGCTCACCAGGAAGTCGCACTTCTCCCTTACCAGCCTGTGCATTCCCGAGCCCTCGCTGCCCAGCACGATGCAGACCTTGCCGTTGAGCTCGAGGCTGCCCGTAGATTGACCGTCCGCATCCGCGCCGAAGATCCAGAATCCCTGTTCCTTGAGGATCTCGAGCGCCGAGGCGATGTTCGGCACCACGGCAAGCGGGACGTACTCGCTCGCGCCCGAAGAGACCTTGCTCACCGTCTGGTTTTCCTGCGCCGATCTGCGGGAGGGGAGGATGACGAGCTGGACCCCGAACTGGTCGGCGGACCGCAGGATCGCGCCGAGATTCTGGGGATCGGTGATGCCATCGAGGACGAGAACGAGGCTCTTCTCCCCTTCCAGGTCTTTCAGGTGATGCTTGAGGCTGGAGCGCTGCGAGGCGGAGGGCCTCTCGAGCGCCAGGAGAACGCCGCGATGAGCCTCGGAGCCGCACAACCGAGTCAACTCGCCGTCATCGACCTCCGATACCGGCACACCCTTCCGCTCCGCGAGCTGCCGGATCTGGGAGATGCGCGGGCCCTGCCGTGAGATCAGGAGCGTTCCTGTGCCTGCTCCCTTCTGAAGGGCCTCTTCGATCGAATGGAAACCGTAGACGTGCTCAGCCATGTCTCAGTCTACGCCGAAAGTGCGCACCAGGTCAGGCTTGCCGCTCCCCGTCGTGTCACGCTCGTAGCGCTGGATGTACTTCCCGTCCGCCAGATAGACCCAGATGTCGATCTTCCCGCTGCCCCTGGAATCGATTTCCACCCTCTGCAATGCCCCATCCTTATAATAGTAAAACGTGTCCATCCTGCCATCCTGGTCGAAGTCCAGCTCCTCATGCTCGACCTTTCCCCGCTGGTCGTAGAAGACCCGGTAGTACACCGCTCCGCCGGCCGTGCGATCTTCCACGACGCTGTTCGGCGCACCCTGGGGGGGCGCCTGAGGGGCCGCGGGCACGATGGAATCGGCAGACGCATTCGGCAGGGCAGCGATTGCCAGGCAGGCCGCCGCGAAAAGCGAGAGGTGGCGTGTACGCATCATTCTCACATCGACACCGCGACGCTTAATATTCAGCTCGCAGTAGGCTGCGTGCGGGGGGCGTCTCCTTGCGGAAGACCAGGACATTCTGATGAATCAGGGACGGGATGTAGGAATACTGGTACCCGTACAGATGCAGTTTCTTCGAGACGTCGTACCAGATGAGGTTCGCCTTCCAAACCAGCCCCGGGATGCGGCGAAGCACCGCGGAAAGCTCCGCGGAGAGGCAATGATACTCATTGTCCCGGTACATGTCGCCGATGAAGGAGAGGAGGTACCCGGCCGGACGCAGCAGCGCCGCCCCCTGCCGGAAGATCGCCTCCATGCGCTCGAGCCACTCGTCCTTGGACGCGTATGCCTCTGAGCGGAACGCGGACAGCTTGCTCGCCCGCGCGGGCTTCGCCTCACTTCCCACTCTCTTGAACGTCCCCCGCGACCGGGCTGCGGTATCCATTTTCCAGTACGGGACGTCGGTAAGCACGCAGTCGAAAGTCCTGCCCCTCATCGCCTTCAGGGCGTCACAGGCGTCGGCCTCGATTGTTTCCTGCTCCGGCACCCCTTCCCGTGCGCACACCTCCTTGTAGATCCCGATCCATTTCGGGTTCACGTCGATCCCGACAGCCCGGCGTCCGCACAGCGACGCGCCCAGCAAGGTGCCGCCCACGCCCATGAAGGGATCGAGGACGACCTGGCCTTCCTTCGTGAAGACGCGCAGGAGGTCGGCGCACAGATCGGGCGGCTTCTGACCGCCGTGCTGGTTTCGCAGCGCATGCTGCATGTTGGGCGGATACGGCTTCGTGATCACCGATCGAGTCCAGAAGACCCACTCTCTCCCGGTGAGATCGTTGACCCGATTGTCTTCGGAGTAAAACCCGCGTGAGCTTCCGTCGGCGTCCAGGATTTCTCTCTTTGCGCGCCGCATCGGGTCTACCTTCCGACCTCGAGATGGAAGAGGAATTCGGTGACGCTTCTGCGGAGAGAGACGCCCGCGCCGTTCCCGAAAACCGGGTAGGAGATCTCCATCACCAGCGGCCTCCCGCGCGTGGACAGGATGGTCGAGATCTCATCGCGTGTGAGAATTCCCTCGGAGCTGTAGGAAAGGAACACGTGCGGGGCGCGGACGGCCTGGACGAGCAGGCGGAGGGCCTCCGCAGCCTTCTGTCTCCGGGAGAACGGGCTCTTCAGACCCGTTCTGTCGAACTTGCGCGTCTTGCCGAAGAGAGGCGGCTTCTCCCACCGCGCGAGATTTTCCAGCACGTGATAGTTGTCGCAGTACTGGCGGTGATTGTACGGGGGATCGAAATACGCCACGTCGGCATCGAGCTGTGAGGCGAGTGAGATCATGTCTCCTTCCCTCACGTCGATCGAGGTACTGGCAATGACATCAAGAGGCTGCAGGACGAACGGGGTGCGCACCCGTTCGTCGAGGACATGCCTGCCTCCGGCCCGGCTGAGGCCCCCGATGTGCTTTAGGAACGCGTCGTACTGGCCGATCGTGTTCGCCACCCGGTCGGCTGCCAGGAGAAAACTGGCCAGGAGAACGTCGTGCTCGACCGCGGAAACCTCCCCGGCCCGGCGGAGCCGTTCGATCTCTTCGCGCATGCCGTCCATCCGGCGGCAATTCTCCTCTGTGAAATAGGTGCCTGCATAGTTCTCGCTGATGTACCCCTGGGCCGGCGCGACGGCGTTCGCGTGGTCCATCAGCTCAGGCGTCCGCGGGCTCGAGGTGGTGAAGCCGCGAAGGATGACACAGTTCGAGCGCAGGGTGTCCACGGCGACGATCTTCCCCACTCCCCGGTGGGCCATGGCGAGACTGACTGACCCGGTCCCGAAGAAACCGTCGATGAAGGAGGCGGGCGTGCCAGCGATCGCGCACATCCTTTCCGACAACCATTCGCGGAGCTGGCGCTTGGACCCGAGGTACTTGCGGTTGTATGGAAGGACGGGCATTTCAGCCCCGGCGCGAGTCGTCGACATGCTCAAGAAGTTGGTTGACCTTCTCCGCGAGATCCACGAGTGCGTCGCTCCGGCGAAGATTCACACGCACCCCCCGTTCGCCGGAGAGAACCCGATCGATGTCCGCCGCAATCCTGTACACCGGCCCGGCAATCCGGTGCGACATGAAGATTCCGATCACGATGACCGCCACCATGATCGCCAGGTCGTTCAGGAGAAGGGGCGGAAGGATCACGAGGAGGATCCGTGGATCGGGCGCCTTTCCCTCCACCCGGGCAAGGCCGTAGTAGAGCGCCGTCAAGCCCGCAAAAAACAGAAGGCCGAGCAGGATCATGGAGAGCGAGACGGCGATCAGCCGGTACTGAAATCGTCCGTCAACCACCTTGATGCGCCGTGCCATTTTCCCCGTTGTGCTCATTCCGCTCCCTTCATCCTTCGTAGATCCGTGCAGTGGTCTCACCGACGAGCACCTCCCGCGCTCCCAGCGCGAGTGCCTCCAGCTCGTTTTCCCCGGGGAAAACGAGCACGGGGCCAAGGAAGGACACGCGCTCGCTGATCTCCTTCACCACGCGCGGGGAAAAAGCGAGCCCCCCCGTGAGCACCACCGCGTCCAGGCGTCCGTTTGTGAAGGCCGCGAGCCCTGAGATCGACTTTGCGGTCTGGTAGCACATTGTGCGGATGAGCTGGTCGCACATGGTCATGTCCAGCGTGCCAGCCCCCTCGGCCGACTGCTCGATGGCAGGAAAGTCGTTCGTCCCCAGGTAGGCGACGAGCCCTCCCCTGCCGGTGAGCATGAGCTGCAGGGCCTGGGGATCGTGCTGGTGAGCGAGAACCCACCGCATCCAGTCTCCCGCCGGGACGGTGCCGGCGCGCTCGATCGCAAAGGGCCCGTCTCCGTCGAGGGCGTTGTTCACGTCCACAACCATCCCGTTCACGTGGATCCCGATGGATGTGCCGCCGCCCATGTGGGCGACGACCAGGCTGCACTCTCCATACTGCTTTCCAAGTCTGCACGCCGCTTTCTTCGCGATGGCCTTCTGGTTCAACGCGTGGAAGATGGAGCGGCGCGGGATCTCGGGGATCCCCGAGTATCGGGAAACCGATGCGAGCTCGTCGACGACCACCGGATCCACGATGAAAGCGAGGATTCCGAGCTCCGAGGCCAGGGAATCGGCAACGAGCGCCCCAAGGTTCGATGCATGCCTGCCGTACTTCTCCGCAAGGAGATCGGCCTTCATCCGCTCGTTCACCTCGTACACACCGCCCGGCAGGGGCTTCAAAAGCCCTCCCCGCCCCACGACGGCGGAGATCTCGGAAAGTGGTATCCCGGCCTCGGCAAGACCGGCACGGACAGCCGCGTTTCGATACTCCAGCTGGTCCTGGAGCCTTCGAAACCGGGCAAGATCCTCCGATTTGTGCTGTACCCCTTTTTTCCATACCTCCCGGGCGTCCCGATAGATGGCGCACTTGGTCGACGTGGAACCGGGATTGATTGCGAGAACGGTGAAGCCCATCCGCGGTCATACTAACAGGCGGATCACCTTTCCATCAAGCTCATGCCTGCCGTCGAGGCTTGCCCGCAAGTCGTGGTGTTGGAATCCGGCCCCGAGCGTGTTATACTGTTGAGCACACAAGCTAATCATTCCCCAGCAAGGGGAACGAAGGAGGGAATCAGATGAAGAAGCTCTTGGTGCCTCTGGCAGCGATACTGCTTCTGGCGCTGGCAGTCCCCGCAGCCTTTTCCGAGGCGGAGCTGGGGATTGGCTTGACACCGGGACAGGTTGCCAACCCGCCCGATCTAAATAACGTTGACCCGATACTCAACTTCCATGTTGGCTGGAACTGGACGATCCTGTACCTCTCATGGGACGCGTATGCGATGCCGGACTACTGGGTGTACAACAACACGACGTACGTCGACCCGAGCAGTGGATATACGGTTCAGGGCTACTATGTGCCTGGCTTCCTGAACATGTTCGACATAGGCGCGAAGATCGTGTTGAAGCCGTTCATGGTGTACGCCGAGGTGGGAACGAACATGCTCTACCTCAGAGGCGGTGCGAACTACGGCAAAGTCGGTGTGAATGCCAGGCTGGGCGCGGGTCTGCATTTCGGGTTCTGGGGCATCAACCTCTCGGGAACCCAGGTATTCGCCAGCACCCAGGATCTGAGCGCAGCCATCCATCAGGCATCCCACGGAAACTGGTCTGACCTGACGCAGGGCATGGTTCCCACCCTGAACTTTGTCATCTACTTCTAAGGGAGGCAGAAAATGAAGATGCGAAAACTACTGCCCTTTGTTCTCCTTGCGGTGGGCGCTCTGTTCCTGCTTTCGGGTTGCGATGCGATGCTGGATGCGATATTCCCCAGCAACCAGATCAGCGTGGATGTATGGGTCACAGCGTACACTCACACTGACTATGCAGTTGGAGCCTACGTCAGCGTCACTCTGCATGACAACACGAGCGGCACGTCAAAAACCGCGACGACGACCTGGCAAAGCTACGACGGCTATTATGTGCACTACCGTGTCTCGTTCACCAAGCTGAAGGACGACAATTTCTCACTGACATCGACCTATGTGGACTACCTTGGCTACACGACCAGCACATTCTACATATATGACCCTTCGGGATATGGCTATGTGGGCAATGGTCTGAACTTCACAATGCCGTATTCAAACTCGGGAGACTCCACGGGCCATTCGATCACGGTCGTTCAGTATTTCCCATAGTCATCGAGGTTCGCAACTCAGAGCGCCCCGCCAGGGGCGCTTTCTTTTTCTCACGAGGGCTCCGCAGGCAGCGCCAGCGTGAAGGCGCTCCCTCCATCCAGGGAATGGTAGTCGAGGCTTCCTCCATTCGCCAGGGCGAGGCTGCGCGAGAGGTAGAGCCCGAGACCGCTGCGCCCGGCTCCGGAGAGAGGCGGCGCAAAGAGCGTGTGCCGCACGCTCTCATCGACTCCGCCCGCGGCGTCACGCACTTCGATGACCGCGCATTCGTCCTCGGTCCTCGCACGGATACTGATCGTTCGGGTCTCTTCGCTCGGGCACCTGCGGTAGGTCTCGGCTGCGTTCCGGAGGAGATTCAGGATGATCTGTTCCACGTCGAACCGGCGCGCGCGGAAGGCGACCTCGACGCCGAGGTCTGCTTCGACGACGATCCCTTCCCCCCGCAGGGCCGCGCCAGCCCTGCGAACCAGGGCCGTGAGATCCCGCGCCGCATCGAGAGTGCACGCCTCCTCTCCCCTGTTCGATGATATCCGCTCGAGCACCTCAATGGCGGAGCTCCGGGCCGTGTTCGTGTGCTCCACGATCAGGCGGAGGCAATCGTCCTTCTTTTCGGGCTCCTTCCGCGTGAGCCCGTGATGAGCGGCGAGCCTGACGAGAGAAAGGATGTTCTTGAACTCGTGAGCCGCACCGATGGCGAGGAACCCTGCTGTGGTGATTCGTTCCTGCCCGGCAAGCGCATTCTCGGCGGCAATCAGACGCCCAGAAAGGGAATGCGCCAGGTTTTCCCTCCCCGTGAGCCCGGGAAGGCTGCCGCGCCAGGCAGCCCTTTCAGGATATCCCTCCTGGAAAACCAGCCAGCCCGTGCAGAGGGAAAGCAGAAGCTCCGGCACGGCGGCCAGCGGCCCGAGAGTCAGGAAAGCATCGACGCCTGCAACCCGGGCTCCGGCAAAGCCAAGCCAGAAAGCGCCGGCCGACAAAGTGGCGAGGGCTGAAAGCGAGCGCTTGCTCTTCCAGATCCGGAAAGGAATCCCAAGCGGAACCGCGGCAAGAAGGGCACTTCCGAAGGAACGAAGGGCCATGTACGGGATGGTGCTCTCGTACCCGAGAGTGCGGGCAAGCAGGAGGGTACATGCAAGTGCAATGGCGGCTCCCGCGAACGCCCCGAACAGCCTCCTGCCGCAGGCGCGGATGAGAAAGGACCCCGCCGTCCAGAGCAGGGTGAGGAGAATCAGCTCATGAAGTGCCGTGCCGCGCCGCAGCAGGAGATGGATCGAGAGCCCGATGAGAAACGCGGCAAGGAGAAGAGGGACTGAACGCCGGACGCATGAAGGGGTGCGCAAGAGCACCAAGGCAGCCTGCGCCGCCAGCAGGCTCACGGCAACCACGGCAGGAACCGAGACGACATTCTGCATTAGAGCATCCTACAGCAGGGGGAGCCGGTCGTCTATCCGATGGAAGTGCAGTGAAAAAATGCGGGGAAGGCGAAAAGGAGGAAAAGCGTCCTTCCCCGCGAGAAAACAGCTTTCACGTCTGTTCAGGCCGCGTCACCCCGCGAAGGAGACTCCCGCACGTGCGAGACGTCCCCACCCGGAGGGGCCTCTCACATCCAGGCGCCTCCGCCGCGCACCCCGGGCAGGACCCTCGCTCCGGGCATCCGACCGAGCCCGCGGGCGAACTGCTGCCTGAGGTGCCTCATGTACACCCGGAGCTTGTCGGGTCCCATGATCTGCTGCAACTGCACCTGCGCTGCCAGGAAGGTCTTCTGCATGGCGGCACGGGCCTGGGACAATTGGTCAACCAGTCCGTTCACTGCCTGCGTGTCGACGGCGCTGGCGACCATGGCCTTGTCGATCTGCGCCCGCAGGAGCCGTACCTGGGCGGCGTCCTGCCTCACAGCCTCCCATGTCTTCGCCTGGATATCCATCACCTGGCTCGCCTGGGCGTCCGTCAAGCCGAGCTGCTGAAGCATTCTCCTCTCGGGAGCCTGCTGCGCTTGTGCAAACAGAGCAAGGGGCATCACCACCAGCAGGGCCGACAATGCAAGTCGTTTCATGGTTCAAAGTTACTGCGCCGGGCGGTGGAATCCCATGAATGCAGGATGAATGGTGCAGAAAGTTGTGTTATATAATGGCCCGTGGAGACAGACAAATGTACACCGCGACCAGGACCTACCATTTCAGAGATGACACTTTCAATCTGGCCTGTGAAATCTGGAAAAATGAGATCCTCGACCATGCGAAGTCACAGAGAGGCTTCGTCCAGATGATGTTTCTCACGGCGCGTCCGAAGGCCATGGCAATCGGAATATGGGAGGACAATCTCCACGCCCGAGCATTTATGGAGACAGGCGTTTTCAAGAAGCTCATGGGAAGACTGCAGGCACTGGTCGCCGAACAGCCTCTGCAGACTGTCTGGGAATTGAAGTATTTCGAATCCCGCTCGACACACGAGTGAAGTCCGGTCCCAGTTGACAGCGATTGACCCTCTGGTGTTATCATCGGCTATCTATGCATAGACTGTCTATGCATAGATAGCCAACGCCTCTGGAGGAGGGTCGATCATGCGGAAAATGCTTCTTGTAGTGATCCTGCTGGGTCTTGTGGCAAGCGGATTGCCGATGACTGCCATGGCCCTGGGGCTTGACGTCGAGGCAAAGGTGGGGGCGGGAGTCGCGCTGGGCACGACGGACAACGCCAGCGTCACTGGTACGGCCCGGATGGCCGCGGACGGCGGAGTTGGCATCGACCTCTACCTGATAAGCCTCGGGTCGATCGACATCGGCGTATCGACCGGGGTCGAATACTCCTACCTCACGTTCCACAGCACGTGGAGCAACTTCCCGTTCGCCGGCGTCGATCAGACGACCGACTCGAAGTACAACTACATCAACGTGCCGATCGCCCTGATCGGGAGCATGCCGGTCGGCTCCTCCCTCACGCTGGTGGTGCGTGCAGGAGGCTTCATCGGCTATTTCCTTTCGGGAACCGCTGACAATACATACAGTAACCCCATTGTTCCCAGCAACACTGCAACCCTTGATTCCAGCAACACGATCCAGTGGGAATATGGGCTTCACCTGAGCGCCGGTACAGACATCGGCCTTGGCGGGAACCTTGCCGTATCACCGGCGATTCAGTTCGACATGGGTCTCACCGACACCTCAGTGAATGGCGGCGCGGCCGGCAACTTCAAGGATACGTTCTGGTCCCTGACACTGGCAGTGGGGATCAAATACAAAGTGTTGTGACCGCCCTTGCGGTCATCGCCCGAAAATGAGAAAGCCGCCCGGAACCCGGGCGGCTTTCCTGCCGTCTACTGCTTCAGCTCGGAAAGCGGGATGGGACGGGGGTTGGTCTCCTCACCGTTGGAAGTGGCGAGCTCCTTGAGTAGCTCGCGCGCCTTCGCGTTCAGCTTGGTGGGGATCCGCACGACGATCTTGAGGTACAGGTCCCCGCGCCTGCTGGAGGAGTGCAGCTCGGGGATCCCTTCGCCCTTCAACCGGAGGACCCGGCCATTCTGCGTGCCGGGGGGGATGCTCACCCGCACGGTCTTCTGGTCGAGTGTCGGCACGACGATGTCCGCGCCCAGGGCAGCCTGCGTCATGGAGATGGGGATCGCGCAGTACACGTCCTTGCCGTCCCGCTCAAAGCTCTCGTGCGGCTGCACGCGGAGGAACACGTACAGGTCGCCGTCCTGCGCCCCGTTCGCCCCCGCGTCTCCCTGGCCGGCAAGGCTCAGGCGCTTGCCGTCCTCGATGCCGGCAGGAATGGTGATCGTGATCGTGCGCGATTTCCGGAGGGTGCCCGCACCCCGGCACTCGGAGCACGGCTTCTCGATGATCTCCCCTTCCCCGTTGCAGCTGGGGCACGTGGAGGCGATGGAGAAAAACCCTGAATTCCTCCGGACCTGGCCAGAGCCGCCACAGGTGGGGCACAGCTTCCTGCCGCTGCCCTTGTCTGAGCCGGTGCCCTTGCAGACGTCGCAGCGTTCCGCCCGGGCGTAGGTGACTTCCTTCTTCACACCGAAGGCCGCTTCCAGGAAGCTGATCTCCATGTCGTAGCGCAGGTCGGAGCCGCGCTGGCCGTAGCCACGGCTGGACGAACGCCTGCGGGAGCTTCCGCCGCCAAAGAAGGAGTCGAAGATTCCGCTCACGTCGCCGAAGATATCCTCGAATCCCTGGAAGATCGTGGAGAAATCCTGCGCCGTCGGCTGGCCCATGCCGTTCAGGCCCGAAAAGCCGTACTGGTCATAGGTCTGGCGCTTGCGGTCATCGGCCAGTATCTCGTAGGCCTCTGTGGCCTCCTTGAATTTCTCTTCCGCGTCCTTGCTCCCCGGGTTGCGGTCCGGATGATGCTTGATGGCGAGCTGCCGGTAGGCCTTTTTTATGTCTTCGCGGCTGGCATTCTTCTGAACGCCCAGCACTTCGTAGAAGTCTCGCTTGGCCATCTCTTACTCAACGACCTCGTAGTCCACGTCCTCGGCGCCCTCCCGGGGACCGTGCTCCCCGCCGGAGCCCTTGCGGGGCTTCGCGCCCGTCGCCTCCCCGCTGCCGGAACCATTCGCGGGCCCGGCGGCCTTCGCGGACCGTGCAGAAGCGTCCTTGTAGACCTCCTCTGCAAGGGCGTATGCCGCGCGCTGGAGCGCCTCCATTTTCGACGTGATGAGCCCGGGGTCCTCTGAAGCCAGGGCCGCGCGCAGCTCCGCCGCGGCGGTCTTCGCCGCCTGCCGGTCCGCTTCGCTCACCTTGTCTCCCAGGTCCCGCAGGGACTTTTCCGTTGAATACAGCAGGGAGTCCGCAGCATTGCTGGTTTCGGCCCGTTCGCGCTCTCTCCTGTCCTCCGCCGCGTGCGACTCGGCGTCACGCACCATGCGCTTGATCTCGTCCTCCGAAAGGCCCGAGGAGCTTTCGATGCGGATCTTCTGCTCCTTGCCGGTTCCCAGATCCTTTGCCGACACGTGCACGATGCCGTTCGCATCGATGTCGAACGTCACCTCGATCTGGGGGATGCCGCGGGGCGCGGGAGGAATCCCCACGAGGTCGAACCTTCCCAGGGTCCGGTTCTGCGCCGCCATCTCGCGCTCCCCCTGGAGCACGTGGATAGAGACGGCGGTCTGGCTGTCCGACGCGGTGGAAAATGTCTGGCCCTTGCGCGTGGGGATGGTCGTGTTGCGGTCGATGAGCTTCGTGAACACGCCGCCGAGAGTCTCGATGCCCAAGGAAAGTGGAGTGACGTCGAGCAAAAGCACGTCCTTGACCTCGCCGCCGAGGATGCCTCCCTGGATCGAGGCGCCGACCGCCACGACTTCGTCAGGGTTGACCCCCTTGCTCCCGTCCTTGCCGAAAATATCCCGCACGATGGACTGCACCGCGGGAATGCGGGTGGAGCCGCCGACGAGAATGACGTGGTCGATGTCTTTCGGGCCGAGGCCCGCATCGCGCAGCGCCTGGAGGCAGGGTCCGCGCGTCTTCTCGAAGAGGTCCTCCAGGAGCTGCTCGAGCTTGGCCCTGCCGAGGGTCTGGTTGAGGTGCCTCGGCCCTCCGCTCTGATCGGCGGTGATGAAAGGCAGGTTGATGGTCGTGGTCTGGGCGCTGGACAATTCGATCTTGGCCTTCTCCGCCGCTTCCTTGAGCCTCTGCAGTGCCATGCGGTCCCGCAGCAGGTCGATCCCTGCCTCCTTGCGGAACTCCCCGACGAGCCACTCGATGATGCGCTGGTCGAAATCGTCGCCGCCGAGGTGGGTGTCACCGTTGGTGGATTTTACCTCGAACACGCCGTCCCCGAGCTCCAGGATGGAGATGTCGAATGTCCCGCCTCCCAGGTCGTACACGGCGATGGTCTCTTCCCGTCCACCCTTGTCCAGGCCGTAGGCGAGCGCAGCCGCGGTGGGCTCGTTGACGATCCTCTTCACGTCCAGGCCCGCGATCCGCCCGGCGTCCTTCGTTGCCTGGCGCTGGGCATCGTTGAAATACGCGGGAACGGTGATCACCGCATCCGTCACCGGCTCCCCGAGATAGTCCTCCGCGGTCTTCTTCATCTTCTGCAGTATCGCGGCGGAAATCTCAGGGGGAGAATATTTCGTGCCGCGGATCTCCACGCGCACGTCGTTGCCCGACTCCATCACCCTGAACCCGACTCTGCTCGTCTCTGCCCGCACCTCGTCGACGCGGCGTCCCATGAAGCGCTTGATCGAGTACACGGTGTTCTCGGGATTTGTAATCATCTGGTTCTTCGCCGGCTGGCCGACGAGCCGCTCCTCCCTGTCGGTGAAGGCGACGATGGAGGGTGTCGTGCGTTGACCTTCCGAGTTCTGGATGACCACGGGCTGGCCGCCTTCCATGATCGCGACGCAGGAGTTGGTCGTACCGAGGTCGATGCCTATGATCTTGCCCATCGAGGCATCCCCCTACTTCGCCGTCCGCGGAGGCCCGTCCGGGCCTTCCTTTGCCCCGCCATCATTTCCTTCCTTCGGCGCCCCTCCCTCGGCTGCGGGAACCATGACCTTCACCCTCGCAGGTCGCAGGACACGCTCGTGCAGGTAGTACCCTTTCTGGTAGTCCTCGACGACCGTGGGCTTGCTGCCGGCGGGCCCCTCCACCCGCAGAACGGCCTCGTGCCTGTTCGGATCGAACCCTTCCCCGACGGAAGTGAAGCGCTTCAGCCCCCACCTGCTCTCCAGCATCTCGACGAACTGCTTCTCGATCATGCTGATGCCCTGGAGGAAGGTCCCGAAGTCGCGGGACTCTTCCGCCGAGCGGATGGCGCGCTCGAAATCATCGATGAGCCCGATGATGTCGTTCAAAAGCGTTGCATTGGCGTAGCGCGCGGCATCCTCACGCTCGCGGAGCATCCGCTTGCGGAAGTTCTCGAAGTCGGCCTGCTTGCGCAGCAGCTTGTCCTTGAGATCTGCAACGTCCTTCTCCAGGGCGGCAATCCGGTCTTCGGCGCTCGCGCAGGGGCCTTCGTCGGGCGCACCTTCAGCGGCCGCGGAGCTTTGCGTGGGCTCGGGGCCGGAGCTATTCTGCGGCCCCTCGGATACCTCTTCCTGGTCCTTCTTCTTCGACATCAGTACCGCCTGGGGAGAAATTGTTTAAGGTAAAGGTAACAGCGCTCTTCGCGTCGGGTCAAGCACTTTCTCAGGGGCGGAAGAGAAGCCCGGGGTCTCCCCGGGGAATACTCTCCGCTTCCTTGCGCTTCGCCTCGTACCCCGGGCGTCCCATGATGCCGTACGCGAGCTGCTTTCCCTCTTCCACACCGGGCTGGTCCAGAGGGTCGATGCCGAACAGAGCGCCGGCAACGACGGTCTGGACTTCCAGCAGGTGGTAGTACTCACCAATGCTCCCCGGGCTCACGTCCGGGAACGTGATCGTGCTCACCGGTCGTCCCGCCTTGGACAGCGCGATCTCCGTCGCCATCTCCTCCGCGGCCAGCAGCTCGTTCAGCGTGTGCCCGCCGAGATACGCAACCGCTTCGAGACCTTCTCCCACGCGCGGGATCTGCACGGACTGGCCGAACTTCTCCACCGTCAGGAAGGTATAGACCTTGTCGTCGGGGCCCTCCTTGTAGAGCTGGACCTGGGAGTGCTGGTCGGTGACACCCAGCGCCTTGATGGGGGTCGGCCCCACGGAAACAATGTTCCCTTCCCGGCCCAGCTTCTTGCCGAGGCTTTCCGCCCAGAGTTGACGGTACCAGTCAGCGAGAAGATACAGCTGATCGGCATAGGCGAACATGACGGAGATCGGCCGCCCGGCCGCGTAGGCGGAATGATGGAGCACTGCACCAAGGGAAGCGGGGTTTTCCATCAGCTCGGCGCTCGAGAGCCGGGCATCCATTGCTTCGGCGCCGGCAAGCAGCCCCCTGATGTCGATGCCGAGGAGCGCCGCGGGCAGCAGGCCGACCGGCGTCAGTACCGAGAATCGCCCACCGACGCCATCCGGTACCTCGAACGTGGTCCAGCCCTCATCACCCGCGATTGTGCGGAGGGCCCCCTTGCTCCTGTCCGTGGTCGCTACGATGTGGTCCTTCGCGGCCTTCGCTCCCAGCGCATCGACGAACCACTTGCGGAAGATCAGGAGCTCGGACATCGTCTCCGCGGTGTCACCGGATTTGGTGATGACGTTCAGGAGGGTCTGCTTCGGGTCGAGTGCCGCGAGATACGAAGAGATCCGCACCGGGTCGATGTTGTCCAGCACCACGAGCCGGGGCTCCTTCTCCAGTGCAGGATACGGGGCGCGGAGCGCGGAGTTGAGGGAGAGCAGGCCCAGGGCGGATCCGCCGATTCCCAGCACGACGACGTTGGCGTAGCTGCCCTTCATTCGGGCCGCGAACTTCTCGATGGGACCGACGTCCTGCCGGGGCAGCTCGTAGAAGGGAAGCTTCCCCGCTTTCCTCCGGGCAAGCAGCTCTTCATGCACGGCCCGCACTCTGGACCGGTACGATTCGACGACTTCTTTCGAGAGCGGCGGGATCATTCTGCGGTAGTCGATCGTGAGTGCCATCAAGTCCTCCTTGTCCGCGGCCCGAGCAGAGCCTGCTTCAGGCTGATCGCGCCCTGTCGGCAGGTCTCCTGGCAGCAGGAGCAGCGGATGCATGTGGTGAAGTCGTAGACCGGAACCCCGCCATTTTTCAAGGCGATGGATTTCGGAGTCATTGGACACGCGGTGACGCACTCTCCGCAGCTCGTGCAGAGAGCGGCATCGATCACCGGTTTGGGCACGATCAGGTCCCGGGCGATGCGCAGGGCGAACGGCGGCAGCCGGAGCGAGGCACTGCGGGGAGGCATCCTGAATCCGCGCTGGATGTAGTGCGCAATGTTCTCACCCCTGAGCTCGATGCTCTCGGGATGAGCGTTGCCCAGCCCGCTCTCGTGCGCGATCCGGATCTGGGGAACGGACAGCGGGTCGATGCCCATGATCCTGCACCCGACCGCATCCGCGGCAACCGGATCGTCGGAGACGATCAGGAGCCCCACATCGACCAGCTCGCCGCTCCCCGGGCCGTTTCCCTGCATCGCCTTCACGGCATCCAGCACGACCAGCCGCGATCGGACGAGGCCGTTGAGATCCACGATCATCCGCGAGAAATCCTCCATGTTCGGATGAGAGACGTGGAACTGGGCTTTTCTCCCGCCGGGCACCACGCCGAACGTATTCTTCAGCGCGCCGGTCATCACCGTGAACGCATGCGTCTTCAGGCGCGGAAGGTTGACGATGGCACCGGCGCCCAGGGCGCCGCGGGCCACATGGAACCGCCGGTCCTGCAGTCCCTGGGGATAGCTCACGTCCTCGCCGTTCTCGAAATCGGCGAGCGGAATTCCCAGGGCCTCCGCCTCTGCAAGCAGCCCGCAGCGACGGGCGGCAGCCAGGGGCCGGGAAGAGAGATTGGGTGAATCGCCAAAGGTAAGGCGGGCGCCGTGCTCCTGGAGCACACGCGCGACGGCGGAGAACACGGCCGGGTGGGTCGTCACACCCTTCTCGGCGGCCGCGGCCATGAGCATGTTCGGTTTCAGGAGAACGGGTGCGTCGGCCGCCGCCGTGTCCCGCACGATGCCCGCGATGTCGAAGCCGGAGAGCGCCATCCGCACCGCCGCGAGCACCCGATCCCCGTCGTAGTCGCGACAGGCCGCCAGGACGACCGTGGAGGCCCCCCGCACGGGTCAGACCTTGGGTGCGAGCTCCAGGATGAGCTCCACTTCGCCCCTGCTGAGCTGCGTGACGCGTGAGATCTCCTGGACGGACCAGCCCTGGTGGGATAGCTTCACGACGGTTTCCCGCTTGTCCAACGGAGGCGCGCCGCGGTCGGGCTTCTCCTTCTTCGTCTCCGCCTTGATGATGGATTCCAGCAGCCGTACCTGCTCCTGGGCCTGGCGCCCGATCTCCTCGAAACGGGTCTCGGTGCGTGCCATCCACTCCCGCGAGCTCTGCGCCTTTTCCAGCCGGGATTCCAGCTCCACCATGATCCCGTTCAGCTTGCCCACGGTTTCCATGGCTGAATCCGCGTCCTTCTTGTTGCCCGCCAGCGCGTCGTACTCCGAGTGCAGGTCCTGGACCTTTGCGGCGAGATCGTCGGCAGCCCTGTCCGACTCTTGAAGAGATTTCTCGATCCCCTCGAGGCGCTGGAAGTTCCTGTCCACTCCTTCCGAGGTGATGCTGAGGATCTCGCGCTTCTTCTCCAGCCTCTCGAAGCCGCCCTCCACCGCCTTTCCCATGTCTTCGAACTGGCGGATCTTCGCCTGGATCTGCTGGAGGGCATCGTTGCTGGAGGAAAGAGTGTTGATCTTCAGATCCACGTCCCGGGACAGGGTCATGATCTTCTTGAACTCGCCGTCCATCTCCTCGATGCGCCGCTTCTCCCCGAGGAACCGCGTGAGCTTCACCGAGACCTCGTCGGCGATCTTCTTCGTGCGGGAAAGCTGGACTTCGATCTCCGTGATTTCGGAGCGATCGGCGTTCAGCTTCGCCATCTCCTTCTTCATCTCGTCGATGGTGCCCTCCAGGGCGGCCTTCAGCGAGTCCGCGCGCTCGAACAGCCGCGTCTGGGACAGGAAGTTCTTCACCCGCCTGTCGATCTCCGAGATGTTGCCCGAGAGCAGCCGGTAGCTCTCTTCGATCTTGCCGAAAAGCTTCTCCTGCGTCGCCTCGGACTTCTCCCGGGCATCCACGAGCTGCTGCTTCTGCTCCCTGATCCGTCCCTCGACGTCGGCCTGCGCCTCGCGCATGCGCTTCTGGCTCTCGAGCTGGAAGGCGTCGAGCTGCCCGCGCAGCGTTTCCATTGCGGCGTCGGTGGATTTCGCGAGCTCCGTCTTGAAGCTGGCCACCGATTCTCCCATCTGGGAGATCTCCGCGCGAAGCGCCGTACGGTCCTCGCTGGATGACACCAGGAGGTCCTCGCGCTGGGCGGCAAACCCGTCGCGGATCGCGCCGATCGACGAAGCCGCCTCCCCGGAGAGAGTGGAGATCTTCTCCGCGATCGCAAGCTCCGCCTCGGCAAGCTGCTGCCGCGCCTTTTCCTCCCACACTGCCACCTCGGCGCGGGAAGCCTCGAACATTTCCGCAATCTCCTTGCGGCCGGTGTCCAGCTCGCCGGAGAGCTCCTTGAGACGCGCCTCGATCTCCCGGTGCATCTTCCGCGTCCCGGCGTCCACCACGTCCCGCACTCCCGCCAGGTCCTTCTCGAAGGACTGCGAGGCGTCCTTCTTCACCTTCTCCATCTCCAGGCGTATCGATTCGCGCAGACCCTGGATGGACTCGTCCGCGGCGGCGATGCGCTCCTTCACGTCGGTCTCGAACACTGTGGCGCGCGTCTCCATCTCAGACTGCCAGGCCTGCAGCTTCTCCTGCATGGCGCTGGAACGCTTCAACAATTCCGCGAAGAACTCGTCCTCGAAAACGGACAGCTTCTTCTCCACGTCCTGGTAAGCACGGGTCTTCAGCTCCGCAAGCCCGACCTCCAATTCCGCCATCCCCGCCCTGAGCTGCTCCCGTGCGCCGGATGCTCCGGCGACCTCCGCCGTCCAGCCCGCAATCAGCTCGGCGCTCATCGCCTTCATCTCCGTGCGGACGCCGGCCGCCATCTTCTCCATGGTCTGGGAAAGGGACGTTCGCAGGGCGTCCACGTCGTGTGCGGACTCTTCCAGCGCCTTTACGCGGTAATCGACGTCCCCCTGGTAGTCGGAAAGGCGCATCTCGATCGTCTGGATCGATTTCGCCAAGGCCGATTCGTCTTCCTGGATCCGGGCGCTCAACCGGGCGAACACCTCGTCTTCCAGCGTCTCTCCCCTCTGGGTCGCGCCGGCGAGCTTCCCCTTCAATTCGAGCTCGAATGCGTTCAGTGCCGCGCCCAGCTCCGCGAGCCTCTCTTTTTCCGTCTGCTCCTCACGCGCTTCCAGGCGGGCGATGTAGGCGGAAAAATCCTTCACCTTCTTCTCCGACTCCGCGAGCTGAAGGGAGAGAGAGGCAGCCCTCTCCTCGGCACCCGCCATGACATCGACCCGGGCAGCCACCAGCTCGTCGCGCGCGTGCGCGGCGAAGCCCTCCTGGAGTTCCGGGATCTGCTTCTCGAGGTGCTCGAGGCGCTTCGAGGATTCCTCGATCCTGCGGCCCACGCCGTCCACGAACTCTGATTCGTCCTTAATCCGCAGGAGGTTCTTGTCCACCCTCGCCGACATGGCGGTAAGCTCGGCGAGTGCCTTGTCGTACTCAGCGAATCGGTTCTGGATTTCCTCGATGTCGGTGGTCCTGCCCTGCAGGAGCTCCTCCACACCCCGGGCGCGGATGAGGATTTCCCTTCCCGTCTTCAGGTTCGCCTGCAGCTCGAGCGATAGGTCTTTCACCTGCCCGGTCCGCTGCTCGACGAGCGCCGAAAGGTTCTCCGTGATCTTGTCGCTGAATCTTTTGAGCTTTTCGAGCGATCTGTTGTTCCTGTCGAGCGCCCGGTAGACGACGAGTATGAGAAGGACGACGACGAGGGTGATCAGATCACCAATAGAAAAGATCATTGTCCCCTCCCCAGGAGTTTTTTCAATTGTACTGCTATATACCCGAGGTGTCAACGCGCGTTGCGCGGGCGGCCGGCTGCGCCCGCACTTGGGCGCTCATCCCGCCCGGATGACGTAGGGAATGAGGCCTTTGGCAGGAGCGGCGCCCGCTGCGGGCGTGAAACGCCACCTGCGGATGGCATCGATGACCGCGGCGTCCACATCGGCGTAGCCGGACGACTGCTGGAGCGCCACGCCGCCGATCACACCGTCAGGAAGCACAGTGAAGCTGACAGTGACGGAAAGCGTGAGGCCCTGCGTGCTGACCCACGAGGGGATCTTCGGGGAGGACGTGGAAAGGAGCGTGCGCCCTTTGCCCGAGTCTCCCCCGCCCCAGACGACGCTGTAGCTCTGGCCGCTGCCGGTGCCTGCGCCGCCGCTTCCGCCCGTGCCGGAGCTCCCACCGGCCCCCGAGCCTCCGCCCGTGCCGGTGCCCGTGCCGCCGCGGCTGCCCCCCGCGCTGGCGCCGCCCGAGCCTGTCCCTCCGCCTGTGCCCGCGCCCTTCCCGGTTCCCCCGGCGGCGAGAGCCTTGTCCAGCTGGCTGAGATCCAGCGATCCGGCCGATGCTGACCCCGAGGAGCCGGTCACTGGAACCCCCGTTCCGCTGCGCTGTACGGAGCTTGCGCCGCCGCCTGACGAAGCGGCCGACCCGGTGCCCTTTCCCTGCTGCACCGGCGGGACGCTCGGCGCCGGAACCGGGCCGGGTACCGAGGGGATCCCCTGCGGGACACCCGTCCTTCCGCCGGTCTCGCGGAACGAGGGACCGGCCGCGGCGGGTGCAGTGGAATCCGCAGGCTGAGTCCTGGGCGTGGGTATGACGAAGCCGCCTGCCTCAGTGCCCTGGCCGCCCGCGGGTGCTGCGGAGGCAGAAGGCGGGCCGGCGGCCGGTCCGACGAAGACCGGGCCGGTGCTGTCTGCCGCGCCAGCGGCAGGACCTCCGCCGGCCCCCCCTGCCGCGGCCGCCGCATCGAAACCGGAATCGGAAGAGACCTGCAGGTCGATTGCCATCGGCGGGGTCGCGGGCGCGCCGCCGCTGACTCCCACGCCGAGAGCAAGCATCGCGAGAATCGCCGCATGGACCACGCATGCAGCCGCAATGCTTGCCAGGATGCGCCGCCGGTCCGCCAAGTGCCCGCCGTCCAAGGTCGCGTCGCTCATAGGCTCATGCTCAGGGATCCGGTAAGCCGGAATCCCGGTGTTATGTAAGCGTTGCGGGCGATGCCCCACCGGGGCCCGCCCAGAAGCGGGCCGAGGAGATCGTCCCCGTCGATCTGCAGTTTCACTGCATCGATGATCTTCCAGAATCCCGAGAGGTGCAACACAGGCTGCTGGAACGTGCCGTCGGCAATCGGGCCTGCGGACGCCGTGAGGCTTCCCCCGAATCGGCCGTTGGGGTCCAGGCCGAGAAGGCCCGCGGTGATGGCGTCAATCGGCGTGAAAAACAGGCGGTCAATGAACTCGTGACTCCATCCGGCAGACAGGGAGAATGCCTGCGTGATCCCCCAGCGCAAGCCCGCGTTCGTGGAAAGCTGCACGCCGTACGCCTGCTGGACGGGGAAAAGCCCGGTCGTGCTGTTCAGGGCGGTGGAGCCGAAGGGCATCGCATCGTGTGCCATGAAGGAGGCCTTCAGCGTTACGGCGAGGTCGCGCGTGAGAGAAAGCTGCGCCGAGGAATCGGCATACCACCCCCGGTCGTCATCAAGCTTCCTCGGGAGGGCAAGCCCGTTGAAGGAGAGAATGTCGTGCATGTCATACGGGACCACCTTGTAGCCTCCCTCGAGTGAGAGGGTGAGGAACTCCAGAGGGGTGCCCGTAACGGAAAGGAAAAACGGGAACAGGCTCAGCCCGGCGCTGTTCCAGAACCACCCGGCGGATGCCTGCACCACGAACGTGGCCGGAAGATCGAAGCTGAAAACCGAGGCGATCTTCACCCGGTGCAGCTGGTCCTGCCCGCCAGCGAGGTAGGACTCGTCGCGATACCAGTAGTGAGTCTCCAGGCCGATCGTCACTCCGCCGAACCGGGCTTGGGCCGACAGCGCAGGGGCGAGGTGCAGCCCGCTGGAGGGCAAGGGCTTCGATGGTTGGGTGGCCTGCAGAGTGAGCGAATCGAGCCCGCCGCCGGCTTCCAAGGCCAGCGTCAGCCAATCCGCAGGAGAACCGGAGAAGGAGGCGGTCCCCGCCACGGCGCGGGCGAGTGCGGACGAGTAGCCCCCGGTAGTGCTCAGCCCCTGCAACCCGGTCTCATCCTCCTTGAAGCTGCCCGCCAGATCCGTGTCCACCCCTGCCAGGCGGAACTTCAAACCGCCGCCGAGGCTGTCGTCGCGGGTATTGAAGCCGGAGCCCGGATCGTGCCCGGAAAAGCCGTCGAGTGTTTCGTGGTGGAATTGCAGGGAGAAGCGCGGGTCGGGACCGAGGGTCTTCAAGGCCACGCTTCCCGAGATAGCCTTCAGGCTGCCCGCACCGAGCTGCACATCTGATGAAAGCAGCCGGTCGTTCGACGGTCGTGCAGGCCCCTCTGCTTCCACGGCCGCAGCGGGAATCGTCGGCTCGCCGACGGCAAGCTCCCCTTCGCTCAGCGCGGGGATAGTCCGCACCGGCGGCAGCATGTCCTCCTCGGGAGGCAGCTGCGCCTCGACCTTTTCCACGCTGAGGTCTTCCACCTGGAGGACCACCTGCGGCATTATGATGTCGGGCTCGCCGGGCGCGACTGCGGGATTCGTTGCCGGTGCGCGAGAGGCCGGCTGCGGCGCGGGAGCTTCCTGCGCCGTGCACGGCAACGCGGAGAGGGCGAGTGCAAGAAGGGCCGGAGCGATCTGGACTTTCACTGTGCTCCTCCCTCGAGGAGACGCGCCTTCACGGTCCAGTCCGAATCGGGAAAGCCCGCCTCCAGTCTCTTCACGAGCGCCGCCACCTCGTCGGGTCTCTTCGCCATCTGCATCATTTCGGCGGCGCGGTATATTGCCGACGCCGCAGAGCCCGGATCGACTTTCGGAATCAGCGCAGCGGCCAGGAACTGGCGCGCGGCCTCGGACAGGTCGCCCTTGCGATAGAAGTATTCACCGATGAGCATCTGTGCCTGCGGCGCCCCCTGGGGACCGCCTTCCTTCACCACGGGCAGAAGCATCCGGTAGCCCGTCTCCGCCCTGCGGTCTCCGCTGTAGATGTACAGCCGCGCGAGGTCCAGGGTTGCCTGCCTCTTCTTGTCCCCGGTTTCACGGGCGATGACCGCGGAAAGGGCTGCCTCTTTGTCGCCTTCCCCGGTGGCCAGCAGTCTCACCTGCTCCGCGCGGATGTCAGCGTGGGCCGCACGGGCCTGGTCGGGGTACTCCGTGAGAAACCGCGTGTACAGCTCGAGTGCCCGCGGGTACTGCTGCGCCGCGGCGTACGCCTCCGCTGTCAGATGCAGAGCCGGACCGCGGAATGAGCTGTCACGGTATCCCGCCACAAGCCGCTCCCAAAGCAGAGCTGCGGCCATCCCCTCCCCCGCGGACTGGGCAGCCTTGCCGCCCCAGTACAGCGCGGCGTCCACCAGCTTGCCCCGGGGAAAGCGCGTGCGATAGTCGTCGAACGCAGCGCGCGCTTCCGGGAGCATCCCCTGCAGGTAGAAAGTCTCGCCCCGGCGGTAGGATGCATCTTCACGGAGGGGACTGTTGGGGAAGGAATCGACGAGCTTCTTGTACGCATCCGCCGCCTGCCGGGCCTGCCCGGCATCGGCGAGCGCGCTCGCGTAGTCGAACAAGGCGTCGGGCGACCATGGCGTGGGCGGAGATGCTCCGGCAATGCGAAGCAGGACCGGCGTCGCCTCGTCGAGTTTTTTCAGGTTGAGGAGGCTCTTTGCATACAGGTACTGGCTCTTCTGCGCCAGGTCACCCTGTTCAGCCTTCGCCGAAACGCCGGCAAACGCCGCCGATGCCACCTCGAACTCACCCCTGCTGAAATGGGACCACCCGGAAAGGTACGAGACCATCGGTGAGAGCTCGTGCGAGGGATACGCCGCGGCCAGATCGTCGAACACTCGTGCGGCGCTCGCGAAGTCCGACATGCGCAGGTACGCCCAGCCGAGGTAGTATCTCGCATAGGGGACGATGACGGAAAGCCCCGCCTTCTGCGCGGCGGCGGCCTGGATGGAAGCGAGGTCGGTCACTGCGCGGCCGTAGTCCTTCGAGGTGATCAGGGCAAGCCCCCGCAGATACGATACCACAATCGCTGCGTAGGGATCCTGCGAATCCAGCGAGGGATACTGGCGGCGCACGGCGTCTCCTTCGCGCGCGATGTCAGCATACCGCTTCAGGAGGAACAGGTCCTTGAGATAATCCAGCCGGGAGCGCAGGTCATCGGGGTATTTCGCCGTGTAGTCCTTCAGCGCATCGGCCGCCTCCGCGGTCCGTCGTGCCCCGTTCAGCAGCACGATCTGCAGGCGAGCCAGCTCCTGGCGCACCGCGGGATCGACGTCCTGGCGGAGGAGGTCGCTGGCCAGGCGCGCCGCCTCATCGGACTTCCCCTGCCGGTACAGGCAGTACGCCAGGAGGTATCCCGCCTCCGGCGCGCGCTTCGACGCGGGGAAGGCGGCCCGAAACTGGATATACGAGCCGGCTGCCGAGGCATAGTCGTCGGACATCAGGGAGAGATCACCGAGGCGGATGATGACGGCGCCCGTGCCGGGTTTTCCGGCAGAAAGGAAATCCTGGAGGACCTGGCGGGCTCCCGCCGGGTCTTTCCGCGCGAGCAGGATTTCAGAAAGGTAGAGGGGGACGATTTCGTTGACCGGCACGTCCTTTCGCGCGTTCCATGCCCTTCGGAGGAACGGTTCCGCCGCATCCAGATCTCCCAGGCGGAATGTCTCCGCGCCGATTCTCGTCCACAGGTCCGAGAGCACGGCGGTGCGGCCGGCGAAGCGGGCCTCGGCTGCCTGGGTCAGGTCGCGCATGCCCTGGAGATCTTTTCTGTGCTGGGCGGCTGCGAACAGCCTCCCGTAGGCCACGAGGGAGACGTCATCCGGGGCGCCCACGAGCTGGATGTAGAGGGGCTGGGCGTCATCGGCGCGTCCCGATTGCCACAGCGCCTCGGCCCGGAGGAGAAGGAAATCGCTCTTCCAGGGCTCGGGGAATCCCGAGGGGTCGGTCTTCTGGGTGAAGGTAAGCAGATCGCCGAAAGAGCCCTGCCGCTGGAGGATGGAGCCCAGCACCACCGAGGCGTAAGGGAAGAGGCGCGATGCCTGGTAGTTCGTCGTGAGGAGACTGAGACTTTCGCGCGCACCGTCTCCATTGGAGAGGGCCTGCAGGGCGAGTGACTTGTGGAGGAGTGCCTGCGGGGTGAACTCCGGGTCAGAGGGTCCGGCGAGGAACTTGTCCAGGCTGTCGACGCACAGGGAATAGCTTTTCAGCCCGTAGAGGGAGAGGCCTTTCCACAGCGGGATGAATGAGAAGTACCTCGTGGTGCGAAAGCGGACCTCGATGTCGCCGATGAGCTGCACCGCGTCCCTGTAGCGGTCGAGGCGGTACATGCAGACGGCGCGCCGGTACTGCACGTCCGCAATCCGTTCGGACAGCGGGTACGCCGCAACGAAGGCGTCATAGGTTTCCAGGGCCGCCGTGTAGTTCTTCCCAAGATACCGGCTCTCGGCTTCCGCGAAGAGATCGTTCTCGGCAGGGGCTGCGACAGCTTGCCCGGCCCCGCCCAGAAGGAGGAGGAGACAGACGATGAAGGATATCATCCTATAAGAAATGATACTCCGCGTGAGGGTGTTATTCAATTCTCGGCGGAGCGAAGCCCCCTTCCGAGTCGATCCTCACGAGATGTACGTATTCACCCGCGTAGCGCCGTGTAAGGGAGGCGAGGCTGGTCCGCAAGTTCCTCTCCATCACGGCGACCTGGAATGCACCCGTTCGGTCGAAATACGGGAAGAGGACGATCAGGTGATGGTGCTGCCGCAGGGTCGGGGTGCCTTCGGACACGGCGAGCGCAGACGGCGCGTTCACCGATCCGACATAGAAAACGCCCGGGTTTCTGCGCGCAAGAAAGTACAACAGGAACTCGAGCTTCGGCACGGGGTACCCGACATCCCTGACGTACGAAAGGCGGTCTGAATCACGCACATCGATCTGCGCATCGGTCGGTGAGACGCCGGTCTGCGCCTGCGCGATGGTGCGGGCAAGGCCCCTGCTCCAGTCCAAGCCGAAATATGGGTCCAACTCTTCCTCGAAGCGTGTGCTCCAGGTGTTGTTGCGTGCCGCATTGCGCGACTTCAGCGGCGCAATATCCATGGTCTTGCCGGCAAGCGGCGCGTACAGGCCGTCCACGACCCATTTCGCGAATCCCGAACAGTTGAAGCCGCCCTTCCCCGCGGGCGCCCCCGTGGCGATGTACACCATCCGGCCGGCCCCATCCATCGCGCCGTCGTCCATGTCGCGGAGCCGGGGAAGCAGGGGCTGCAGCCTCTGCACGATTTCCTCGATCCTCCGATCGCCGGGACCCGGGGAGGGTGCGAGAACGAGGGGCCAGTTCACCACCGCCGCGCTCCATTCCATGACCGATGCGAGGGGCGCGGTGAGCAGACGGTCGAACGACACGGGCAGCGCGATCCCGGTCTGGAACGGCTCACCGATCAGGTAGACATCCATGAGCGTGCGGTCGCCCCGGGGAAAGAGCCTCAGGTAGGTGCCGGGCCCGTCCTGGACAAAGACCTTTGCCTGAATAAAGCTGCCATCCGCGAGACTTCTCTTGATGATGAAGGTACCGGCACCGTCAACGGGATAGTCGACGCCGCGCTGGTTTGCGAAGACGAGGTACAGGGCGCCGGATTGCTGGTCGGACCGGAAGAGGACCTTCGCTGCACCCGCTGACTGGGAGATGACCTGCATGCCGGCAGCTGCCGCACCGCGGGCGGGAGCGAATATGAGATCCGCCAGCCGGGTCCTGGCCTCCCAGTTCTCGGCCGGCACGTCGTACGAGGCAGGGGCGCCGATCTCGGTGCCCGCGAAGCCGTTCACGGCGGCCAGGACGGTCAGCGCAAGCACGACGGTGAGCCTATTCAGCCAGAACTGTATCCTCATCGATGCGGTCCTTCAGAATCCCGCGCCGCGCGGCCAGCACCAGCGGGTCCAGCGCGAACAGCGGACTGATTTCCACGGCGTGCCGCGGCCGACCCTGCTCGTCCCTCGGCACTTCGACGCCGACCCCGCTCAGCCATCGGGCCGCCTGTTCCAGCTGGCCCTGGAGGCAGCTGGCGATCGAGTCCTGCCCTTCCCGGTTTTTCAGCGGGGAGAACTCGTCGGCGCGGTCCGTCTCGAAGAAAAGCGCACGGTCGGCGAGGGGAATCGCGTCGAAGACGAACTTCTCCATCTTCACTGCGTCCCTCTCCTGAATTTCGGTGCCTTGGGGAGTCGGATTGAGCGTCTTCGCCTTCTTGCGCGCCATGTGCCACGGCAGGTGAAGCTGCGGGCTTTCCAGGAAGGGAACATCCAGGATGTGGATGGCGATGGAACCCTGCCCGTAGTACAGCCTGCCCTCCGGGCCCCGCGCGTGCATCCGTGCCTCGTCCAGGTCCGAGTACTCGATGACGAAAGGCTTCCCGTCAGCCGTGACGATGATGCCCAGCTTCTCCTCGGGATATGCCTTCTCCACCACCTTCGCGGAGATGCGCGATCGTGCGCGGCAGTGGAGACCGAGAAACACGGGATCCGGAACACGGACCAACGGATTGTCCACCTGGAAATAGAAAAGGTGCTCGACCCTCTGCTTTCTCATCACGGCCAGGGACCCGGACTGCCGCAGAGCCTCGATCACGCCGCCGTGCCCGTTCGGATTGAAGAACAGCCCGCCGTCCGGGGCCATGAGGAGCCGACCCTCAGGGGAGAAGGAGGGAAGGCTGCCCTGTACGAACATGTGGACCGTGTCCTTTCCCAGGCCGAACCACTTCTCCGTTTCAAAGTAGTCCAGCGTCGCCTGGTGGTTCTGGGGCCCGGTCATGATGAGCCAGGGGATGTCCGCGCCGTACCGGCGGCGCGCGGCCAGGAGCTTCTCGGCGAACAGGGCGAAGAGGGTGAGCTTTCGCAGGGGAGTGACGGGAAACATGCCCTTGGGACCGTCGAACCCCAGCCGCGATCCCTGTCCGCCGGCAACGGTGAGAAACGCCGTCCGCCCCCGCCGAATTTCCTCCTCGCCGGCCTCGCGCGCCGCTGCGTCGCTCCTGCTTTCCGAGAGAGGGATGTAGGGGGCCGGCGCGAGCTCCTTCTCTTTTGTCGGGCCAGGCAGGCCGCCGCTCCCGTCATCCCGGGTGATGAACCGGCGAAGCTCCTGCACCACCGCCAGGTCCAGCGAGGAAAGACCGTCCAGCAGCCTCTGCCGCATCGCCGCGGGCCTCTTCTCCCAGAAGGCAAAGAGGTGTTCCTGGCCGATCTCCTCCAACCGATCCCGTACCTCGCTGTGACCCATCGCTTCTCCCTCGGGAGCTGCCGTCGACCCGCGGCGCGCCGTCATCAGCGCCTCGATCAGGTCCGAGCGAATCCGGGCAAACCGGGCGGAGATGTCGGGATCCGCTGCGCCCAGCTCCTCCCACATGCGCCTCTTGGCACCCTCGATCGTGAACTTGCGGTCATAGAGGAGGTGGCGGAACCTCATGAGCAGCCGGACCTCGTTCGCCGAGTATTCGCGGCGCCCCGTGAGCCCTTTCTTCGGAGAGAGCAGCGGGAGCTCGCTTTCCCAGTAGCGGAGCACGTGCGGCTTGACCCCGAGCAGCCGCGCCACCTCGCCGATGCTCCACGCCCTCATGACGCCCGCTTTCTGCTCTGCTTGAACTCGACCGCCACGGGCACGAGGGCGAAGCCCAGGTCCCGCCGGATGCAGTTCTCCAGGTACTGCCCGTAGCCCAGGGGAAAGCCCGACATCCGGTTGACGAATGCCACGAACCGGACAGGGTTCGAGCTCACCTGCGTCATGAAGCGGATCTTGTAGTTTTTGCCCCGCACGGGAAGCTTGTAATGCGCCAGCCAGGTTTCGAGGGCCTGGTTCAGCCTGCCCGTGCCCACCCTTGTGTGCAGTTGCTCCCAGATGACGAGTGCCGTGTCCAGAAGTGCGCGCACGCCGTAGCCGGTGAGCGCGGACACGGGCATGATCGGCGCGAATCCGAGAACGGGGAACTGGAACCGCACCAGCTCACGCACCGTCTCGCGGAGCTCTTCCGTGTCCTTCTGCAGATCCCACTTGCCGGGGACCAGCACGACCCCGCGCCCCTCCTTCACCGCTTGCGCCGCGATCTTCTTGTCCTGGTCCACGATGCCCAGGGAGGCGTCCATCATCAGGAACACGATGTCGGCACGGCCGATGCTCTCGATCGCCCGATTCACCGAGTAGTACTCGACCGGGTCGGTCACCCTGCTCTTGCGCCGGATGCCCGCCGTGTCGAGAATCCTCAGGCTCCTGCCCTTGTGCGTGAACGTCCCTTCGATGACGTCCCGCGTCGTGCCCGGGACCGCGGAGACGATCGAGTGATCCTCGCCGAGCAGGCGGTTGGCGAGACTGGACTTTCCCGTGTTCGGCTTGCCGAGGACCGCGATGCGGACAACAGAGTCCTCGGGCGGGCGGGTCGCCCCGCGGCGTGCCGGCGGCCCCGCGGACAAGGGGCCCTCCAGGCGCTGCTCCAGGAGCGCGGCGGCAGTCTCCTTGAGACGGTCGATGCTCCTGCCGTGGGCCGCGGAAACGCCGATGACGTGCGGGAACCCGTGCGCATGGGCGTTCCACACCGAGGCGTCGCGGTCCGGCGTGTCGACCTTGTTCACCACCAGGAGAACCTTGTCGGAGAACGGCCTCATGATGCGGATGAACTCTTCGTCCAGGGCAGTCGATTCCACCGCGTCCAGGACGAGAAGAAGAAGGTCCGACTCCCGCGCCGCCTTCAGCGTCCGGCGGGAAACGACACCGGCAAGACCCTCCCCGTCAATCGTGTAGCCGCCGGTATCCACCAGCCGCACCCGGCCACCGCCCATCGCGCATTCCACCTCGACCGGGTCACGTGTCACCCCGGGGTCGGAGTGGGTGATGGCCCTCCTTCGGCCGATGAGCACATTGAAGAGGGTCGACTTGCCGACGTTGGGCCGGCCGACGATCACCACTTTCGGGAGCTCACCACGAGGGGAAGTCAAGCCGCTCCTCCATCCAGCCCCGCACCGCGTGCTCGATCTCCCGTCCGGACTTCATCGGCATGAGCGTGCGGACGAAGGCCTCCGCCTCCATGCTGCCGACGGAGCGGACGATCCGCTTGATGAGCGGGATCCCGATGGGGCCCATGGAGAAGCTGTCCAGGCCGAGCCCGAGCAGGACGACCGTGGCCAGCGGATCGCCTGCCAGCTCTCCGCACATGCCGACGGGGATGCCGTGCGCGTGCGCGTTCTCGATGGTCGTGCGGATCAGCCGGAGCACCCCCGGGTGGAAAGGCTCGTACAGGTAGGCGACCTTCTCATTGCCCCTGTCGACGGCGAGGGTGTACTGGATGAGGTCGTTGGTGCCGATGGAGAAGAAATCCGCGCGCGCCGCGAGGATATCCGACGTGACGGCGGCGGACGGCACCTCGATCATAATGCCGGTCGGCACATCGGGGCGGAAGGGGCGTCCCTCGCGGGTGAGGTCTCCTTTCACCTCGGCCATGATCTCGGCGATCTTGTCCAGTTCCCCCGGTCCCGAGATGAGCGGGAACATGATCCGAAGCGACCCGTGCACGGAGGCGCGCAGGAGCGCGCGGAGCTGCGTCTTCAGGACTTCCGGACGGGCAAGGCAGAACCGTATGGCGCGCCATCCCAGAAGCGGGTTGCTGTCCGCCGCGAGGTGATAGCCGGGCGTGACCTTGTCCCCGCCGAGGTCCAGCGTACGGATCGTCACCGTCCGTCCGCCCATCGCAGAGAGGACCAGCGTGTACGCCGCAAGCTGCTCCTCTTCGGTCGGGAAGCGGTTCGGCTGGATGAAGAGGAACTCCGAGCGGAACAGCCCGATGCCGTCCGCCCCGTGGGCGAGCACGCCCTCCGCCTCCTCGGGCACCTCGATGTTGGCTTCGATGGAAAGGCGCTTCCCGTCCACCGTCTCCGCGGGAAGGTCCCTCTGCTCCTTGAGCATGAAGTACGTGCGCTCCCAGTCGCGGCGCCTCTCATCGTAGAGCGCCCGAGTAGCCTCGTCAGGGGCCACGATGACTGTTCCGCGGTTGCCGTCGACGATCACCTCGTCGCCGGTGTGCACGCATCGGCTGATGTCGGAGAGCCCCAGGACCGCGGGAATCTCGCCCGCACGGGCGAGAATGGCGGTATGCGAAGTCTTGCCGCCAGCGTCTGCGGCGATCCCGAGCACGAGCTTCCGGTCCAGCCCGAGGGTGTCGGACGGCATGAGGTTGTGCGTGACGAGCACCGACGGCTCTCGGATGTCGGAGAGCCGCATCCGGGTGGTGTACAGCAGGTGATCGAGCACGCGGTTGCCCGCATCGGTGAACTCGACGGTCCGTTCCCGAAGGTACTGGCTGTCGGACTGGGCGAGCTTGCCGCTCATTTCCTCGACGATCTGGAGGAACACCCATTCCACGTTCCTCCCGGTCGCGGCGAGGGACTCCTGCACGTTCTTCTTCAGCTCGGGATCGTCGAACATGAGGAGCTGGGCCTCGAAAAGGGACCCGTCCCTGCCAGCGACAAGCTCCCGCACCTCGGCGGATGCCTTTTCCAGCGCGGTAATGAATCTCCCGTATTCGGATTCGACCTGCGAGCTGGAAATGTCGTACCGGGGGACGGAGACCCTGTCTTCCAGGAACAGGAACGCCTTCCCGCGCGCAATTCCGGGGGAAGCACTTATTCCCGTGAACTCCATCATGCGGCGTGAGTATAGCGGTATTCAATGGGCCTGTCAAATTGACCGATCATTGAATGACGGGAATGGCGACGAAAAAAGGTACACGGACGCGATCCGGCCCCGCGCGGCACCGCGGGCTGGGGTTTCTGTTCTGGGTCTGCCTCGCGGCAATTGCCGTGGCGGTCGGAGTCGCCGCGCGCGAGCCGCTGAAGGCGGCTTTCGCCCAGCTCAGCGGAAAAGCGTCCACCGTGCCGGCACCAGCGCGCCAGGCGCCGAAGGTCACCGTCGCCCCTCTCACGGAGGCGGAGCAGCTCCAGAAGAACCGGCCGCCGGCTCCTGCCGTGCCCATCGACCGTCCGCAGCAAGCCAGTCCCGTCGAACGAAGCCAGCCGGCCCAGCCGGAGAGGCCTGTCATCCGCAAGGCGCGGTTGTACTTCGCCTCGGTGGATCAGGCCGGGAAGATCCAGCTGAAGAGCGTCATCAGGCCGATCCCCGCGAGTGACTCGCCGCTGAGGGATACACTGGAGAGTCTCCTGAAGGGGCCCACTGCCCAGGAGCTGAATCTCGGGCTTGTCTCGATGATTCCCACCGAGGCTCGACTGCGCAACGTGACCGTCAAGGGTGACACCGCCGTCGTGGACTTCAGCGAAAGCTTCCGCTTCAATCCGCAGGGCCTTGAGGCGATGGACGCGCAGCTGCGCCAGGTCGTCTATGCGGCCACGGAGTTCCCGTCCGTGAAGAACGTGCAGATCCGCATCGAGGGAGCGACGGTCCGCTACCTCGGCACCGAAGGGATGCGGCTGGACGCACCGCTTTCGCGCGCCTCATTCCAGAACTAGCCGCAGGAGAAATAGAAATTCCCTGTTGCCCTTCCTCCCGGGAACGGGTGAAGGAATCCGCTTCTGCACCTCGACGCCCTCCGCGGCCAGGCGCTGCACCAGATCGTCGACGATCGTTCGCACCTCGTCAGGATCACGCACCACTCCCCGGAATCCGGCGGGCGGCCGGCGCAGCTCGAACTGGGGCTTCACGAGGAAGATTCCCCAGCCCTCTGTCGTCAGACCGAGGATGTGCCGGGCTGCGCCCTGCAGGGATCTGAAGGAAAGATCCGCCACGGCACGCGCGGGAGGCGGAACCAGATCGGAGCGGTTCAGGCTCATGATGTTCGTGCGCTCCAGGGTCTTCACCCGGGAGTCGCTGCGCAGCCGCCAGTCCAGCTGGCCTTCACCCACGTCGACCGCATACACGAGCGACGCCCCGTGCTGGAGGAGGCAGTCAGTGAAGCCGCCGGTCGAACAGCCGGCATCGATCCACGCGGCACCGCCGCAGGCTACGCTCCATGCCTCGATGGCGGCCTGAAGCTTCTCTCCGCCCCGGGACACGAACGCCGGCGCCGGGCGCAGCAGCACCACGGCATCGGGAGCCACCGGTGTCCCCGGTTTCACCACCTTCTCCCCGCCCACCGACACGTGCCCCCGCAGAACCTGGGCTCGAAGCTCCCTCTCGTCGCTCTGGGGATGGAGGGCCTTCAGCAGATCGATCAGGGGAATCTTGCGCGCGGCCATGTCAGACCGTGGACAGCTGCCGTATCCTTTCGATCTTCACGGCAAGGCCCGTGGAAAGATCGATTACCAGCAGCACGCCCTGGATCTCCGCCGCGGAGTTCTGGACCTCCATCTTCAGCGGCATCTGCGTGAGGCTGCGTGACACCGCGGTCTCCTTTTTCATCCCGATGACGCTGTCGACCGGCCCGGTCATGCCGATGTCGGTGATGTACGCGGTGCCGTGCGGGAGGATCCGCTCGTCGGCGGTCTGCACGTGGGTGTGCGTACCGACGACCGCGGAGACCTCGCCATCGAGGGAGAGGCCGAGGGCTTCCTTCTCGTCGACGGATTCCGCGTGGAAGTCGACGATCGTCGCTTTGACCCGGGAGCGGAACTGCTTCAGAAGGGCCTTGCCCACCTGGATGGGGTCGCGCAGCGGAGAAAGATTCACCCGGCCCTCGAGGTTGATGACGAGAACCGCAATGTCGCGCACCGTGACGATGCAGTGCCCCTTCCCCGGTATCGCGCCCGGCCCGCTGATCACGGGATAGTTCTCCGGCCGCAGAAGGGTGTCGCTAGTCTGAAGGACGGGGTAGATCTCCTTCTTCTGCCAGATGTGATTGCCCGAGGTGATCACGTGGACGCCGCTCGCGCGCATCCGCTCGGCGATTTCGGGGGTCAGGCCGAATCCGTCGGCCGCGTTCTCTCCATTGGCGATGACGAGGTCCGCCTCGAGACGCCGCGCGAGGTTGGGAAGACCGACAAAAAGGGCCCTGCATCCCGGCTGGCCCACGATGTCGCCGAGGATGAGGGCCTTCAGCATGCGCGCACTCGATGACATGTGCGCGCCCTAGCGGGCGTACTCGATGACGCGCATTTCCCGGATGATCGTCACCTTGATCCTGCCCGGGTATTTCAATTCGCTCTCGATGCGCTTCGCCACGTTCTTCGCCAGCTCCTTGGCCGCATCGTCGGTGATCTTCTCATTGTTCACCAGGATGCGCAGCTCGCGCCCGGCCTGAATGGCATAGGCCTTGTCCACGCCGTCGAAATCCTCCGCGATGGACTCCAGGTTTTCCAGGCGCTTGAGGTAGTTGTCCAGGGTTTCCTTGCGCGCGCCGGGCCGGGATGCCGAGATGGCGTCCGCGATCTGCACGATGACCGCTTCCACGCTCTCCGGCTCCACGTCCCCGTGGTGCGAACCGATCGCGTTGAGGACCTTGGGATCCTCACCGAGGCGCCGGGCCAGGTCCATGCCGACCTCGATGTGGTTGCCATCGCCGTCGGCCTCCACTCCTTTGCCGATGTCGTGCAGGAGCGCGGCCCGCTTGGCGAGCTCCACGTTCGCGCCCACCTCAGAGGCGATCATCCCCGCGATGAGGGCCACTTCCTTCGAATGCGCAAGCACGTTCTGACCGTAGCTCGTGCGGAAGTGCAGGCGGCCCAGCGTCCGGATGGCCTCGGGGCTCATCGTGTGGATCCCCACCTCGAAGAGGACGCGCTCGCCCTCCTCGTAGATGGTCTGCGTGATTTCCTTGCTGACCTTCTGGACGATTTCTTCGATCCGCGCCGGGTGAATGCGCCCGTCCGAGATCAGACGGCTGAGCGCCGTCTTGGCGATCTCCCGTCGGATGGGATCGAAGCACGAAATCACCACTGCCTCGGGGGTGTCGTCGATGATGATATCGACGCCGGTCAGGGTCTCGAGCGTCCGGATGTTGCGGCCCTCTCGGCCGATGATCCGGCCCTTCATCTCATCGTTGGGCAGGCTCACGGTGGTCACGGTGACCTCAGAGGCGACGTCCGTCGCCAGCCGCTGGATCGTGGTGATCAGGATGTCGCGCGCCTTCTTGTCCGCGGCGAGCTTCGCTTCCTGCTCGATGAGGTTGATCGTCACCTGGGCGTCATGGCGCGCCTCGTTCTCGAGGCTCTGCACGAGAAGCTTCTTCGCCTCCGCCCTGCTCAGACCAGAAACCCGTTCCAGTTCCGCGGCTACCCGCTCACCTTCTTGCTGCAGCGCCGCTTCGGTTTCCGCGGCTGTCCTCTCCCGGTTGCTGACCGCTCTTTCTTGCTTTTCAAGCGATTCAACGCGTTTTTCTAGGTTTTCTTCCTTCTGAAGGAGGCGTCTCTCGATGCGCTGGAGCTCGATCCTGCGCTCACGTGTCTCCTTTTCCAGTTGGTTGCGCTCGTGCAACAACTGGTCCTTGCTCTCAAGTATCGCCTCTTTCTTCTTCGCTTCAGCTTCCCGGAGGGCCTCTCCGACTATCCGGGAGGCCTTCTGTTCGGCCGATGAAAGCTGAAATCGTGCAAACAGCCATCGAATTAGCCAACCTAGAAAAACACCAGCGAGAGGAAGAATGAAGTACAAAAGTGTGCTCATTTCCTTCCTCCACTAGAGTTGGTAATCATTTATAGCTTAAATGAGAATACAGGCTTTGTCAAGGGTAACGGTTTGCCGTTTTTTGAAACAGAATTGCGTGGCAGAAAGCCAAAAGTAGTTACCGAATAACAAGCTTCGAAAGCATGACGTCCATTGAGACATCAGTTTCGCCGGAAAACGAAAGAAACAGGTACGCTTCCTGGCTTCGGAATATGGCAGGTATGAAAAGGACTCTTTTCATGTAACGAATATCTTCCTGGTCGAATCGTGTGCTCAGGAACCGGACCTCGGCGGGATTCTTGTCAATCGCCACCGCCTTGCGCGCGAGCAGGAACCCGGAATTGAAGGGCTCGCCTGATTCGAAGACGCATGTCTGTATGGACTTGTCGTTCAATCCGACCGTCAGGTCAGGAACGAAGCCCTGCACCTTCTTCAGAAGAAGGCCGGCGTTCACCGCGGACACGCGCCGCGACACTTCCACCAGGGACTTCATCTGCGTGGTATGAGTAAAGGAGCGGGGATACGATGAGAGGAACTCGTCGTAGTCGAGCCCGTTGCGCTTGAGCCGAAGCGGATTGGCCTTCTCTCGGTCGGTCGTGAGTGTCTCCTCGCCGACCGGAGCTTTTTCCACGGAGACGACTCTCGAGAGGTCAAGCGTGTCCTCGTCCCGAAGGAGGTCCCCGATCCCCCCCGTTCCCGGCTCCTCGCCCGGCGCTCCCGCAGCGGAAGGTTGCGCGGGGGTTTCCTTCTGCGTGTGTCGCACGACCTCCTGCGCTATCTCGCGCAAGGGGCTCTCTTCACGCTGCTCCCGCCCCCTCTCACCTTCCTTGTAGACCTCTTCCTTGATCCGAAAGACACCATTCTCCATCACGATGGCCGATTTCCCCTCCTCGACCATCCTGTTCAGGTCCTCGATCGTCCACGCCTTGACGGCACCCGTCTGCACGAGCGCCGCAAGCTCGCTCTCCAGGTCTGCTTCGGATGCTGCGGCGCGTGGCGCCTCAGTCAGCCCTCCCGCCTCTTCCTCGACGGCCTCCAGTTCCTCGAACTCGGCAGGCACCTCGGGAGAAGGCGGCGTTTGCGCTCCGCGCGCGGCCGCTTTGGCACCCTCCAGCTCCTCAGGCTCTTCCTCGTCGCCGCGGCCCGGGCCGCGAAAATCGTCACTCCCCATGATCAACGCCGCCTCTCCCGCCGCGATTTTTCCCCTCTCGTCCTCGTCGGCGGGAGGGAGCATCTCGAGCCCCTCTTCGACCGGCAAGGGAGGAAGCGGCTGAATTTCGAACAGTGGGACGAGCTCTTCGAGCTGCTCGGCGGCGGCCGGGGCCGTATCGACAAGAGACTCGGCTCCCGCCTGGTCGACGGGTCCCCCGGCACCGCCACGGGGGATCCGGATTTCCATGAAATCCGTGATTGCGGTCTTCAGCAGCCCTCGGCCGCGAACCTCGAGTGCTCGTGTACTGCCGGGCGCGCCGACCCCGGCAAAAGCGGACACGGCCGCTCCTGTCTCAGCCTCCTCGACAGCCGCAACTTCTTCGACCGCCTCAGCCTCCTCGACCGCCTCAGCCTCCTCGACCGCCTCAGCCTCCTCGACCGCCTCGGCCTCCTCGACGGCCTCAGCCTCTTCGACAACTTCGGCTTCTGCTGCCGCTTCAGCTTCAGGTTCAGCAGCCGCAACTTCTTCGACCGCCTCAGCCTCTTCGACCGCCTCAGCCTCTTCGACGGCCTCGGCCTCCTCGACAACTTCGGCTTCTGCTGCCGCTCCAGCTTCAGGTTCAGCAGCCTCAGCTTCTTCTACTGCTTCAACCTCCGCTACCGCCTCAGCCTCCTCGACCGCCTCAGCCTCCTCGACAACTTCGGCTTCTGCTGCCGCTCCAGCTTCAGGTTCAGCAGCCTCAGCTTCTTCTACTGCTTCAACCTCTTCGACTTCCTCGGCTTCTTCCAGTTCCTCTGCTTCGCCTTCCGCGTCTGCGGGAAGCACCTCCACGGGCCGGGGAGATGGTGCCTTTGCCCGGATCTCCTCCGGAGAGCTTGCGACGGTTTCCTGCATTTCCTCCACGAGCTCCGCGGCGCTGATCTCCTCCACGCGCGGCCCCCGCGAAGGAGCCTGCCGCGGAGCCGGCAGCACGAAGTTTGCTCTCTGAAGCGCCGTCTGGATCAGGGCCTCCAGACGCGAGAAATCCATCGCCGCTATCGAGGGTGCTGGAGTCTCGACCCGCCGCGAGATCAGGTCAATGATCTCCCCCCAGCTCTTGTTCATGTACTCATCGATGATGGGCTTCTTCCGGTGCGACACCCTCCCGATGCCGCGCTGGATCTGCCAGGTGATCTCGTCCTTGCGCGCTTCCATCTCCCGGCGCCACCTGTCCCAGTCGGCGCCGCCAGGACTCTCCACCAGCTCGGTGATGAGCTGGATCTGGAAGCGCTTCACCCGCTGTCTCAATACTTCCAGCGGATCCGAGCGCAGGTTCAGCAGAAGGTACAGGAGGAGGAAGACTGTGAAGAAGAAGGTGCCAAGGAGAAGCGTCTTCATGAGGTCGGTCATCTCGAAGCGGCTGTTCGGCACCAGTATGCTTGCGATGCCGCCCTGGGACAGTCTCTCGCTGAACGCCCGGTAACCGATGCTCGTCCCATCCGGTGCGGTCAGGGAAAGGGAGGCCATGAACGTGGTGGAACCCGCGTTTCGCCCCCAGGTGGAGAGGAGTGCGTCCTCGACGGCTTTCGATCCCGAGGGACCGTTGATGAGAACTCCCGCGTTCCCGACGAGGGACACCTGGTCGACGGGGAACCCTGCGGAAAACGCGAGCTGGCCGAGGAGATCCTTGACCGACACGTACAAGGCCAGCGTGCCCGTCTGGTTCACGCCCCCCGGAGCGGCCGCAGAGACAGGCACGCTGTAGACGAACATGCCCCGCGCGCCGTCCACCAGAACGCGGGCAGGAGCGGTGGGTGCGACGAGGAGATTCTCGGCCGGCAGAGCAGTGCCGTCCTCGTTGTAGTTCTTGTATGCGATACCCGCGGCCGTGCGCTGCTTCACGTCGAGATCGAGGAAGCTGCTGTACAGTATCCGCCGTCCATCTGACCCGACAAGCCGGACCCCGAACAGGCCGAGCTGCGTCGCTGTTTCGGACCACGCCTTCAACGTCGCATCACTCAGGGTCGGGGAAAAAGAGGCGGCGACGAAATCCTTCCGCGCGACGAGGCGATACGCCTCGAGGTTGGCGGAGTGGAAATGCTCGATGATAGAGGACAGCGATGTGAGATCTGACTGGTAGACGCGCTCGATCCGGGGAAGGAAAAAGCTCGCCTGCAGGACATTGAAGAGCCCCGAAAACGCCACCACTGCGAAGCCCGCGAACAGCAGCAATGCGGCGAGGAGACAGATAGCAATCTTCAGGCTCTGTCGCATGGGAAAACGATTTACCTTCTTCCCCAGTATCGGCGAAAAAGGGCATCCGCCATAGGCGCCCCCTTCAGGGCGCCCGACAGAGTGGGGCGTCGGCCCTCAATGGCGTGAGCCCCGCGCAGTGTGAGGACGCCTTAGGGCGACTAGCCTTCCTTCGCGGCTTCCTGCGCTTCCTTCTTCTTGCGCTTGCGCTCCCGCTCCTTGCGGTCAAGAAGCTCCAGAATCACAATTTCTGACGCATCCCCGAAGCGCCTCCCCATTTTCAGGATCCGGGTGTATCCCCCGGGACGCTGCGCGTAGCGGGGAGCAATGTCCCTAAAAAGCTTGTCCAGGACACGGCCGTCGTCGATCGCGCGCGCGGCGATCCGCCGGTTGTGCACGGAGTCGACCTTGGCACGGGTGATGAGCTTCTCCGCGAGCTTGCGCGCTTCCTTTGCCTTCGAGACGGTCGTGCGGATTCTCTCGTAGCGGAAAAGGGCCTTCGCCTGCGCTCTCAGAAGGGCCTTGCGATGGGCCGAGTTCCTCCCGAGCTTGTTGATGCTACTCCGATGATCCATTGCCTTCCTTCCCTTCGTCGTCGTCCCCGGCGCTCACCACCGCCGCGCCCGCCACGACGCCGCCGGGCAGCTCGCCGGCGAGCTGCTTTTTCAGCTGCTTCTTCAGGGCCGAGTAGTCCTTCATCCCGAGATCCAGCCCGCGTGCCTGGAGCTTGTCGCGGATCTCCTGGAGGCTCTTCTTCCCGAAATTCCGGGTCTTGGTGATCTCTTCCTCGGTCTTCTTCGTCAGGTCGCCGATCGTGCGGATGTTCGCGTTGCGCAGGCAGTTGCTGGAACGCACGGAGAGCTCCAGCTCTTCCACAGGCGTATCCAGGAGGGCGCGGATGCGCTCCTCGTCCTCGTCCACCTCGTCGTCCCCGCCGGCCTCCGCCTCGTCGAAATTGATGAAGATCGTAAAGTGATCCTTCGCGATTTTCGCCGCCTCCGCGAGTGCGTCGTCCGGGGTGATCGTCCCGTCGGTCCAGATCTCCAGGATGAGCTTGTCATAATCCGTGCGCTGGCCGACGCGCGTGTTCTCCACGCTGTACTTCACCTTCTGGATGGGCGAGAAGATCGCGTCGATGGGGATCGTGCCGATCACCTCGATGTATTTCTCGTTGCGTTCAGCAGGGACGTACCCTCGGCCGAGATTGATCTGGATCTCGAACTCGATGTTCGCCTTCTCCATGAGAGTGGCGATGTGGAAGTTGCCGTTGACGATCTCCACGTCGTTGTCCACGGACAGATCGCGCGCGGACAGCTTCCCCCCTCCCTTGGACTCCACAACGATGGTCTTCTCTTCCAGGTCCCCTGTGAGCCTCACCTGCACCTGCTTGAGGTTGTTGATGAAGTCCGGTGTGTCTTCCACGACCTCGGGGATCGGCTCGTACTCGCTGGCGATGATGTGGGGAGAGCCGTCGTCCTTGTACGTCGTGATCTTGACGGCGGAGATGGCATAGCCTTGGATCGAGGACAGCAGGATCCTCCGCAGCGTGTTTCCAATGGTCACACCGTAGCCGCGCTCGAAGGGATATGCGACGAAGCGGCCGTAGTTGGCCTCCACTTCGCTGTGCTCGAACGTGATGCCCTTGGGCTTCTTGAAGCCCCTCAAGAGGTTCTTGCGCACCATGCGGGACACCTCACTTTGAATACAGCTCGACGATCAGCTGCTCTTTGATGTCCGCGAGATCCGTGATCTCGCTCCGCCGCGGAATGGCGCGGACCTTCCCGACCATCCGGTCCGGATCGATCTCCAGCCAGGGAACGATCCCCGACCGAGAGTACTCCTTCAGGCTTTCCTTGATGGCGGTGAGCTTCGTGCTGGGTTCCCGTACCGCGATCTCGTCGTTCTCCCTCACGAGCTGCGAGGGGACCGAGGCGCGCCGGCCGTTGATGGAAATGTGACCGTGGAGGACCAGTTGCCGCGCCGCCTTGCGGGACGGGGCCAGGTGGAGACGGTAGACGATGTTGTCCAGCCGCCGCTCCAGCATCTGGATGAGGTTCTCGCCGGTGATGCCCTTGTGGCGCACCGCCTTGCCGAAGAACAGCCGGAACTGCCCCTCCAGCATGCCGTACATTCTCTTCAGCTTCTGCTTCTCGTGCAGCTGCACGCCGTAATCCGAGATCTTCTTGGTCCTGCTGCGCGGCCCTTTGCCGGGGGCTCCCTTCTTCCGGGTGACGGGGCACTTAGGACCCTTGCACCTGTCTCCCTTCAGATAGAGCTTGTATCCCTGGCTCCTGCAGAGCCTGCACTGGGGACCGATATTCCTTCCCACTGTCTCTTCCTCCCTACACCCGCCGCTTCTTCGGCGGCCGGCACCCGTTATGGGGTATCGGAGTGACGTCCTTGATCGAGCGCACCCTTATGCCCAGCACGCCGAAGGCGCGGATGGCCGCCTCGCTGCCGACACCGGGCCCTTTCACGAACACGACAAGCTCGTGCAGGCCCTGCTCCAGTGCCTTCGACCCCGCGGATTCCGCCGTCGTCTGCGCGGCGAACGGGGTCGACTTCTTCGCTCCCTTGAAGCCGAGGGCCCCCGCCGACGCCCAGGAGATGGTGTTCCCCATGAGGTCGGTGATGGTCACGATCGTGTTGTTGAAGGTAGCCTGGATGAAGGCCTTCCCTTCTGCGATATTCTTCTTTTTCTCACGCTTGGTCTTTGCCAAGGTCTTTCCTCCTGGTGCGCGCAATCGCGCGCCGAACGCCTCCAGCTGCCTCCCGCGGAAACCCGCGGTGTCACGCAGCCCCTGGCGTCAAATGCGCCTGCGCTTCGCGCAGTCGCC
>Ga0315279_10000512_pt1 | contig 76600 bp, 122 predicted proteins | sample YL17G06_20_MG_FD_203694 | JGI IMG/M metagenome (GOLD analysis project Ga0315279, IMG submission 203694) | Sediment microbial communities from Yellowstone Lake, YNP, Wyoming, USA - YL17G06_20 | ecosystem: Environmental > Aquatic > Freshwater > Lake > Sediment | place: USA: Wyoming | collected...
AAAGAAGAGCTCCTTCCAGTCATCCACTCTCGACGACAGTAATTGGAGGATTGAAATGGAAACACAGAAGGTATCAGAGGAGATAGTCTACGCGGCGACGCTCCAGACACTCAGCAGCGACGCCAAGGGGGAGATAGAGACCCTGCTCCAGGACATGGTACAGTGGGAGAGGGATCACCCCACACAGACACAGTACGACGGATTCGAGTGGTACATGGTACACGGTGACGCCAGAACCCTAAACAGCTTGGTGACTAAAAAAATCCTGGAGATCCGGATGAAGACCAACAAGACCTGCAACTACAGGCTCTCGAACATAAATGCCGTGGAGAGGGCCGTCTGCGACTACCAGGGGATGGCAACCCCGCAGGAGGAGACGGCGGAGATCCCGCCGGACCTCTTCGACATCATCATCGGCCACGACGACAAAAAGGACATAATAACGAGGAGCATAGGCTCCGACAGGCCGGTCCACTGCCTCCTCCACGGCAGCATCGCCTCTGCCAAGACGCTGATGCTTGAGGAGCTGGCCCGCCTCCCCAGGAGCAAGCTGGTGCTGGGGAGCAACCTTTCGAAGGCCGGCCTCTTTGAGCTCCTCTTCAACGAGAGGCCAAAGTACCTGATAGTGGACGAGCTCGAGAAGGTGGACGACGAGAACAACCTCGCTGCCCTCCTCAGCCTCATGGAGAGGGGCCTGCTGACCGAGACCAAGTACAGACGATACAGGAGGCTCCAGCTGAAGTGCTGGGTCTTCGCCTCGGCTAACAGGATAGACAGGATATGGCCGGAGCTCCTCAGCCGCTTCTCCGCTAAACTCAGGTTCAGGGACTACACGGATAACGAGTTCTTCGAGGTCGTCGTCAACGTACTGACGGCGAGGGAGGGCTTAACAGAGTCCATATCGGCGTACATCGCTGACGTGACTCTGAAGGATCTGAACAGCAGGGACGTGAGGAGCGCCATCGGCGTATCCCGTTTGCTGAAGACGAAGGACAGGGCAGATGTCGACCACATCGTAAGCATCCTGTCAAGGCAGAGGTAGCTGAATCGGATTCCTCATACGTTCTTACCGATAATGAGGCTGCCCTTTCTTTTTTTGGGGGATTGAAGGAGAATATAGCTCTACTACTCTCCCCCTCCCCATATCATTTTTTAATCCAGAATAACACTTATTAATTGATATTCACAAGCAGTAGCTTGACCAAAAATGGTTTCAATGGAAGAAATGGCATCAAAGGGCTCAGGAAAGCTCTCCAGAAAAGCAGGCTCGATGGCCACCAGCTACAACGCTGCGAAGAGCAGAATGATCTCGCACTACGCGGCCGTAGGGTTTGGCCCTACCAGACAGGCCAACTACAGCTCCGGCGTCAACGCCGCCACATACCACGCACCTGATCCAGCCAAATGGGCCTCAAATTGGTTAGCCAAGATGAGAGAGTAATTTAGAAAAAGCTAAATCTAACCAAGGGAAGCTCCTCATTTTTTATCTTTTTCAGTATTATTGAGGTTATTCTATCAACTCCTATGTGATAAAAAAACGTGTTTTTAGTTGAAGGAGTTTAATGAATTTAACTTAATGAGACAACTGAGTCTTATAAATAATATTAAAACTTATTAATATCTCTGGGCTGACAGGACGCTTATCCATTTATCCGCCGTCTCTAGCGCCTTGGGGTAACTGGTCTTCAGGATGGCCTCGTACACGTCCGGTCTGCCTGGCGGGGACCAGGTTCTCGCCATGGATGAGGACCACTCGTCGGCCAGTCGGGTCGCCTTGTCTATCAGGCCGGGTGAGTAGCCCCGGCTGCTCCACTCCCTCCTCTTCGCTTCCTTCATCGACTCGAGGCTGCTGTCTATGCCCCTGACTCCCTGGGGAAGAAGTCTGGGGAGGATCCTATCACCCCTGAGGAGCCTTCGGATGGGACCGTTCTCGAGGAGTTGAGACATTTTACGTCGACGCCCTTCTTCTTGTCGTCGGAGCGGCGGCGGGAGCGACTGTTACACCCTTTAGCATACCGGAGGTGACCTTGTTGCTCCAGTTCTCGACGAAGGTGTTCCAAGCCGCAGAACCCGGCGTCAGGCCGGACTCCCTTGCTATCCCCTCGGCGAGCTTCTTCCCCCAGGTCTCCTTGATCACAGAGAAGGCCTGATCCTCAGAGATGCCCGGCGGGAGCTGCTGGTAGTGGTACCCGAAGTATCCCCCAACCTTGTTTATCAGGGGCTCGTCCAGGATGAGGGTCTTTCTCGAGGTGAGTATGTCTAGGAGAGGCATCTGTATCAATCTTCCATTATGTAGAAGGCTTATTATTGTCTTTTCCCCTAAAGTCCTCTTGATGAACATCGAAGAGGTATCAGACATACTGGGTGTGAGCCGGTTCCTCATTGCCCCGCAGCATGTCTTCATAACCCAGGAGAAGGTATGCGAACCGGGGGAGTTGTGCTTCCGGGGCCTCCAGCCGGAGAAGCGCAGGGACATCATATTTCTGTCGGTCCAGGCGGACGGGACGACCGTGCCCCACGAGGCCTGGCACGCGATGACAGGCCTGGGGGAGATCACCGCCTACCCGGTGGGGAAGCTTGTGTCTATCAAATACGGGCTCCTCAGCCAGTTCCCAAACCTCAAGCAGTTCCTCTCGAGGAGGGTGAAGTACAGGCGTGTGACGAACAGCTCGGAGTTCCCAGAGGCCAATAAATACGGCAACAGGGTAGAGCACTACGAGCTGGTAGGTTAGATGGACTGCCCGGAGCTGCACCGGGGCTGCTGCAACAAGGGCTACTGCACCGTCCCGGATCACCAAATCCAGATATCCGATTGGGAGGCCAGGTGTGCCGTGGAAGTGGTCTGGAGGGTTTGTCCCTATCTCCCGGCAAACAGGAAATAAAGTGTTGTTAACCCCTACTCAATAATTATATTGTTTTTCCCCAAATCGGTGTATCTAATGGTGACATCGGTCATTGGATTTCTCTCTACTGTATAGTTGTCTCCTCTGAGGTAGACTCCCCATTTGCATTTCTCTATGGGATTGTTTATTATTTTATTTCCTGTGGATGGAATGAGTGGAGCTGCTCCATACTCATTGTTCTCAGCTAAGATCCCGTAGCTGGGGATGCTGCTAGGTACAGATACATATATGTGGTTCTCCTCGGCTAGGCAGTCGATGTTTGGGCCGTCATGGCTGAAGTATATTCCCTGTTTACTAAAGGTGCGAGGATCACCTCGGTATCCTGGATACGTTGCGCTGACGTCGATTTCATTGTAGCGAGCCTTTATGTTCTGTCCATGCTTCAGTTTTATGCCCTCAAGGATCATGCCAGCGATAGTGTTGTGCTCTATAAACCCATCATAGCTGAGGGGCTGTGATCCGCTTGTGGCTCCAGATATGCAGTGTTGAGCGTGTTTTATGTCATTTTCTACGATCTTGAAGTTTTTAGCATCCCAGTATAAGAACCCGTATCTCTCGCAGTTGATTAGCCCACATTTCCGGAGGGTGTTGCTATCACCTTCTACGCTCACGACTCCGTTTACTCCTCCAGCGAACCAGTTGTCATCAAACAACACGTTCTGAAGAGTGTTTCCTGTGCCTCTAAGCCGAAATAGTAACTTGTCTCCCAGGTTTGGTCCATGCTGATAGATGGCTCCTAAACCGTCAAATGATTGTGATAGAATTATTGTATCATTGACTATCCGTACGGATGGGGCGTATCCAAGTTGAACTAGCATATCTGTTTGGGGGAAGTAATCGGGTATTTCTATTATCTGACCTGATGGAATAGTGTATTTCACTTCGCTTGACGTTACCCTGCGCTTTAATATCATCTTTGGATTCTGTGATTCATTACGATACTTAACAGTCACAGACAACCTGAATCACTTTTCAACCAGTGTGTCAGTAGTGGGGTTGAAGTCCGGAATTGATGTCTCGGTTCCGGCTGGTATCGAGAATGACGTTTCTGTTGTTACAACTCTACGCTTCACAACTACCTGAGTTGTGGTTGACTCATTCTTTATTTTAATTACTACACTCATTCTAGATCAAAATAAACCATTCAGGACCACCTTAAAAATAGTGCACGCACACATGGTGGTCTTGCGTTATGGATTAAAAGGTTTAATAGGTCTCAGAATCGTTCTTTGAGTTGATACACATGTCTTATCGTAGGGACACGACAAACTACCCCCCAGCGTTGAGACTGGTCAACATACCGGCCCAAAAGCGCTGGGGCGCCGGCATCCTGGCGAACCTTCCGAGTGTGATCGCTAATGGCGTCGATCGTCAGTTCCTCCCACAGCTGATGGCTGAGGGACCAATAAGAAGCAAGGTCAAGGAGATCCTCAGCGCCCGAGGCTTCAAGGCGTTGACGGTGAAGAATATCCCGGTGACCCTGGGGGGACCGACAGAGTGGTATCCAGGCGCTTTGGTCCAGTCGCTTCCGTCAGTTGTCGCTGATATAGCAAGTGCTTCCGGGCCACGTAGGACTATACATGGTCAGTTTACGGATCACAGGAACTACGCTCTCAACCCACAAGAGTGCTCCGTGCAGATCTAGACAATTCTTTTATAAGTCCTTGATTCAAGTATCTAATCGAATAGAAATGTCGGCGCCAGACATCTTGAGCACAGTCAGGAATAAAGTCAGGACCGTTGCCAGTCGCTACGGCCTCTCCGGTCAGCTTCTCGATCAGGTGGGCAGCGGAAAGCTCCTAGCGGGCATCGGCAGGGGAAAGATGGTATCTGAGGCTACTCAGAAGGTTGTGAGCATCAGGCGGAGCTTACCCGTCCCCATGTTGTTTGGGGAGATAACGGATAACCCCAATATCAATGCTGCCGTAGAGGGGTTCCCGGCCTTAAGGGATGAGGGGCGTGCCGTCTCAGCTTACTCGGATTCGGCCGTCTACGTTGAGTAGCTACACTCTAACTACTGCGGCATCCCGCTCCCTGCTCCCGTGGAGCTCTCTCTCCATTTTAAGCAGATGAGATTCTACGGCCTCCTCAATCACCGAGCTTCGGCTCCTACTACCGCCCAGAATCCTGCTCCGCTCCTCGAGGTAAACGTTCAGCCTCCTGAGTAGATCTTCCGCCAACATGACCTGGACCCTGGTTTTCATGTTATACACAACTCTTACGCATAAGCGTTATTTAAAGAAACACCTGAATTAAACCTGCGATAATAATGGTTGATATAGCAGCGCTCAGTAAATTACAGAACGACGCAAGAACACTGGCCGACGACTTGGGAGTTGTAACGATAGATCTCACGGATAAGGAGCTAAACAGGTTCGGTAGGTCCTTTGTTCGCCAGTTCGTTATTCAATCTCCGACGAAGCAGATCACGGAATTATACGCTCGCCATCAGACGGAGGCCCTCCTGGGCGGCATGATTGCCAAGCAGATTATGAATGCCGAGATCGACGACGAGGTCCCCGCGAGCAACAAGATAGGTGGACCGATCCCGCTAAGGGCGCCCTACTTTGGCATTGGATACGATTGGGAGGACATACGTGGCATCTACGGGGTACTTGCCCAGAACCAGTGGACGACTGGCGCTCCCCAGCCCTGGATCCACTCGGGTACGACCCTCATGGGAGGGACCCGGGGGAACCCGATCAGGATTGGCACGAACGCTGTCCACGTCATCTTTGGCATAGGTGACATAAACCCCGCACCGAAGCTTGAGGCCATTCAGTTTACAGTTGATGGCAAGCAGAAGCCGATACTCTACACCGCGTGGTCCTGGAAGCAGTCACCCCCCCTTACACAGCTGTTAAAGGAGTTCGACAACGCCTTCATCCTGAAAAAGGACACGACCTTCCTGGCGTCAATCCTCTACAGCGCTAACTTCGGCGGGCCATCGGCCTTCGTGACGGACTACCCGGTCCTCTGGGGAGTCAGCTACGTCAAGGAGCCCGTGCTCAGGGTCCTCGACGGCGTTACTGCCAGGATACTGCCCGGCATCAACTATGACACGGTCTTCTTGACTTAAGGGGGTATATAGATGTCCTATACATTGACTGGATTTTGTAGAACCCCTGATGGCTTCGACTCCCACGCCTGGATAGGCAGCCTCACCCAGGGCCGCCACATAGCGATGGGGAAGAACTACGTCGTCACCACCTTCGGGCGTGTGGATGGACAGGTCGGGGGATGCGAGTGTCTCAACGTCCGGGTACCCGACCTTCGAGCCATTGACTACATCCTAAACATCCAGTTCACAATGAACCCACTGAGCTGTGGCCAGCCGGTGTACGAGGCCGTGAACAAGAAGATCACCGGCAACGTCGTCGGCATGACCATCTTCGGGTTAGCCTTCGCGACCGGCACGACCCTGATGGCAGAAGTAATTGCAGTAGGCCACTAAACTAAGCCCTAGTTTCCCTATTTTTTATTCATTCTAGTCTTTTGGGAGAGGGGGCTCTAAAGGCCTCCGCCAACCCGCCCAGGATCTTGATTTCGGATTCTACCTCCTCCAAGGCCCTGAGCCATGCTGACATGCACACCTTCCAGCTGTGGTTTTCCTCTACATAGCTGTGGGCCGCGGCCCCGTACTGCCTCCTCTTCTCCGGACTGTTATACGCCTCCTCCAGCTTCTCGAGAAGTGAAAGCTGGTTTGGGACCGGATACTCAGGGAGCATCGGGACGTAGACGGGTATCTGTTCGTACATGTCTTCGGATACGTTCTCGATGCCCCACCCGTGGCCCTCGATGAGCTCCGTCTGGGCCGAGTTCATCGGCGCGATTATCGGGGTCCCACAGGCCATTGATTCGACCAGAGGTAGACCGAAGCCCTCCGCATCCGAGTTCTGAACGTATATGTCTGCCGCGCAGTATATCTTGGCCAGCTCCTCGTTGCTCGCGGGGCTCACTATCGGATTGTACATCGGGAAGTGGATATTCTTCTCCGCCTTCAGCATCAGCCTCCACTGAATCAGGTCGTAGCCCCTGGGGAAGACCATGAAAGCATTTGTGTGTATGTACAGATGGGCGTCCTTGTGGCCTTTGTCGACAAACTTCTTGAAGGTCCTCATCAGCAGCGGGAGATTCTTCCTCGGTCCCATGTTTGCCCCGACGTTCACGACTAGGAAGGAGTCCTTCGGTATCTTGTCCTCTCGCTGGACCTGACCTCGACTATCTATTTGAGGGGTGAAGAGCTCGAACTCCTCCCTGGTCTCGTCTCTGTCCCTGGGATTGAAGGCCTCTGAGACTCCGTGTGGAATGTATCCAACCTTCGCTGGTGGGAACCACTTGAGGAGCTCCTTGTAGCCGAATCTGCTGTAGGCGAATATCTTATGCCAGTTCCTACAGTAGTGTTTCCACATGGGGGTAAAGGGTCCATCTATTGGAATCCACCCGACGACGGGGATTTTGACGTCGTTGAGGTACTGTATCCCGAAGGCGTCCATGAACCCTATTATGAGATCCAGTTTGAACTCTGGAACGTAGTAGTTGTTTATGAGCTCCGGAGCCGACACCTGATCTGATAGGGCGAGGACCTTTAGCTTCTTACCTGAGGGCGTGTCCATCTCTTGACGGGCGCCCCATACTATTACGTCGGAGCTTTGACATATGCAGACCACGTTGTGTCTCTCGATGAGTCTGCTGCAGACCTCGTAGGTCTGTGTACCGTATCCTGTGCCGGCCATTGGGCTAGCACTAAGCCATCCTATGTTCATTTATTTTCACTTCCAAACTTTTATCGAGTAATCCGCCCATTCTTCCACGTTTCTCGGGACGCGGAATCCCTGTTCAATCGCCAGATCGTAGAGGTAGGTTCCAGGATAGGCCCTGAACTTCTTTATGCTGCATTTGACATTCTTGTATTCCTTCTCAAGCCGGCGGGCCATCTCCACCGTACCCTGTTTCTCCTCAGAGGTTTCGGTTGGGAGATCAACTATGAACGTGAGATAGAGCCCTATTCCATATTTCTCAGCCACGTTCAGGGCGTTATAGACGTTTTCTAGTGTTATGTCCTTCTTCATCAGGTCGAGGAGCCGCTGACTGGCGGTCTCAACTCCGAAGCTGAGTTCATAGGGCAGAGGAGTAAAATCCTTGATCTTTTCCTCAGTAAGGTAATCAGCCCTTATGGTCGACATCCAGGGAACGTTGAGGGCCCTCACTATTTTTCGAGCCCTGTTCCAGTCAATAAAGAAGTTGTCATCCCTGAACTCGACCTCCTCCGGTTTTACGGGGTAGCTCTCGAAGATCTTTACTACCTTCTTTACGCTGTGAGCCTTCCACTGACTCTTCCAGCACACAGGACTATAACAGAAGCCACAACGGTGCACACACCCTCTGGAAGTCATGAGGTAGATGCTTTTTCCGTACCTCTCGGCATCAATAATGCTCCAGTCAGGCTCATATTCGTCCATTTTAGCGACTGGTCTACCAGAGACCCATGCCTCGCCTTCCCCCTTAACGGATACGTCTACGTATGGCTCTTGAATGTTGACCATTGAGGGAAATGGTCCTCCCCAGACGACTTTTCCCCCCTCCTCCTTTATCCTCTTTGAGGCTTCGATGGTTGGGCCGAGGGATGGTCCCGCCATTGCACTGAATCCGACCCAATCAGGACGGAGCTCGCGGTACTGCTCGACCAGCCTTTCTATGTTGCTCTCCGTGCCGTGATCGTGGAAGAGCTTGACTTCTTGTCCTTGATGTTTAAGGGCGTCCGCTACGTAGAGTAGCCCAATCGGGAGGAATAGGCGATCCATGCCGCGCTCGAGACAGGATAATAGGATCACGGGTAGATGGCCTCCAGTTCGGGGCATATCCCGTAGCCCTGAGGGTTAACGGATATCGTCCGTGCTTTCCAGTTCTCCATGGTGACACTCACTCTAAGTTTTGGATTGTCAACCCTTATTGGAACTTTTGTTTGCTCCAAGTGGAGGAAAACCATGTCCTTGTCTAACCTCTTGCTCCAGTTTAGGCCACTGAGAGGCGCGTAGTACACGATTCTATTCATGAAGTCTCCATCAACGTTCCCATAACCAATGAATTTTTCATCGAATCCGCCCAGGTGGTCGAACATCTTTTTTGGAAGGGAAGCACCGCCAAGGAGGTACTCCCCGATCTGGGTAAGGTCGTCGCTTCTGAGGAAGAGTGGACAGAGGTACAGCCAATCTAAATGGGTATGACCTGTATAGATCTTCTCTAGGAAGCCCGGAGTCAACGGAATGACGTCCGGCGGATTAATTACAAGTATCTGACCTCTGCTCTGTCTAGCAGCTACGTTGAGGGTTCTCCCACCGTTGAAGTGTGTAGATTTCGGTATTCTGTATGCTCTGACCTCGAACCATGGCTTTATCCGTTCTACGGCCATCTTAACGTTCTCCTTGAAATGATCCTCGGGGCCTGATTCGTCGTCGACGATCACCATCTCAACGGGGCATAGTCTGAAGGATTCCCTAGCGTAGCTCTTCATAAGAAGGGGCAGGAGGTAGGCCCTGTCGAAGTTGTCGACTATTATCGAGATACTAGACGTGGCCGAATACCATACCCTCCTCGTACTTTAACGCCTTGAAGCCGTAGTTGCGAAGGATCTCCATAATCTCCTTTGCACCTGGAGTCGGTACATCCAGAGGTTCATCTGGTAGATGAGAATGGTAAGCAGCAAGGGCGACGTTTCGTATAACCCCCTTTTTAAGTAGTTCACTCGCGCCCTTGACCATGTCAGTCTCCGCGCCCTCAATATCACAGCCAAGGAGATCTATACGTGTTATTTGGAGATCGTTCAGGAGTATGTTGTCGAGGGTGTCATATTCACAGTTCACTATGTTGCTCGGGTAACTTATCCTGTCAGACTCGAGTGCTAGCCTATGACCGGAGGGATTACCGTAAGTGACGATCTGGCCCCTTCCACTAGTGCTCCATACCGCCTTTTTCACTAGGGTGACGTTTTCGAGTCTATCTCGCGCGATTAGGGCTTCGATGGTTCGGTAGTTCTCAGGGGATGACTCTATGAGTATTACCTTCCCCGTGGACCCCACTTTCTTCGAGGCTATTCTACCATAACGACCCCAGAAGGCGCCCGCCTCAACGAAGACTTCACCGGGATGGAGTAGGTGGTGGCCTTCATAGTTGTGTTCCGGTGTGCCGGTATCTACTAGATCAATGTGGTTAGACATATTCTCTTCCAAGCTCCAGTCTCTTCGCGAGTATTGGGGATACATTTAGATTATCGAAGCCCAAGTCGATTTTCTCGCAAAGGTAGTTGTAGGCAACCCCGTCGTCCTTGTGGGATACGATTCTAAATCTGCTTCTCTCGAGGAGCGGTGTCATGAACCACGGTGGCAGGATCATGTAGTGTTCCTTCTTCGGTCCGTCTCTGTCTGTGTTTTGCCATGTTGGTAAGTTTATCCACCATCTGCCTCCCTTGCGTAGCACCGCCCAGACCTCCGTACACATGAGCCACGGGTGTAATCCGTGCTCGAAGGTTTGGCTCGAGTAAGCGACGTCGAAGGTCTCGTTAGGCAGCCTCAGGTCATGCATGTCCATTACCTTCATGTCCACGCCCTGACCGATCGCGTACTCATATTGGGCTTTGTTGAGGAATCCTATGCCCGTGGCCTTGTATCCGAGCATCTCGGCTGCCTTAATCTCAGCACCTATGCCGCAGCCGATTACGAGCATCCTCGGGTACTGATTGGGAGGGTAATTCTCATAGCTGAACTTGATCTGGTCTATGCTCTCTTGGAGACGTAGATTCCACATGTACTCCATGGTTCTGCCCTGCTCCAGGTCTACGTTCTCAGGTACGATGAAGAGCCTCCATTTTCGAGTGTCGAAGGGCGGGGGCTCAACTGACTGATGTAGTTTATTTTCTGAAGACAAAACCCGAACCGCCATCGTGGAAGTCCTTAACGCGCACGAGCTTGAAGCCGTAGCCCTGTATGAAGTCTATCCAGCCCTGCTGATACCACGTTCCGTCGCTGATGTAGGAGGTGTTCTCCTGGATTATGTGGAGGCCTCCGGGCTTCAGCGCCTTGTGGACTCTGGGTAAGGTCAGTTTCTTGGTCTCGACGTCAGTGTGCTGGTAGACTGCATGGGTAAATACGATGTCGAATTCCTCGTTGAAGTCCATCAGGCGCATGTCTCCTTGGTGGAAGATTGCTGGTATATGGTTTTCAAGATGGGTTCCTCCGGGGCCGTACCTCGCGTTAGCTATATCGAGTGCATGCTGGCTCCAGTCAAAGCCATGGTACTCGATATTTGGCTCGATGTCCCACCAAGCCCAGATCCAGCTTGAGATGTTGCAGCCCAGGTCCAATAACTTGTCGTGAGGCCTCACGAGGTCCTTGAAGTATTCAAAGAATGCACCGCTAGTGTAGGGGAAGGAAGCCGCTGCGGCCCTGTCCGCCTCCGCATCCCAATCCACTCCGAACTTGTTATGCCTTGAGTCTTCAGCCATTTAGTTCAACACCTCTTTTATACGATTTACACAACCTTCTAAATCATCCGTTAGCTCGTGTTCCCAGAATCTGAGAACCTTCCAGCCCTCAGATTCTAATTTTGTACTAACCCTTCGATCAGATTCCTTCTTGGCAGTAATTTTACCCCGTATATCACATACATCACATCCATGCCAATAGCATCCATCGCAGAACACCGCGACCTTCAGTTCAGGTAAGGAAATATCGGGTTGGCCCATAATCGAGTAATGAGTGACGAATAATATTCCTTCTTTTTCTAAGGCTCTCTGAAGTAGCTTTTCAATCGAAGTGTCTTTGTTAGGGAGAACTTGTTTTAAACGTGCATTACTGATCTTTTTCTTGGTTTCGATTGAACGATGTATCCCAACAAGGCCTTCACTTATTCTCTTCCGAGCCTCAGGTGTATGATGACGACCAAGAGAAGCTAGCTTTATCTTTTCTCTCGTCTCTGGAGAATTAAGATAACCTAGTTCCTCGAGTCGTTTTTGTCGTCTTTCACTTATCGTTCTCCTAGTGTCCTCTGAAAGAGGACGACCAATCCTAGAAAGAACCAACTTTTTGATAGCCTCAGGAGACGGCTTTTGACCTTTATGAGCTTCTGATAATTTTTGTCTCTGTTCTTCACTAAAATGTTTACCGAACCAAGGATTGTTGACTCCCATCATTCTGGAACTCATTATTAATTTTTGTTCTATCGTTCGATGTTTGCCAAAATTCGGATTACTTACACCCTTAGGTGTATATGAAGCATGTCCTTTCTCAAACACCAAATCTATTCCTCCTCTTCAGGATGTAGTAATAAATAATATCGCAAAGGGTCAGACAATTCACGGTCTTTCCATGGCATCTCCGCGAGCTTCTTTAGTACAGTGAGAAGCCTGGGGTCTATCTTCCCCTTCTTAAGGTAGGCGTTGAAGTCCTTCCACAGCATTATCCCCAGCTCATTCGTCAGCGCTCTTAGCTCCAGCCATGCCGGGTTTTGCTCCCGGGTGTTGTCGCCTCCGCCCCCGAGGAATACATTCCTTACGGAGTTAGGAAGTATCCCCTCGCGGTCCTTGACGTGCCGGTACGCCTGGGGCACGTGGGTCATCTTCCACCCATAATAATTGGGCTTGAGCCAGATGTGCGGGTTCCCGTAGTAGGGCTCGGGTACGTTCCAGTGCAGCAGGGGCTTTCCTCCCGTGCTGCGGTTCTCGGATACTGGCTTGTCGTTAACAGTCTCGATGTCTATGACGTCGAAGCTGACGATGTTGTAGAGTGTACAACGTTTGGATGCCTTTATGATCTCCCTCAGGGAAGCAGCCATCTCTGGGGTTGGTATCTCATCATGATCCAGGATAAGCACCCACTCCGTGTTAGCCGGCTCGATTACCTTGTTCTTGTACTCGCTGAACTCGTCTCGCCAAGGCTCAATGTGGATATAGACGTCCCGGTTTAATTTATAGGCGCAGAAATCGCTGAGTTTCTTCATGTCCTGATTGGTAAAGTCGTCCCCTTGCACGTGGATCTCGTTGACGTGGGGCCCGACGGTCTTGATGGTCTCCATTATCATCGGAAGTCCCTTGCTGTATCCCATGATGCACAGGGCCACGCTGTCCGGCTCCGGCGAGTTCTCCTTCAGCCAATAAGCGAGATCCTGGGGCGTTATGTCTTCTCTCTTACTGTAGAACCACTCAGCGAATTGTTTCTTCTTAAGAGTGGTGAGGTGATCTAGGATCCATCCCCCGATGTCCATCTTCGGCTTGATTACATTCCAGAGGATCCCGCTCCTCCTCATGGCCTCGACGAATGTCTCCTCGTTTATCTGGACGTCGAGGTTCACGGGGACCTGCATCCTCACGAACTCTGTTGGTCCTGCCGGAGCCTTGAGGAACTTCTGTTTGAACTCCGGGCTCTGCCTCAGGATCCCTGGGAGCTCCTCATGTTTAATCTGGCCTTCAAGGATCTGCTGGATGTACTGCTTCTTTCCCTCCTCATCGGGGTGCCTCCCCAGCACCTCGAAGTAGGTCCTCGTGACGAAGTTCTCCACCTCCATCTCAGGCGTCAGCTTAGGCGGGTTCTTAATCCTCTCAAGGACCTCGGGGGTTACCTCCTCCTTGTGGAGAGCATAGTACCACTTTGCCGTTTCTCTTGTCTCCGTTCCCCAATTTGTTGGCGGAGCATTAAGAGCATCAAATAGCCAAGCATTGAGTTGGCTCAAATTCGGTAAATTGAAGCCACTTTTTACATGCTCCTCGAAGTCAGGCCATGTATCTATCTTCAAATTAGAGCATATTTCCCTGAGCTTCTTCCAGTAGGGATTCAAATCCCCAACATTGTCTCCGCCACCTCCGATGAACATGTTCCTGGCCGCGTTCCTCCAGATCCTGAGGGCGCTCTTGTGATGGACATAGGGGTACTCCTTAGGCAGGTTCCTCGCCTTCATCCCCGTTGATGACTTCAGCATCTCGTGGACGTTCTTCTTGGCCCCCACGCCCTCGTAGTGGGTGTCAGGGTAGACCTTGAATACGAGAAGTGGCTTCCAGAAGTCGGTCTCCCTGTACCCACCAGGTGTCTCCTTCAGCTTGTCGAGCTCATCAAGCCACTCAACATTATCGAATTGATCGATGCAGTGGACAGGGAGAAGATTAAGTCCCAATGAGTCGGCCTCCTCTATGAGCCTCCTCAGGTTACTGGCTAACTCTTCCGAGTAGAGCTCGTCAGGGTCGCTGACACAGATCCAATCCGCACCTATCTCCTTGGCCTTCATGAGGTAGGCGTTCCTCATCTCCGGCATGTTGTCCTTCCACTCGAAGTAGACGGTTATCGTGTGCATAGCCTGGAGCTCTGCTATCTCGCTGGGGGAGAGGCTCTGATCATAGGCTATCACCGTGGTGTCGACATGAGGACTCACCCTCTCTATGCACCTCTTTGTATCCTCGAAGTCATCCCTAAAAGTTGCCTGGCAGAAAACTATCTTCATACGGTCACTTCCAGTTCCAATCCTTCTCGTAAAGCTTGAACAGCTCTATAGTTTTGTCTATTGCTTTATCCAGCGTCCAGGAGGGTTTCCATTCCCAGTTGATGCTCTTCATGGTCTGTTCCTGGATCTGCATGGGTAGTTTTGCTTCGATGTATTTCGGGTGGATCTTTGGAAACCTTTCGAGGATTTTTAGGACGATGTCCATCTGGTTGAAGACCCATCCCGTTGAGATGTTGTAGATTCCCGTGGGCTCACTCGATACGGCAGTGTCATACATCAGGGTATTGAGGGCCTCAACCAGGTCGTTTATGTAGATGTACTCCCGTATGCTTCGGTCGTTCCTGAAAATTAGAGGGGAAACCCCCCTGAGGCAGTCCTTTATCGTGTTGGTGAAGAGCCTGTTTGACTGGAGGTCGAGCCCGAAGGCGTTGCAGCTGTGTGGGATCAGTATGTCCATGTTGTAGGTGTTCCGGTAGGATTCGGCCACGAACTGGGCGCAGGCCTTCGACGTCGCATAAGGCTCACTCGACTGGAGGCGGTCCTCCTCAGTGGCCTCTATCTTCTCGCCGTAGACCTTGTCGGTTATGAGGACCGTGGTCTTCTTCACCTCGAGCTGCCGGCAGGCCTCCAGGATGCTGACCGTCCCCATGACGTTTATGTCGAAGACGTTGACAGGGTCCTTGTATGCCTGCTTCACCTTTGCCAGTGCCGCCAGGTGGAAGACCTCGGTGACGTCGTACTGGTTGAGGATCCTCCTCACCAGGCCCTGGTCTCGGATGTCCCCTTTCACCTTTATCGTGCCCTCGTAGACCTCGTCAAGCCACCTCGAGGGGACATCGTCATGAATTAGTGCAACTACCCTATGCTCCTGCTTGAGCTTATTCACAAGGTGTGATGCTATAAATCCGCTACTTCCGGTGATAAATACTGTCATTTATTTACACCCTATCCCCAACGGCCGAGTACATGTCCTTCCTCTTTTCCTTAGCCTTCTCAGCATCGATCCACATCCTCAATGCCTCACAGCCCGCACTGGTCACGGCTCCACCGGAGGTCTTACCGAACCTTTTTCCCACTGCCTGGTAGAAGTCATCCCTTACATCATCAGGCACGTAGAACTGAATCCTCGGTTGCTTTTTCCGGTTTGCCATGAGTTGATTTATAATCTACACATATTTAAGACTACAAAGTGATAAAGAGTTAAACTAGGTTAAAGCTTAATAGGTTCTCACATCAATAAGAGACTCAGGATAAAAAGGGAGCGAGAAGGTTGTCGGATCCACCATTTAGGGGAATCCTGCCGATCCAAAAGAAGTTCCTACAGAACAACTACCTCTTCGCACTTCAGTTCCGCGAGGGGTTTGTGTTCGGGAGGACTATCCGCAGGAGGGTAATGCAGTACAAGCCCTGGCCGCTGATCGATGCGAACGGTGTCGCCGTCAACATAGCGGCCGGCGCGACCCAGCCCGAGCTTCGTTTCCGTGATCCGAGAAACACGGCAAACGACATACTGTACCTGGACCAGACAACGAGTGTCGGTCTCCCGTGGTTCCTCCACGGAGCCTTCGGCATCAAGCCGCAGCAGATCAACATGTACCCCAGGTTCCCCGAGGGCGATATCATACCGGGAAAATTTCCCGGGATAGACCCCATTCGTCCCGCTGCGGGGGACAACATAAGCCCGATCAACGGCCTGACTAGCCCCTATGAGATCCCGACTGACTTTGTCGAGTTCGTTATTCCCCCGCTCACCCACATAGGTGCCGAATATTACAATAAAGATCCTTTCCGCACCTTCAACCCTGTCTTGAACATCTTCTACGCGGTATACTGGGTCCAGCTCTTCACTCCGGTCTCCCACCCGGACCTAGTAAACGGGATAGCTACCAGGAGGTACCCGGCTGCCTATCTGACGGTCGGCTTCGGAGACCTGCCCCAGGACGTCGGGCCACAGACAGCCAAGGACTGGTGTGTCACCCCGATGACACTTGAGGCGGCAGCCGCGTTAGGGAGGTATTGAGATGACACTAACTAAGGAAGATATCTGGGAGCGGATCAGGACTGACAGCGTCTGGGTGACGGGTGCACTGACGCAGATCACACCCCTCCCCGCGCCGGTCGCGGTACTCGCCCGCCAGTTCAGACACATCCCCATGATCTGGATACCCGGCAACGGCACGGGGCAGATAGGGATCCAGTTCCTGAAGCTAGAGGCAGACGGAATCACCTACACGGTGAAGTTCTGCCCGATACAGGTGACTGCCACGGGTCTGGTCCAGATACCGCAAGGGGCATACGACGTCGAGAACCCCATCCTAACCCTCGAGGGTGGGACGAGGCTATTCGGCCAGGCATCCGAGATGGGAACATCCGTCAACGTGACAATCGAGTACTGGGACCTGGATATCTAGTCTGGGTCTTTTTTTCTTACATTTTAGTCCTTGTTTTCTTGGATCGACCTCTGTGTGTTTTTAAAAAAGGGGATTTAATATGAAGGTGAAGGTCAGCCTCCACCAACTGATTAAACCGTAACTGTGAGTGTATAGGTAACAGTTTTATTACCTCCATTTGGAACTACAAATGTTATATTAGTTTTATCTATCATTACCCAGTTCCCCATAGCTGCTACATAGCAGAAAACACCTACATTAGTTACTGTAACATCAAGACCAGATCCATTACTGAAAGCTCTACTCAAAATGAATACTCTGCTGGATCCTTCAGTTGTGGGAGTGGTGTACGTTTGATTTCCGTAAACTAAATTGCCAGCTCCGTTTCCATGTATTATCGGGGTGTCTAATGCGAAGCTGGCTATCGCTACTGGAGTTGGAGCTCCGCTTCCTAAAGTTATTCCGTTTCTATATTCTCCATAACCTCCTAAACCCAGCGGTTGATCTGGATCACAGGTGGCTGCAGGTTGCACGTTGACTGCTACACCGTTACGACCTACGGCTTGAGGTACTCCTACATTAGCTACATTATTCATCCCAGCTGCAACCATGTCACAGAATCCGAGCACTAAAGTCTCATCTCTCTCAGCTTCACAGTGAGGATCTCCCCTCAAGATCCTGTTTTTTAATGCACTAAGCCGAGAAGGTTTGGGATCGTAAACTCGGAATGTTCCCTTAAGATGCTTCTTTCTCCTAAACTTTTCCATTAATTATTACCTCCATTAAACCGTAATTGTGAGTGTATAGGTGACAGTTTTATTGCCTCCATTTGGAACTACAAACGTTACATTGGTTTTATCTATCATTACCATACTTGCTCCTGCGACATAACAGAAAACACCTACGTTAGTTACTGTAACAGGAGCACCAGATCCATTGGTGAAAGGTCTTGACACAATAAATAATCTGCTAGTACCCGAAGTCACTGGAGCAACAAACGATTGAAGTCCGAAACTTAACTGATTAGCTCCAATTCCATGTGTTATTGGAGTGTCTAATGCAAAGCTGGCTATCGCTACTGCACTTGGAGCTCCTCTTCCTAAGCATATTCCTATAGTATCACTCGCAACTCCAGCGGAAATATAAGATGTAGTCGGCACGTTGACGTTTGCACCAAGATGATTAATGGCTTGAGGTACTCCTACATTAGCTACATTATTCATCCCAGCTGCAACCATGTCACAGAAGCCAAGCACCAGTGTCTCGTCCTTTACAATTTCACAGTGTGGATCTCCTCTAAGCATCTTATTCTTTATTCGATTAAAGAATGAGGGATTAGGATCGTAAACTCGGAATGTTCCCTTAACATCATTCATAATTATTACTCTCCTTAAGGAACCGTAACTGTGAGTGTATAGGTGACAGTTTTATTGCCTCCATTTGGAACTGTTATTGTTACATTGGTTTTATCTATCATTACATAGTTTCCCATAGCTGCTACATAGCAGAAAACGCCTACATTAGTTATAGTAATATCAGCACCAACTCCAATATTGGTTAAAGTTCTTCTCATAATGAATACTCTGCTGGCACCTGCAGTTGTGGGAACAACGTATGACTGAAGTCCGTATTGTAATTGGTTAGCTCCGGCTCCATGTACTATCGGAGTGTCTAATGCAAAACTAGCTATAGTTACTGGAGTCGGAGCTCCTCTCCCTGCACATATTCCGTTGTTAGAATCTCCAGCAGCACTGATACAACTGGCTGTAGGTGCAACATTACACGCTACACCATTTTTACCTAATGCTTGAGGTACTCCTACATTAGTGATATTGTTCATTCCAGCTGCTATCATGTCACAGAATCCAAGTACTATAGTTTCATCTTTTTCAGCTTCGCAGTTTGGATCTCCCCTAAGTATCTTATTCTTTACTCGATTAAAGAATGAAGGATTAGGATCATAAACTCGGAATATTCCCTTAAGATGACTCATTAATCATTACTCTCCACGAAAGTCCATTGTGAGAAAGTAAAAGCTTCATCTTCGCTACTTGAACCAAAATATTTGAATATTGCTTCTAATATTCCGCCCAGTGCCCTCAGATACTGACTGGCGATTGCCACCTACTACACCTCCTCTCCATCTATTTCTGCCTCGACTGTGCTAGAAGCGGTATCCTGTACAGCTCTTACTTCAAATGCCATTACCCCATTGCCCACCATAGGGTACCAGTTTTTGGGGAAATGTTCAATTAGTATGCCTTGGTTTGCCATGTTTCTCTGTACCCCGATGACGGCTCCATTCCACCTGTACCTGATGAACGCTGCCAAGGGTGAGGTTACGACGATTCTGGATATGTTGAGGGTCCTCCCTGCTGGTACGGTGCGCGTTGCCACTGTTGCATATCCCGCGCCTGTTGCCACAGTTCCGGAGGCTAAGTAGCCGCCTCTGGCTACTCCACTATCTGATGTTCCTTGAGGCAAGTAACCCATCACATATCACTCCATGTTGTCCTTTTCGGCTACCGAGCACTTAATGATGGTGGCGGCAACCGTTGTCTGTAGGTTGATGGTTTCACCGGCATCGACCAGGATGTCGAACATGTATGCGGCGTTTGCGTTGAGTGCTATTCCGGCGTTCAGATTTTCAGTTTGGGTTACTGCTCCAAGTCTCCTCTGAATGTTGAACACGCCCGCCACAGAGAGACACACGTAGATTCGGAACAGCGTTGGCGTATTTGTCGGGACAAGGTTGGGAGCAAAGAAGTTTGTGTTGGCTCCTATTGCGGTGTTGAATATTGAGCCCTTCGGTATTGGCTGAAGTAGGCCCAAGATTGCCTGAAGTAGGCTCACGATTGTCGGTGGAATTGTAACTCCGACCGATCCTGTGGGCATTTACTCAATTCCCTCCGTGTTTCCCTCTATGTCCACGATGAGTCTCCCGGCCACGGTGTCGAGCCAGTAGTTCATGCTGACCCCGTAGGTTGGGCTCCACGTGATAGCACCGTTCGCGGGTATGAGCTGTGGCTGTTCGGTTAGGAACTGGGGGACACCCATCGCCGCTATTTCGGCGGCGGACTTCAGCTGGTTCAACAATATGGAGTAGCGTGGATTGAGGCTAACAAACTGCACCCAGGTATCCTGAGTGACGTAGACGAAGACCTCCCTGGCGTAGGTGTTCCTCGCGTCCAGCCAGTCGTTCACCATTGGCCAGTTGTATATGCTCAAGAGCCTTGCGTTGGCCCCGAAGACATAGGATCCATAGTTTGCGAAGAGGGGGGTTGCCGCCACGACCAGGCCGTCCCTGTAGGAGTAGTGCTTCTGCATGAACCTCTTGTCAAACGTCTTGTTCGGCCTCTCCAAGACGGGCTGAAGTTTGCTCATATTCGACATTTAACTCCCTCCGCTAGTTTCTCAAAGCTCCCATCCAAATTCTGGATCACCGGACTGCCCGTGAGGACTGCCATCTGTATGATCCCGTATAGGCAATTGTGCACCACGTTATCGTTGTTGAAGACGTAGAACTTTGCGTTGTCCTGCCAGTACAGGGAGTCGATGAACAATGAGAATGTGCCCGGTGGGGTGTCAGGAGGAGCCCTCGCGTAGATCCCTCCTTTAGGCACGGTCTCACCGGCCAGGAGTGCGTTCTGCACGGTCAGATAAATGCCGGGATCAAGCTGTGGCTCAGTCTTGAATTGAATGCCGCACTGTGGATGGTCGAATATGACCTTCCCGTTTAGAAGAACACCCTGAGCAAATCTGTACTCGACGTTCTGACCTGGCAATAGGAGAGCTGCACCGGCTGGTATCGGTAGAGGTGAGGCTATCGGTACGAACAGGTACTTCCAGCCCAACCCAAAATCTTTCCATTTGCCAATGATGGTTAAGGGATCAGCTGCCATAACGTATCGAGTAAAGGTGAGCCCGGGAATTACATTAAGGTTTTTGGTCGGAACTTAGATCTGGATGCCGGAATCCGAGTAGAGGTCGTCGCTCTTCTTCTTCTGCTCCGTGGCCGGAGGAGGGCTGGAACTGGTACTCGAATTAGGAGCGGGCTCCGGCTCCTTCGATAAGGAGCCTGTGCCGGCACCCAGGAGCCTGGACAAAAGGGGCCCCTTGCCCTGGAGTATTCCTCCCTCCGGCAGCCTGTCAGAGAGGGCGCCGATAAGCCCCTGATTTTCTATCTCCTTGAAAATTGGAGGGCTCACTGGGAGCCTGTCGGCGACCTGGAAGATCTTCACCCTTGCGTTCCCCCGGATCTCCTCGATTCGGGAGAAGAGTCGGGCTATATCTACCTGACCCAACGCCGGGTTATCTCTGACTGGGTCTTGATGAGGGAGCCGACATTATCTACGGTTCCGACGACTAAGTCGACGACGGCGGCCACCGGCTTGAGGGCGACCACGTCGTTTAAGGTGTTCTTGCCTGTCTGCACCTCGGCGCCGACAACGCTCAGCACGTTCTGACCCCTCTGTCTGAGGTTGGACTCGACCGCTGTGAATGTTGATTCTATGCCCATTGCTATCAATGAGAAATTGACCATCGCTCCTATAAAATGGTTATTCTCTGCGACGACGTAGAAGTGTCTTGATCAGGGGTTCGCGCGCGAAGGGTCGCCTGTCCATGAAGGGATGAGGTACGGCGTCGACCAGCGACACCAACGAGTCCCCGGCCTTGCCCACCAGCTCTTTCCTTCGCTTCTTTGTCTTCTCCATCATGTCCTCGATATCGCTCAAATCACACACCTGCCAGGGCGGTAGTTACGGCCTTCGTGGCCTCGGCTATAGTTCTCCCGGTTAACCTGGAAAGATATGCTGGCAACCAGAGCTCCAGTGTCACTATACCAAACACGAGCGTGCCCGCAACACCTATAATTAAACCTATTAGGGCGCTGTAGGGGTCTATCCCCAAGGTTATCGCCCTCGCCTCGAGCCGAGTGCCCTTGAGGAAACCTACTGTCTTCAGGTTGCTGACGACGGTGGCTACCTTGTCGTCTATGATATTCGGGCTGATCCGCATGGCCCTGAGACCGAAGAGAGACATTCTACCACCTGATAAAGGCTTAAACAGTTGTAAATATTTTAATCTTTAGAGAGATAGATTTGGAGACAAAAGAGGAGCTAGTGGAGGGAATAAACAAGGTTCTGGGGATCCAGATAGACAGTCTCTCGAGGATGAACCTTGATGACCTGAAGATCCTCAGGGATGCCCTGACGAAGATTGCGCCTCAGGGACAGCAGATGTTTGGCAAGTTCTTTAACCGTCCCCTCAGGGAGGTCCTCAATGAGAAGGTCATGGACAAATCGCTTGGGGAGCTCAGCCTCATGGAGCTCCTGGGAATGGAGAACAAGGAGGGCGGTATACTCGGCTTTGGTTTTCTCCCTAAAATCAGGTCTATAGTGACAGGCGATAAGAAGCCAACATGAGGACGTATATGGCTGCTAGACCCAGATAGAAACAGGTCCAGCTAATATTATTTTCTGTCAACCCCGACTTTTTATTGGTTGTGAGCATGGCCACTGAAGCGAGGGGCAGGATGAATAGCATCAGGTAGAGCCCAAAGTACGCAGCTACAGAGGTGTATACCGCAGTACACACACCCATGGTGAGGATGAGGCCCCTCATACCGTATGTATTGGGGATAGTTTTAATTCCGAAGCGTAGATCCCCAGCCACATCACCAATATCCTTCGATGCCTGAAATCCCATCACCCAGAGGAGGGCCAGCACCGCATACCTAAGCCCTATTGCCATATCACCATATATGCTCCAAACTGCGTACACGGGGATGGAACCCCTGGAGACAGCCATCCACGCTGTGTTCAAAATCGGATCCAGTTTTCGGGGGCTGAAGGGTGCAAGAGAGTAAAAAACAGCAAAGAAGAGGAGCACCAGAACCATCAGCCCGAAGAAGACAGTTATTGTGAAGGCCCTGCCAATGGCAAATATCGCCAGGAGCCACGAGAGGCCCAGTGCCTCCTCCCTCGAGACAAGACCGGAGGGAATTGGTCTGTACGGCTTTATCTGCTTATCCAGCTCGGCATCAGCGTATTGGTTAAGTACCTGACCTGTCGCCTGGGCAAGCGCTAGCGTGATCCCGATATAGATTGCTGTTTCAATATTACTGAATGAGATCTGCTCGAGAGGTGTCATGACGCCTATCACTCCCGCCACCAGAGGAGCTACAAGAGTAAACGGCCTTATGAGGGCGATGTACGCAGAGATCCTCCCGAAGTACCTGTGGAGCCAGGGGTAGCCCCTCGTTATTCCCTTAGACTTTAATCCCATATTGGGAAGACACCCACTGCTCCACCAATGGCCAGCTTATCATTCCCCACCCGATGTTGTTGTCCTTCTGAGGGTTAGGCCCCATGGCGGCCATCATCCTCTTGACCTCGTCGACGGTGAGCTCCCTGCCCACCTTCTCCCTGTAGAGCTGGGCCATGCAGGTCACGAGACCCGAGACGTGGGGTGTTGCCATCGAAGTCCCAGAAATACTTCCAAATTTGAGCTGCTGTGGGTCCACCATGGCGTCCAGGTATCCCACCAACGCGGAGTCTATCTGCCAGCCCGGGGCGACCACGTCGGGCTTCACGTAGCCGTCTCCGGATGTAGGTCCCCGGCTCGAGAAGGGTGCGATAATTCCACTGATCTCGTTCCATGCGCCCACCGTCAGGGAGTTGAGGCATGAGCCCGGTGTGCCCACCGTCGACGGTTTGGGGCCGGAGTTCCCCGCCGCTATGCAAGGGATCATTTCCCTGCTGGCCATGTTGTTGATTGCCTTTGTCTCCGGGTTCTCCGAGTCCTTTGGGGCCGTATCGCCTCCTAGGGACATGGATACGACCTTTGCGCCCTGTTTGATGCTCATCTCCATGGCCTTTATGATGTCGGAGTCGGAGCCCATCCCTATTATGAACCCGAGGCACTGTATGCTTATGAGGTTACACTGGGGGGCCATGCCCTCGACGGGCACGTTGTAGCGGGGGTCCGTTGCCTGTGCACCGCCGACGCAGGCGTTACACCAAGATCCGTGTCCGTCAGAGTCTTCCCCGCTCATTCCCTTCTCGGGTGCTGCCGTAAGGGGCCTCACCCTGCGGAGCATCGCGTGGGTGATCCTTACTCCGGTGTCCAGGACGGCTGTTGTTATACCGTTCCCGGAAAATCCTTTGTTGTTCGCTATGTCGAGGCCCAGGAGTCTCTTGGTCCAGTGAGTAGAGGTAAAGGGAATTCCCTTTCTGTCCGTGTATATGCCATTCGGAGGGACCACTGAGTTTGCCCAGATGAACCTGTCAGGATAGATCATTTTAACGCTCTTCAGCTGGGCGATATCCTCTATGAGGTCCGGGAGGAGGGCCGCGGCTACCATGTTGAAGGTGGGGATTTCCTTGAACTTGGTCACCGGGATCTCAACCAGCCCCATTATCCTGGGTAGAAACGTATGGAACTGGGTCTCGAGGAGTCCTATCGGTACGATCTTGGTCAGCGAGGCCCTCACGTCCTCATAACTTCCGGGTACTGCCTCTACTATCACAGGGGTAACTGTCTTAGCCCTGTAGGTCGAGAGTAGTGAGGAGGTCAACTTTTCCATAATTATCCCAAGAGGCCTTAATTTTTCAAAGGCGTGATAGAATTGTGTTTATTGTATTTCTGACTGCGCATAATATTGGGAAGTTCTTCAAGTATCTTCCACCCCCTGCGGAAGTCCTTTGAGTCCTAAACATTTCTATCAGTTTGCCCGGATACCATTCTTTACTCATGGCTAATCAGTTTATAATTGGTTTTTGATTTATAAGACTTATAATTCATTTCCAGGCTAGCCTTCTCAGTATCTTGTGTTTTGTGAAGAACTTCCTGTTTTTCACCCCCAGGGTCACGACCGCGTGCATCAGGGCCCAGGAGAGCCGCAGTGTCCTCGGCCTGAAGCCCTTCAGGGTCTCAACAAGCTCATTCAAGTCATTGTCGTCCATGCCCAAAATTATATTTTTGAATTTATACCTGAGTGAGTTTGACTTCCTTATCCACTCGACGTAAGAATTGTACCTGTCCAGGTTTCCCTCCGCGACGGCCTTGGCTGCCGCCTTTCCTGACGCTACAGCGTTAGCAATTCCTCCACCGTGCAGAGGGTCGCACAGGTGACCGGCATCGCCAACGAGAAGAATGTTCCCGAAGACAAGGTTTCTTGGGGGTGGACCTGTCGGTATGACCTTGGCCTCCATGTGCGTCACCGGCTCGGCCTTGAGGTCCTCGAGGAAGTTCTTCAGCAGCTGGGCTGAGTTCTCATTTCTGTCTGTGGGAATGCCTAATCCGACTCTGAAACGGTCTCCTCCTGCGGGGAACACCCAGGCATAACCCTTCGGGGCGTATCTGCTTCCAAAGTAGCATTCGAGTAAGTCATATGGGTGATCCTTGATCTTGGCCGTTAGTTGTACTCCAATGTACTTGTCCTCTCGGGGATACTGCCCAAGATACTGAGTAGACGCCCCTGATATACCATCGGCACCGATTATGTATTCATCTAGTAACTGCCCCAATGGGTAGTCCTTTTCATAGTTGTATAGGAGTCCATCGCTCCCAGGACCACGATTGTTGTGCCAGCCATGGAATCCAGATCTGTAGACCGCACTCTCACCGAATTTGAACACGACGTTTCTCTTCTTGAGGTCCTCGGTGAGCTGCTCCTCGTAGGCTTCGCGGTGGAGAACGTACCCGTAATCCGTCTTGCCCGATAGCTCCCAGAACCTCTTGTCTGGGGCGTAGATCCTGACGGCGCGTATCGGTGAGGCTATGAACTCCTTGGGGACCTCGAGGCCCACCTTCTCCATCATGACCTTGCTTATCCCTCCCCCGCAGACGATTCTCTCCCCGGGGAAGGACTTGGAATCGAGGATCTCTATGCTCGCCTCGGGCAGCCTCTTCACCAGCTCCTGGGCCGCGCTCAGGCCGGATATTGACGCGCCCACGACCGATATTTTCGTCAAGCTCCTGCTTCTCCTATTGACGGAATTTATATTCCAGCTGGTGATAATAGTTTTTCGATGGATTTGTCAGGAGAAAAAGGTGAGCCATACCTAGGCGAACTGCCTGAAAAGCTGGAGGAAATACCTGGAACTGAATCCGGTATAGCTGAAGTCTTCGAACTTCTCAGGAGAAAGGGGATGAACGACCAGGAGATAATCGTTGAAATCTTCAAACGAGATATTAATGCTGATGTTCAGGAGATACAGAGGATAACTGGATTAGATTCAATGGCCGTTGGTCGTCTGAAGGGAACCGTCACAAGATCAAGAAAAGCTGAGAAGAAGAAGGCTGACAAAGCTGGGGAAAAGGGCGAAGGGGGGGCTCATAGAGAGGAAGACAAGAGCATTTTGAGAGGTGAGGTTGACGCAAATCGGATACTCGAGAGGATCCTCGAACACCCTGACGTCCCAAACAAGGTCAGGGAAGACATACTGCTCCTTGCGGAGGACACGCCAGGAGGAATCCACCCACAGGCACTGATAGGCATAATCCTAGGTTACAAGGGGATAACCCAGAACCTCGCCAATTTCCTGGCCATGAGGTACAACATGGCACTCACCAAGGCAGCGCAGGAGGGGAAGATACAGTCATGGCCCGTTAACCCCAGCATGATGGGAATGAGTCAGGGATCACAGTACGGCTGGGGAGGAATGGGATGGCAACCAGGGATGGGGACAGCCGGCTTCGGCGGTCAAGGCCAACCCCCATGGGGAGGCCAACCCAGCTATGGTTCAGGAGGCTACAATGCAGGAGGCTACACCGAGAGGGACATCTCAAGGATGAGGCAGGACTGGGACAAGGAAAAGAAGCTCGAAAGCCTCGAGAGGAGCGTGGCAGATCTTGTTAGGGATCTTCCAAATACGATAAAGAACGCCATGCCCCAGGTCGAGGGCCAGTACGAGGAGGTCACCGAGTACATTGACAAGAACGGTAAGCTGTGCGGTGATCCAGAAAAGGCCTTCAGCTTAAGATCGATAAGGAGACCAATAACCTCGGCCCCCAGGGAGTCATCTGACGTCAGGGAGCTCAAGGAGAAGGTCGATTCCCTGACCAAATCCCTACAGGACAAGACCATCGGGGATCTCGAGAAGTCGATAAAGGCCCTCACCGATAAGGTGGATGGCATGGGGAGGAGGCCGGAGGAGTCACCTGAGATGAGGGATCTCAAGACCCAGCTTGATCAGACAAGAACAACACTTAGTGAAATGAAGGAAAGTATGGCATCTAAAGAAAGAGAGACGCTGATGGCTAAAATTGACGGCCTTGAGGACAGGATATCATCTTACGCGAGAGGGGCCGGAGATTGGAAGACTGATGAGGCGAAACTGATAGCCTCCGAGCTGGGAGAGATAGGGAGCATTGTGAAGGAGATAGCCAAGAAGGACAGGATAGGGCTGGTCAGGGAGCTAATTATCCCGGAGTCGAGCAAACCCCCCACAGAGACCCCACCTGAGGAGGCGCGTGGTGGGGTGATAGAGGGGCTCCGGAAATACGGGTACACAGCACGGGTAATCCAACGGTAATAGTGGTGCTGAAATGACTCAGAAGCCTCTAGCAGCTTTAATATTGTCCGGTAAAGGTGGCGTTGGGAAGACCCTGATCAGCTGTAACATAGCCCTCACCATGAGGGACAGGGGTCTCCAGACCGGGCTCCTGGACGCGGATTTCTCGGCTTCGAATGTGGGTTACTTCCTAGACCTAACGAGGACGAAAATGGAGCTCACTAGGGAGGAGTTCCACCCGATCGACTACAACGGGATGGAGCTCTTCTCGATCTCCCTCCTGATGGGCGACAGGGGGGTAAGCATGACCGGCGACCAGTACGGTCAGCTCCTCAGGGACTCGATAGAGGAGACCGATTGGAAGTGCAAGTACCTAGTCGTGGACTGCCCCGCGGGGAACTCTGATGAGTTCAAGGTCCTCGGAAAGGTCTTCGCGGATTCGCTGTTGGGCTCCGTGATAGTGTTACAGCCTGCCCATGTCCTGGACGCCAGGAAGGCCCTGCAGCTGCACAGGGACCTCGAGATGCCTATACTGGGCCTGATAGAGAATATGAGTTACTTCAAGGTAGGTGAAGAGAAGATGGACATCTTCGGGGGCAGCGTAGCCGATGCCCTCGGACAGGAGTACAGTGTCCCGGTCTTCGGAAAAATACCCCTGAGCATGGATATAAGACATCAGATTGAGAAGAAGGACCCCCTGCTCACTGGTGAGTTTGCGGTACCAATCAACAACACCGTCGATGCGATAGCCCAAGCGAAGCCGATCAGGCCCGGCTTCCTCACCAAGCTGAAGGAGATGCTGAGGGGCAACGTTGATAGACTCGTGATAGAGCTCATTGTCAGTATAAACAAGGAAGTCGATATCTCGTCGATACAGAAAAAGTATGGTTACCCCGGCGGTATGATAGTCAGACTGAACATAATGGACAACGATCTCGAGCACAACATAACGCAGGCCGACTACAAGAAACACATCATAACATCAACCGACTGGATAATCCAGGATGGTAAGTTGATAGTCTTTGAGAACGAGCAGGACAATGTCGACGCTCAGATAGACCTGACACCGGACGCGGTCAAGTGGGCGTACCTGGCTAACAAGGTGATGGCCAACGGCGAGGTCTATACGTTCCGCGATGCACAGAGGCTGGGGCACATAAAATTCTACGGCAGGAAGACAATGCCCATGGCCACCTTCCTGATGAGGGACGTCTTCACTGAGCTCGGGAGGAACGAGGCTGCAATAGCCAAGCTCAAACCCTTACTGGAGGCCCTGTAATGGGGGGAGTGCTCGGTCACCTCCTTGGGGGAGACATCAGGAGGGAGATGAAAGAGAGGGTAGACGAGGTCCTGGCGGCCGGAGAAAGGTGGGACAAGACGGCGAAGGAACTCATAGAGGCCACGAATAAGCTTACAAAGGCCGTTGAGTGTGATACGGGCTTTAAAGGGTCCGCAGGTGTCATCAAGGCAACAAGACAGCTCTCGAGGGAGACAGGGGTCCTGGCGAACGCATTCAAATCCCTTGATGGGACCCTGCAGAGCATGATCACAAGGTATGGAACTTGAACCTGAGATCCTGGCTCCAGCTTTTCCGCGCCCAGACGGCGCCGGCATCGGTCCTCCTCGTCCTCATCCCATATCTAGTCGACAATCCCCTTTTTTTATGGAAGGTTCTTGTACTTGCGATATTCATCCTCCTGGTGCACTGGTTCTCCTTCGGTGAGAACAGCCTTATGGACACGGTGATGGGGTATGACCGAGAGGATCCTGGCAAAAGTCATCACCCGCTGATCTCAGGTGCAATAAGTCTGCCCCTCGCCCACAATGTGATACACTGGGGGCTCATCGCCCTTACCACCGCGGCGGTACTATTAACATACTGGATCTCCCCGAACCCCCTGCCCGCCATGGCAGCCCTTGCTATGTGGGTCGCCTTAGGCCACGGCTACAATGAGGGCCTGAGCAAGGAGTCCCTGTTTGGATTCATAAGCATCAGCTTGTGTTTTACCTCTATGGCGGCCTGGGCCTGGTTCCTCAGCCACGGTGAGCTCACCCCTATAGCCCAGCTATATCTTGTGTATGTCTTCACGGTAATACTGTTTCAGATATCGTGGTCTGGCCACCTGAAGGAGATGGGTCAGTCGGAGAGGTCGAACATACTCATCAAGATGGGTGCCAGGGTAATAACCGAGGTGAGAGATTGTGAGACAGTTACGGTGTTCGAACCCGGGCCTTCCGCTTGGTACGGTGCCGCCATAAAGATTGCCGGGGTCATGATACTGGTTACCATGACGCCTCCCGTCTCCTCGATCTATATACTCGATAAACTGGCCTGGGTTATTATGATTACCATACTGACAGCGTGCTTCATGACCGCTCTGATAATACGCCGTCCCTACAACCGCTCCAGTGACCTCGTGAAGATGTCGGCCATGGAGATAGTCAGCATCTACGCGCCGATACCCCTGATGCTCCCCTGGAGCTATAGCATAGTACTTATGATTGCGGGTGTCGTGTATTTCGTGGGAATAAACAGGTGGCTCTGGGGAGTGAGCTATCCGAGGGTGTGAACGATTGAAGCATGTTTTTATCCTGGCGCATCCAACAGACGAGCGTGATGATGTTTGGAGGGGCTGACAGATAGACAGCAGGCGCTAATCATGCTCCTGGTCTTCATCTTGCCCTCGCTGATCACCTGGTCGGCGTTGGGCTTCCCCATAGGAAGGAATGAGCTAGGCATCCTGGCGTCCTCAATCCTGTCGGGGATCCTCGTCTTCATGAAAGAGCTACTAGGCGGTCGCCCGCCACCTGAAAAGGTGGAACCAGGGGGATAGGGACATCACCCTCTTTTTGAGGGTGAATATTTAAGCTGATCTCGATACAGTCTGATGTGTGAGCGTGAGATATGTCGGCGGTGTTTAGGGGGCCCTTCGGTTTCTGGTTCTTTCCAATTCTGAATACGCTCTTTCCGGGGGGTGTTATACCGATACCAGGAAGGAGCACCATAACAAAGCCGATTTGGAAGAGCTACAAGCTCCAGATCCCCTGGAACTGGATGACGAATGATACCGGTCCCTTCACCGTCCAGTTCACGTGGGATCCTGCTAAGACGACGGTGTACGATGCCCTGCTGCAGGGAAAAGCAGTGTGCGATCAAGGCAGCAACTGGATGGATATTTACTTTAACAACCAGAAGGTAGCCCCGCTTACCTGGGGAGGGTCTGAGGTAAACGTTGAGAAATACTTCAACCAGAGCGTGAAGAGCTGGCTTCAGAGTGGAAATAACACGATCCATGCGACTGGAGGAAAGGACTACACGTTCCCGTCGACCGTGAACTTCTCTATCGATGCGACGCTGGTGATAACGTACTCCGGAGAGGCCCCGACATCAATAAAGATAGAAGAAAGTATTGTAGAAGCAAGTATTGTGGTTTGAGGGGGGTATGGAGGAGTGTCCGACGAGTGGAGGAAGTGGGTCCCCGTGTGTGATGCGCTGATCCTGCAGGCTTACTACAGGACCCTCGGCATGGTCTCCATACACACCGGGATAAACGACGTCTTCCCGGCCATACAGGAGATATCGGTGAGGCGCGGTGGCAAGCTCTACTGGATACTCGAGGGGAGGGTGGCCCGGTGGGATAGCCTCGAGGTATTTCCAGGGGTCACAACGAGCCTGTACATCTTCGGTTCATCAATCCGGCAGAGGAACACCGTGTACGCCAGAGTTGGTTTCTGGCAGAACTATTTGCTGCGGGCCCCCTGAAAGTCTCCATTAACTCCATGGCGTTCAAAGTCAACAAGTAGGTGAAGTAAATAGCTGGCATTAACCTTAAATAAAACCTTAATATATTACCATTAAATGGTACTGGATTTGGTTGTCTTTGACACTAGTGAGGACGGGTTCAGGACTGTTATTAAGGACTACCAGGAGATGGCCCTTAGGTTCGTGTGGAGTTCGAGCGAGAGAAGAGTTTCTAGCAGGGACGTTTGGCTACACGTCAACAAGGAGTTCGGGGGCTCCAGATTCATAAGCAGGGCAGCAATCATCAACTTCCTCAACAACATGGTCGACGAGGGGATCCTGCCCTACGTGGCTGAGACCGGGAGGGGCGGGTATCACAGGGTATACTCCCCAGGCCTCGGCGAGGAGGGCTTCAAGCGACACGTGGCGAAGAATGTCATGGCAAAGCTTTTGGAGACATGGCCAGACACCACGAAAGAGGTCGTAAAGGAAATATTAAGGTGATAATGGATGAGCATGAAAATGATCCCCATCGAAAAGATCAGGGTAAGCGACCTTAACATCAGAGCCGAGGACGTCTTCGGGGACGAGGAGGACCAGGAGCTGGTTGAGAACATCGGTTCCATGGGGATCCTGCAGCCGATAATAGTGAGGCCCGTCGGGGACATGTACGAGGTCGACGTGGGCCGACGCAGGTTCCTCAGCGCCAGACAGATCGGCCTCAAGGAGGTTCCCTGCATCGTGAGGGAGGCCAGTGAAGAGGAGACCATGGACGCCAGCCTCAGCGAGAACGTCTTCAGGAAGAACGCCGACCCCGTCACCTTGGGCAGGGCTCTTAAGATTAGGCTCGAAAAAGGGGGCATGAGCCTGAGTGAGTACTCCAGGAGGATAGGGAAGCCGAAGTCCACCCTGAATGAGTGGCTACGGATGAACGACCTGTCACCTACCATGCAGAACGAGGTTAAAAGTGGAAACATACCCTGGATGTACGCCCTCAAGGTCGCGAGGATGAAGCTCCCCACGGAGGAGGAGAACATCCTCGCGGAAGAGTCGAGGACCTCAGGCTTAGAGGCCTTCAAGAAGGCCTTAGACCAGGTTACCGAAGGCCGGGAGAAGAGGGGCGCTCCCAAGGGGCTCCTGATCGTCCGAATCAACTTCGGCCTCGAGTCCCAGGATTATGAGGCTCTAAAGCGGCTCGCCGAGGCGAAGGGCATAGACCTGAGCGACTACTGCATGAAGACCCTCGCCGACCACGTTCGAGCCTCGAACGATAAAAAGACCTAAATACTTTTACTGGGGTGCTGCCGGCGCGCGCTCGAAAATCAGGCTTCGTCCTTCCTTATCCTGACCCTCACGGTGACTCCCTGTTTCAGGCTGAGCCTATCCCTGAGCGTCAGGGGGACGGTGACCCTGCCCCCCTGGCAGATCTTGGCGAGGAACTCCTCCTCTTTTCCCTTCTCCACACTTATCTCCATTTAATGGGATTCCGTGGAGAATAAAAACTATTCTCTAGCATGCGTACTCATAACACTAAGGGAGCACATACGCACTCTTTGAACAGTTAACCTTTAAGAGGTGAATCATCCCATTCAATGGCGATAAAACCTTGAGTTTCGATTTAGATTCATTGAAGGATCGGATCTACATAGCCTTCATGGGTCCCCCAATTCCGCCCTATAAGATAAGATGCTGCTGTGGACATGAGATCATGATGGGCCACGACGAAAAGGGGTACTATATCGAGGGGGCGTCGGAGGTAATATTTGAGCCCGGGGATAAATCGCTCGAGGAGGAGAGAGGGGATGGATCCCGAGCATAAGATCAGTAGGGTGAACATATGCCTGGAGGGCTTCACCATGGAGGAGCTCAAGGACATGATAGGGTACATAAGGTCGGTGGAGGCACACAGGGAGTCCAGGATAGTTTTCGTAACTTTTGATGTCCCCGATGACAGCATGGGGGAGGCCTGGAGGAGGATACTTGAGCTATGGCCTGAAAAGGAGGGACCCCGCTTCACCCTTTTGGCTCACAAGGAGGAGGATAGACACGAGCCACAGTGACCACGTCCTCTGCTGGATCTGCGGCGCCCCCTGCCCAGGAGCCCGCGTGACCTGCTCGGATGATTGCCACGAGAAGCTGGTCCACAGGCTGGAGCAGGAGTTCGGAGCCTACAAGAAGGTGGTGAACCTCGAAACCGGTAAGACCCACAAGGTGCCCACAAGGGACATCATAGAGAGGGGTCTCCGACAACAGGATCTTAAGAACTACCCCGAATGGAGGAACAGGTTAGCGCGCGATGAATTATGAATTTAAATGCTTTTTTAACCAATAAAGTATCATAATTCTTGAAAACTCGGATAAAAGAAATAGCATAAGAAAGGAGATAATAGCTACTAAAAGATTGGTCTCTAAAATAAAAGGTTGACTTAAAAATGACGCGAAGTCAATTATTATATGGAACCCAGTAATTAACTGAGCTATCATGAGGGGTGGTCCAAATATCACTAGAGATAAAATAATATTCTTTTTTATCTTGAATGGTTCTCTAAACACTTTTAATAGTGTGAATTCAGCTGTGAATGTCCTTAATAATACTATAATAATAAAAAGAATAACTTTCAAAGGATATGATGCTGGTGCTCCGTCCCATTGAATGAACCAAACGATTGCTAGATAATCAGTTAAAAAAAATGTTATTAATGTAACTAGAATAATTAATGATATGTGTCTTAGACTAAACAAAGTTGATTCATCTATTTGAGTCAATCGCACGCGCGCGCGGTGGCGTCTATGCCGAAGAACTTCTTGGCGTTTTCACCGAGCACCCTCTCAACGAGATCCCTCCCAAGCCCCGAGACCTCGACTTTCCTGATCTCGAAGGAGGGGTGGCCGAAGGGGGCGTCGGACCCGAACATGACCCGGTCGACCCCCACCGTCTCGACCGCCTCCTTGATCTTGGAGTGCATCGGCATCCCTGACGTCTCCAGGTAGATGTTGTCGTGTTTCCGGGCGACGTCCAGGCTCCCGTTTATGTAGACTATGTGCCCGTGCCCCATGTGGCCGAGAATGATCCTCGCGTCCGGGTAGACGTCGGCGAGGTTCCCGAAGTGCCAAGGCAGGCTCCAAGGGGGGTGGCCGCAGTGGAAGAGTATGGGAACCCTGAGTTTTATGGCGAGTTCGATGACGGGGTGGACGACGGGGTCGTCGGGGAGGAACGAGTCTATGAGAGGGTGCATCTTCACCCCTTTGAAGCCCCACTCCTTGATGCCTTTCTCGATCTCCTTGAGCGCCTTCTCCCCGTGGTTCGGGTTCACCCAGATTAGGCCCGTAAACCTCCCCGGGTAGCTTAGGATGGCCTCGCGGGTCAGTTCGTTTGGGAGGGAGAAGAGGACGGAGTGCTCCACTCCGCACTCATCCATGAGTTCAACGAGGCCCTTGGCGTCCAGCTTTACGTTGAACAGGGGGAAGTCACCCAGATGGGTGTGGGTGTCGACGATCATCTTCAGAGCCTCAGAGAAGCTTCTCCTTGCCGAAGCCCTTCCTCAACGCCCTTATGAGCGGCAGCGTGATGGCAATGTCCACAACGCTGAGCAGGAAGAAGGTCGAGAGGTCGAGGTACGCGGCCGCGCCATAGAGGTAGTAGTCGTAGAGGAAGTAGCCGATGTTCTTCCAGACGGCGGCGATTACCATGATCGAGAGGTCCGAGACGAGCCTGTTCTTCGGGTAAATGTCCCTGAACCGCCCGAGTATGTAGCCCATGGAGCCCCTGATCACGAGCGTGGCGGGTGCCCAGACGATCCCGCTGCTCCCCCAGAGAGGGCTCCACACGTCGAACAGCGTCGCGCCGACACCGCAGGCGAGGGTCCCCACGAGTGGACCAAATAGTATGCCTGCGATGAAGCTCGCCACGTCACCTATGTGCCAGAAGCCGAGGGGAGGAGGCATTCTGACGGATATTGACGTCATAACGTACACGAGGGCAGCCATTATTGCGGCTGAGGCCACGGTCTTGGTATCCCATTTCTTGGACATTCTCATCCACCGACCATTTTATGCGCGCGCTCTAATATAGGTTGTAGAGACGTTGCTTATAGGTGATGCGCACCGTAGAATGGTGGGGAGGGCCAGGGGTCTCGTGCGCAGTGGGACCGTGGAGCCCGCGTACATTAGTAACCATGTTACTTAATTTAGTTTCATCTTCCTTTAAATAGAGGGATTTGATCTTCAGGATTGTCAACAATGACTGTAATCTACGATAAACCTCGGTGCGGCTACAGCTACGAGATCGTCGACGAGCAGAGGTACGAACGCTACTGGTGGGGATGTAGGCCATCAACCCGGAAGGCCGTGGAGGCCTGGCTCAAGAACCCCCTAAAGTCTCAGAACTCTGTCTCCCAAGAACATGGGAAAACCAATTCATGTATCACCCCACACATAACACGCCTTAGAAAGCTTGGAATCCTGAGACGGTTCAAGAGAAACGAGAACATGCAACCCTTAAGCAGTGACGCGCCCCCTCCACAAATGTTAAATGGTAATAAGCACCAGCGTATGGTGTGAGTGACCTTTAATGAAATGTGATACTAGCGATGAGGGAAAACCCAAAGTGTTACCGATGTATTTTTACAGTATGCGCGATAAACTGTAAAGGGAGGGGTAAAGGCGAATGATTGAGGGTCTAGTTTTGGCTTCTTGGATCGCATTCCTCGTTTCATCAGCTGCAATTATTCTAGGTGGCTTAACTGAACTCAAGCATGGCAAAGAGAGAGGAGTTCTAATCGTTTACGCTGGATTCATCGGTCTCGCCCTATCGGGTTTGCTTATGACTATAGCTTACAGTGAGTATCACATTTCATTATAGTTGCTAGGAATTTTAGCTTAGTAATCGCGCCCACGACGCTCCCCCCTATTCGTAACCTTTAAGCGATAATACGCACCATAGAATGGTGGGGAGGGCCAAGGACCCAATGGAGCCATCGGATCCTGGATATCGGGTAAACCGTCGCAGGGAGGGGCCGACACTGCCCGTAATCAGCTCGACCAGGCGGGCTCCCGCTCCCGGGCCTAGCATCCTTGCTCCAGGGCCGGCAACACTCCCCACCCCTCTCATAACCTTTAAACGGTGATGTACGCCATAGAATGGTTAAGTTTACTTGTGAATGGTGAGAAACATTGAAGGGAAAAGATATATTGCTCTTTGTCCTGGTGAGCCTTCTGATTGTCCTTCTGAACTTACACGCCTACAATAGGCCTGTTACTACGATTGAACCTTTGGGGCCAATCACCAAAATGCCTCAAGAAATGGTGTTAAGAATTGGGGACCTTAAGGGTGACGGCTGGATACTAATGGAGTCGGTTCCGGTCTCTGAACACGGAGCAGAGTATGGGTATCAGGTTGCCTTTTCCAGAGAAACGTCCGTAGGTTCACCGACCGGTAAGGAAATGGTTACGTGCAAAGCAGCTTTATACTACAAAGAAGCAGAGGCGCACTCGGCGTTCCTCACTGTAACAAAGAGCGAAGTCCCGACACCCGGACTAAGTATTGGAGATGAAGCCTTTATTGAGACTGGACCGGTGATTAATGGGAAAGCACTCACTTTCAGGAAAGCAAATGTTGTCGTCTGGGTATGGATAAACTATGATGGAGATGTTGAATCACTTGCCAAAGTAGTTGAAGAAAGGATAAACGAAATAAGTTCGTATTTACCATCTGAGGTTATAAAGGCTGCTGAGTCCAGGACGACTGTTCTAAAGTATCTACAAAATAAAGTTGGTAATAATGAGCTATCTGAGGGATTAATGCATGAGTGAAAAATTGTTTGTCCCTGTATGCGGGCTAAACTGTGATTTTTGCCGCCTCTACATGAACGACGAGTGTAAGGGTTGTGGGGTCGGTAAGAAGGCGAGCTGCAACCTTATCAAGTGCTGCAAAGATAAGGGCCTGGCCTTTTGTAGCCTGTGTTCAGATATCCCGTGTGAGAAGTATAACGGCTCGAAGTGCCTGCACCCGGACTGGGTGGAGGAGCTAAGGAAACACCCGTTTAACTGAAGAATGGTGGGGAGGACTAGGGGCCCAATGGAGCCTCAGGATCCTGGATATCGGGTAAATCGTCGCAGGGAGACATCCTATATCAGCTCGACCAGGCGGGCTCCCGCTCCCGGGCCTAGCATCCTTGCTCCAGGGCCGGCAACACTCCCCATAACCTTTAAGCGGTGATACACACCATCCTATGGTGGTCATGAATCTCTCAAAACAAGACATCCTAGAGCTTGCGGCTAAATATGATGAAGATTATCCCTGGTGGACTAGCGAAGAAAAACGTATCGGAGACCAGCTAAGACGAGATAGCGAGTTCGGCATGGACACTCTGAAAGAGATAATTCATTGGAAGTTCAAGTCCCTCCCTGGAAGAGAGAAACGAGTAAACAACCTAATCAACCAATACGGAGACCAAAAAATTCGACAGATCACAATCAGAATACTGCCTTTGCCCACTAGCGAAGACCTTACCAAGATTCAAGCGCTCTGTGAGCCAAAAGGAATAGGTGTAGCCATAGCCAGCACGATACTCACCTTCCATAACCCTCAGGATTACTGCGTCTACGATATACACGTCATGCGAGGAGTCTATGGAAAAGAGCCCAAGCACATGTTTACGGGATTCAAACACTATCTAAAGTTACTCAAAGACCTTAGAGAATATTCAACTAGAGTTAACCTACCAGTCCGCACCATCGAGAAAGCCCTCTTCAAAAAGAATATTGATAGCTCACGTAACCTTTAAGTGGTGATACACACCATCCTATGGGGGAAAATGGATGGATACGTTTGATACGTTTCCCGATAGTGTAGTTGAGGCGGCTTGGAAAAGGTCAGGCAGTAGGTGCCAGTGTACGAGAGATCACTCGTGGCATCAAATGCGTCTCCATAGTAGACGGTGCCCTCAAAATTTAAAATTGGAAGATAGAGGTTTAGACAAAGATACTGGCTGGGAAGCTCATCACAAAACTTCTCAAGCTGCAGGAGGTTCAGCCACACTCTCAAATTGCGAGATATTATGCCAGAAATGCGCGCGCCAGGGCCGGCAACACTCCCCATAACCTTTAAGCGGTGATTAACCCCATTCTACGGTGGGGAGGACTAGGGGCCCAATGGAGCCATCGGATCCTGGATATCGGGTAAACCGTCGCAGGGAGGGGCATTACACAGCCCTTATATTGAGCTCGGCCAGGCGGGCTCCCGCTCCCGGGGCCTTGCATCCTTGCTCCAGGGCCGGCAACACTCCCCAAACGCGCGCGCTGAGTCATGAACCCTCTAAGACTGGAATAACGATACACTTTTATACTATATCACGTTGTGTATTATACGGAAGTGTTAATAATGAAGAACAACGGATTTAATAGCATGGAGAAGCTTGGGTGGGGCACCTACAACCAGTGGCTTGGACGCCTCCAAGCCTCCACGGCCAAGACAGCGGGCTCCAACTTCCGCAGATACATGGCTTGGGTCGAGAGGGAGGGCGGGAAGTTCTCAGCCTATACCCCGGACCAGATGATAGAGTATCAGCGAGCCGCCAACAACGAACAGCGATATGAGCTCCTTGACTTAGCGCAGAGATACATAGGGGGCCTCGAGGGCAGGGGCGGCTACATCAGGTGCCAGTACCATAATATTCGCAGCTTCTTCGCCCACATGAGGGCTGAGCTCCCACAGGATACCTCCTTCAAGGTCAGGGGAACCGTGGAGAAGGTTGTCGGCCACCTCGACGCGGAGGAGATCCAGAAGATGATCCTCAGCTGCAACTCCATGTATCAAGCCATCTTCATGTCCATGTTCTCCGCCGCCCTCGATAAGGAGATGTTCCTCTACTGGAACCTCAACGGCCTAGCTCAGCTGCGGGAGGACCTGAAGCGGGACCCTGAGGTGATTAAGATCACACTACCGGGCCGGAAGTCTCAGCGGAACGAGAGTCCATACTTCAGCTACGTCTGCAGCGATGCCGTGGCCCTCCTGAAGAAGTGGCTGCCCGAGAGGGAGAAGCTTGTCAAGCTATTCAGCAAACGATACCCCGGCTACGTGGACCCCGGCGCGATATTTCTCGGGCAGAAGGGTGAGCCAATCGGTAAGCTCGCGATCCACCAGGTATGGGCTCGGCACTGCAGAAGGATGGGGCTGCTGAGATCTAAGGTGACTGGTGGGGCCCCACGGTTCGGGAAGAACCTGCATGAGTTGAGGGATTCGTATAGGACCCTCTGGCAGAAGAGTGGGGGTGATCCGGTTGTCGCTGAGTTCAGCATGGGCCACGTCGTGGACCGGCTCGGCTACAACAAGTCGTTTGAGGACGAGGATTGGGTTAAGCAGGAGTACCTGAAGGCCGCGCCATGGTTGAATGTGCTCTCCTCACCAAAGCCTCACGGCTTCGAGGAGCGGGATGAGGTGAGGCATCTTCAGCGTGAGCTCGAGGAGGCGAGGCACAGGCTGGACCACGTGGATGACATGGAGGCGCAGATCAGCGGCCTCAGGGCCCAGCTTGAGCAGCGGGGTGGTCTGAAGGAGCTCCAGCAGCAGCTCGAGGAGCATCAGCGTACCCTAGACTTGATGATGCCGGCGTTCAACATGGCCCATAAGATGCTCGAAGAGAGGAAGGAATATGAAAAGTTCAGGGGATCCCCGTCATGAAGAGGCTCACTAGGCGCGCGACTGTCAATATGGGATGGGTGGTGCGCGTGATTAGCCGCTTCAAAAAGTGGAACCCCCTAAGAAGGGAGCTGTTCCTCAAGTGCGTCTCCGTCGTCTTCGGTGTCGGGCTCATTGCCTTCGCCCTGAAGTGGTCCACTTACCTGGACAACTGGTACTGGCTCCCCCTGTATCCTAACCTGCTTGATGCCCTGTTCATAATTACGGCGGGCCTGCTGATCCTGCTGTGGGGATTCTCCTTGGAGGGCGAGAGATGACAGAGTTTTGGTACCTGCCCCTAACCCTGATGCAGCAAATAAAGCTGAAATTATTCGGATATGTGAAACTGGGAACCATAAACCAACCACACGGACAAGCCCCTCTGTATGCATTCACCTGCAAGCTACACGGCTTCCAGACAGGATGCCCCCACGGATTCAAGAAAGAGTTAAGGTGTCCTGAATGTTTTAAAAATGAGGTAGAGGAATGAAGTGTCTGCGCTGCAGGGATCTCGTTTGGAATGGTGGGATCGCGCGCGCGCGCCTTCTCTCATAAAGGAGAATTAGTGATGGTTGAAAAACTAAGTCACAGACTTCAAGAGGCGTATGCTTTTGCTGATGTGAGAAAATTCACGGAGTGTTGTGCTGAAGTCAACGCTCTTGAGAAAGTGTTAGAGGACTTCAGCCTGCTAAAGAAGTTCATGGGTCCTGTTGGTTATGCTACATTCTTCAAAGCCTTAAAAGAAGCAAATAACGAGGAAGAAGTAAAACATGATGGCCTATAGACCGTCCAAGGTGATGATTGATGAGTTCAACGCACTCGTAAGCGAAGCGATGCGTCACCACCCCCTGACCTGGTGCGTCAAACGTGGATACGCCATAGGCACCTCGAGTCTCAGAGGAGAGGAGTGCCTGCGCTGCAGGGAGTTCGTTACGAATGGTGGGATCTGTGACCCGCTATGAAGCAAGAAGGAGTAGTTAGTTGACGAGAAACAAGAAACTGAGCAAAAAAAGTAGGCAGAAGAGACTGAAGGAAAAGAGGTCGAAGGTGAGGGGTTAAAAGTGGAGGGAAAGTAAAGTGACGAGGAATTGGGAGGCTCTCGTTAGGGCTGTAGAGAAGGACCACAAGGAGTTTGCGAAGGCAGTTGTAGAGCATCTGGATCCACCAATATACGTAAAGAATGCTCTCAGGAGCATGGAATATCTCTGTGGATGGCCGGGGTGCTGGACGGTTAGAGTGGATGTCTGCTTCAAGTGCGATATGAGCGTCTGCGATGAACACAGCGAGATGTTTCTTGGACCGAAGACTAAGCTCGAATGGTATGTCTGTGACGGCTGCCTGGCTAACACTCCTCGAGAAGAACTTCTGAAAGAGATAGCGAAACGAGACGAGGAGATCTGGCTTGAGGATCAGGAGGAAGCTACTGACATACAGGAGGAAAAGTAAATTGAGCTGGAGTGATTTTGTAATCGAAAATGCTCGTTGTTGCGCCTGTGAGTCGTTGCTTAAGGACTCCAGGAGCCTAAACCTTGTCAACCTCGACAAGTACGTTGAATGGGAGTTTCCAGCCTGGGGGAACGTACTTGCCCGAGAGGAGGACAAGCATCAGGCAAAGCGGGCGTGCTCAGTCCTATGCGATGGCTGCATTGAGCTCAAGAACAAGAGGCCCCCGATAAAGTGGGCTGTTGAGATCTATCGGGAGGGCGAGGCATACAAGTTGCGCTACCATGATGTGAAGCTGCTGAAGGACTCCGACCCCATAACGGATGAGGACCTGGAGGCTTAACTTTCGGGTCGCCCGCGCTAAATGTCCACTTAAATAAGGAATGTCTCATGTCTATTTGACATTTTCATGTGTTATAACACTGTTTCCTGAGGACAATCAACCTCCTTAATTTCAAGTTTCTGTAAACAAACAACAATATACTTGAAAAACAAGGAGTATAGTGCTATAACGTTACACTTACGCACGCAACACAAGCGTGCGCATAGCTTCTACAGCCTTCAGTCAGAGGTGTGAGAAGAGGTGGCAGAGGACAGCTTCAAAGAGTTGGAGTTCCTAGACAAAGAGGCCCTTATAGTCGAGTCTTTCCTTGGACTCCTTGATGCCTACAGGGAGCTCAATCGCTACAAGAAGACATCCATCGTCTTCCTCAGAAAACTCTGCGGCTTCAGCACGGAGACCTCTGTCTGGTTCATCCTTTGGGAGAGCGAAGGGGCCCAGCGATTCACAGACATCCTCAAGGCGGCGGGCTGCTCCCGGTCGAAACTGAGCGATGTCCTGAGGGCCCTCCTGAACACGGGACTCTTAAGGATGGTCGAGGGACGCTATCAGGCTGTCTCCACCCCGTGGTTTGGTTCGCTTCTCAGAACCAAAGAGGCGAAGATTTAAAAGGGGAGTTCAAAGGGAGTTCGAGGACTCAAATCTGTATTATTGAGAATAAATGACCGTAAAGTACAGCAAGATCTTCACAGTTACCGGCGCAATAACCCTTGAACCCGTCACGATCCTCGTGGAGTACACCAAAGCTGAGGGCTTTCGCGGAATCTCCATAGAGAGCCTCGAAGGAGAGTACGATTCTACAAAAGAGTTCGGGAAGACCTCCAACCAAATCATCGAAGAAATGAAAGTAAGCGCCGACAAGATCTATAATTTCCTACCCCTCCTGCTGCCCGACACCCGCCAGCTCGTGGACACTCTGAACGAGGCCCTCGCGGCCTCCGAGCTGGATGACATCAAGAAGGAGGCTTCGTGATGGAGATAAAAGACGGGTTTGATTACAGGTACGGCAACGTCGACTTCCTGTCTGAGGAGAGAAGGGAAGAGCTGGACAGGATTGCCATAAACATCAGCATGGATTTACGTCAGGGTGACTTCATCCGGACCTTCGCAACCGCCTGGCAGCTAGCCGACCCATTCAGCAAGAGGATACTGACAGCCGCTTGGCTGAAGCTCATAGACAAGCTAGAGCTTGATGGAAAAGGACTAGCAGCCATCAAGGAGGAGCTATAATGGGTGAGCTCGCCAAGCAGGACTACTTCACAGAGCTGGACAGGAGGGACCAGGAGCAGATCATAATGGAGGACTCCGGGGAGATCCCCAAAGAGCTCTTCTACGACGTCAACGGGAAGAAGGGCCTCTCATACGAGGGGATAAACACCGTCGCCTTCTTCATGGGTGACGTCAAGACCGAGCCTTGGTTCCAGAGGGAGAAGGTGGAGCTCAACGGCCAAGTCTTCTGGTCCACCACCGTCCGCGCCATCAACGAGACATTCAACCTAGCCGCCCTTGGCACGGCGGAGGTCCCTGAGATGATGGACGTCTACGATATCGATCCGAAGACAAGGAAGAGGATCCAAAACACGGATGGCACCTTCAAGATGCACAAGGAGTTCGATAGGTTCTGCCTACGTAAGTCGATGAGCATGGCGCAGAGAAACGCTAAGAAAGCTGTAATGGCAACCGCCATGCTTCAGAAATTCCTCGAGTTCTTCGTCAAACGCGCAGCCGGTGACATGAAGGCCGAGATACCATACAACCCGCGAAAGATCCCACCTGACTACAAGGTGCTGCCAGATCAAGCAGGCGGGGAAGACCGCAAGGAGAAGACAACTATCCCGAAGACATCTGCCGACCATACCACGTACACCAAGAATCCACCGGAGAACAAGGAAAAGCTGAAGCCCCCGACGAAAGAGATCATTGAGTACAACCTGAAAGCCTTTGGCTACGGGGAAAACGACGTCGGTGTGTATGAGGAGGGGGACAGCTACATCGTGGAGCCGGCCAGAGACCTCAGCGAAGGGGAGCAGTACAAGCTCAGCGGAGCCCTTGAGCCCATGGACGCCACCTGGCAGGAGGTCGGGTTCAGGGGGAGATGGAAGATCCAGAAGAAGGAGGTCTAAGGGCTAGATGAGTAGCGATTATGAGAAAGAGAGCGCCCTGGATACCTCTTTTGACGACTCGGACGAGCCAATAGGAGAAGACGAGCGAATAGAAGAAGACGAGCCAATAGAAGAAGACGAGCCAATAGAAGAAGACGAGCCAATAGAAGAAGACGAGCCAATAAAGGATGAGCTTGAGGGCCAGTGAAGGAGACAATGCAATGACAGAGCAGATAAGCGACATCGATCTCTTCAAGCAGCTCGACGAGGTCACAAAAGAGATCGCCTCCAGTACCGACAAGCTCACAGCCCTACAGAAGCGCCTCGAGCAGCGCAAGAGCCTCCTCCGCCAGGAGATCAGCGACAAAGCCGAAGCCGTCAGGTGGAGCAAGTACGTTCCCATGCACCTCGACTCCTTCGTCGAAGAGCCCTACGTCATCGAGCCACACCGCATCGACAAAAAGGGCCAGGTCCTCGAGTGGCGCGTCTACGTCCCCAAGTTCGTCAGCTTCCAGGTCGGTCGCCTTGAGCGAGCTACACACAGCTACAACATCTACACAGTCAACCAGTACATGCGCTGGTTCGCCGAGATCCCCGAGGAACTCGAGAGCCGGTTCCCCCAGATCGACGTCGAACTCAAGGTCCACGACGGCGTACTAACATCACCGCCTGAGCAGACGGAGCAGACATGGGAGAAGTACAAGACCTTCCTCCTCAAGAGGGAGGCCCCCGGCATCATGCGCATAAAGAAGGGCAGCGAGTGGGGCCTCATCAGCCAGATCCTCGAGGAGGGAGGTCTCCCCTTCGTCCCGCAGCCCGTCGAGCAAGCGGACCTCAGGCAGCGTAGCTTCAGCGGCTTCGCCCTCCACAAGGACTGGATCCTAAGAGACTACCAGAAGGAGGCCATCGACCGATTCCTTGAGTACGGCGCCGTCGGCATCTACTACCCCTTCGGCACCGGAAAATCAGAGATTGCCATCGATCTCTGCGATAATCTAAACGGGCGCAAACTCATAATCGCCGGCGCGAGCAAGGCACTCAAAGAGCAGTGGGAGGAGCGTCTCAGGGTTATGCCGCCTGATCGGAGGGCTGAGTGCCATGTCGTCGTCTACCAGAGCCAACGTGAGATCGACGAACTCATCAAGAGGTATAAAGAGTTCATCCTCATCATCTTTGACGAGTGCCACCATTTGCCCGCGCAGACCTTCATTCGGCTGAGCACCATCCCCACAAAATACCGCCTGGGCCTCACCGGGAGCCCATATCGAGAGGATGGGCACATCAACTACATCATGGCTCTCACCGGCTACCCTGTCGGCATGGCCTGGGCCAAGTTCGTAACCGAGGGCATCATAAGCCTCGCCCAGGTCCAGGTCCATGTCGTCAGGAAGCCCAGGGAGAAGCTCATCATCCTCGACGAGCTGCTTAAGCGGGACCTCGGCAAGACCATGATATTCTGCGACAGTCTCGACCTCGGCGACGAGATCTCCAAGAAGTACGGTATGCCCTTCGTGCACGGCGAGACCAAGAGCCGCCTCGAAGTCATAAACAAGAACGACCGTCTTGTCATCAGCCGTGTCGGCGACGAGGGCATCAGCATACCCGCCCTCGACACCCTGATAGAGATCGATTTCCTCGGCGGCAGCCGGTATCAGGCGCTACAACGCGTCGGCCGCCTTAGCCATAGGCTCATCCAGGTGGATCAGGAGCCATCCATCCACCACGTCATCATAACCGAGGAAGAAGTGGAGAAGTACGGCAAAAGGATACTCAGCTACTACGACAAGGGATTCAAGGTGGACTGGATCTATGGCTTTTAAGAAACCTGAGAAGCCTACAGACTGGAAGATCCAAGTCACCCTCGATCGGAAGGCCCTCCTCGAGGACATCACCCGGCTGACAAGGATCCTGGCGCGGCAACGGGTGGCAGTCACAGTCTCCGCCTCGAGCAGGGAGGAGGCTGAGGAGAAGGCAAAGGAACACCTCATGCAGCACATTGAGGTCCCGTGGTGCTATGTGAAGGCCCTGAACCCAAGGAGGCTGCCGACTTAGGAGGCTAGGGCTTGCCGAGATACGAATGCCCTAAATGCAGTCACCGGTGGAGAGGGCAGGGCCGGAAGCCGGGCGGGGAGGTCTACTGCCCCAAGTGCGGTACGCTTGCCTACACCTACGCAAAGGCGATCAGGCCAATGACGCCCGAGAGGAAGGAGAGGTATTAGATGGTGTGTGTGTTTGTCAGTAGTAGTATAAGATCAACGACAGTATACATATACATATATATACATACACATAACCTCGAGCACCCTCTCCTACTCTCCCTCACCCACACCCTTGACCTTTCTGTAATTTACCGGAGGGGGTGAAGCGGATGCCCCCTAGGGACGGAGCCGCCATAAGGCGGGAAAGGCTCCAGATGATAATTGAAATCGTCAGGAAGGAGCCCGGGGTCCGCATCGGGAGGATACAGGCGTTCATGGCCATGCGGACGGGGCTCACCGCGGCCAGGGTGTCGGAGTATACCCGGGAGCTCGTCAGTGGCGAGCTGCTGGCCGAGGTGGACGGTCGGTTCGAGGTGGTGAAGAAGAGATAACGTCAGACAGCAAGGAAGTGACCATCTACGCACCTTCCCACTTCAAGGTCACCTGGAAGAAGTTTATGGAGATCTGCGAGAGGGACGGCCAGAGCGCCAGCGAACTCGTCCGCATCTGGGTTGAGGACTACGTGGAGAGGAAGGACCCTGGGAACCCCCAGAGACCTCTAACGGCCTATGCCCCTGGGCATGAGGACGAGCAAGCACTAAGGGTGCAGGAGGCCTACGCGAGGCTGAGGGCCCTCGCGGCGAAGAGCCGGGACGAGCTGGACTTTGCACGGATCCTCGCGGAGCTGGAGCCCCACTTCAAGGGGAGGCCCCGGGTGGTGGCTGCCGAGAAGCTGGCGCGGCGCCTCCTCGGGGACGGCGTCAAGGTCTGGCGGTGAAGCATTGTCCAGACTGTGGGTCCAGAACCGGAGTAATCACCTACTTACTTGCCTTGTCCCCTCTTCATAGTCTCCAGGACTAAAACCTCTATCGCATGGCTTCGGTTGGCGTAAGTTCTGCTCTTAATTTTCTCGTCTATCCATTCCACGCACTCCTTGGGGAGTGTTATGCTTATGCGTTCCCGAGTCATGTCTTTCTACTCAGACTTCATAACTTTGTCCCCTTATCTGATTTATGAACATCTATGCACATATATATTATATATAAGGGAAATACATATACATCAATACGATGGAAGGTCACCTAAATTGACCGAGAAGGTCGTTAAGATCCGAGTCAGCGTTACCCTAACGAAGCCCTACGTGGATGCCCTGGATCGATTGGTGGAGGAGGGGATCTACCTGAGCCGGGGGGAGATCGTCATGGAGGCACTGAGGCGACTCTTCAGAAGCTATGGGATGGAACAGTTCTCTGCGAGTGAAGCCGAGCTCACCTGAGATTCTAAACAGTAATCAGAAACTTACATCTGAATCTTAATTCCGCAAAGGTTAAACAAATCCACCGGTAGTAAGACTTCTCACAACAATAGCTCACAGAGGCAAGGCATCCGACGTTGTCCAACAAGACTAAGATCCGAGTCAGCGTTACCATGACGAAGCCCTACTTAGAAGCCATGAACCACCTCATCAAGGAGGGCATCTACCTGAGCAAAGGGGAGATCACCCTGGAGGCACTCAGACGTCTCATCAGGAGCTACGGGATAGAGCCTTTCTGCCTGGAGTTGGTCGAGGAATCCAAGGAGCCTAAGAAGGGGAAGACCCGGAAGGATTGAGGTTATAGGAGGAGTCTAAATGAGTATGCTCACCAAAGAGGAAGTAAAAAAGATTGTATCATTACCAGATGACGAGTTTATGGCATTTATATCAATAATAATTCAAGACTTAAAAGAAAAAGAGGGAGCCCGGCCACACCCACCTAGGGAAGGAGACACCGGAGCCCCCACAGGAATTATCCCCATACCCAATTTAGGGATTATGGATCTCTAATCAATAAACTAGGCTCAAGGCGAAACAAAACAGCCTGACCACTCCGGCAACCATCCAGAAGAACCGTAGGTCTAATTTCCTCTTTATCAGTAATTTATCCACAGCCCACGTTATGGCTATCAAAGCGGCGTCAGCCAATGGGTAAAGTAGTGGGCTAATGGATACCAGCCATATCACCCTCGGGTTAAACTCAACACCGCCCTTGGAGAGGTTGCTGAAAGTTACTATCTCGTCGAGGGAGGAGCAGAGGGCGAAGAAGAGGAGGGAACGCCTCAAGCGAAAACCCCCACTGGTGGCCCTCATTTGAGAGTAATATAAAAAAAGGGAAGGAGGAGAGAATTAAACGAGCTCTATCAGCTTCAGATAATCCATACCGCCAGCACTGTGGAACTTGATATTCACCGTAGTACCAGAAGTCAATTGCCCGAATACCGAACCAGCCACACCCCTTTCAATGGTGATAGCTACAGTACTAGAACCACCGCTAGCGATCGATGCCCCACCTGTTGTAAACGTATATGCAGCCTCCGGAGTGGTAACAGGATCGATCTTGCGATCGTTTATGAACACATCCGAGATCGTTGCCTGCGCTGTACCAGTGTTCTTAAGCGACAAGTCGATTGTCCACTTGTTGGTGACGGCGTCTAGAGTGCATACCGCTGAAGAGACTTCGACCTTCTCGAACTTTGTGTACTGGGTGGCGATTCCTCCCATCCAGTAGGCGACGGCGACCGAGATTGTGATCGCGACGGCTACAAGAATTACTGTTGCGATAACTGGACTAACTGCTTTCCTTTTCCTTAGTTCATTCATGGCTTTCATGCCGAAACTAAGGGGAGTTTAATATTGATAAGACGATTATGGAGCCCTTATCAGTGCCTTAAATCCATAAATGCTAAGCGGATCCTCGGACACCTCGAATATCCTGCCAAGGTGAAACCGTCAATGGAGAAACTGGAGATATCCCTCACCCCGGATCTCGTGAAGCGGATAGACTACATTGTCGAGCTCCTCGGCCTAGAGAGCAGGGAGGAGTTCCTGATGGCCGCTACCCGCAGGCTATTGGACCACTACTCCATGATCTCTAAAAGCATACCGAGGACCACATAGACAGGTAAAACAGGTCGATGATATAGATGTCAAAAACAAGGTCAAGATTCGAGATATACATGGACACCTTGGCGGAGATCAAGGGAGGCACGGTCATCCCGACGCGTATCATGTACGGGGCCAACCTGTCATGGAAGCCACTTATGCAGACCCTGAGGACGCTCACGACCCATGGGCTCATCGAGGAGCAGTCAAATGGCGACGACAAGAGGACGAAGAAGGTCTACACCCTGACCGAGAAGGGAGGTAACGTGTTAAAGTACTTCAACTGCGTGAAGGGACTGATGGAGCTGGAGAAGGCAATCGAGATCAGCGCTTAAACAACCTTTTTCTAAATCTCGACCTCAGGCATGCGCGCGCGGCGGGGGCATGCTCCTCAGGGTCCATCCGATCACGACTTGCCCTTTTGTGGTAAAATCCACCAGATTCCGGCATCCCACGCCTAATATTTATCACCTATGTGTAAATATTTGTCATCCATAATGGCATATGTCACTGATAACTATTAGTGATAGTGGATTGAGGGCGAGGCCAAGAGGGATCTCCTTCTCTTATTGGCCCTGCCCCCGTCTGAAGACTGATCGGATGGACTCAAAGTGACCGAGGAGAGCGGATACGTAACCATCTCACTCCCGAAGGGCGTTGCTGACGCCATAGACGAGCTCATAAAGCAGCTCGGGTACTGGCCGAGCCGAGGAGCCTTCGCACGCGAGGCGTGCTTGGAAAAGATCAAGAAAGAGCGGGAGCTCCTGAAGGAAATCAGGGACGAGAGGCGGGAGCCGGAGGCGGGAGCCTGTTAGCTGAAGTAGGTAACAGTCTTACTGAACCCCCTTCTGAATTATGGTTACTTACATATATAAATATAAGTATGATCAACTGGTGAACGACGGTGACTATCGACCTGAGGAGAAGCCTAGCGGCTGTGAAGAGTCAACCTTCCTTTCTTTTTCCAATCTTCAAGCCACGATGCTCTAATCGTGGAGGCAAGAGCTGCCTTGCCCCTGGACGGGGGAGTAAAGTGCCGACAGCCCGAGAGGGTCGAAGACGGACGGAACCGTTCCGTGTCTAGGAATGGAAGTCCTTGGCGAAACGGGCTAAACTAAAGGAAAGTGATGAAATGAATAAAGGAAACGTAACGATACTCGCGAGCATCTTAGCGATTGTACTGGTAGCTACAGGCGTTGGGGCAGGGACGATGGCATGGTTCAGCACCATTCCAGCGACAGCAGGAACATACACTATGAGTGCCGCAGAAATGAAGATGGAAGTCACAACTGGGACTTATACATTTGAGAAGTTGGTGCCAGGAAAGGCATTTGGACCCATCACTATCGATATAAAAAATACTGGAACTATGGACATTAACTACTTGGGTGGTGACCTCGTAATTACCGATAAAGATGGGAATCCCTATTCAAGTGACACGGCAAGTGGCGTCTTATTGGCCAATTATATCGAAATCACATCATTGAGAGAGTATATTCCCAACTATGGCTGGCAAGAAAGCATTGGAGGATCTCAAAAGTATGAAACCTTGGTTAAAGATGGATCGACACCCCTCACCTTGATGGAACTAGCGAAAAGCTATTGGTACCCTGGTCCAGAGACGCCTCTTACTACTACAGACCAATTCGGGAATTGGGTTAAATCAACCACGGATTGGTGTACAGGCGATGGTTACGACATAGTCCCGGATGGTCAACCCGCTCTTGCTTTCGGTGGCACCTATGAGATGGTTTTGATGTTCAAGCTTAGTGACCTCACACCTAACACAATGCAAGGTCAAAGCTGTTCATTCAAAATCGTATTCACAGGTGTACAACAAAACAGCCAACTACCTTAAACCCCTAGAAACCAAGTGAATCCAAACTTTCCCCTTTTTTTTAAATTAAATCTCGTGGAGAAAAGAGAATGAAAATAACTAGCCTGATTAAAACCACGGCTTTAACAGTAATATGCTTACTGTTAGTTATTCCTATCCTTATCTACGGGTTCCCGTTCCTTGTGGGCGCGGACAGCTCTTACACCGTTATGAGCGGGAGCATGAACCCAACCCTGCATCCAGGTGACCTAGTGATCATCAAGGGTGAGGAGCCCATCAACGTTGGCGACGTGGTGACCGTCAAGTCCGGCGAGTTCACCTACACTCACCGGGTGGTTGAGAAGCTGGAGAACGACAGGTTCAGTCTGAAGGGGGACGCCAACGAGGACCCTGACCCGAACCTCGTGGAAGCCTCCCAGATCGTCGGAAGGGTCATCCTCGTCTTCCCCTTTAACCATCTCTACACCCCATACGGATTCGTCTTGGCGCTCCTTGCTCCAGCCTCCCTGATCATCGTAAAGCAGGTCTACACCATCCACCAGTCCACTAAAAGGAGGAACAGGAGGGAGACGATGAGGTGGATGAGGAAGAGCCACCCGGCACTTGACACGACCACCCTCCTACTGGCCCTGATCCTTATCGTGAGCACCACAAGGGTCATAGCGCCACACTTCATCAGCGGGAGCAGCAGCTACTTCTCCGATACAGAGTGGGCTACGGTCTTCTTCCATGCGGGAACATGGCACGTGGACGCACTTGTGGACATAAAGCCGGACACCCTGAACCTCGAAAGCAAGGGAGAGTGGGTCACCGTCTACGCCGTCGTTGACACTGAGTACGACGAGAAAGACATCATAATCAAATCAGTCATGCTCGACGGAGTGATCCAGGCGGAGTGGGGCGAGGTCCAGACGGACGGCCGCCTCATGGTCAAGTTCGACAGGGCCTCCGTCATCGCCCACCTGGAGGGCTACGGGAATGGCGCTAGCGTGACACTGAGCGTCTCCGGAGAGTTCATTGACGGGGTCAAGTTCTCCGGCACGGACACAATAGTCGTTATTAGGAGTGGTTGATGACGATGGTCAACCGTTGGACCTGCGCCTCAGCCGTCTTCGCAGCCCTCCTGGTCATATCCCTGTACGGGTGCTACTCTTTCGTCAGTATGCCTCCGCTACGTTCCAAGAATAACTTGGACCTTAGTTATGTGCAGAGCGCCGAATACATCTACACTGCCCACGTCAAGCCCTCCCTACTCTACGACAACAGGACGGAGGTATTCGAGGGCGAGCCCCTCTACCTGAAGCTCGTGGATCGGCTGGACATCACCCTCACCTACAACCTCACCCAGACCCCGAAAACGTTCGATATGGCCGACATAAGGCTGAGTTATGAGACCTCAGGTACGCTGAGCGGGGGAGACTGGGCCAAGAATTACGCCCTTAAACCCAAGGTTACTACTGACGCACGCTTCTCCGACACCTACACCCTCGAGATGAAGGAGATCCAGGGCATCGTCGAGGCCATAGGGAAGGAGACCGGAACAGGCATCTACACATACACATACGAGATAAAGCCCCGAATCAGTCTGGAGGCCTCGGCCGGAGGAAACCCCATCGTCCAGGAGTTCACCCCGACCCTCACGATAAAGTTCGATGGAGGAAAAATACAGATCGAGGGACTGAGGAGCACGAAGGTGGGCTCCGTCACCCACCTTGAGACGGAGGCGGCGACCTGGGGATTCCTCGGGCTTGCCGCGCAAGTTGGAGCGATGAAGGCGACCTCAATCATCTCCTCGATATCGCTGGTAGCCCTCCTCGCCGCATCGATGAGGTTCACCCTGCAGCAGAGGGCCTCCAGACCCCTCCTGGAAAGGCTGAGCGGGGATATCAGGGATAAGATCATAGAGGCCTCTGAGCCGCCGGAATTAATGGAGAGGGCCGCGATAAGGGTAGGCTCCCTGGAGGACCTCGCCAGGGTGGCCGAGGAGGCCTTCAAGCCCATAATCCACCACGGCGGCGTCTTCCACGTGCTCGACGGAGACGTGAGGTACGAGTTCCATATGGAGGTTGAAGGGGATATAAAGGAAAGGTTCGTAAAATGAGCTTCATCTGGCATGGTTTTAATGTAGATAAGGAGAAAAGGCGTAGCCAGTGCTTTTACGAGTGGCACTGTATGGTCTGTTTTTTCAAGGTATTGTTCGTTATCGTTCGATTAAAAATGGGTATAGGGAGCGAGTGAGAGCGCGCACGAGGCAAGTTATTAAAAACACCGCGCGCGCGCCGGGTTGGCTGAGTGGCTTAGGCGGCTGCTGGCAGAGCAGCTCTACGGGGGTTCGAATCCCTCACTCGGCTCCACCTCATGCGTGGTACTCCTCGCGCGCTCGACAGGGAGATAACTGAGAATAAGTAAAATCAACGTTCTAAAGGTCTTTAAGGCCATAGTGGACGATGCCTTCAGGGACACCCCCCTGAACCTCAGGCGGAACAAGGCAGCCGACATCCTGTCAGAGGCCCAGAAACACCTCACCAAAGAGGAGTTCAAGGAGCTACAGGACCACGTCTTCGAGAGGCTGGAGAAGTGAACTAAAATTACTGTTGAATATCTTCAAACACGCGCGCGTCACCCAACTATAACAGGCCTCCCTAAGCCTAGCTAAGAAGCCGATCATCTTCATTCATCCTCCTAATTTCCTCCTCAGATAAGGCCATACCGCCCCCTGTCTCTTTGAAGAGACGGGAACAGTCATGACACTGGCTTACTCTGATGAATCCCCCTCTGATGGTCCTCAAAACTGGTTCGCTGCAGTTCTTAGACCCACAATAAGGACATTTTAGTAGCATCTTGTTCACTTCAATCTTCATATTGACCTCTCAAGGGCATCACTGGAATACTCCTCATGTCATCCCCTGAAAATTGGATCTCCCTCTCAGCCTGATAGAGCTTGCCCTTCAGCGCATTGTAAAACTCCATTGTCGACTGACTTTTTATTTTCCCCTCATTATTTTTTTCAATGTTTATTATCAGCGAGGTTAGGTACATGCACCTGTCCTCCAGCTCCTTGATCTCCCTGCTTGCCTCACGGTGGGCTCTCTGCTGCTCCCTGATCCTGTCCCTGTTGGCCTTGTAGTAGGCTCTTTTCTGCTCCCTGATCCTGTCCCTGTTAGACTCATAGTAGGTTTTCTGATGCTCGTTGACCTTGTCCTTGTTTGCCTCGTCGTACGCCTTCCGAGCCGGAGCTATAGCTTTCTCATGAGCTTCCCGAGCCTGAGCCTTTTCCTCGCCCATCAGACCTCAAATCCTCCTCTGGTCTTGGCTGAGGCCTCTGCGTAGGCCTCCAAGAACCGTACCAGTCCCTTCTTGAGGGCCTTCCAGGCTCGTATCATCCTCTCCTTGAAGGCCTTCCAGGCGGATACGTAGGCTTCCTTGTAGACCTTCCGGGCTGCCTCTTTGCCTTCGATCATGTACTCACCTCCTCGTTCTCCTCCTGGTAGGTCTTCCGGAACTCGTTCTTACGCGCGCTCATGGGCCCTCAGCCTCCTTCAGAACCAAACAAGTGGATGATGCTGGCGATGGCTAGGCAGATCAGCGTGCTCAAGGGGGTATAGCTGCAGTGGGCGTAGTACCCAAGCAGACACGGCCTACTCGCCGGAGCCGGGACCACGGTCGACACGGCAGCCAGCGTCGCGACAATCAATGGCACCTTGTATCTCAGCTTCATTTACTCATCTCCAAAAAACGCAAATCAATACATTTTGGACAATGAAGTATCTTATAATGTCCCGAAGGATAATTCACCTGGATACCGTGAGCCCAACATCTGAAGGCATAGAACGGTTCCAATCCATGCGGCATCGTACGGTGCCCCACGTATACACTACCAAACAGTGCTAATTTTAGTTTTTGGAGAGAACTCAATTTATATTCTTTGTGTGTTTGTGTTTCTAGACTCATTTCACCTCATCCTTTTCCTCGCCCATCAGACCTCAAATCCTCCTCTGGTCTTGGCTGAGGCCTCCACGTAGGCCTCCCGGGCCTGTTGTTTATTCGAGCTCATCCGACCTCATCTTAGTTCTCTTCGGCTAGAACGAATACGCCTGCTAAACCCATGTAACGCTTGATTTTCTCAGCGGCGACAAGCACGGTCGTGTTATAGTAGACTGTGTTTCTTGGCAGCCCAAGCCCCTCAGAAAGGTTGTGGCTTGAGACTGGCTTTCCCGCGGATCGCACGTAATCGAGAATCCTTTCCCTGGCACCCATAACCTTCGTATAACCCATAGCAAAAAGCTAATAAAAGGCTTTCTAATTAACCTCGCTATGCTGCTCTTGAGCCTCTTCACAGTCGCGCGCGCGCATAAGGCTGTTTTGCTTCACAAAGGATTAATTTCCCTTCTCCTAATTACCATCTGTCGAAGATTTGAGGATATTATTCGTCTCCGATGTCACGTCTTGGAAAGAGTACACAGCAATTTTTGACTATGTTAAACCTAATATAGTAATGATGGGTGGCGACCTGGTCTCCGATGGTCTAGCTAGTTTTTGGGATGAAAGTGATAGGTTTATTATAAAACTGCCTAAACTTCGTGATCAATTGCTTGAGTTCCTTAAAACTCACAAGAATGCGCTCGCGAGTATGAATTCACAAATATATGAAAAAATCATCGAATTTATTAGGAGTGGTTATGCGGATGAGGTAAGTTGGAATGGGGGGTTTGCAAGTTCACCTTTGGTTGGTGCTGATATGTTATTTAGTAACAGGGAGGAAGTTCATCTTGAATTTCATAGGGTGTGGAATCAGCTTGAGGATGAGGCAAGGAAATCACCAGAATTTTTGGATTATATAATGAAGAATCATATCTTAAAGTTCTATGAAGCGCTAAAATATAGTGGAAGAAGTTGTGATGCAGTATTTGTGGTAATGGGTGATCATGACTTGGATTTTCCACAAGCATATTCCACCAGCCAAATTAATTCCATTAATAATGTATTTGAGATTTCTGGAAGGAAGGTGTTATTTCAGAACCTTAACATTCTTGGATTGGGGTATCTGGAGACCCATTATCTCGAAAAAATGAGATCCATAATAGCATTATATCAAGGCAATATTGATATCATTTTAACGCATGCAGAGCAACGCAGAATGCAATTATTAGCTAGCATAAAACCTGGACTTATTTTGAGGGGGCATTTCATGCAAGGAATTTATCAAGTAAATAATACTCAGGTAGCTTCAGCTATTTTTCCTTCTTATATTATAGTAAAAATGGAAAACAATAAAGTAGTAAATATAGAGTATATAGAGCCTTGAAATGCGCGCGTGATGGCTAACCAAAGAAGTGGTTTGAGTTCCTTGATTGGAGTAGTTCTTGAGAGAATAATTCCAAAGAAGTGGGACAATCCATTTCGACTTGGGACATGGGGACCCCCTAAAATTAACATGAAAGTATCAACCGTAGACCATGCAACGAACTTGTATGATTCTTGCATGATCGGGTCTGGAAACCACCGAAAAAGGGCTTTTTTTTGCGCTTAGCTGTAACAAAGCGCAAAGATTGAATAGTCAATGGTCCAAGCTAACGGTGTGAAGGATTCTCAGGATAGGTATGTAATCCTCTTCCACCTGAAGAGGTTCTGGGAGGGCCGGGCCGGCACCATGTACGTCAAGGACCGGGATCTCTACAAGGATATCAGGGAGGGACGTAAGAAGAGTGAGTGGAGAGACGACACTGAGTACTGGCGAAAGAGACTCATTGTCCCCTTTCTCACCAAAAGCCCAGCAATTGATAACCGATTCGGAGGTGTTCGTGCTTGGTTTGTGTGTGGTTATCCTAAGGGTAACCTTCCCCGCCTCGAGGCGACGATCTGGAAGGTCGTCGACGATTGGGTTTCGGGACAGATTGAGGTCAAGTTCAAGGATGTTGTGGAGGTAAAGACATGAGGAAATGTAGATATTGTGGGCGTTATCATGAGCCAATACCTCATGATAAAACAGTGATCCTTGGTTATGATGGAAAATACCCAATAATTGCTGCCCTTGCTGAAGAAGGGACTGGATTCCTTACTTTCTATTGTCAATATTGTAAAAAAGAACATTTACATGGTTATGGTGATGGGCATCGAGTAGCTCATTGTACTGAAGAACGATGGGGTGCATTTGGGAATAAATATAAAACAAATTCACCATTCATTGAAACTGGTTATATTTTAAATCGAGTTTCAGTTTTGGGACAACCATTCCCACCTTCTAAATCGAAGACAGAGGAGACAAAAGCATGAGCCAAAAACTGGGTTACACCGTAAAGTATGATGCCTGCGGAAAATGTCTGCATTTTCGTGAAGAACATCCTTTCCACATGTACTGCATGGTCATTAAACACACAGTAGACCCATTAAAGGAAGCCTGTGAAAAATATGACCCAAACTACGACGTCATACCCGGAAAAGCTGGTAGAGACGGGGGAGAAATCAAACTCAGAGAGGCTATAAAGCAGAGAAAAAAAGAGATTGGTTTGCTTGCCAAAAAATAGAGGAGTAAACCCATAATTACTATCTGAAAGGTGAGTAAATGAGGAGCCCGAATGATAAGAGGAATAATCAACACCTCACGGAGGCCATGGCCCACCTGAGAAACTTCAGGATCTGGGTCGCGAAGAAACACCTCGACCCCTGGGTCTCGAGGCAGGCCCTGGTGATGACGCTGGAGCTTGATACAATAGCAGCCACAGACCACGGGGTTAAAGCGGAGGACTTGGAGAAGTTCGACGGTGAGTGCAGGAAGATAGCTAAGGATTTCACAGAAAAAGAAATGCGAGAGGGAAGAGCGCCAAACCCTAAACGAGGAGGATCCTTTTAGATGTCCCTGGATCTCGACACCTACATGCTCCGGACCTCGTCCATCCACCCAAGCTCCAGCTTGTCTAAGAAGAGGTCAGTCCTAGGGCGGTACAGGGAGTTCCTGGGGAAGACTGGCGGGGAGCCCGGCCTCGAGTCGCTTCAGCTCTGGGTGGACGAGCTAACCAGGGATGGCATGAGCCCGGGCTCGATATCGTCATACGCCTACGACGTCCTGAGCTACTTCGACGTCATGATGATGGACCTCAACGAGAGGATGATGAGGGGGCTTAGGAGGCGGCTTCCGAAGAGGGCGATAGGGGAGGTTGACTTCCTCAAGGAGGAGGAGGTGGCCAGGCTCCTCAGAGCGCCCATGCCGCCGGAGCACAGGCTCGTCTACTCCCTCATGTACGCCCATGCAAGACGGATGGGCGAGGTCCTCAGGCTCGAGATGGACGATATCGACTTTGAGAAAAACACCATAACCTTCAACATCGAGAAGAAGGACCACACGGAGAGGGCCACCTACAAACTCGAGCCCTGGGTGAAGGATCTACTGGCCGGGTTTGTGGGGCCCATGGGGAAGGGTGGGGTCTTCAAGCGAAAGATGAGGGCCTTCGAGACGGCCTTCAAGAAGGTCTGTAAGAGGGCGGGGATAAAGGAGGAGGGCAGGAGGCTCGTCCCCCACATCCTGCGTCACTCCCGCGCCACGCACCTGCGTAATAGGAAAGTACCCCTCGATGTCGTGAGCAAGTCGGTGCTGAGGCACAGTAACATCCAGACAACCGTGGCCTTCTACAGGGGCATAACGGAAGAGGAGAAGGAGGAGATACCCAGGGCCGAAGAGATATTCAAACCGAGGCCAGCAAAATGAGTAACCTACAGGCTCATCACCCTCTCCGACAGGCGAGTGACCCACACACCTTTGAAACCTTGATCTACAGTATGGTTTCTAAGGAAGAGATAATCACTTATGTTAAAGATAGAGTTAAAATCCCCTTAACTGATTATGAAATTGAGAATGGTTTAAATCAGTTTTTTCAGAAAGGACTCCCTTCCCCAGTTATAGCCATTTTGTTAAAGAATCAGGAGCACTACTGTATTAGATGTGGGGGATGTTGTCACTTCTGCTTTCCCATAGACTTTCAAAAGGAAGAATTGAAGAAAATATCCAACTACCTCAAAATATCTTATAAGAAGCTGAAGAAAAAATATCACATGATTCCTAAAGGTAAGGATAACTGCTTAAAAACGACAACTAGTCCATGTCCATTTCTAACTGAACCAAATCACTGCCAAATATATGATATGAGGCCCATTACATGTAGGTTGTTTCCTCTGGGGCTTGCCTCAGCAACTGCTTTGAACAGTGGCAAATATGGTGTTCCCGATAAATGTCCGGCTATCAAGGAGATTTTTAAACACCTTGCATTGAGTAATGTGGTTGGCGCTTTGGCAGTCAAGAAGTTCAATATAGATGTAGCCTCCCCTGAAGTTCAGCAACAAGTTCGAAATATGTTCTTAAAATTTGGAGTGGATCCTGATGATCCAATACGGAGTGTTATCAAAGAAAAAATAAGAGGTGGGTAGCCTCAGTACCGCCTACGGGCAGCCGTCCTGTGACCCACCATCTCCATGATACGCTCAAGCCTGACATCAACATCAGCTCCATACCTGGGCAGGGTGTTAAACTGCTGGGTGTACCGGACGAGCTCCTCCGCCGAGCCCCTCACGAGTACACGTGCGCTTCTGGCCATGCTTGCGGTAGGCAGGAACACCGGCCCCTGGACCCCCAGCCCCATACTACGCGCTAGCGTGACGGCCGGCTCGACAACCTTGTCGTGGAGTGTTGCGTAGTCGCTGTGCCTGAAAACGAGGACGATAGCGGGGACTAGTGTAGGTACGAATCTGACACCAAAAAAGTCCTCGAGGGGGTTCCACATCTCTATCGATGTCTACTTGACCACAGGGATTAAAAATTCTATTGGTGTAGGGTTAAACCATGTCGATCAGACCTTTCGAGCAAGAGATCCTCGACAGGTACGGGTCATACGGAAAGGCCCCGGACATGTTCACCAGGCGAAGAGGCTGGAAGGGAATATGGATAAGGGGCCACCTCAGGGACAGGCGAGCGGACTACGTCTACAGCATGTTCTCGAGATGGAAGATCTTCTGCAATAATGCCCTTCTAACGGAGGTTAAGATAAAACCCGGGTCTTATGATGCCTTCAGGACATACTTTTATCTTTTGAAAAGGCTGGGCCTGGTCGTCTTCTACACGGAGAGAGGGACACAACCAGGCGAACCGGGAAGTGCCAGGCGATTCTACACGCTAACTCTGGGCCTAGAATCAGATCCAAGCTGGGAGAGGCCGTTCCAGTCGGTCTATCCTGAAACCGACTGGACCCGGCTATCCTACAAGGAGAAGCAGGAGCGTAGGGAAAAATACAAGAAGCTAAGACACCCTGAGGATTGAGGACATGGACTCCTGGTGGTTTTTAGGGTTCCTGATATGTGGCTGCTATGCGGTTGGCGATGGAGTCGGCAGCATCATATTGTACTGGAACCAGATGCTACTCGAGCATTTGCCAAGGCTCACAAGAGCTGGTATAGGAGCCTTCATTGTCTTAGGCACATTTCTACTCTTCAATTCAAGCCAGCTGGTTCTGATGCCTATATGTATCGTAGTCTCCGCACTCGCTGGGGCTTTCCTAGGGTGGACTAGGCGAACTTTTTAGTCCTGATAAGGAGTGTATTGACACCCTCATTCGTTTCCTTGACAGAGTTATTCATGGATATCATGCAATTATTTATACCTTCCAGGTTGTTCTCAATCTTCTTCAGGGTCTCCAGGCTCTGTGCGTTCTGCTCGGCCTCGAGAGCGATGCGGACGAGCTCCAGCTCCTCACGCTTCAGCTTCTTCTCTGTGAGCATCGGGATCAGCCGGTTTGCCACCGTGGGGGCGAAGGCACTGATGATGGATATGAGGGCAGACTCAACCATGGATATCCCTAAACACCCGAATATTAAATAAGATAGTAGACTTAGTTCCTTAGTGATGTGAATAGTGGATGTTCAGAGAAATGCTGCGGGGCCGTTTCTTCAGATCTGATAGCAAGACAATAAACGTTCCTTTGGCCGTCCCTGGTCTCTTCAAGTGGGCCGCCGTCGGCGGGGTGTCTTACCCGAAGCCGACCAAGTCATCCTACGCTTACAATGAAAACGTCCTCCTTGATTTCGCCTATACTAACACGGGTGGCGCTGTTGCACAAGCCGTGATCAAGGTTACGGACGTTGATACAGGAGCGCAGGTCTGGACCTACAATATGGGAAACACGAACCCAGGAGACACGGCCCTGGCCACGGGCACAAAGATCGGTACCATGCCTAACAAGAACTGGAACCTCCGCTGCGACATAAACCCATAGGAGAGATAGCTCCGTAACTTGAGGTGGAATCAACGGCAGATAGTAAAACAATCACTGTTACACTTACGGGAGGTCCCCCACCATCCTGCCCGATTTGGATGAACACACTTTACACCCTTGCTGTGAAGTATGGTTTTACTAGGCTACAGCAGGAGCTCGAAACACTTGCAGAAAGCAAGAAATGCAGCCTGACATAAGCACAAGCGTCAATTCTTTAATAAATCCAGGATTTCAATATTGATAGTATATGGTGGAAGAGGTACTGACTCCGGGAGAGGAAGCCCTGTTCGACAAGCTGATGGAGAGGATAAAGGCCCGTGAAGTCGAGGGCAGGCAGATTGACAATTTAGTGCTGGAGCTTCTAGCTGCCTACGAGGAAGCCAAATACAGAATGGAGCTCCCCGGCTTCAGGGGGTCCGTGGCAGCCGCACTCAGGAAAGGCCCAATTAGGAGATTCCTGGCCGGGAAAAAACTGTTCGCGTAGATGCCCCGGAGGGGTTCCCTTCCATAAAATAATCTATCAAATATATAGAATATAGTATAATATACTAAACTTAGTTAATCTAGTATGTAGATTAAATTTCAAAAATTTTTTACAATTTGTTGTTAACCAAAAAATACGTATTTTTTGTTTTGCTTTTTTGGAAACAAAAACGCAAACCTTTTATTTAAAAATCGCTTTATTGCTAATTGCTTCAAGCATAAGCTTGAAGCAACCGATAAGAGCTTAGTAAAAGATAACGACTCTAATCGTATATTAACGACTAAGCTCTTAAATGAAGTCTAAGCTTATTGGGACTGGTTAAGCTTAGAGACGAGACTGAATCCCAAATCCCTAACGTTAGAGCGTATAGGGGTAGGTCTTAATCACATTAAAATTTCTCCAGATGTTTTTATTCAGGTTTCATTAAAAATCCTGAAACGAGATACAGACCCCTCTAAACCGCACTTACTCCCGCAGAGGTATGACTGATGCCGTATCTTGGAAGGTGTATCAACTGTAACTGGGCTTGCATAAGTGAGCTTGAGAGCGAGACAAAGGGTGTTCTCCGTAAGCACTCTGAGAAGAGGCACACGACTAACCGACACACGATCAGCCAAATCAGCAGGGAGGAGTATTACTTCTACAAGAAGTTCTGGGAGAGCCCCATATTCTGGAGAGCTTACAACGGGGGCAGGCTCAGTGAACCCAACCCTATTTCTGTAGAGGGAGCTAAGGCGGGGAGTCAGGGTCGATTTCTCAGGGCTCCCACAGAAGGGAGAAAGAACGTATGTCCAAACAAGAACAGGTTATGGAAGAGGTCGTACAGACCTCACAGACACCTAAGGACGTGCTAGTGGACACCATCATCGAACGGTGGGGCTACTACGCACATCGAAGGGCACTAGCTTCACTACTGATGACCAGCACCAGCGCAGAGAGAACCAGAGTGACACAGATCGGTAAGGCGATAGCCGGAAAGCTGTCCACCTACCTAGCCGAGGGCACGGATGTCCGAGGCGATGTCGTCACCCTTCAGGGCGAGCTAGCTCAGGCTAGATCCGTCCTGAAGACCAAGGCGCAGCCCTACTACGACAAGATGGCCCCTTTCGTCAAGGCTGTCTCATACCTCGACAAGGTAGTGATACCCGGTCAGATAGAGGCAGTCACAGGCGAGAAGCTGCAGCCCAGAGTCGAGATAAGCCCTTCAGTCCTTAAGGCTTTAGCGAAGCCACCGAAGTAATCCCCTTTTTTTCTCTTAGAGCCGAGCAGGACTCCCCTACTCGGCGAGATGAAAGGGAGTCCTTGAGACGACAAACCTCAGGAGGGGTCAACCCGCTGAGCGGGCAGAAAGGGCGGCAAAGATTCGAGGATCGCAGAGATGCGACCCGCGATGAGACCGCACTTAGGGATAACCTAGGTCGTCAGGGGAAACCCTGATGCTCCAGTCGCAGGAGCCGTGAGGCTCTGATAGCCGTCCCTGCGTCCGCTCGCGTCCCCGCCCCGAGTAGAGGCAACTCTACGGGCGAGTCCCTTAGATCCCTAGTGGATCGACCCAGAAACCTCCAGTAATGGGCACGCATCAGCGTGGGGACTGCCTCAGGGTTCCGTCCGAGGGGCGAAGCCGTCCAAGAAGTCGGGTGCAACGGTTCTAGCCCTGTTGAAGACGGGACTCCCTCCCAGCGCGAGGCGCGTGCGCGGCACGAGCAGCTGGGGTAGCCCCATCAGGGGCGGGTGGCGTAAAGATTGGAGGATCTAAATTGGGCGTTAAGATAAGATCCATCGTTCGAGGCTCGAACAGCTGGGGTAGCCCCATCAGGGGCGGGTGGCGTAAAGATTGGAGGATCTGAATTGGGTTTTAAGATAAGATCCATCGTTTGGATCACATTCGGCATCTGCTTCCTCGTGAGCGTCTACTGGCTGTTGAGGCTCTGTAGTTTTCAGGTGAGCTTCAGCCTTTTTTTGGAGGTTATATATGGTACATATATGTAATACCTGTGGCTCTTCAGGCGACTGTGAGGATGAGAGGGACAGCATCAACAGGGGAGCCACAGTTGAGGGTTGCGGAGACTGGACTGAGATCGTACAGACCTGCTGCATCTGCGGCGAGTCCGTGGCAGGGGGCTCGGGAAAGTTCGTTAACAGGGTTCCCGAGTGTAACGACCTGAGGACGAGGGTACAAAACGGCTACTCGTACCCGCTTGGCGACTTCATCTGCGGCGAGTGCGACTCAGAGGATCCTGAGGACGCTATATGCAAGGGCAAGAACTCCTACTACATCGATTTACCGAGCCCCTGGATCAGGGCTGACAGTAAAGATGAGGCCCTTCGCAAGTGGAGACGCTACTTCTACTCAGGTCACTGGAGCCCCGATGATGAGTCAGTCGACCTAGACGAGGAAGACGTCAAGGACTAACCCTCTTTTTTGGAGGATACGTATGAGCGTAGAAGAGATACCTGAGTGTGACAAATCCAATGACTTCGACTGTGATAAATGCGGTGTCCCGTGTCCTGATGAGCGGGCTAAACGTAATATAGCTAACTGTTATCTCGCCATCTCAAACGGAAAGTGCCCGAGTGATTGCTCTGTCTGTATCTACAGTTTCAGGGAACGTGAGCCCTGAGTTTTGGAGGATACGCATGAGCGTAGTAGAGAAGCTGGGTGTTCTGCGCAAGAACACCGTGATACACACAGAAGGGGACATCACCTTCAAGGTCGAGAAGGGGACGATAGTGGTCATCTCGGCCGGCAACCTGATGTTCAGGGACAAAGGGATACACGCGTACAGGAAGGACGAGGCCTTCTACGTGAGGTCTGAGTTCTCATCTATCCCATACAAAGTTGTTTTTCCGGACGGGGGTGTCCCGTACCCCTTCACCATGCTCTAAACCTTTTTCTGTTGGAGGACTTTCTCTGATTGGAGGAATGAGGTTGAGTATCCCAGTAAAGAGACATTTTTCCATTGAGCGGAGGAAATACGGCTTCTCAGTCTATGCTCATTGTCCCATATGTGATAGCGAGGTAAAGGTCGGTGAGTGGTCTGTCTCCGAGCAAGAGAAGTATGATGCAACGGTGAAAGCTGAGCTAGACCAGCTAGAGGAGATGTGGGAATCTGACAAGGAAGGCTACACCGAGAAGTGCCTGAACCGAAGCCGTCATTAACCCCTTTTTTTGATTGGAGGATAGTATGCCTACAATTGAAAATGTAGTCGAGCATCTGCGGAGCCTATATGAGCCTACCGATCATGTAGCCATGGCAATCTGGACCGAGGAAGATGTCCTCGGGAAGGCCAAGGAACGGGGGATCGGTATCACCAGGGAGCAGGTGCAGGAGATTCTTGATGAGATGGATCACAGGCATGACGCCTCGATGGGTATAACCTGGGACACCATCGACGCCGCCCTCGATGACTACGTGCGCGAGCACGTGGAGGGGAAGCTGAGGTTCATTGGGCTGCTGAAGCAGGAGTTCGAGAGCAGCACAGGACTGACACCACAATTCCAACACTTCTATCAAATCTTAAAGAATGACTTTACTGACTTCCTCAAGGAGCGAGGCGTGGCGAAGGTAAAGTTCACCAGGATGCACTTCGAGGTCTCAGGGTTCTTCGAGATGCCTGGCGGTCAGATATGGTACTTCAACACAGGTGATGTCCGATGGGATAAGGGGAATATGCTTCTGCGTACGGCCAAGAGCTTCGAGGACTACACCGGCGGGTCGAACAATGAGGCGAGGATGGACAGCGAGAAGGAGTTCACCGAGGACTTCGACAGGATAGTCCATTTTGGAGGAATATTAAAACATGAAGAGACGAGAGAGCATGGATATCTACCGAGATATCCTCCAGCTGGCCCAGAACGGTGCCATCAAGACGCGCATTGTCTACGGCGCTAATCTCAACTTCAAGATAGTTGAGGGCCACCTGTCCAGGCTGCTGAGCCTTGGGCTCCTCGAGAAGAGCCGGAAAAGATACAGGACGACCGAGAAGGGCCTTGACTTCATCAACCGCTACGAGGAATTGATCAGGTTCGAGTGATTGCGCCCCTCAATTTTTGGAGGAAAATGATTAGAGTCACTGGTTATGACGACCCCTTCGTCTACGTGGAGCATGAGGGGGTCGACTGGTGTTACAACCCCGTCGATGGGGTCTTCATCAACCTGAAGAGGGACAGGATTGAAGAACCGCCGGCCAAGGTCAAAGCAGCCGCCACACGATACCTCGCGGACAGGGAGACCCTCCCGGACGTGGAGGATCTCCTGAGGCAGGCGGGGCTGGACCTTTTTGGAGGATAAATATGACCTACACAGCACAGGACGTTAAGGCGATGGACATCGCCGAGATATCCGAGTTAATCAGGAAGAAGACCGGCAGGCCCCTAGACTCGGGCACCGGCGTCTTCCTCGCCATGGCACACGGCTCCGCGAGGGCGGGCGGAGAAGGGGTTCTTTCCATCAACCTCAGCTCAGGAGAAAGCGGGGTCAAGTCACCGGACTATGAAGGGTTCGCAGAGCTCTTCAACGGGCCCGATGTCCCCGAGGAGATCCGACCCGAGTTCACCGTCCACATACCTCGCGCCGACCACTTCCTTAAGGTCTACGATATGGCCAGGAACGCGGACCCTGAGGCCTACCGTAAGTTTGTCGGGGACCTCATGGGGCTGATTGTCTGGGGAGTCAGGGAGTACAGGGAGAGCCTGAACATCTACCCCGACTCGAAGGACAGCTTCTACTGGACATTCATGGAGAAGGGTAAAATGGTCTTCAACGGCGGACTAATAAATCACGGGGGTGAGGAAAAACCAAGCTGGAGCGTGCACACGTAAGCACGCTTTTTGGAGGAAAACAAATGGGATATACCCACTACTGGTATCGGGAGAGTGAGATCTCCCCCGAGACCTTCAGAGCGATAGTGAAGGACTTCAAGACACTCCTGCCCCTTTTCAAGGTGCTGGACGTGAAGCTCGCCGACGGTATGGGCGAGGGAGAGCCGGTGATCACCGATGAGGAGGTCCGCTTCAACGGATCGGTCCACTGCGGGCACCCCGTCAACCACGAGATTGTTCTCCCGTGGCCGGCGCTGACCACGAAGAACGGCGTGGCGCCGAGCTCGGGGGGTGCGATCGCGGGGAACTGGTTCGCTGGTGTTCTCCTGAATCAGAGGACGTGCAACGGCGACTGCAGCTACGAGTCGGTCGACTTCCCGAGGGTGATACCGAAGGAAGAGGAACATCTGATCGGGGAGATTGACTACTACGACCAGAACGGGAGGGTAATCAAGAACGAGAAGCCCACGGTTGGTAAGTTCTTCAACTTCTGCAAGACTGCATACAGACCCTATGACCTGGCCGTCACAGCCTTCCTGATAATCGCCAAGCACCACCTCGGCAAGAGGATCCTCGTCCACAGCGACGGGGAGATCAAGGACTGGTGGGACGCAGCCACGATCTGCCAGAACGCGTTCGGCTATGGTCACGACTTCAAGCTCGGCAACGACTAAGACCTTTTGGAGGATAAAATGAAGTTTCCTTTCTACATGGATCCCGGCCACGGGTGGCTGAGGGTGCCGATCAATCTCCTCAGAGAGCTCGGCATCGCGCGCCAGCGTGTTGCTAAATTACATCTTTAAATCAACTCCCTCACCACCAGAATGACGATACCGACCTAGCCTTCCAGGGCCTACCGAGTCTAAGAGCCGCCACAGCCACAAGCAACATTGCAACGATGCAGAGCACGACATGAACCATGACGTTCCTCAGCCCTCTAAGCTTAAGGCCACCCAAACCAACCAGATCAAGCCTCGAATTAACCCTCTCCACAGAGGCCCTTCCCAGCCCGTAGATCCTCCTCTCCTCAGCCGGCCCACTGACCCTGAAGAACCTGTCAACCCTGAGCACCTCCCCGCCACACCTCTGATTAGACATGTAAGGAATAACAGGCAATGCCCCATGCTCTAGGATAGAATCTCTAACACGTTTACTGCTGTACTGGGAGTCACCTACAACACTCTTGAACCCTTCAACGACCAGGGAAGCCTTATCCAGGAGCTCCTCGGCGTGCTTCTTCTCGTTCTCATTAGCCGACGACGACACTGCCGCCACAGGTATATCTGAGTCGGCGTCAACCCCTATGTGGGCCTTGTACCCCAGGTCATAGGATTTGCCGTCCCTGCCCACCCGGGCCTCAGGGTCAGAGAGGCCGTGGCTGTCGTCCGCCTGGTCCCGTCTGCTCCAAGCCTTGATGAAGGTGGCGTCCAGGGCCAGCCTCTCACCTTTGACGAGGCCGCCTTCCACGAGCTCATCCAGGAGGCTGTTCATTATGCCCTCAAGCCTTTCGGGGCCTGCCCTGTTCCTGAACCTGGTTAGTTGGGATGGGTGGTAGGGCTTCTCATGTTCCTCTATGTCGCAGATCTCTCTCAGCGCCTCGTCGTTCCAGAGGCGCCTGTAGAGCTCCCTGTCGCTGGGTATGCTCCGTAGCCTCTTTACTATCAGTGCCTTGAAGATCCCCAGAGGACTCCGGGGAGGCCTGCCCGGCCCGGCTGTGTGGTATGGCTGGCTGAGGGTCTCCTCTATGTCGTGTAGGTCAAGCTGGGAGAGGATGGATGCTACATCCTCACGCTTCTCCATCTTCACCTGAATCTAAATAAAACAGGGATATTTGTTACACGGAAATGTTAACCCCAGGAATTTAGCAACACGCTGGCGCGCGATAACTGCGTACTCGTATAAGAGGGGTGAATACGCCTACCTCGAGGAGGACTGCGACGCCATGACGTTCATCAAGGCCATGGAGGAACGTGGCCGCAAGGTGGAGTTTGATGACCATTCCTCAAACAGGGAGAGCGTGATCAGGAGTTACGAGCCATGGAATCCATTATCGACCGTTCAAGGTGCCGACGCTGTAACAAGCCCGTCCCCAGGCTCGTCCTGAGGAACGGGCTCTGTAAGGTGTGCAGAAGGGAGCTGAAGCTCCCCGTTTTGGAGGATACACATGGGCTTAATATTTCAGACGATTCTCGACCTGAAGGACAGGTACGACTACGTGCTTCAGGCAACCAAAGAAGTCAATACCAGGTCACTTCAGAGTAATCTCGAAGAGCTCACCTTCAAGTCCTTCGACGCTTTGAGGCCCCTCAGAAGCGAGTATGCGGTAGTCGGGGATCTCAAGGACAGCGACGGTAAAGTGTATAATCAGATAGGTGTCGGGGAGTTCATCAGGCTAAAGAATTCGGGAGAAACTTATGGCTCGAACTTCAAGCCAGACAGCGAGTGGTCGTGGAGAAGGTTTCTGGAACTCATGAGGGAGCACGGCCACCTTATCACACCGCATATCAACACCTCGAAACAGGAGGACTTCGGGAGGCTGGTGCAGATCACCGAGGGCCTGAAGCTCTACAACGAGCTCACCGTGTCACTCGAGGTCGACCCGCCGCTCACAGTGCACAAGCACAACTACAACAAATACGCTGCATTCCGCGTTCTCGAGCTAGAAGAAAAGAAGGTGGTGAAGCTCTTCCTGAAGACCTCGGACCCGGAAAAAGTCGTCTATAACAAGGTGAAGGAAAACGAGTCAAGCTACTGGCCCGACGCCATCGACGTGACTTACGAGGGGAACATCCCCGTGGTCGAGGATCTCATAGACCACCTTGTCAAGATCTACAAGATGGCCGGCGAACTGGTCGACGTGACCAAGAGGCACAATGAGCCCCTCACTACGGAGATGGACACGCTGGCCAGCGCGTATAAAGTCTCAAAATGCCTGATATAATTCGCAAGTTCGCAAATACTGTTGGCTTTAACATGGCTTCTACTGCTCTTTTGGAGGAATAACAATGAAGATTGGGCAAATGTCTAACTACATCATAAGGCACTACTTCAGCGAGGGAAGATCGGAGAGAGGCTACGGACTCCTCTTCCTTGGTGCACCCGGAGTGGGCAAGAGCCTCAACGTCGACGACGCGGCGAAGAAGATCGCTGTGAAACTCGGCAGGGAGTTCACCAAGGTAGTTGTCCGATGGTCATCCGAGAAGAAGGCCTTCGTCATAAACGGCGGAAGAGGCCTCGAGGAGGTCCTCGCCGACGCCGACAAGTACTTCATCTTCACGGACTTTCGGCTCTCGACAATCGAGCCCAGCGACCTGAGCGGCATCCCCAGGAGCAGGGAGGGCATCACGTACTACGACCCGCTGTTGTGGGCCGTGCTGCACTCGGCCGCGCCGGGGATCCTCTTCCTGGACGAGCTCACGTGGATCCAGCGCGAGGACGTCTGGGCCATCACGCCACAGCTTGTCTTGGACAAGGTTGCGGGACTCACGGCCTTCAGCAAGGAGACCCTAGTAATAGCTGCAGGGAACAGGCCCGAGGATGCAAGCATAGTACGACTCATACACAACCCGCTGCTCAACCGCTTCAAAATCATCAAGATCTCCTCGCCCACGATCAATGAGTGGGCCGAGTGGATGGGTGAGCGGTACGGTGACGGTTGGGAGAAGAAGACCTACGCTTTCCTAATACGATTTGCCGACGACGGCTACCTGCTGCAGGTCCCGAAGACACCGGAGGGCCTCGAGAACTTCCCGACACCCAGGTCCTGGACCTGGGCCTCACTCGACATCAAGGGAGGGTTCAGCGCCCTCGAGGACGTGTGCGGCCTGGTCGGGGAGGAGGTCGGGAGGAAGTTCAGGGCCTTCCTCGACATAGACGTCGACCTCGAGGACCTGCTGAAGAGCCCGGAGAAGTTCCTGACACTCCCATTCGATGCAAAGTACGCGGTCCCCATCATGCTTGCCAGCTGGGTAGGCCAGAACCAGGACAAGGTCGAGGGAGCCTTTCCGCTGCTGGACGCCATGAGCGGGGAGAGGCATGAGTTCACAGTGATGATGTGCATAACCCTGGGCAAGCGCAGGCTCCTCGACTTCCTTAAGAAGCTTTTCGCCTACAATCCCAAGTACAAGGAGGACCTGACCGAGATAACGGAGGGCATCTTCGACCAGATCGCACCGTCACGATAACACCGTTTTGGAGGATAGCATGGACATCGACAAGATAAGATCTGATTACGACAAGCTCAAGTCCGCACTCGTCGCGGCCGCGCCCTTCGTCAACAGCGTGCTGAGCAGGGCGAGGGTCATCATAAGCACCAGCGTGCCCACGGCGGGGCTGACGGAGCACGGGGTGATAGTCATCAACCCGGAGTTCTGGGTGAAGCTGAGCTGGGGCGGAAAGGCGTTTGTCCTTGGCCACGAGGCGATGCACGGTGCCTTCAGAGACCTCAGACGTTTAGGTAAGAGGGATCAGAGGGCCTGGAATATCGTCTGTGACGCCGTCAACAACGAGATGCAGAAGGATCTGATGAAGATGCCCGGCGACATAGAGGGCTTCGCCGTCACCCTCGAGAAGCTGGATCTGAAGATAGATCTCAAGGAACTGCAGAAGATGGGCAAGGAGGAGATCTACAGGCTCCTCCCCGAGCTACCCGCCAGTCTCTCCTTTTCCGAGGACCTCGGCACCGGCGGCGACGAGGGCGACGAGAGTGTCGTCCTCCAGGAGGGAGACCCACAGATCTACGGCGACGGCAGGGAGCGCGAGGGTGAGTCGACTGACGAGAGGTGGAAGGATGCCGTGGCCAGGGGCTACGATGTCCAGAAGAGCGTGGGGAGGGTCCCCGCGAGCCTCAAGCGCATGGTCGACAAGCTCCTCAGGGCGAAGGTGGACTGGACCTCGGTCCTCAGGCACGCGCTGAGGAACGGCCACGGGCGGGTCGTGGTGTCCTCGTACAAGCGCCCCTCGAGGAAGCACCCGGACTTCCCGGGAATCCAGCGATACGCGCTGCAGCGCACCTGGAACCTCATCGACACAAGCGGGAGCATCGGCGAGGCTGAGCTCACCCAGGGGCTCAGCGAGGTGTATACGCAGGCCGGGGACAGGCCGGTCTCGGTGGTGCTGTGGGACGCGGAGAGCTATGGAGTAATCGAGGCCAAGAACAGGAACGAGGTAATGAATCGGGTCCTTACGGGGGTTAAGGGAGGAGGAGGAACGGTGATAGCCCCGGCCCTCAGGACCACCCTCGAGAGGATGCAGTACCGCGACAACGTCGTGATACTGTCCGACTTTGACATCTACGATCTCGAGGAGCCCGAGACCAGGCAGCTTCTGTCGTCCGTCGCGGCCAAGTCGGGCGTCGCGGTGCTGGTCTCCTCGCACAGGGAGGTCGACATACAGGGATGGCGTTTCATCAAGACCAGCCCCGACTGACCTTTTGGAGGATAATGGTAAGCATCAGCTTCAGAGAGTTGTATTACCCCAACCATAGAGCACTTTCAATCTACGCAGGTTCTCCGTTCGTGGGTGAGGCCTACACCATCCACTCGGCGAATCGAGGCTGCCTGATAGTGGAACTGGTGAAGAGACACGGAAAAGTAACAGATTTTGAATGGGAGAACGGCTTCTACTTCCACGCAGAGGTCAGCGACCAGGTTCTAAACCTGATTAGACGTCTTGTCAACATGAAGAGGAACATGACCGCGAAGATCTTTGAGGAGCACGAGGACAAGCTGGACAGTCTGGACGGGTTCGAGGCCACTTTAGCACCATACGTGATTACGGAGCAGCTCACGCTTTTGGAGGATCTAATTGGGCTATGATCAGTGGCTAAGTGTCACGATCTCGAAGGAGGGATGTGACAGTAACACCATCAAGATCGCCCTCTCCCTAGCCTTCCCCGGAATCATCGAGCAAATCAAAGATTGCGAAGATTACACTAAAGAGAATGAAGCAGATTTCCACTTCGAAACGAATGGGAGACACATCTACGATGGCACCGGGATACTCTTCGAGGAGTTCAGCGCCCAGGAGATCTCAGAGAAGCTGGGCTGCACCGTCGTGGTGTATTACGAGGGCGAGGATAAGGAGGACACGGACAGCCTTGAGTACGTCGACGGGAAGATCACCAAGCACCGACAGCTAAGGTGGGTGGACGTGGATTGACGCACCGGAAAAAACGATCATTTTGGAGGAAAATCGGATGGTAGATGACGAGGCCAGGAAAAGGATAAGCAACATGGCACACGGAGTCTTCGACAACGATGGAATCGAGGAATTTGTCCCGGAGATGATGGACTTCGCCGAGGTGATCTATCCAGACGTCGATGCAAAGGAATTGAAGGCCGCCACCCATGCGGCCTTCGTAGCCATGCTCGGCGGCTTAAAGGTCGATGAGGCCGTAAAACTCGTGCTCAAGAACCGCGATGACATATTGACTGCTGTTTTGGAGGGTGTGTATGACCGTACTCAGTGGGGAGAACGCCGAGGTCATCAAGGTCGATAGGTCAACGCTTAAGCACCTCAAATTTCCCCTTCTCCTGACGAGGGGCAGCGAGGAGGAGATGCTCAGAGCCGCAAGGAAGGGGTGCAACGTAGGCGACTTCCTTTTAATGCAAGAGAGAACCTACAGGAGGGTCCTAGGCGGATTCAGACTAGCCACGAACGACGACATGGCGGAGCTCCTGGCCGCACAGATAGGCCTTTTGGAGGAAAATGTCTCTAAACGGATTCATAGTGGACGTAAGAACGGTATCCGAGAGCAACCTTGAGCTCGAGGTCGACGCCTCGAGGATCGCCTGGGAGGAGTACCGCAAGCTCGTAGACGAGCTCGGAGATGTCCTCAGCGAGGTCGACGAGAAGTGGAGCGCGAGAAGCTGGCTCGTCAGGGGCAGATCAGTGAGGGGCCGATTCAGGAGGGTCACCGCCGAGGACCGGCGACGGATGCTCAGGTTCAGCCCCCTCCCCAGCAGCTACTCGAACATACTGAAGAACACGAGGACCTACATGTATGGCCTGGTGGCCGACAACTGCCTAGTCCTGGAGCAAGTCGGGACGAGGAAGGTCTACCTCCTCCCGAGGCCCATGGCGCCCCTACTGGTGGAGGGCGTGGACAAGATCAACAGGGAGGTCATCGAACCACTCAGGAAGAACATCACGGAGTTCAAGGATGGCGACGACTACCTCAAGATCGAGAAGCTCCTCTTCAGACACGGGATCGACCCAGCAGTACTCAGGACCGCCACCTTCAACATAGGGGACTTCATCGTAGACGTCCTGCCAGTCAACTTCGGCTACAGCGTCAACGGCGACGACGTTTACACCAGGATGCGGAGGACGGAGACAGTGAAGGGGCTCGAGATCCTCAAGGCCCAGCTGGCGAGGAAGCACAGGGAGTATGCCCTTAACGCAGTGTCCGACATAACCCGGAGGATAGTGGATCTGGCTAGCGGCATCGAGCTGAGGAGGAGGACCCACGGCCTCGAGGGAAAGCTGGACGCCCTGAAGGAGATCTGCGACTCCCTCGGCCTTGGTGAAATCAGCGAGAAGGTGATAGCACCTCTGAGGCAGATAGTCCAGGTCAGGGCCAGCGAGAGGCCGGACCTCACGGAGAAGCTCTTCGGAACCAGGAACCTGAAGGAGGCCGTCGAGAACGCATTAAAGGCCTCCGCCCAAGTTTTGGAGGAAAAAATGGAAACCTTCTACGCTAATGCGTTTACGATAGGAATAGCTGACGGCAACGTCCTGATAGTCTTCGAGCTCCACATCGAGGGAAAGGAGAGTGGGGAGAAGGCCATCGTGATGAGCCCCACCGGCTTCAAGACCCTGATAAAGAGCGCCGAGAAGCAGATCGAGGAGTTCGAGAAGGAGCAGGGCAAGATCAAGGAATGGACAGACCTCAACCCTGAGAAGGCCTTCGGCTTCATAAGGTGATGTTATGGCCAACCTGAGGGGTGGAGTAAGCCCTGATAGAAGGGGTGAGGCGACAAGGCTGTCAAGCCAGCACATACACGTCTGGGCGAATACCTGGACACGCACGGTAACGGTCGATCTGTCAAAGGACGGGCGAGCCTCCATTGTCGTCACGGACGCAGAGGGACTCCGGAGTGCCAAGGTGGTACTGGAGGTGGAGCTGCCCGACAACGAGGGGAAGGAAATCGACAGCTTTGCTCCGGTGATTCACCTGAAGGGCATCGACCTCACGCCAGCGATAATCGCGGAGCTGCTAGGCAGACCCGAAGCGCCAGTGCCACTTTTGGGGGAAACCTGAGAAGAAGAACCCTACGTCTGATGGTAATGTCTCATCTTCACAACTTTTTGGAGGAGATCTCTAAGAGGTGAAAAAAAAGACTGTTGATTAACAAGATAAAGATGGCACTCGTGAATAAGACCTATTTGAAGTGGCTTGTAGCAATCGTCTCGGTTGTAATCTTGCTGAATATGATCAGCTTCAATCCCGTACGGGTTCAGGCTGACACGGACTTTGAGCGCGACACCTTCGGAAACACCATTCAAGTTAGTTACAGCAAGAACAACTACGGAGGACGAGTAAAATATGCGTGTACAGGGGCGACATTGAGCATAGGGGCAGGTATAGGAGCATCCTTCGGAATCCAATTCGCATATTTCGGTGTCTACAAAACCTATGTCTGGGTCAGCTACTATGTCAACGGAATTGAGAAGGAGCAGGTTATATCAAAGACCTACAGCACACTTCCAGGATACGCTTCGGGCTATGTAAGCATTCCAGCTGGTGCAACGGACCTCGTCGTCTACTGTCAAGCGTCATTTAAAATAAAACCCACACCAATAAGTTTCCTTTCATACCTGTTATCCCGAATCTACCCACCACAGACGTTTTCAGCTACATGCTTCTACTATTAGGAAAAACCTCAGTAACGGCTCACCCCCTTTTTTTTGGAGGAAAATGTATTGAGTTTTATACACGGAAGCTCCCAGCGGTTCAAGGACCTGCTCGAGGCCCTGAACGTGCTGAGTGAAGAGATAGCCTTCACCGTAAACCCTGAGGGGTTGACGGCGATGCAAATGGACCCAAGCCACTGTGCCATGTTCATCCTGAAGATGCCATCCACAGCGTTCGAGAGATGGAACGTCACCGAGGAAAAGAAGTTCACCGTTGACGTCACCACCCTCGTCAAGAAGATCCTGAAAAACACCTACAAGGGCGAGTCAGTGGAGCTCTCCTATGACCCGGACCGAGAGAGGCTCGACGTCATCCTGAAGAGCGACATGGTCAGGAAGAAGGAATTGCCAATACTTGAGACCGTCGATGAGGAGGTACCCCTGCCCAAGATCTTCTTCAAGGCCCACGCCAGGGTAGTCTTGAAGGGACTTGTGAAGGCACTGAAGGACTTCAACGAGCTCGGCGAACACACCACTATAACCTTCGAGAACGACTCCCTGACCCTCAGCCAGCACGGCGACCTCGGGTCACAGAGCACACCATTCGAGAAGTACGGCGACAACCTGATAGCCCTTAACTACGAGGAGGACACGAAGTCAACCTTCACAATATCCTACCTGGAGAAGATAGTTAGGGCAATCCAGCCACTTAGCGAGGTGGTGAACATCGAGCTCTCGACCGAAATGCCGATAAAGATATCGCCAGAGCTTGACGTTGGAACACTTGACTTCTACATAGCACCCTGCGTCGGAGTCGGTGACGATGAACCCGTGAGAACCGAGACCAAGACTAAGGAGGCTCCAATACCCGAGGAAATCCCTAAGGACCCCGTAACCCCCGAGGAAGAGCCTGTAACCCCTGAGCCTATAACTCCTGAGGAACCTGCAATACCTACGACGATACCTACATCCATACCAATCATGATTGACATGAGCATACTGAGAAGGCTCAAACTGTGAGCCCTTTTGGAGGAAAAAACAAATATCGCCCGGACTAAGGTTAAGTGGTAACAATGTACAGAGGACTGTTCGGGTTAACGGCCACGGAGAGGAAGTCGCTTGAGCCCCTTCTTCCGGGGGCCTCGATGGCAGAACTGTCGAACAGGCTCCAAGCGCTCCAGCAGGTAAGATCCAGCGTGGTCAGGAGGATGCAAATGACCAAGGCCTCGGCCTACGACATTTTCCGGTATCAGGCAGATCTCACCATCGTGAACGGTGCCCTTGAGAGCACGACACTGAGGCTGAGGGTTGCCCCTCTCCGGCCAATGGCCCGGTGATACCGATGTTCAAGGAGGGTCCGATAAGAAGGCTCCTGAAGGGGCAGGTGTCCGATGAGCAGGAGTTTCTTTGGGAGACTCTCGAGAAGCAGACAGCTGATGCCCTCCCAGCTGAAACCGATGCCAAATTCCTATATATGAGATTGTCAACATTGGCGAGGGACCTAGGTCTACCGGATGTCACTAACAAGTTCGATGAGATCGCTAAGGATGAGGAAGACCATTACCGGATAATCAAAGAAGAGCTCCTTCCAGTCATCCACTCTCGACGACAGTAATTGGAGGATCG